>Ga0307441_1000620_pt1 | contig 12733 bp, 16 predicted proteins | sample SalMarWE160420MG_FD_202149 | JGI IMG/M metagenome (GOLD analysis project Ga0307441, IMG submission 202149) | Salt marsh sediment microbial communities from the Plum Island Ecosystem LTER, Massachusetts, United States - WE1604-20 | ecosystem: Environmental > Aquatic > Marine > Intertidal zone >... | reverse complement strand
TTCCGGACAGTCAACGGGATGAAGCGATAGAAGCCCCGAGGCCGCAGGGGAATTGCCACCAGTCCAAGATATTGGCGTTATAGCGCTTGCGCGCGAGCAGCATTCACCGACTTAGCGCACAGCGCTAAGTCGGACCTTGGTGCACGACCAACTGGATTGACGCACTGGTCTCCCAGGCCCATTGCCGCGCAACGAAGATGAGCTCGCGGGCTGGCCTTTCCCGGGCCGGGGAATCTGCTGCGCATGCTGCCCCGTCGTCGTACGGTGGCCGCATGTCAGCCAACCGCAAAGTTGTCCTGTCCGGGTCCGACTTCGAGACGGCGGTCGGTTACGCCCGTGCGGTGCGGGTCGGTCCATATCTGGCGGTGGCCGGAACGACCGGCACCGGGCCAGCCGGTGATATCGCGGCCCAGACCCGAGAGGCTCTGCACCGCATCGAGATTGCACTCCGCCAGGCGGGCGCGGGGCTCGCCGACGTGGTGCGCACCCGCATCTACGTCACCGATATCTCGCGCTGGCGCGAGGTCGGAGCAGTGCACGCACAAGTTTTCGGTGCCATACGTCCCGCGGCCACCATGGTCGAAGTGGCTGCGCTGATCGCACCCGAGCTGCTGGTGGAGATCGAAGCTGACGCCTACGTGGACTACCCGGATTCCACGGCCGGTGGAAATGTGCCATCCGGCGCCGCCGGATAACGGGTGACCCGGACCACAGCTCGAACCGGCAGCGGACCGTACAAATGCGGGAACAGCAGCGCCTCCGGATCCGTTGACACCCCAGGCTCCCAACGCACGGGCGAGTCCAGCTGCGCCGTGTCGATGTGCAAGAGAACCAGATCACCGCGACCCCGGTAGAGCCGGTTGGCCGGCAGATGCACCTGCTCGGGCGCGGACAGATGGATGAACCGGCCGCCACCGGACGCGTCGGGGTGAATCTCGCCGCATTCGCGCGCCCGGGACCACTCGTCGAGCCCGCACAGGTGCACCAGTACGTCGGGAGTGAAGGTCACAGTCGGTCACCTTAAGCAGGCTGCAAAAAGGCCTCCACGCGGCCCGAGAAGGGTCGTGACCGACTCGTGAGAAACGACACACCCGATAACGATCGGGGAACAACGCGAAAACCCCATACGTCTGAGAGAGTGGATGAAAGCAAGAACGGAGAAGCCATGACCGCAACTCTGACCAGTCCCGAGCTCACCAGAGCGGACCGCTGCGACCGCTGCGGTGCTGCTGCTCGAGTCCGTGCCAAGCTGCCTTCCGGAGCTGAACTTCTCTTCTGCCAGCACCACGCCAACGAGCATGAGGCCAAGCTGACCGAGCTTTCCGCGGTGCTGGAGGTCAGCGAAAGCTGACGCAGGCGAACTCGCCCGCCGCGAATGCGGGCTGCGCGAGCCGTAATCGGTGATGCTGGACTGGTATGAGCGATCAGGTCGCAAAGCCATCCCGCCACCACATCTGGCGAATCAGTCGGAGGACTCTGTCAAAGAGCTGGGACGACTCCATCTTCTCTGAGGCGGCGCAGGCAGGCTTTTGGTCGGCGTTGTCATTACCGCCGCTGCTGCTGGGGGTGCTGGGCAGTTTGGCCTATGTGGCCCCGCTCTTCGGGTCGGACACATTGGTTGCGATAGAAAAAAGCATCATCTCGACGACCCGCAGCTTTTTCTCCCCCAGCGTCGTCAACGAGATCATCGAACCCACCATCCGCGATGTCACCGCCAATGCCCGTGGCGAGGTGGTATCCCTGGGCTTTTTGATTTCGCTGTGGGCGGGATCCTCGGCGATCTCGTCATACGTCGATGCCGTGGTGGAGGCCCACGACCAGACCCCCTTGCGGCATCCTGTGCGGCAGCGATTCTTCGCGCTCTTCCTCTACATGGTGATGCTGGTGTTCGTGGTGGCGACCGCGCCGGTGATTGTGGTGGGTCCACGCAAGGTGAGCGAGCACATCCCGTACAGCCTGGCCAACATGTTGCGCTACGGCTATTACCCGGTACTGATCCTTGGCCTGCTCATTGGCGTGGCCATCCTGTACCGGGTATCACTGCCGGTACCGCTGCCGACGCACCGGCTGATCTTCGGTGCCGTGTTGGCGACAGCGGTCTTCCTGGTTGCCACGCTGGGCTTGCGCATCTACCTGACGTGGATTACCAGCACCGGCTACACCTACGGCGCATTGTCCACGCCGATCGCGTTTCTGTTGTTCGCGTTCTTCGGGGGCTTCGCGATCATGCTGGGAGCCGAACTCAATGCCTCGATCCAGGAGGAATTCCCCGCGCCGAAGACGCACGCCCACCGGCTCCGCAAGTGGCTCGTGTCACGGGCGCCAGCTCTTCAGCGAATAGTGGACGCGCCAGAGAACCCCGCAACGCGCGAAGTCGATGTGGTAACGGCCGAGCCGCCCAGCTGATCAGCCCTTTTTGAGCTTGTCGTAGATCTGCTTGCACTCCGGGCACACCGGCGAGCCCGGCTTGGCCGAACGCGTCACGGGAAATACCTCACCGCACAGAGCCACCACGTAGCTGCCCATGACCGCGCTCTCGGCGATCTTGTCCTTCTTGACGTAGTGAAAGTACTTGGGTGTGTCGCTGCCGGTCCCGTCGTCGACGCGTTCGTCGGTCTCGGTGCGTTCGATCGTCTGGGTCTGCATACCTCACATTGTGCACTGCCCGGTGCACTGCCCGGTGCACGTCAAATCCGAATGAGCCGGAATCGATGAAGTGTGCAACAGTGGAGGCATGAAGCGCGGCTCCGACTTGGGGTTTGACGATGATGGCCGCCCGGTGCTCATCACCGCCGCCGCGGTTTCTTACGAGGAGCAGCATCGCGCACGGGTACGTAAGTACCTGACACTGATGGCGTTCCGCGTTCCGGCGCTGATCCTGGCCGCTGTCGCGTACGGCGCCTGGCACAACGGCCTGATCTCACTGTTGATCGTGGCGGCGTCGATACCGTTGCCGTGGATGGCCGTGCTGATCGCCAACGACCGGCCTCCGCGCAGCCCCGACGAGCCGCGACGGTTCGACGACGACCGGCGACGCACGCCGCTGTTCCCGAGCGCCGAACGGCCGGCGCTCGAGGCTCCGCGGCACCCGCACACGGGATGGTCTACCGGCCCCCAACATCGGGATTAGTCAACGCTGCTTGACCTCGCCCCGACCGGCCGCTGGCCACACTTCTCAGGACTTTCTCAGGTCGTGGGTACATTTCTGCACGTCAAGACGTGTGAGAAGGACGGAGCGCGGGAACTCTGAGGCCTGAACTGTCGTTAATCCTCATGACAGTACAAGCCGATCGGGAGGTCGCGATGGCGAACGCCACCACAAGCAGGTTTGACGGCGATCTGGATGCTCAGAGCCCTGCAGCGGACCTAGTGCGCGTATATCTCAACGGAATCGGCAAGACGGCGTTGCTGAATGCGGCAGGCGAAGTTGAGCTGGCGAAGCGTATCGAAGCCGGGCTGTATGCCGAGCACCTTCTTGAAACCCGTAAGCGCCTTGGCGAGAACCGCAAACGTGATCTAGAGGCCGTTGTGCGCGATGGTAAGGCAGCCCGCCGTCACCTGCTGGAGGCGAATCTGCGCCTGGTGGTGTCGCTGGCCAAGCGCTACACGGGCCGCGGGATGCCGTTGCTGGACCTGATCCAGGAGGGCAACCTCGGACTGATCCGCGCGATGGAAAAGTTCGACTACACAAAGGGATTCAAGTTCTCGACCTATGCCACCTGGTGGATTCGCCAGGCCATCACCCGCGGTATGGCCGACCAGAGCCGCACCATCCGGCTGCCGGTTCATCTGGTTGAGCAGGTCAACAAGCTGGCGCGGATCAAGCGCGAGATGCACCAAAACCTGGGACGGGAAGCCACCGACGAGGAACTCGCCACCGAATCGGGCATCCCGATCGAGAAAATCAACGACCTGCTCGAGCACAGCCGCGACCCGGTGAGCCTGGACATGCCGGTCGGCTCCGAGGAAGAAGCGCCGCTGGGCGATTTCATCGAGGACGCCGAAGCGATGTCCGCGGAGAACGCGGTGATCGCCGAGCTGCTGCACACCGACATCCGCAGTGTGCTGGCGACCCTCGACGAGCGTGAGCACCAGGTGATCCGGTTGCGTTTCGGCCTGGACGACGGCCAGCCGCGCACCCTGGATCAGATCGGCAAGCTGTTCGGCCTGTCCCGCGAGCGGGTACGGCAGATCGAGCGAGACGTCATGTCCAAGCTGCGCAACGGCGAGCGTGCCGACCGGCTGCGCTCGTATGCGAGTTGAGGCGCGAACTCAGGCCTTCTACTAGAGCCAGGTAGCACGACAGTATGCCCGCCGCGTCAGCGGCGGGCATACTGCTTGGCTAGGACGCGTTACACCCATTCATGCAGCTGGCCAAGTAGACTCAGCGTCAATGGAAGGTGCTGAATGAACGACCTGGTTGACACCACCGAGATGTATCTGCGGACCATCTACGACCTCGAGGAAGAGGGCGTAACGCCACTGCGCGCCAGAATCGCCGAACGTCTCGACCAAAGCGGGCCGACCGTCAGCCAGACCGTATCCCGCATGGAGCGGGACGGACTACTGCACGTGGCCGGGGACCGCCACCTGGAGCTCACCGACAAGGGCCGCGCGCTGGCCGTCGCCGTGATGCGCAAGCACCGCCTCGCCGAACGGTTGCTGGTCGACGTCATCGGCGTTCCGTGGGAAGAGGTGCACGCCGAGGCATGCCGGTGGGAGCACGTGATGAGCGAGGACGTCGAGCGGCGGCTGGTGAAGGTGCTCAACAACCCGACCACCTCCCCGTTCGGCAACCCGATCCCGGGTCTTTTGGACCTGGGCGTCGGTCCCAATTCCGGCGCCGACGAGGCCGACCTGGTTCGGTTGACCGAGTTGCCCGCCGGCCCGCCGGTGGCCGTGGTCGTCCGGCAGCTCACCGAGCATGTCCAGGGCGACATCGACCTGATCAGCCGGCTGAAAGACGCCGGCGTCGTCCCCAACGCGCGAGTGACCGTCGAAACCAGCCCCACCGGCGGCGGGGTCACCATCGTCATACCGGGCCATGAGAACGTCACTTTGCCGCACGAGATGGCGCACGCGGTCAAGGTCGAGAAAGTCTGACCCGGCGCAGCTAGCCCACCCGGCGGCCGAACGGTCGACGCGGAGGAAGCCGCACGCCGAGCCGTTCGGCCAGTCGGTAGCCGGTAAGCGCAAGTTCCCGGATGTTCCCTGGCCTCAGTCCCGACTGCAATGCCCTGTCCAGCATGCCCGCCATTCGATGGTCGGGTTGGCAACGCAGCGCGGCCTCCAGCGATACCCCGGCAAGCGGCCCGTCGCCGCGCGCGTAGGCGCTGAACGCGAGCAAGACCAGCGCCTCGGCTCGCCACGGCGGGGGCAGCGTGCGCGCCAGCAGTGCCCACAACGACTCGGCTTCACCGGCGTTCTCGCCGACCGCGAGGGCATACAGGATGTCGCGTACCTGCGGGTCACTCAGCGCGCAGCCCAGCTTTGCCAGCTCCGCGTCGAGCAGCGATTGGCCGGACATGACGCGGGACGCAGCGGCCATCGCGTGCTGCACGTCGCGACGGGTACAGCGGGCCGGATCTGCGCGCTGCGCCGCCCGGCGCCTGTCCGCCCGCCGCTTGATCCCGGCGGTCAACTCGGCGCTTCGCGCGGGGTCGTCGACCGCGATGACCGCCTGCAGGTCGGCACGCCGCGGGTAGAGGCGCCTGCCCTCCAGCACCGCCGACGCGGCCAGCGGCGAGGCCGAAGGATCATCGACCGGGCCGCTCGCACCGCAGCCGTCCACACAATGCCAACGCCCGCCATGGGCCACCCGATCCACCACATGGGCGGCCCACAGCTCAATGTGGTGCCGCGACAACGCCTGGGTGAGCACCGCGCACAACTGCCGGTATCCGTCGTTGCAGCTCGGACAGCGCGCGCCGTCCGCGTCGACGATCACCGCAATCGCGGCCTCAGGTTCGGCCGCAGCGGCGACCTCGGCCAAGTGCCCGACCCGGTCGACCAGCTCTTCGGACAGGTCGACCCGCATCACCGATCCGAGTTCGCCGCCATCCAAAGACATCACTATCAATGAATTTTCGGGAACGAAGCCGAGAACGGCCGGCAGCGCTGCGATGAGTGCTCCGGGGCGGTTCAGTTCAAAGTCTGCTCGATGCGTCGTCATGAACACCAACGCTGACGGTCGCCACCGTCAGCCGGTGCTCACGCGTGCAGGCGGAACCGCTCACCTGTGCATGCACCCGGCACTGTGAGTTCTGCTGCTCTACTGTTTAGCTCATGGGGTTGGCGCAAGAGTACGACATGGTGGTCATCGGTTCGGGGCCCGGCGGACAGAAAGCCGCCATCGCCTCGGCCAAGCTGGGCAAGTCGGTCGCGATCGTCGAACGCGGCAGGATGCTCGGCGGCGTCTGCGTGAACACCGGCACTATCCCGTCAAAGACGTTGCGCGAAGCGGTGCTTTACCTCACCGGGATGAATCAGCGCGAGCTGTACGGCGCCAGCTACCGCGTCAAAGAGCGCATCACCCCGGCCGACCTGATGGCCCGGACCCAGCACGTGATCGGCAAGGAAACGGACGTGGTGCGCAACCAGCTGATGCGCAACCGCATCGACCTGCTGGTGGGGCACGGCCGGTTCCTCGACCCGCATACCGTCGAGGTCGAAGACCCGTCCCGCCGCGAGAAGTTGACCATCAGCGGCGAATACATCGTCATCGCCACCGGCACCAGGCCGGCGCGGCCATCCGGCGTCGAGTTCGACGAAGAACGAGTGCTCGACTCCGACGGAATCCTTGATCTGAAGTCGCTCCCCGCCTCGATGGTGGTGGTCGGTGCCGGTGTCATCGGCATCGAGTACGCCTCGATGTTCGCCGCTCTGGGCACCAAGGTCACCGTGGTGGAAAAACGCGACGACATGTTGGATTTCTGCGACCCCGAGGTCGTCGAGGCGCTCAAATTCCACCTGCGCGACCTGGCGGTGACCTTCCGGTTCGGTGAGGAGGTGACCGCGGTCGACGTCGGCTCGGCTGGCACCATCACCACGCTGGCCAGCGGCAAGCAGATTCCCGCCGAGACGGTGATGTACTCCGCCGGGCGGCAGGGGCAGACCGACCACCTCGATCTGCACAACGCCGAGCTGGAAGCCGACAGCCGTGGGCGGATCTTCGTCGATGACACGTTCCAGACCAAGGTGCCGCACATCTATGCCGTCGGCGACGTCATCGGTTTTCCGGCGCTGGCGTCGACCTCGATGGAGCAGGGGCGACTAGCCGCCTACCACGCGTTCGGCGAGCCGACCGAAGGCATCACCGAAATGCAGCCGATCGGCATCTATTCCATACCCGAGATCTCTTACGTCGGGGCCACCGAGGTGGAGCTGACCAAGAACGCCATCCCCTACGAGGTCGGGATCGCCCGATACCGGGAGCTGGCCCGCGGCCAGATCGCCGGCGACTCCTACGGCATGCTGAAGCTGCTGGTGTCCACCGAGGATCTCAAGCTGCTCGGCGTGCACATCTTCGGCACCAGCGCCACCGAGATGGTGCACATCGGGCAAGCCGTGATGGGCTGCGGTGGCACCGTGGAGTACCTGGTGGAGGCGGTGTTCAACTACCCGACCTTCTCTGAGGCCTACAAGGTGGCCGCGCTTGACGTGATGAACAAGGTGCGCGCGCTCAACCAGTTCCGGCGCTAACAGGTGTCGTCGAGGTCGTTCGGCACCGTATCGCCGGGACCGCCGGCTTCGGCGCGGGCCAGCAATTCCGCGATGTGTTCGTCGAACGGCGCCGAGTACGACACGTCCGGCGCGCACCCACCGCGCTCGAAGCCGCCGATGAGCCCGGTGAGCGTGGTGCCGCTGACTACCCATGGTGCGCCGCTGGTACCGCCCACCAGCCCTTCGCATGCCAGGGCGGGAAACCCGCTCTCGTTGACCGACGTGCTGGCCTGACATTCGATGGGTGAGCCACCCACTCCGGCCGGGTACCCCACCACGGTGACGGGAGTGCCGGGACGGGGCGCCGTGCCCAGCGTCAGCGCGGAACCGACGTGCGACTCGACCGAACCACCGGCATCGTTGCTGATCCGCACGATGGCGTAATCCGCGTGCGGATCCTTGCTGGCGGTCCAGCGCGGATCGAGGTACACGGCCTCGACCCGCCACACATCGGCGGGAGCGGGTGTGGCATCGCCGGCAAAACCTGGAACGAAGGTGATCTGGGAGGCCCCGGCCAGGCAGTGCGCCGCGGTCAACATCAGGTTCCCGGCCGACGAATGCACCACGGAACCCGTGCACACGTGCAGGGGCCCGCCGTCGATGAACACCGCGCCGACGCGCCTGTCCGGATCCACCGGGGCCGCCACCGCTGCGTGTTGGGGTTGGCTGAGCCGAGAAACCGACGCGCTGGGCGGCGGAGGTGACACGCTGGGGCTCGACGCATGGCCGGCGGGCCGGCCGCACGACGGCAACAACGTCGTCAGGCCGATCACCGACCAGAGCATTGCCACCGACATGCGCATCGTTGTCATGATGCCCGACCGGGGCCCGGTAAGCAGAGTTCGGCGCGTCGCGGTGCGCCGACCGGTTCGCCGGCTGAACACAAGCCGGCACCGAAAAATGTTCCATGCGGATTACGTTTCAGCGTTATCGCGTTTCATAGATTAACCGCGAAACAGATTCGCTGTTCAATATTGGTGCCCGTTGATTCGGGGGACACTGGTTAGGGCACCCTGGAGAAACCCCCGAAGGAGGCAATCCCGATGGCCCATGATCAAGGCCCAGACGAACACGGCTACCAGCCCGGGCAGGCCGGCATGTACGAGCTCGAGCTGCCGGCGCCCAAGTTGGTGACCTCGGACGGCCGCGGCCCGGTGTTGGTGCACGCGCTGGAAGGTTTTTCCGACGCCGGTCACGCGATACGGCTGGCTGCTTCCCACCTGAAGGCGGCCCTGGACTCCGAGCTGGTCGCGTCTTTCGCGATCGACGAGTTGCTGGATTACCGTTCGCGGCGGCCGCTGATGACCTTCAAGACCGATCACTTCACCCACTACGAGGATCCGGAGCTGAGCCTGTACGCGTTGCGTGACAGCGTCGGCACCCCGTTTCTGTTGCTGGCAGGAATGGAACCGGATCTGAAGTGGGAGCGCTTCATCACCGCGGTACGCCTGCTGGCCGAGCGGCTCGATGTGCGTCAGACCATCGGCCTGGGAACCGTCCCGATGGCGGTTCCGCACACGCGGCCGATCACGATGACCGCGCATTCCAACAACGCGGAACTGATCGCGGATTTCCAGCCGTGGATTTCCGAGATCCAGGTTCCCGGTAGCGCGTCCAACCTTCTGGAATACCGCATGGCCCAGCATGGCCATGAGGTGGTCGGGTTCACCGTGCACGTCCCGCACTATCTGACGCAGACCGACTACCCCGCCGCCGCGCAGGCGTTGCTGGAGCAACTGGCCAAGACCGCGTCGCTGGAGCTGCCGCTCTCCTCGTTGACCGAAGCGGCAGCGGTGATCCGGGCCAAGGTCGACGAGCAGGTGGAGGCGAGCACGGAAGTCGCTCAAGTGGTGGCTGCGCTCGAGCGCCAGTACGATGCCTTCATCGACGCTCAGGAGAACAGATCGTTACTGGCTCGCGACGAGGACCTGCCTAGCGGCGATGAGCTTGGCGCAGAGTTTGAGCGATTCCTGGCCCAGCAGGCGGAGAAGAAGTTCGACGACGACGACCAAGCATAGATATGTGAGACGCCCGTAGCCTGGCCCGACAACCGAGGTTGGCGATATGACCGAGCGGAAGCGCAAGAGCAATCTCCGTTCGGTGCGCGAAGTGACCGCGCCCAGGTTGGAGTTCCGCACCATCCATGGTTACAAGCGGGCGTACCGGATCGCCGGCTCCGGGCCGGCGATCCTGTTGATCCACGGTATCGGTGACAATTCCGTCACCTGGAATACCGTGCAGGCCAAGCTCGCCCAGCGGTTCACGGTCATCGCCCCCGATCTCTTGGGGCATGGGCTTTCCGACAAACCGCGCGCCGACTACTCCGCCGCCGCGTACGCGAACGGCATGCGCGATCTGCTCAGTGTGCTCGACATCGAACGGGTGACCATCATCGGTCATTCGCTGGGCGGCGGGGTGGCCATGCAATTCGCCTATCAATTCCCGCATTTGGTCGAACGGCTGATCCTGGTCGGCGCCGGCGGCGTCACCAAAGATGTCAACTTCGTCCTGCGGTGGGCGTCGCTGCCGATGGGCAGCGAGGCTCTCGCGCTGTTGCGATTGCCCCTGGTGTTACCGGCGCTTCAGGTCGTCGGGCGCGTGCTGGGCACGGTCCTGGGCCACACCGGCCTGGGCCGCGATCTGCCGAACGTGCTGCGGATCCTGGATGACCTGCCGGAGCCGACGGCGTCGGCGGCATTCAGCCGGACCCTACGCGCGGTGGTGGACTGGCGCGGACAGATCGTCACCATGCTGGATCGATGTTATTTGACCGAGGCCATCCCGGTGCAGATCATCTGGGGCACCAAGGATGCGGTGGTCCCCGTCCGTCACGCATGGATGGCGCACTCCGCGATGCCCGGCTCCCAACTCGAGATCTTCGAAGGCTCGGGCCACTTCCCGTTTCACGACGACCCCGCCCGGTTCATCGAAGTTGTCGAACGTTTCATGGACACCACCGCACCCGCCGAATACGACCAGGCCGCCCTTCGCGGGTTGCTCCGTACCGGCGGTGGCGCGAAGACCGTCACGGGCCCGGCCCCCACGCGCGTCGCCGTGCTGAATGCCATTGGTTCCGACGAACGCAGCGCTACCTGATATTTCGTTGCTGCGGGCCGGACCGGCATCGTACAGTCGGGCCATGGGTATCGACGTGGCGGTGTTGCGCGTGTTCACCGATCCGAACGGCGATTTCGGTAATCCACTCGGTGTGGTCGATGCCGGCCAGGTCGCGCGCGCGGACCGCCAGCAGCTGGCAACTCGATTGGGCTACAGCGAAACGGTTTTCGTCGATCTTCCCGCCGCCGGGGGTGCGACGGCGCGCGCCACCATTTACACACCACGGACCGAGCTTTCGTTCGCCGGACACCCGACGGTCGGCGCGTCGTGGTGGCTGCATGCGAACGGCTTCCCGATCAACACGCTGCAGGTGCCGGCCGGTATCGTGCAGGTGAGCCGCGGTGTCGGCGCAACGGGCGACCTCACCGGCATCAGCGCTCGGTCAGAATGGGCACCTGAGCTGGCCATTCACGAATTCGGTTCAGTCGAAGACCTTCTCGCAGCCGACCCCGCTGATTTTCCCGACGACACGGCGCACTACCTATGGGCCTGGACCGATCGGGCTGCCGGATCGCTGCGTGCCCGAATGTTTGCCGCCAACCTCGGGGTGCCGGAAGACGAAGCGACCGGCTCGGCGGCGATGCGGATCACCGACTACCTCAGCCGCGACCTGCACATCACGCAGGGCAGGGGATCGATCATCGAAACCAGATGGGACGCCGAAGGCTGGGTGCAGGTGGCCGGGCGCGTCGTCAATGACGTTGCAAGACATCTGGACTGAGCACCACGGCCGAAAGCCGCGGCAGCTCAGCTCTTACGGTGCAACACCGCAGCGAGGTGGTCTTGCAGGGGTTGGCCCACAGCGCCCATCTGCACCGAGTACGAGAGCTCGTCGCCGTCGATGCGAAAGTAGCGGCTGAGCCCGGTCACCTGTTTGGCGGTCGGCGTCAAACCGATCGTTGTCGTGGACAGCTCGATTTCGATGCGGTCACCGGTGACCGAATAGCTGCCCACTTCGATTTCGGTGATGCCGCTCGGATGAGCCAGAACCAGTTCGACCCGGCCCGGTTGCGGCACGCGAAGATATCCCGTCTCGGCGTGCAATGGCTTGCCGTCACCCACCGCCTTGGTCTTTTGGGCGTAGGCCAAAAAGGGTTTGCCGACGTGGGAGAATACGGCCTCCTCGAAATAGTCGAAGGGCTGGATCGTCGGATACTTGCCCGCCCCCTGGCCAGACCAGGTCCCAAGAAGTGGTGCCAACGCCTCGAGATCGGGATGCAAGTCAGTGGCCATGAAAACGAGCCTAGCCCGGCGAAGAGGCGGGCTCGGACGGCCCGAGATCGATCAACCGGGGGTTGAGACTTTGCGATGCTCGCGCAGCGCCTGAATCTCCCGCTCGAAGTCGTCCGCCGACGAGAAGGACCGGTATACGGAGGCGAACCGCAAGTAAGCCACCTCGTCGAGGTCGCGCAACGGCCCCAAGATGGCCAGGCCCACTTCGTGACTCGGGACCTCTGGCGAGCCGGCAGCACGCACGGTGTCTTCCACTTTCTGGGCCAGCAGGTTCAGCGCGTCGTCGTCCACCTGGCGGCCCTGACATGCGCGACGGACCCCGCTGATCACCTTTTCCCTGCTGAAGGGCTCGGTGACGCCACTGCGCTTGACCACGGCCAGGACTGCGGTTTCCACGGTGGTGAAACGTCGCCCGCACTCGGGGCAGGATCGACGGCGCCGGATGGCCTGCCCTTCATCGGTTTCCCGCGAGTCGATCACCCGGGAATCGGGATGACGGCAGAACGGACAGTGCATGACCGCTCCTTCGCCGTGCCGACAACCAGGTATTGCAGAACTCCGAGCGTACCTGTGCGCTGACCTGCACGGCTAATGGAGCCGTAGAGCATTGCGCTGGCCGCCGCGGAAACGCGGGCTCTCAGCGCGGAGCGGTTTTGGCAAG
>Ga0307441_1000618_pt1 | contig 12734 bp, 11 predicted proteins | sample SalMarWE160420MG_FD_202149 | JGI IMG/M metagenome (GOLD analysis project Ga0307441, IMG submission 202149) | Salt marsh sediment microbial communities from the Plum Island Ecosystem LTER, Massachusetts, United States - WE1604-20 | ecosystem: Environmental > Aquatic > Marine > Intertidal zone >... | reverse complement strand
CAGGCCCAGTTCCGCGATGGCCGAACCCGTCAGGGAGGCGAGCTCCAGGCGCGGCACCACCACCGTCGCATCACCTGAGGCCGGCAACACCAGCGCGGTGAGCCGCTCGAATGTCTGGGCCCGCGACCCGAGGAGGTAGCGCAGGTCATACCCCGGGGTGATCACCAGCCCGTCCAGGCCGGCGGCGCGGGTCGCGGCGGCCGCCGCGGCGAGCCGGCGGGCGTACACGGCCGCGTCGAATCGGTCAGAGTCCACGCCAGTCAGGCTAGCCCGGCGTGAGACCATACCCGGCATGCCCGCACCGCTGAGACAAGGTGGCGCTCCGCCACTGGTGCTGCTCGATGGCGCCAGCATGTGGTTCCGGTCGTACTTCGGGGTGCCGTCCTCGATCACCGCCCCCGACGGCCGGCCCGTCAACGCCGTGCGTGGGTTCATCGACTCGATGGCCGTGGTGATCACCCGGCAGCGGCCCGGGCGGCTGGCCGTGTGCCTGGACCTGGACTGGCGCCCGCAGTTCCGGGTCGACCTAATCCCGTCCTACAAAGCGCATCGAGTGGCCGAGCCGGAGCCGGCGGGCGAGCCCGACATCGAGGAGGTCCCCGACGACCTGACCCCGCAGGTCGACATGATCACCGACCTGCTCGGCGCGTTCGGCATCCCGATGGCCGGTGCGGCCGGTTTCGAGGCCGACGACGTGCTCGGCACGCTGGCAGCGCGGGAACGCGCCGACCCGGTCGTCGTCGTCAGCGGGGACCGCGACCTGCTTCAGGTCGTGGCCGACGAACCGGTGCCGGTTCGGGTGCTCTACCTGGGCCGCGGGCTGAACAACGCGACCCTGTTCGGACCCGCCGAGGTCGCCGAGCAATACGGGGTGCCGGTGGACCGGGCCGGACCGGCCTACGCCGAACTCGCGCTGCTGCGCGGCGACCCGTCCGACGGCCTGCCGGGCGTGCCCGGTGTTGGGGAGAAGACCGCGGCCACCCTGCTGGCGCAGCACGGCTCGCTGCAGCAGATCCTGGCCGCAGCGCGCGACCCGAAATCGAAGATGGCCAAGGGATTACGCGCGAAATTGCTGTCCGCCACCGACTACATCGACGCCGCCGCCCGCGTGGTGCGGGTGGCCACCGACGCCCCCGTCACACTGTCGACTCCCACCGACGCGCTACCGCTGACGGCCGCCGACCCCCAACGCACCGCGCAGCTGGCGACCGGGCTGGGCGTCGGGTCCTCGATCGGCCGCCTGCAGAAGGCGCTGGACACGCTCCCGGCGTGACGACGGGCCCTACTGCGGGCGGCCGACCTCGTAGGTGCCCTTGTTGTCCTGGAAGGTCACGGTCACGTGCTTCTGCGCTCCGTCGATGCTGACGTTGCAGTCGAAGCTGGCGCCCTTCTTGACGATCGGGTCGCTGCCCTGGTTGCACTTCACGTCTTTGACGTTGCGGGCGCCGTAGCCGTTGGTCTCGTCCGACAGGATCTGCTGCACGCCGGCCTGGGCCTTCTTGACGTCCAACTTGGTGGTGACGAAAAAGCCGGGCTCCCAGAAACCGAGCACCAGCACGACCGCGATGAGCAAGAACCCGACCACGCCGGCCACCCCGGCGATCAGCGCGGTCGAACGCTTCTTGCCCGGCTGTTCGTACGGCGGGAACTGCTGCGGATACTGGCCCGGCTGGCCGTACTGGCCGGGCTGGCCGTACTGACCCGGCTGCCCATACTGACCCGGCTGCCCGTACTGGCCGGGCTGGGCGTACTGGCCCGGCTGACCGTACTGGCCGGGTTGAGCGTACTGCCCCGGCTGGCCGTACTGGCCGTACTGGGGCGCCTGCCCGCCGTACTGCTCGGGCTGCCCGTAGCCGGGCTGCTGGGCGTACTGCTGCGGATACGCCTGCTCACCCTGCTGTTGGTACGGCGGGTACCCGGGTGGCGGCGTATATGCCGGCGCCTGCCACGTGGCGTCTTGATTCGGCTGCTGCTGCCAGGGCGATCCGACCTGGGTCGGCTCCGAGGACTGGTCGCCACTGTGACCGGGCGGTTGCCACTGCTGCTCCGGCTCCGATCCCTGCGGTCCGCTCATGCTTTCTCCTCAGCCCCTTACGTCTTGCCCGTGCATTCTAGCTACGGGTCTCACCGTAACTTGGGCTCAGCCTACCCGGCGTCAACAGCCACGACGCCGCGCCGAACGTCATTGATCGCACGCTTTGCGGTCGCCCTGAGCTCGGCATCCGGCGCAGCGTTGCGGACCTGGTCGAGCAGGTCGAGCACCTGGCGGCACCAGCGCACGAAGTCCCCCGCCAGCAACGGCGAGCCGGCGCCCGTCACCTCGGCAGCGGCCAGCGCCGCGGCCAGATCTCCGCTGGACGCCCAGCGGTAGATGACGTTGACGAAGCCGTCGTCGGGCTCGCGGCTCGGGCCGATGCGGTGCGCCTGCTCGTCGCCGCGCAGCGCGGTGGACAGCCGCGATGTCTGCTGCAGTGCCTGCCGCAACCGCTGGGTGGGAACCTCGGCGGCGGAGCCGGGCCCGTCGCCGCCCCGAGACTCGTAGAGCACCATCGAGACCACCGCCGCCAACTCGGCCGGCTTCAGGCCCGCCCATGCGTCGGTGCGCAGGCATTCGGCGACCAACAGGTCGCTCTCGCTGTAGATGCGGGCCAGCAATCGCCCGTCGTCGGTGACGTGGGGATCGGTGGCCGGGCCTTCGATGAAGCCGCGCTCGGTGAGCAGCCCGACGATCCGGTCGAAGGTGCGGGCCAGCGAGTTGGTCGCGGCGGCCACCTTCTTTTCCAGCTGCGCGTTGTCGCGTTCGATGCGCAGGTAACGCTCGGCCTGCCGCACCTGGGCTTCGACGCCGGGGCTGTTGTGCGACGGATGCCGACGCAACTCGGCCCGCAACGACGTCAGCTCCGGATTGTGGAACTCGCCTTCATTGTCACCGTGATCGCCGCGGCCGGAACGGCGCCGGGACGGCACATCCAGCCCCGCGGCGGCCGAGCGCAGCGCCGACGCCAGGTCGCGCCGCACCCGCGGCTGGCGGTGTTCCACCCGCCTGGGCAACGACATCGAACCGACCGGACCCAGCGCGCCCGAATAATCCGCCGCGGAAATTCGCCCTGCCCAGCGGTTTTCGGTCAGCACCAGCGGGCGCGGGTCGTCGCTGTCGCGGGCCGACTCGAGGACCACCGCCAGCCCGCCGCGCCGGCCGTGGGTGATGTTGATGATGTCGCCGCGGCGCAGCGCGGCCAGCGCGTCGCTGGCCGCCTGCCGGCGTTGCAGCCGCGAGGCGCGCGACTGTGCGCGCTCCAACTCGGAAATCCGCGCGCGCAGCCGCGCGTAGCCCAGGATCGGCGCCTCGGGTCCGCCCAGTTCGGCGGCGATCTCGTCGCGCATCCTGTTGCCGCGCTCGATGCCACGCACCAGCCCGACGACCGAGCGGTCGGCCTGGTACTGGGCGAAGGACTGCTCCAGCAGCTGGTGTGCCTGCTCGGGTCCCATCCGGTGCACCAGGTTGATCGTCATGTTGTACGACGGGGCGAACGAACTGCGCAGCGGGAAGGTGCGCGTGGACGCCAGGCCGGCCACCGCCGACGGCTCGGTGGTCTCCTCGGTGGGTTGCCACAGCACCACCGCGTGACCCTCGACGTCGATGCCACGCCTACCGGCGCGCCCGGTCAGCTGCGTGTACTCCCCCGGCGTCAGCGGCACGTGCTGCTCGCCGTTGAACTTCACCAGCCGCTCCAGCACCACCGTGCGGGCGGGCATGTTGATGCCCAGCGCCAAGGTCTCGGTGGCGAACACGGCCTTGACCAGGCCCGCGGTGAACAGCTCCTCGACGGTGTGCCGGAACGCCGGCAGCATGCCGGCGTGGTGGGCCGCCAACCCGCGCAGCAGCCCCTCCCGCCACTCGTAGTAGCCGAGCACGGCCAGGTCGGCGTCGGCGAGGTCGCCGCAGCGGTGGTCGATCACCTCGGCGATCTGGGCGCGCTCCTCCTGGGTGGTCAGCTGCAGCGGCGAGCGCAGGCACTGATGCACCGCCGCGTCGCACCCGGCGCGGGAGAACACGAACGTGATCGCCGGCAGCAGGCCTTCGGAGTCCAGGGTCGCGATCACGTCGGGCCGCGCGGGCGGGCGGTAGAAGCGGGGCCGGCCGCCGGTCCGTCCGGGGCCCCCTCGTCCGGTCTGCCGGCGCGGTTGCCAGTCCGACATCCGGTCCGCCTCCCGGCGATGGGAGATGTGGCGCAGCAAGTCCGGGTTGACGCGCGGCTCACGGTTCCCGCCCGGATGCGCCGGGGCTTCGGAGCCGCGGTAGTCGAACAGGTCGTAGAGGCGCTTGCCCACCAGCACGTGCTGCCACAGCGGGACGGGCCGGTGCTCGTCGACCACCACCGTGGTGTCGCCCCGCACGGTCTGGATCCAGCCGCCGAATTCCTCGGCATTGCTCACCGTCGCCGACAGGCTGACCAGCCGCACCTCGTCGGGCAGGTGCAGGATGACCTCTTCCCAGACCGGACCCCGCATCCGGTCGGCCAGGAAATGCACCTCGTCCATCACCACGTGGGAAAGACCTTGCAGCGCCGTCGAATCGGCGTAGAGCATGTTGCGCAGCACTTCGGTGGTCATGACCACCACGGGCGCATCGCCGTTCAGCGACACGTCCCCGGTCAGCAGACCGATGCGGTCGCGGCCGTAGCGCGCCGTCAGGTCGGTGTGCTTCTGGTTGCTCAGCGCCTTGAGCGGTGTGGTGTAGAAGCACTTGCCGCCGGCCGCCAGCGCCAGGTGCACGGCGAATTCGCCGACCACCGTCTTGCCGGCGCCGGTCGGCGCGCAGACCAGCACGCCGTGCCCCCGCTCCAGCGCCGCACAGGCCCGCTGCTGGAAGTCGTCGAGCGCGAAGGGCAATTCGGCGGCGAACCGGACCAGCTCGGCCAGCTCGGTCACGCGGTCGCCGCCGTTCCGCGCGAGGGTCCGCAAAATGCCCGCCGTAGCGGCGTGTCGTTGTCCCGACACGCGCGCTCGCGCGACCTAGGTGACCCCGAACTAGGTGACATCGTCATGCTGACCCGCGGTGAACGACGGCTCGGGTTCCGGTTCGGGTTCCGGGGAGGGCGGCTCGATGACCGACGCCTCGTCGTCGGGAATGTGGGCCCGGGCTTCGCGCCTGGCCTTCCGCTTGTCGTGCACGCGGGCGATCTGGATGGCGAGTTCGAGCAGCACCGACAGCGCAATGCCGAGCGCCGTCATCGAGAACGGATCCGAGCCGGGCGTGAAGACCGCCGCGAACACGAACATCGCGAAGATCAGGCCGCGGCGCCACGACTTGAGTCGCTCATAGGTCAGCAACCCGGCCATGTTGAGCATGACGATCAGCAGCGGAAACTCGAAGCTGACCCCGAATACCACCAGCAGGTTGATCAAGAAGCCGAAATACCGGTCCCCGGACAGGGCGGTGACCTGGACGTCGCTGCCCACGGTCAGCAGGAAGCCCAGCGCCTTGGACAGCACGAAGTAGGCCAGCACCGCACCGCCGACGAACAGCGCCGCGGCGGGGATCACGAAGCCGATCGCGAAGCGGCGTTCCCTCTGGTGCAGCCCGGGGGTGATGAAGGCCCACAGCTGGTAGAGCCACACCGGGCAGGCCAGCACGACCCCGGCCGTCAGCCCGACCTTGAGCCGCAGCATGAATTGGTCGAACGGCGCGGTGGCCAGCAGCCGGCACCGCCCGTCGGCGCTGATCTGCGCGCGCGCCGACTGCGGCAGCGAACAGTACGGATGGCGCAGCCACTCGCCGAGGCTCTCCACGCCGAAAATCGAGTGCGAGTACCACAGGAACCCGAAGATCGTGGTGACCACGATCGCGGCCAGGGCGATCAGCAGCCGGGTGCGCAGCTCGGTGAGGTGGTCGACCAGCGACATCGTCGCGTCGGGATTGGTGCGGCTGCGCCGATTGCGGGGGTTGAGCCGCTTCAGCACGGCGGCGGTGCGAGCGGACACCGCTGACATCTTAACGGCGTTCACGACGCTCGATCAGCGGCGCTCGGGCACCGCGGCGATGCTGCCGCGCTAAGCCCGGCGTGCTTCAGTGTGGCCCTGCTCGGTCGCCGCCGGAGGGTCGACTCGCTCTGCCTGCACGGGAGTGGGGTTCTCGAGAGGGGTGGCAGGGGCGGCGGGGGTGTCGCTCTTTGTCTCCAAGGCAGACGATTCCGGCTTGCTCTCGCTCTGCATTTCGCGCAGCTCGGACTTGAAGATGCGCATCGACTTACCCAGCGAGCGCGCCGCATCGGGGAGCTTCTTGGCACCGAACAGGACGATCACCACGACAGCGAGGATCGCCCAGTGCCACGGACTAAGACTTCCCACGTTCATTACCTCCAGACGTCAACCCGATGCTACCGCAGCACGCCTCGGTGCCGGTGTCTCCGCGCCGCGGCGTGCTGGCCCTAGCGGGCCGCCTCCTGGTAGAGCCCGAGCGCGGCCGCCGCGGCCTCGCGCACTCGCCGCGCCAGCGATTCCGGTTCGAGCACCCGCACAGCTGAGCCGAAGCCCAGCACCAGCCGCGTCATCCAGTCGTCGGAGGCGTACGTCATCACGGCCTCACACGACCCGTCGGGCAGCTCGCGCACCTCCCGCATCGGGTAGTACTCGAACATCCACGACGCCGACGGTGCGATGCGCAGCGTGGCCGACGGGAGTGACGGGTCGCCGTCGAACAGCGAGGTGTCCGGGGGCGCCTGGCGCGCGGGCTCCGGCGGAGCGGCCGCGTCGTCGAGCTCGGTGGCGTCCACGATCCGGTCGAAGCGGAACAGCCGAACCCCCTCCGCGTCGCGAGCCCAGGCCTCGAGGTAGCTGTGGCCGCCGATGAGCAGGACCCGGATGGGGTCGACGACCCGGCCGGCCAGCGTGTCGCGGGACGCCGAGTAGTAGTCGATGGCCAGCGCGTGTTCGTCCTGCAGCGCCGCGCGCACCGCGGCGGCGACGCGACTTTCGGCGGGCGCCGGCTCGTCGGTGGCCGCGACCGCAGTGGCGTCCCGCCCGGCCGCGCCCGCGGCGCCCTCGATCTTGGCGATCGCGCTGCGCGCCGCGTCCGGGTCCACGACGCCGGGAATGTCGGCCAGGGCCCGCAGCGCCACCAGCAGGCCCGTCGCCTCGGGCGACGTCAGCTTGAGCGGGCGGTCGATGCCCGCCGAGAACGTCACCTCGATGGTGTCGCCGGAGAACTGAAAATCGATCAGATCCCCCGGGTAGTAGCCGGGCAGGCCACACATCCACAGCTGGTTGAGGTCGGCCTCCAGCTGCTTGTCGGACACCCCCAGGTCGGCGGCGGCCTCCGCGCGGGTGATCCGCGGGTTGGCCTGGAAGTACGGCACCATGTTGAGCAGCCGGACCAGCCGCGCGGAGATGGGTGTCATGTCGACGCCCCCCGCACGCCCGCCTGGGCGCGCAGCCTGTCCAGCACGTCGTCGCGCAGGGATGGCGGCTCCAGCACGACGGCGTCGGGCCCGTAGCCGGTGATGTCGCGAGCCAGGCGGTCGGTGGACCCGATCTCGAGTTCGATCACCTCGCCCGCGCGGCCACCCAGCGCGCGCGGGGCGATCGATCGCCCGGCGCGCCGCAGCGCGGTTGCCCGTCCGTCGGCAACCCATACCCGCGCCCGCTCGCCCGTCCCGGCCTCCCGTTCCATCTGGGTGACCTTCGAAGTCACGATCGCGCGCAGGTCCGCGCCGTCCGGCACGGTGATCGCGCCGGCCGGGCCGATCGGCGCGACCTCGGCTCCGATGCGCGACAGGCGGAAGATACGAGTGTCGTCGCGGTCCCGGTCGTGTCCGACCAGATACCAGCGGCCCTTCTCCGTCACCACGCCCCACGGCTCGACGGTCCGCGTGGTGTACGGCTCGGCCCGCGAGGAGCGGTGCGGGAACTGCACCGCCCGCCCGGATTCGATCGCCGACAACAGGACTCCCAGCACGTCCTCGGACCCGCGCAGCCCCGGCACACCGGCCGGGGAGGCGATGGCCACCGGCGCATCCGGGTCGACGTCGACTCCGGCGGCACGCAGCTTGAGCAGGGCGCCCTGGGTGGCGGTGATCAATTCGGGCGACTCCCACAGCCGCGTGGCGACCGCGACCGCGGCCGCCTCGTCGGCGGTCAGTTGCACCGGCGGCAGGGCGTAGGCGTCGCGGTTGATCCGGTACCCCTCCGAGGGATCCAGGGCCGACACCCTGCCGACCTCCAGGGGAATGCCCAGGTCGCGCAACTCGTTCTTGTCGCGCTCGAACATCCGGGAGAACGCCTCGGCGCTCGGACTGTCGGAGTAACCCGCGACGCTGGTCCTGATCTTTTCCGCGGTGATGTAGCCGCGGGTGGACAGCAAAGCGATGACGAGGTTGACCAACCGCTCGACTTTCGAGGTCGCCATTCGCACCAGGTTATTCGATGGTCACCGCACGACGCTTGCACCGGCCGACCGCGTCGCAATATTCCCAGCCGTCACACCAGTCTCTGGCCCGGCGGGCCTCACCGACTCGAGCACCGGCGTCCGGGGCGATACCTGTGTGCCCGATGTGACAAACAGTGCGCCGACGGCCGCTGCCGGCCGCTACATGCTGGCGATGAGGCGCTTGACCCGCTCGTCGACCGCCCGGAACGGGTCCTTGCACAGCACCGTGCGCTGCGCCTGGTCGTTGAGCTTGAGGTGCACCCAGTCGACGGTGAAGTCACGCCCCGCCGCCTGCGCGGCGCTGATGAACTCGCCGCGCAGCCGGGCGCGGGTGGTCTGCGGCGGGTTCTCGACGGCGTCGGCGATGTCCTCGTCGGTGGTCACGCGCGCCGCCAGGCCCTTGCGCTGCAGCAGATCGAAGACACCGCGCCCGCGCTTGATGTCGTGGTAGGCCAGGTCCAGCTGCGCGATCTTGGGGTCGGACAGCTCCATGTCGTAGCGGTCCTGGTAGCGCTGGAACAGCTTGCGTTTGATCACCCAGTCGATCTCGGTGTCGACCTTGGCGAAATCCTGGCTCTCCACCGCGTCGAGTTGACGGCCCCACAGGTCCACGACTTGTTCTATCTGCGCGTTGGGCTCCCGGGTCTGCAGGTGCTCGACGGCGCGGGCGTAGTACTCGCGCTGGATGTCCAGCGCGCTGGCCTGTCGCCCGCCGGCCAGCCGGACCGGCCGCCGGCCGGTGGTGTCGTGGCTGACCTCGCGAATGGCGCGGATGGGGTTGTCCAGCGAGAAGTCCCTGAAGGGTACGCCGGCCTCGATCATTTCGAGCACCAGCGCGGCGGTGCCCACCTTGAGCATGGTGGTGGTCTCGCACATGTTCGAGTCGCCGACGATAACGTGCAGCCGCCGGTACTTCTCGGCGTCGGCGTGCGGCTCGTCGCGGGTGTTGATGATCGGGCGGCTGCGGGTGGTGGCCGAGGAGACGCCCTCCCAGATGTGCTCGGCGCGCTGGGACAGGCAGAACGTCGCGGCTTTGGGGGTCTGCAGCACCTTGCCCGCCCCACAGATCAGCTGGCGCGTCACCAGGAACGGCAACAGCACGTCGGAGATCCGAGAGAATTCGCCGGCCCGCACGATCAGGTAGTTCTCGTGGCAGCCGTAGGAGTTGCCCGCCGAATCGGTGTTGTTCTTGAACAGGTAGATGTCGCCGCCGATGCCCTCGTCGGCCAGCCGTTGCTCGGCGTCGACCAGCAAGTCTTCCAGGACCCACTCGCCGGCCCGGTCGTGGGTGACCAGCTGCACCAGGCTGTCGCATTCGGCGGTGGCGTACTCGGGGTGGCTGCCCACGTCCAGGTAAAGCCGGGCGCCGTTGCGCAGGAAAACATTGGAGCTGCGCCCCCACGACACCACGCGGCGGAACAGGTAGCGCGCCACCTCGTCGGGGCTGAGCCGCCGGTGACCGTGAAAGGTGCAGGTCACACCGAACTCGGTCTCGATGCCCATAATTCGCCGCTGCACGTCTTTGAGGGTACTTGTTGTCTGACGCCAGGGGTGAGCAAGCCGCGCCCACGGGTCCTATTCGGCGTTGCCCGCCCCGCCCGCGACCGTTTGCCGGCGACAACTCACCAGCAACTCACCAGCAACGCCGACACCGGCAGACCCACTGTTACCGCCCCGTCGGGCCCCGGCCTAGGCGGGGGACTCGCCGTTGGAGGCCTGGTCGTGGGATTCGTCGTGGGATTCGGAGCCGTTCGAATCGAGCTCCTCCAGAAGGGATTCCAGGGTGGAGCGGTTGATCCGCTGAAACGCGCGCCGGGGCCGGTTGGCGTCGAGGACGGCCGCCTCCAGGCTGGCCACCCCCAGAGCCGGCTGATCGCCGGCCGAGTTCTCGGCACTGCCCGCCTTCAGCGCGTTCAACGCGATGCGCAAGGCATCGCGCAGGTCGGCGTTCTCGGCGTAGGAGTCCTTGAGCGCGGTGGTGATCGGCTCGGTGGTCCCGCCCATCACGACGAAATGCGGCTCGTCGGCGATCGAACCGTCGTAGGTGATCCGGTAGAGCTCAGGCGGTTTCGTCTCGCCGTAGTGCGCGACCTCGGCGACGCAGAGCTCGACCTCATACGGCTTGGCCTGTTCGGTGAAGATGGTCCCCAGCGTCTGGGCGTAGACGTTGGCCAGCTGGCGGCCCGTGACGTCGCGGCGGTCGTAGGCGTAGCCGCGGGTGTCGGCGAACTGGATCCCGCCGCGGCGCAGGTTGTCGAACTCGTTGAACTTGCCCGCGGCCGCGAAACCCACGCGGTCGTAGAGTTCGCTGATCTTCTGCAGCGACCGGGACGGGTTCTCCGCGACGAACAAGACGCCGTCGGCGTAGGCCAGGGCGACGACGCTTTTGCCCCGCGCGATGCCCTTGCGCGCGAGCTCGCTGCGCTCGCGCATCGCCTGCTCGGGCGAGATGAAATACGGGAAGCTCACTTGTCACCCCGCGACTCGCTGTCGGGGCCGAAAGTGTCAGCGCGCGAGCGACTTTGGATGACCTCGCGAGCCATTTCGGCGACGCGGCTCTCCGGCACGTCGGCCGCGCCTTCGGCGCCGATGCTGACCGCGGTGGGGTAGATCCCGCGTACCAGGTCCGGGCCGCCGGTCGCCGAGTCGTCGTCGGCGGCGTCGTAGAGCGCCTCGACCGCCACCCGCAGCGCCGACGCCTCGTCGGTCACCTGCGAATACAGCTTCTTCATCGACGACTTGGCGAAGATGGAGCCCGACCCGACCGACTGGTAACCCTCTTCCTCGAGGTTCCAGCCGCCGGCGGCGTCGAACGAGACGATCCGGCCGGCGCCTTCGGGGTCGGATGCGTGAATGTCGTAGCCGGCCAGCAGGGGCAGCGCAACCAGTCCCTGCAGCGCGGCGCCGAGGTTGCCGCGCACCATGATCGCGAGCCGGTTCACCTTGCCGGCGAACGTCAGCGGCACGCCCTCGAGCTTCTCGTAGTGTTCGAGTTCGACCGCGTAGAGCCGAGCGAATTCGACGGCGATCGCGGCGGTGCCGGCGATGCCGGTCGCGGTGTAGTCGTCGGTGATGTACACCTTCTTCACATCGCGGCCCGCGATCATGTTGCCCTGCGTCGAGCGCCGGTCACCGGCGATGAGGACACCGCCGGGGTATTTCAGCGCGACGATCGTGGTGCCGTGCGCCAATTGGCTGCCGCCGGACTGCGCGCCACCGCCACCGAAGCTTGCTGGTAGCAGCTCGGGCGCCCGCCGCCGCAGCAACTCGGCGAACGACGAAAGATTGACGGCAGAGGCTTCGGAGAGCGCGGGGTTAGTGGGCAGGCGGTCGGAGAACGGCCAGGTCACTGTCCACCCTTCTGCACGTACGCGCGGACAAAGTCCTCGGCGTTCTCCTCGAGGACGTCGTCGATCTCGTCGAGCAAGTCGTCGGTTTCTTCAGCTAACTTCTCGCGGCGCTCCTGGCCCGCGGCCGTGGTGTCGGTGAAGTCGTCGTCATCGCCGCCGCCACCTCCACGCTTGGTCTGCTCCTGCGCCATCGCCGCCTCCTGCTTCGTTAGCAGCCGCGTCACGCGCCTGCTGGTATTTCTCTACCCTACCGTTCAACCCGGACGTTTCCCGGCTCTACACGAGTATTCTCCGGTCCGCCTCGGGTCGCCGGGTTCGCGCCATCGCACTGAGCCGGGGGTGCGGGTTTCAGCTGGTCAGTTGCGCCACCAACTCTGCGGCGCTGTCCACCGAGTCCAGCAGCGCCCCGACATGCGCCTTGCTGCCCCGCAGCGGTTCCAGCGTGGGAATGCGGACCAGCGAATCGCCACCCAGGTCGAAGATCACCGAGTCCCAGCTCGCCGCCGCGATGTCGGCGCCGAACCTGCGCAGGCACTCGCCACGGAAATAGGCGCGCGTGTCCGTGGGGGGATTGTCGACGGCATTGATCACCTGCTGTTCGCTGACCAGTCGCTTCATCGAGCCGCGCGCGACCAGCCGGTTGTACAGACCTTTGTCCAGGCGGACATCGGAATACTGCAGGTCTACCAGGTGCAGCCGCGGCGCCGACCAATTCAGGTTCTCCCGCTGCCGGAACCCTTCCAGCAGTCGCAGCTTGGCGGGCCAGTCCAGCAGCTCGGCGCAGTCCATCGGGTCGCGCTCGAGTTGGTCGAGCACATACGCCCAGGTCTCCACGACGTCGGAGGCGCGGGGGTCGGGGTCGCGGCCGTCGACCAGCTTGGCCACCCGGTCGAGGTAAACGCGTTGCAGCGCAAGGCCGGTCAGTTCGCGACCGTCGGCCAGCGCGACGGTGGCCC
>Ga0307441_1000617_pt1 | contig 12736 bp, 11 predicted proteins | sample SalMarWE160420MG_FD_202149 | JGI IMG/M metagenome (GOLD analysis project Ga0307441, IMG submission 202149) | Salt marsh sediment microbial communities from the Plum Island Ecosystem LTER, Massachusetts, United States - WE1604-20 | ecosystem: Environmental > Aquatic > Marine > Intertidal zone >... | reverse complement strand
ACGGATGAGAGCACTCCTCGCCGCGCTGGTCATCGTCGGAGGGTGCGCGGGCGCTACGTGGCATGGATTCCCGGTGCAACAGGTCGAGATCGGCGGGATGTCCAAGACGGTCGCGGTAGCCTCGACGAACAGTCAGCAATCGAAGGGCCTCAGCGGCGTGACGTCGTTGGATGGGATCGACGGGATGCTGTTCGAATTCCCTGACGCAACCAACGTTCGTTTCTGGATGAAGGACACGCTCATCCCACTCGATGTCGCATTCTTCGACGTGTCGGGCGTCCTCATCGAGGTCATCGGGATGGACCCCTGTACGGAGGATCCTTGCCCTACGTACGGGCCATCGCAGCTCTACCGATGGGCGGTCGAGGCGCCTGCCGGAGGGTTTCTGTCCGGCCTTCCGGCAGACGCGACGCTCGTTCCGTGACCAGTTCGGGAAAACCAGACGGCGATTTGGCTTTCGTTGGGTGCGCAACCTTGGTTACACTCCACACGCTTCCCTCGGCGTATCGCCGAACCCTGCTCCGTCGACCGACGGGGCCTTCCGCGAGGAGCGGATGTCCAAAGGAGGTGGAATGCGAAGCTATGAGTTGATGACCATTCATCGGCCGGAACTGGCCGAGACCGACTACCAGAAGCTCGTCGAGCAGACGGAGGAATTCCTCCGCAGCCGCGGCGGCACGGTCGAGAAACGGGATCTGTGGGGCAAACGCCGCTTTGCCTATGAGATCAATCATCTTCACGAGGGCTACTACTCGGTGCTGAACTTCCAGGCCGAACCCGAAGTGGTCGACGATCTCGACAGAGTCCTGTCACTGGCGGACCTGGTGGTGCGTCACAAGATCTTCCGACCGGACGAGTAGCCGCCGCGTTTTTGTCACACTCCCGTGCAACGATGCGGGTGGAGGCAGAGCGGCAAGGAGAGAGATTCAAAATGGCGACCAACAACGTGACCCTCATCGGCAACCTCGTCGAAGACCCGGAGCTTCGCTTCACCCCATCAGGGATCGCTATGGCTCGAATCCGCATCGCGGTGAACCGCAGATGGCGCGATCAGGCCGGCGACTGGCAGGAGCAGACGAGTTTCTTCGGGGGCACCCTGTGGCGCGAGGCAGCGGAGAACGCTGCCGAGTCGCTCCAGAAGGGCGCAAGAGTGATCGTCACCGGCAGTCTCGAACAGCGGCAATGGGAAACACAGGACGGAGACAAGCGGTCCGTCGTCGAACTACGAATCGACGAGATCGGTCCGTCGCTCAGGTTTGCCACCGCATCAGTCACCAAGACCGCTCGAGACGGTGGGGACTGGGGGAACGGCTCGCGACCGGCCCCGGCGGCACCCGTCGCCCGGGACAACTACGGTCCTGACGAGGCTCCCTTCTAGACCCCTTCCAGAGAGGACACACCCATGGCAAGAGATTCGAAGGGTTCGCGACGCAGAGCGTCACAGTCGAACCTGCGACAGCGCAAGCCGAAGCCCTGCTATTTCTGCAAAGAGAAGATCGACTACATCGACTACAAGGATGTGGCGCTGCTTCGCAACTACATGTCTGACCGCGCCAAGATCAGGGCTCGGAGAGTGACTGGCAACTGCGCACAGCATCAGCGCAAGGTTGCTCGAGCTATCCGCAACGCCCGTGAGATGGCCATCCTTCCCTACATCAAGCGATGAAGCTCATACTCATCTCCGATGTGCCCCAGTTGGGCGCCAAAGGTGACGTTGTCGACGTGTCCGAGGGGTATGCGCGCAACTACCTGATCCCGAAGCACTTCGCCGTCAAGGCCACAGATGGTGCGCTCAAGAACGCACAGGCGTTGCAGCGTGCCCGCAGGGAGGCGGACAGGAAAGCGTTTGAGGAAGCCGAGACGGTAGCGAAGAGCCTCGTCGGCACCCGGGTCGTTCTCGCGGCACGTGCAGGTGACGAAGGCAGGCTGTTCGGATCGATCAGCCATACCGACATCATCGAGGGTGTCAAAAAGTTCACCGGCGTCGAACTCGATCGGAGCCAAGTGCAACTGGCAGAGCCGATCAAGAGCATTGGCTTGCACGAAGTACGAGTGAAGCTGCACCCCGACGTGGAGTTCCCGCTGTCGCTGGATGTGATTCCGGCATAGCATGGCAGATCGCGCCACCTCGCCCGCACCTTCCCCACGCAGAATGCGGGTCGCCCCCCACAACAGGGAGGCCGAGGAGTCGGTTCTCGGCGCCATCATGCTGTCGGCCGACGCGGCCAACCTCGTCATGGACAAGCTGGAGCCGGACGACTTCTACGTCCCTGCGCACCAGGCCGTCTTCGAGGTGATCATCGACCTGTACAACGCCAACCAGCCGATCGACGCGCTGACCGTGTCCGATTCGCTGCACCGCAAGAACGAGCTCGATCGGATCGGCGGCGCCGGCTACCTCTCGGACCTGATGGACGCCGTTCCGACTGCATCTAACATCGAGTACTACGCCGGGATCGTTGAAGAACACGGTCTCCGGCGCAGGCTGATCCAGGCAGGGGGCTTCCTCGGCGATCTCGCCGTCATGACCGACGAAGAGATCTCTGTCGTGATGGACAGAGCCGAGCAAACCGTGCTCGGCATCGCGGAACGCAGGGTGGGAGAAGGGCTCATGCCCATGAGCCCTCTGCTGCATGGTGCTCTCGAGACCATCGAAGAGATGGAAGCGAGGGGGGCCGAACTCACCGGTCTCGCTACCGGCTTTCGGGACTTGGACAAGAAACTCGGAGGTCTCCAGCCCGCGAATCTCGTGGTTGTTGCATCCCGCCCATCGATGGGCAAGAGCACGCTCGTGTCCAACATCGCTACCAACGTTGCCATTGCAGGTGGAACCGTCGCGATCTTCTCGTTGGAGATGAGCCGTGAAGAAATCGTTCAACGGCTCCTGTGCTCCACCGGACGTGTCGACTCCATGAAGATGCGTACCGGCCAGCTCGGACCACAGCTTTGGCAGAAGGTCGTCCATGCTGCATCGAAGATGTACCAGATTCCCATCTACATCGACGACTCGCCGCAACTCACGGTCACCGACATTCGAGCGAAGAGCCGACGGCTGCGCCGGGCGCACGGTCTCGACCTGGTGATCATCGATTACCTCCAGCTGATGCAGGGATCGGCCAGAGAGAACCGCCAACAGGAGATCGCGGAGATCTCCAGATCTCTCAAGAATCTTGCTCGCGAACTCGACGTGCCGATCCTGGCCGTTTCACAGCTGAACAGAAGCTTGGAAGCTCGTGAGGACAAGCGCCCACGACTCGGCGACCTTCGAGAGTCTGGTGCAATCGAACAGGACGCCGACATCGTCATGTTCATCTACCGTCATGAGTACTACCACCCGGAAGCCCAAGACACGAAGGGCCTCGCCGAGGTGATCGTGTCCAAGCACAGGAGTGGGTCCACCGGAACTGTCCAGATGACCTTCCTGCCTGAGTTCACGCTCTTCTCCGACTTGGGCCGCGACGTGGTGTAGAAGGCGGAGCGTCGCCCGGACCATTGGGCGCTTCTTCGGTTCTCGACGCCGCTGGCTGTGTCCTCCGCCTCGACGCATTGCAGCGGGTGCGCCTTCGTTGTGGGTCCTTGCCGGATGGCGGCGAGCTCTCGGAGCTACGCGCACACTGGCCGACCGACACACCGCCACACCCTTCGGGTGCAGCCCACAAGGAGTGGCCCGAAGGGCCGAAGGGGGTCTTGGGCGAAGCCCAGGGAACCTGTCGCCCTACGGTGTCGTGACGATCGTGGTCGCGTCTTGCTGGCGACTGGATGCTGGCTGTTGAGTAGCTGAGTAGCTGTCCGCTCGATGGGCCCCCGCTCGTCGTCGCTTGCTGTCGCGAACGCGATGGTTTGGAACTTCGATAGTGTGGGGGTATCTGATCGTGGAGGACCCATGGGCATCAGCCGAGTGGCAGTACTGGGATCGGGAGTGATGGGGCAGGGCATCGCTGCCCAGCTCGCCAACGCGGGCATCCCCTCGTACCTGTTCGATATCGCCCCGGGTGAGCTGACAGACGCCGAGAAGGCGCGCGGTCTCACCCTGGCCGACGTACGCAACAGGATCTCCGACGGGGGGTTCGAGTCGATGCAGCGTGCCAAACCGGCACTGCTGTACCGCAAAGACCTGGCGTCGTACGTGACTCCCTGCAACTACGACGACGACATCGACAAGCTTGGCGACGTCGACTGGATCGTCGAAGTCGTGGTCGAACGCCTCGACATCAAACAGAAGGTGTTCGCGATGGTCGACGAGCACCGAAAACCCGGCACCGTCGTGTCCTCCAACACGTCGGGCCTCTCCGTCGCCGCCATGGCGGAGGGCCGAAGCGACGACTTCCGCAGGAACTTCCTCGTCACGCACTTCTTCAACCCGGTCAGATACCTCCACTTGCTCGAACTCGTGCCCTGCGAAGAGACCGACCCCGAAGTCCTCGCACAAATGGCCGACTTCGGATCTCGGGTCCTCGGCAAGGGCATTGTCTACGGCAAGGACACACCCAACTTCGTCGGCAACCGCATCGGCACCTTCGCTATGACCTCGGTGTTTCACTGGATGACCGAGATGGGCATGGGTGTTACCCAGATCGACAAGATCTTCGGACCTGCCATGGGCCGGCCCAAGTCTGCGATCTTCCGCACCGCAGACGTTGTCGGGCTCGACACGATGGACCATGTCCTGCGGACCATCGCCGATGGCTCGGACGACGATCCGTGGAAGGAACGGTTCGTCCCACCCAAGGTGCTCTCCGATCTCATCGCGCGTGGCGACCTGGGCGCCAAAACAAAGGCGGGCTTCTACAAGAAGACCCGCGGTGAGGACGGCTCGAGCCAGATCCTCTCCCTGAACCTCGACACGATGGAGTACGAGGAACAGCCTTCGGTTCGTTTTGACTCCATCGGAGCGGCCAGGAAGCTCGATGACGCCGGCGAGCGGGTGAAGACGATCGTCTGGTTCGACGACGACGCAGGTCAGATCGCCTGGAAGATAACAGCCGAAACGTGCATCTACTCGGCCGAGCTCCTCGGGGTGATCGCAGACGACGTTGTCAACATCGACCGCGCCATAAAGTGGGGATTCAACTACGAGATGGGACCGTTCGAAACGTGGGACGCGATCGGTGTGGCCGAATCGGTACAACGCATGCGGGACGAGGGGATGGCAATCCCACCGGTCGTCGAGACGATGCTCGCCGAAAGCGACGGCACCTGGTACGTCCGCAAGGACGGCGGCCTGAAGTACTGGGATGTTGCTTCCAAGGCGTACCTGTCCGTCCCGGGCATGGAGGGTATCGTCCAGATCCCTGACCTCGCCGTCATCGACTCCAACGACGGTGCCACGCTGTACGACATGGGCGACAGGGTCGGCCTGGTCGAGTTCCACACCAAGATGAACTCGATCGACGCCCAGATCATCGAGATGCTCGACGCGTCCGTGGACCGAGTGAACGACGGAGAACTCGTCGGACTCGTGGTCGGGAGCGAAGCGACCAACTTCTCGGTCGGTGCCAACATCGGGCTCGTCGGCATGCTCGCGATGTCGAACATGTGGGAGGAACTCGAAAGCGCCATCGCCGGCATTCAGAACGCCTACATGAAGATGAAGTACGCGAAAGGCCCCGTGGTCGTCGCCCCTCGCGGCATGGCGCTCGGTGGCGGCTGCGAAGCGGTCCTCCATGGCGGGTTTGTGAGAGCCTCCGCCGAGTCGTACATCGGGCTCGTGGAACTCGGCGTTGGACTCATCCCGGCAGGTGGTGGCTGCAAAGAGATGGCGTTCCGTCACTACGGCAGCGTTCCTCCGGGAGTCGACGCGAACCTGTTTCCGTTCATGGAGAGGATCTTCAAGACCATCGGCCTGGCCACCGTGTCGACAAGCGCCGAGGAGGCTCGGGATCTCGGGTTCCTGAAACCGACCGACAAGGTGCATCTCAACCAGGACACCTTGCTCGCTGCTGCCAAGCAGGACGTCCTCTCGCTCGTCGAAGGCGGCTACCGGGCGTCGAGGCCGGCCACGGTCAAGGTCCCTGGTAGGGATGGACTCGCCGCGATCAAGGTTGCCGCCCACGGCATGCGAGGTGGTGGCTACATCAGCGAATACGACGAGCATCTCGCTGCGAAACTCGGATACGTGATCTGTGGAGGTGATGTCCCACAGGGGGCTGAACTCTCGGAACAAGATTTCCTCGACCTGGAGCGCGAGGTGTTCCTTGAGCTGTGTCACGAAGCCAAGACGATCGAACGAATCCAGCACATGCTGGCCACCGGCAAGCCGCTGCGGAATTAGGAGACAGACATGAGCACAGGAATTGTCGTCACCCACGCCTACCGGACGGCGGTCGGCAAAGCGTACAAAGGGTCCCTTCGGGAGACTCGCCCCGACGAACTGCTGGCCCTCCTGATCCAAGGGTTCCTCGAAGAGACGCCGCGGCTCGACCCTGCAGCCATCGATGACGTGATCATCGGGTGCGCAATGCCGGAGGGCGAACAGGGCATGAACGTCGGACGCATCGCCGCGCTTCGAGCAGGGATCCCGTACGAGTCGCCTGCCATGACGATGAACCGGTTCTGTTCCTCGGGTCTCCAGACCCTCGCGACGGGTGCAGCGCACATCGCTGCAGGTTTCTCGGACATCGTACTGACCGGCGGTGTCGAGTCGATGACCATGGTTCCGATGGGTGGCAACAAACCGGCGCCGAACCCGTGGCTCGCCGAACACTGGCCGGAGGCCTACGAGTCGATGGGGTTGACCAGCGAGAACGTCGCCGAACGGTTCGATGTGAGCCGTGAAGACCAAGACGCGTTTGCCCTCGAATCGCAGCGCCGGGCGGTGGCCGCGCAGAAGGCCGGGAAGTTCGCCGACGAGATCATTCCGGTGACCGTATCCGCAGATGGCAAGGAGTTCCTGTACGACACGGACGACGGTCCCCGGGAAAGCACCTTGGAGGGGCTGGCAAAGCTCCGACCGGCGTTCAAGGTCAACGGCACATCGACGGCGGGCAACTCGTCGCAGATGTCCGACGGTGCCGCGATCGAACTGCTCATGACCAGAGAGCGGGCCGCGGAACTCGGCTTTGAGCCGCTCGCCGAGCTTGTCACATTCCAGGTAGCTGGTGTCGACCCGGCGATCATGGGCATCGGGCCGTCCGTTGCGATTCCCAAAGCTCTCAAGGCAGCGGGGATGGCCCTTGGCGATATCGGTCTGATCGAACTGAACGAAGCGTTCGCCAGTCAGTCGGTGTACTGCGTGCGGGAACTGGGACTCGACCCGGAGAAGGTCAACGTCAACGGCGGCGCAATCGCCCTTGGACATCCGCTCGGATGCACCGGCGCCAAGCTCACCGCCACACTGCTTCACGAGATGAAGCGGCGTGACGTCGAGTACGGCATCGTCAGTATGTGCATCGGCGGCGGCATGGGTGCAGCGGCGATCTTCAAGAGGGGGTAGCCCGCAGGGCTCCCCCCTCAGCGGACAGGTGACAGCGACCCCACCGTTCGAGAGTCCTCAGTCCCCAGTCTCCAGCAGGACGCGACCGCATCTGTTGCGAGACATAAGGGCGATAGGTCGCCTTCCCCAGGAGGGCGAGGCCCCGACGTTGGAGGAGGTCCGGCGAAGCCGGGGAGGGGGTCTTCGCTGTCGGCTGTGGTCGCGTCTCGCTGGCCGCTGGCCGCTGGCTGCTGGCTGCGCGACTCAGCTCTCCCTCGGTTCTCTCCCGGCCGAGATCCCCGCCCCGATCACGAGGGCCACGCCGACCCACGTCCACAGGTCGGCGTGTTCGTGGAGCACCAGAGCCGCCAGGGCGACGGCCGACGCAGGTTCGATGTACGAGGTGATGGCCACGGTCGTCACAGGAAGCACGCTGATCAGCGACCAGTAGATCATGAGCCCGATGCCGGTGAGGCCGATTCCAAGGATCACGACCTGCCACCAGGAGGCGGGAATGCTCGGGACGGCGGAGATGGCCCACGGTGTCATGACGAGTGCGGCGACCGTCATCTGAAAGCCGGCGAGCTTCAGCCCTCCAATCGCCTGCGCTGCCGGCTTCCCGATGAGAACCATGACAGCAAACGTCGCTGCTGCGATCAACGCCGCGACGATCCCTTCGATGGTTGCTCCTCCGTGTGGTCGTACGACAAGGGTCACGCCGCCGAAGGCGACGGCCAAGGCGATGGCCGCACCCGGTCGAAGGGGTTCACCCAGGATCTTTGGAGACAGGGTCGCGATCGCCACAGGCCCCAGGTAGACGACGACGATGGCGACGGCGACCGTTGTCGTGTCGATCGCCCAGAAGAACGCGGCCCAGTGGATGGCGAGCATGACACCCATGACAACGATGCGACCGAGCGGGTCCTCACGTCGGAGTCTGAGATCGGAGCGGACTGCGAGGATCGACAGCACGATCGCGGCACCGAACCACAGTCTGAGTGCTGCGAGTTGCTGTGAGGACAGAGACACCGACCTCACGATCAGCGGGATCGTTCCCCAGGCGGCGGCCAGAGCCGCCATGGCGGCCACCAACATGGGGCGGGACCGGTTCATTCGTCTGGGGCCTCGACCACCAATCGTCTGGCGCGTTCCACTAGCAGATGCGATCCGGTGGGAGGCCCGGCCTGTCTCGGATGTTCTCGTTCTCGGGGGCGAACGAGAATTCCCAGAACGCTGCCTGGGAGCGGGTCGCAGGTCTGTCGGTGTCCCGTGCGAGGTAGAGCGTGGTCGTCAGATCCATGTCTTCGATCACAACAGGCACGACCGTCCCCGACTTGGCTGCCTCGCAAGCTACCGACGTCGAAACGAACGCGACCCCGATCTTCTCTTGAACGGCGGCGCAGATCGCTTCGGAGTTGCCGAGCACCATGACCCGGTCGAGGTCATCGAGGGACATGTCGTGCCATGCGAGGCCCTCTGCAACCGCCGCTCGGGTTCCGGACATCGACTCGCGGAGAATGAAATTACCGGCCAGCAGCTCCTTGGGTTTCAGCGGCCGCTTCAAGGATGCCCATGGATGGTCTGGGGGGACGATCAGGACGATCCGGTCCGTCAAGAACGGGCGGTACTCGATCCCCTTGTACGGCTCTCTGAGACTGGTCATCGCCAATTGCACGTCACCCTCGCGGAGTTTGCGCAGCGCTTCGTGTCGACCCGATACGTCGCACACGAGCCCAACCTTCGGGTAGCGCGTGTGGAAGCGGGCCATGAGCCGAGGGACCACGTACTTGCCGGCCGCTGTGCTGCACCCGAGCTTGAGGACCCCGACGACATCGCCTTGCAGTGACGCCATCGCCTCTTCGAGACGGATCGTGTGGTCGATGACATCGCGCGCCATAGGAATCAGGACTCTGCCCGAGTCGGTCAGCGTCACCTGGCGGCCGGTCCGAGTGAACAGCGGGACGCTGAGCTTCTCTTCCAGGGAGCGAATCTGCATCGAAATGGCGGGCTGCGAGATGTTGAGTCGGCGGGCGGCCTCGGAAAAGTTCTCGGTTTCGGCCGCTGCAAGGAAGATTTGGAGTTCTCTCGGATTGAGCATAAACAAACTCTATCAGAAGGGTCTCGTTCCTTGCTACTTGCTTGACATCGAATGCATAAGTGGCCATGGATATAGAGGCGTTTCGATAATAACGGCACCGTGATACAGTTGAGACAACACCGGGAAACCCCCGGATCTGAATGCAAGCACCTCTGGCCACTCCCTCCCGGCTGGAGGTGCTTCGCGTTGGAGCTACTCAAGTTCTCCCCCCAAGTGGCCGATATGAATGACGGCAGCGTCCTCGATAGAGCACAACGGAGTCCCCCTTCCTCCAACTCGCCGAGGACTTCAGGAACCCCCGGATTCCGGGGGTTCCTGCGTGTGCGGGTAGCCTCTGGCCGTCATGGGGTACCTGCTCGTCACCAACGATGACGGCGTTGATTCGCCGGCGCTCCTTCCGTTGGTTCATGCACTGGGCGAGATCGCCGACGTCAAGGTCGTTGTACCGGATCGCGAGCGGAGCTGGATCGGCAAAGCGATCACCAGGTTTGGTGAGATTCGGGTGACGCGCATCGTTCGGGAGGGAGTCGAGATGGCGGTTGCCGACGGCTTTCCCGCCGACTGCACGCAGCTCGGCGTTCACTCCCTCTTCGGGGAGCGGCCCGACATGGTGGTGTCGGGCATCAACATCGGTCTCAATGACAGCCTTGCATTCTTCCTGTCGAGCGGGACCGCTGGTGCCGCTGCCGAGGGGTGGATCGCCGGGATCCCCGCAGTTGCGTTGTCGACCGGGGTGACATCGGATCATCGAGGTTGGGCGAAGAAGGTGTGGACGGGTGAGGAACGCGACCTGTGGCCGCGTGCGGCAAGCGTCGGCGCTGACATCGTCGAAGGGTTGCGACGGGACGGCTATCCGACCGGAGTCGATCTCCTCAACGTCAATTTCGGCACCGACGCAACCGTGGATACACCGCGTGTGTTCACCGACCTCGCGAAGATCGGATACGACAAGATCTTCAGGGAAGTCGAGCCCGGAGTGTTCATTCATGACTTCTCGACGGGTCTGCGCGTGGAGGGCGACCTTGCAGGAACGGACGTCGAGGCGATCAAGAACGGATTGGTGTCCATCACCCCGGTCCGACTGGCGCATGGAGTGAAGCTGACGACTGACGACTGACGGTCGCCCTGCGGCTCACCGTGGCTGTGCCGCGCTCTGGCTGAATGCTGGCGGGCCGTTTACTGCTCTGTAGCGGCTCTCAGAAGTCCTGATGAATCCGGCTCGGCGTGGGACCCCGCTGTCCCTGGTACTTGCCTCCGGCCTCCCCGTAGGGATGGTCGGCAGGAGTCGTCAGCTCATAGAAGGAGATCTGCCCGATCTTCATTCCCGGGTAGATGGCGATTGGCAGCTTGGCAACGTTCGAAAGCTCCAGCGTGAGATAGCCGTCGAACCCTGGATCCACGAAACCTGCGGTCGAGTGAATGAGCAATCCCAGGCGCCCCAGGCTCGACTTGCCCTCCAATCGCGCGACGACGTCGTCGCCGAGACGAACTCGCTCAAGCGTGGATCCGAGCACGAACTCTCCGGGGTGGAGGATGAACGGATCGTTCGCCGTTGTCTCGACCAGCGTGGTCAGATCGTCCTGGGGCTGTTTCGGGTCGATCTGCGGATACCGATGGTTCTCGAACACACGGAAGAACCGGTCGACTCGGAAATCGACACTCGACGGCTGCACGAACGTCTCGTCGAACGGGTCGATGACGATTCGCCCGGCGGCGAGCGCTTCCTTGATCGTGCGGTCCGAGAAGATCACGAGTCAGATGGTAGACGTCCGGCACGAGGAGGTATCAGTGCGCCGCCTATTGAGGAGTGCTTTGATCTCCTTGCGGGAAGAACGCTATTGAGGCGGAAACAGCACCTGTGCGGCGGTATCAACCATCCATTGGTCGCCCGTTCGTGTGTCGACGACGAAACGGCGGCCGATGTCCGGGTTCTCGACGTACGGTTCCTCGTCGAGCGGCACCACGAGGTCAGCCACCGCGTAGCGGCCGTCGAACGAGAGGGCAGCGTGTGTGACCGACCCGATTCGTGCGTCCGCAAGAACGGACCACCTGTCGATTTCGGTGCCGTCTTCGGCTGAAGCGAGCACGATTGTCTGAGGGCTGTGAAGTGACACTTCCGACGCGTAGACGAACGTGGATCCGTCCGGGGCGAGCACGCCGCATCCCGATGCTCGGTCGGGTTCGTGGTGAGCGACAGGTGTGCCGTCTGCGAACGAGTAGATGTCATAGAACGTAGAGTCTCCGATTCCGGTGGTGACCAGGAGAGCCTCGCCCGCAACGGACGCGCAGTAGATCGTCGTTTCCTGATCGCTCGCATCGATGATCGTGCGAAGGGAACGGTCGGAAACGGTGAAAGCGACGAGGTGTGCCCCGTCCGTTACCAGCGCCGTGGGTTCGTCCTGATCGATCGTGACGCCTGCCATCGTCCACGGTGATGCCCCGATGACCGCTTGCACGTCGACCGTTCCGTCACCCAGGGTGGCCAGTTCGACCCCCGCGGTCCCGTCGAACATCACATCGGTGGAGAGAAGCTCCGCGTTGCGAGCGTACCGAACCGCAGGCCACAGATACCAGTCGGGGGTCTGGAGCGAGTTGGATCGGATGAACGCAACGGGTCCATCGTGGCCGTCCGGGAAGAGCAGGTCTTCCAGAATCGGTGCAGAATCACCTGGGGTTCCGTCGGGTGGCAGCGCCTGAACCGTGAGGCGTCCGTCGAGCATCGCAACCGGGATGTCGACCGTGACAGGTCCTCCTGCACTCGAGAAGGTGACTGTGTAGGTCCGCGTCGCCTTGCCGGTGGGAACGCTGTCGACGATCTCGTAAGCGGATCCGCAGAGAGCCGTCTCGCAGAATGGGGCGAGAACCTCCTCCGCCGACAGGTCCCAGAAATCCGGAAGGCGCTGTTCGATGTCGTCCCCCACCCCCTTGTTGACGAGAAGCGACTTCGCCACGTCCCACGCACCATCCGCGAGCGCGTCGAGGAAGTCGCTGAGCACCTGCCGGCCGGCGACATCGTCCACTGCGCTCTGTGGCTGAACACTCACGGATCCGATGAGAACCTGTCGTTGATCATTGGGGCCACGAATCGTCTGCACCGTGTAGATCTCACGCATCTTGCGGTGCAGTGTCTCGCCGATCTGATAGTCGACGAAAACGGTCCTGACGGGTCCAAGAGAGGAGTCACCCGACGCCGTCATCACCGGAGATTCGGGTAGTTGGAGGACGGC
>Ga0307441_1000616_pt1 | contig 12752 bp, 13 predicted proteins | sample SalMarWE160420MG_FD_202149 | JGI IMG/M metagenome (GOLD analysis project Ga0307441, IMG submission 202149) | Salt marsh sediment microbial communities from the Plum Island Ecosystem LTER, Massachusetts, United States - WE1604-20 | ecosystem: Environmental > Aquatic > Marine > Intertidal zone >... | reverse complement strand
GCCTCGTACAAGGCCGACCGGTCATTTATGGTAACGGTATAGGCGCCGGGAGAAAGACCGATCTCCATTGCGCTTTGCGTAGTTTTATGCAGCTCAACAACCAGGTCTCCCCTTGTATTCCTGATATAGATTCGCCCCAGGATGTTTTTTTCTATTATAAGACTCGCATTAACTTCGCGCAGGTCGGTGAGTACCAGGTCTCCCGTACCCGTAAGCTGGATATCATATGAGGGGTGCTGCGGGCCGTGCCGGGTTTTTTCCGTCCGGGCCAGTGTTTCTGCAAATGAATAATGATACGCCTCGTTCAGGGTAACCACCTTATCCTGGGAGACATCAGCCGCCCCGCGCAGTCCGGCAATCAGGTAATGGGTAAAAAAGGAACCCTTGATCTTATCGGATTCCTGCGCCGCCTCGGTTTCGGAGCTGGAGGTTAAAAAGGCATATCCCTTCATTTCGGTTGAGCTGTCCACAATAAAGGGGGCCCTCTTTACCCCTCCCTTTGTCCTGATAAATATGCCGGACGCGCACGAATCGATGATGGCGATGCGGACGTCGCCCGGCATCAAGGAGATGAGAGAACGCAGGCTTTTGTAGGTCAGTTTTTCTCCGTTTAAAAGCAGCCCCTCCTCATCTGAGTGCCCGGAATAATAAAACACAAACTCCTGGCGTACCCCGCTTTTATTCTGATGTACAATAAGCCTTTTTATGGCGGTAAAGGCGTGCTCAATCCGCGTGATATTGGGATCAAGCAAAATTATGCTGTTACCCGGTAAAAGTCCCCCCATCTCCTGCATAACACGGGCAAACGACTCCGCGTCTTTTGCGGCGTACTGTAACCGTTCCCTGTTCTTACCGCCGTTATTGGCACCGATGATCAGGCCGTAGCGGATAAGATTTATGGAATTGCTGCTTGCCCGGGCGGAAAAACCGATGAGTACCAGTAATAATACACAGATACTGAATTTATGGCGTGACAGCATACCGTTAGTCTCCTTTAAGCAATATCAGTGTAGTTTGCCGATATTCACGGGGAAGTTCAAGTAGTCCGGTGCGGGCAGAGTCCGTATTTTTTGCCAGTGCGGCGGCCTTTGTCAATACAGTGTGGATATCCAGGGGTGAGCGCGCCGTAATAAAAAAGAACCGCTCAAAACCCGGCGCATCGTCTAATTCAAAGGATGTGTTCAAAAAAACCCTTTTCCCCTGGATAAGCGCGTCACTTGCGTCATGTCTGTTCGGAAAATGCAGAGTGACATTGCCGCGGCCGTCAATCGAAAAGATTATTCCATATGTATATTTCGCCGCAAAGTACTGTATCTGGATTATATCATGGGCAGTGACGGTTGTGCCGGTTTTCAGTATTTGTGCCCGATCACCGTTTTTTTTGAAAATGGTGAGAGACGGTTGATCGGAATGAACATCACTTCCCTTGATTCGTGTGTGTTCTTGTTCTGTTTCTGTGGTAACCGGTTGTGACGGTAAAAAAAGCGGCACTACAAAAACAGCGGCGAGCAGAACCGTACATACCGCGGCAAATCCGCCGATGGTCAGTGGGCGAAACAGGAAACCGGTGGTTTCTTGTTTTTCGGTGATTTGCCCGTGTTGCTGCCTCTGCCGGGCCCTGATGAGAGAAGCCATGCGTTCGGGCGGATACTCGTTTAATATCTTCCGGTTTGAGGAAATAATCTCCTTTATCCGCTGTTCTATTCGGGCGTTATTTCCGGCCAGGGTACTGATACGGTTCATTTCCCCGGCATTCAACTCTCCCAGCACATAACGTTCCAGCACTATATCGGGAATGAATTCGGGTTTACTCATAAAAACACCTCCCGTTTGTCTTGTAATCTTGTTTTCAACTGACGCAGGCGTTTACGCACTCCGGAAACAGAGAGCCTGACCTCTTTACTGACCTGTTCCAGGGTCAGTCCGTCGACATAATGTAATACCGCAATCTCCCTGGTGGACGGTTTTTCCCTGCGAAAAATAGAGTTGAGAATGTCCCGGTAGAGAATTTGCTCTGCGGGTTCATCCGCACAGGCAATCTCCTGTAGAATATCTTGATCAAGGGCAAAGGGACGCCTTTTTTCCGAACGTAATATATTAAGACAGACATTTGTCGCGATGCGGTAAAGCAGGCTGGAAAGCGCGGCGGTATGCAGTCTTTTTCTGTGACGCAATACGTTCACAAACGTATCCTGCATGGCATCAAGGGCCTTTTGTTCGTTTTTAAGCAGGTACCTGCAGCGGCGTAATACCATCGGTCCGTACTTCCGATAGATCTCCTCAACATCAATGTCCAATACATAATCCTTTCTTTCTTATGAGTATAACACCAATTTAGACGAAATGTGTTACCCGGATGTGAAATAAAATATATTGACTTTGCAACTGTTTTGTATTACAATAGTTGTAAAATGCAACAATTAAATCAAGGAAAACATATGACCGTAGGAGTTGAGGAAATCAAGACTTTCAGATGTAAGATGAGGGTGCTGGAAAGGGAAATTTCCAAGGCCCTGGCCGAGACCACCGCCTGCTGCGGGGTTACCCTGTCGCAATGCCATACCCTGTTGGAACTGGAACAACAGGGAAGCGTATCCATGAAAACTCTGACCAAAGACCTGGACATTGACAAGAGTACGTTAAGCAGGATTATTGACGGCCTGGTAAACCTGGGGTTTTTAAACCGGGAAACCGATCCCGGTGATAGAAGACGTATGAATGTTTGCCTTACCCAAAACGGCCACCAGGTGGCACGGCGGCTGAATACTACCAGCGATGAATATTATACCGAGCTTTTTAAACATATTCCCTCCGGTAAACACGAACAGGTTGTGGAAAGCTTTGTGCTGCTGACCGAGGCCATGTGGGCGATCAGAAAGGGGATGAAAGATGAACAGAAAACATAATCCCGGCCCGGCCGGCGCAGGCACAGACGTACACCGGGACTGCCGCTGGATTTCCGGATATAGAGAGACCGCGGTCGGACCGGTTCCCGTGGTAAAGACGGTTCTTACGGTTTCCGACCGGTGGGGAGCGTTTCTGGTCAGGCTGGGGATCAACAGGAACGGGTACCGGGTAAAACCCGGGCTGTACGCGGTGGGGACACCGGGAGAGGACGCGGATGTTTTTGTCTCGGCCAATTACAAGCTTTCGTTTGATAAGCTGCGGGACGGGCTTGTGGGGCTTGACGCCTGGATCCTGGTACTGGATACCAAAGGGATAAACGTCTGGTGCGCCGCGGGCAAAGGCACCTTCGGCACACAGGAGCTGGCGCAGCGGATAGAAGCTGTCCGGTTAAGTCAGGCGGTACGTCATAAAAAGGTGATTCTGCCCCAGTTGGGTGCCACCGGGGTCAGCGCCCATCTTGTGAAAAAGCAGACCGGTTTCAGGGTCGTCTACGGCCCGGTGCACTCCCGGGATATTCGCGACTTTATTGCCGCCGGATATAAAAAAAGCCGCGAGATGCGGACCATGAACTTTCCTCTTACCGAGCGCCTGGTGCTCGCCCCGGTGGAGTTTGTCCATGCCCTGCTTCCGGGCGTTATTATATTGGGAATTATGGCAGGGCTCCATCTGCTGCGTTTTCATACCCTGGATTGGGGGCTGTCCGTTGAGTACCTGCCCTTTGCCGGCGCGATTATCGCCGGAACCCTGCTGTTTCCGGCGCTGCTTCCCCTGCTGCCCTTCCGCTCGTTTGCGCTCAAGGGGACGGTTCTGGGCCTCATCTGGGCGGTGGGTATTTCCTTTTTTCCCGCGTTTACCATAGTTACAATGATTGCCCACATTCTACTGCTCACGCCTCTTACCGCGTTTTTCGCGCTGAACTTTACGGGGAGCTCAACCTATACCTCACTGGCCGGGGTAAAACTCGAGGTAAAAACCGCTTTGCCCCTGTTTACGGGAGCCATAATCGCCGGTACGGCAGTGAAGTTATTATCTTATTTCGGAGTTATAGGGGGCATATAAAATGAGTTTGCAATACCTGAAAGATGTTACCGACCTTACCCTTGACCGCGACCTTTGCAATGGCTGCAGGATGTGTATTAATGTATGTCCGCATAACGTGTTCGTGCTGTCGGATAAAAAGGCGCTGATAGTTGATAAAGACTCCTGTATGGGCTGCGGGGCCTGCAAGCTGAACTGTCCGGTAAACGCCATAAATGTCTCATCAGGGGTGGGGTGTGCCTATGCCGTATATTTCAGCGCACTGACCAAACAGTCACCCGCCTGCGGCGCAGCGGAACGAGGGACCCCTACCTGCGGCCCGGTTGAAAGCGGAGCCGCGTGCGGTTGCGGGTCGACGGGAAAATCAGCCGGGCAAAGCGGTGCGGAGGAAAAGCAGGACGGCGCGGCCAAAGAACGCGGCGCCCCCACATGCTGTGGGTAAGATGAAATACTGACGATAAATAATAATCTTTGAAAGATCTTACACTATTTCTTTTTTATATCCGTCGTATGTATATATGAATATCTTACAATAAGGCGGTGAAATAGTATGAAAAAAAATACAAAAACCAATGCGGATGCCGGAGGACGCGTGATTTCCGGTACAGAGAGCCGGGGACGCAAACAGAAGCAGCGGGCTTCCCGGCGTAGTGAGATTCCCGGGACACGCCGGTCGGCCGGTGTGCGCGGACTTCCGCACGGGCACGCGCATGGTGACAGGGCGGACCTGGCAGCGGAACACCCCCTGGGCGACGCGGGGCAGTTGCTGCTGGGACTGATATTTATGATAGTCTGGGTGCTTGACTCCTTTTTCCTGCATTGGACCGTGATATTCAGGCAGTACATCCCCTGGTATGTTTCGGCAGCGGCCGGCGGGATTATCGGGGCGGCAGCCGTATATCTGGCCTTAAACGCCCACCGGATTGTGTTCGCTGAGGTACGTGAAACCCCGGCGGTAATAGAGAAAGGCGTGTTCAGGTTGGTACGTCATCCCATGTACCTGGGGTCAATATTATTGTTCCTGGCCCTGACGGTGGCTTCCCTCTCTCTGGCTTCCTTGGCTGTTCTGAGTAGTATATGTTTGTTCTACAATCATATCGCCGCGTATGAAGAGGTGATGCTGGAGCAGAAGTACGGAAAACCATACCTGCAGTATAAAGCCCGGGTTGCGCGCTGGGTCCCGGGATTAAAATGATACGGTATCTCTATCCCGGTCAAAAATGTGATTGCTAAAAAATAAATATCGGCTACACTTAATAGAGAGGACCACCGGAAAGGGAGATCGGCGATGAAAAAATATTTTGTGGTATATTCGCTGCTGGTAATGCTGCTGTTTGCGGCAGGATGCGAGCCGCAGCAGGATGAGATAATCACCTTTTTAGACAATCAGTATGAAATACTCAAACCAGCTTCCTGGAGAATGTTGACCGATTTAAACGATGAAGCGGACCTGCAGATGGGCAACCCCTTTGACACGGCATATTTCATCATTCTGTCCGAGAACAGAGCGGATTTTGAGGATACTCTGACCGTCGGGCAGCACGCGCATGAGTCGGTAACCACGCTGGTGAGCGCGGTCAAAGACGCAAAAATCACTTCAGGCCCGGTTGATATAACTGTTAACGGTATGGAAGGGGTCCAATACGAAATTACGGGCATGATCGAAAATGTTAAGATCAACTATCTGCATACCACCTTGCAAAGTAAGAAGCATTTTCACCAGATCGTGGCCTGGTCTCTTCCGTCAAATTTCGCGAAGAACAAAAAGGATTATGACAGGGTTATTAATTCCATCAAAGAAGTAATGTAATCTTTGCCGTCCGGCAATAATTTTTAAGATTTTTATCTTGACCGCATCCGCCTTTGCCCTTAAATTATACTCAGAGTATAATATGGGAGTATAGCGAAAGGAAAGTCTTTAGAGCATGACCCAGGTTGAAAAAACCAAAGACAATATACTGAAGGCCGCGCAGGATGAGTTTGCCGCCAAGGGGTATGAGAAGGCCCGTATGGAAGACATCGCCGCCCGCGCGGGGGTGACAAAAATGATGCTCTACTATCACTTCAGCAGCAAGGAGAATATCCTGCAGGCCATATCCGAGGATATTCTGGCAAAGGCCGGCGTGTCCATGCACAAAGAACTGCTTTCGATCATCAATATTAAGAAACCCGATCCCGAGCTGATTAAAAATAAAATAAAGCAGCTTGTAGAACCCAACAGCCCGCTGCTCCAGTTCATGGTGCGGGAGTTTGTAAAGGGCTCGCTCGATTACAAAATGGCATTCAACATTTTAAAAAGCTTTTACGACCGGATGCTGGAGCTGTTTCAGGCCAGGGGGATCAAAATACGGGATAAAGAACAGTATTACCTACGGTTGTTTTTCTTTCAGAGTGTGCCTCTGTTGATCTATTTTTCCTTCAAGGAACAGTATACGGAGGTTTTTAACATAGACGGGGAAACCGCGGACAAGGTGTTCTTTGCCAAATTCGCGGAGAATATCGCGAATACGCTTAAGGGCCCTCTCGTAAAGTAAAAGGAGATGAGTTTATGCATGCAAAAACAATAATACCGATTGTTGTCGTTGTGTTGATACTGGGCGCCAGTACGATATATTTTGAGTTTTTACGGAACAATGGGGGTAACCCGAACCTGATTCAAGGATCCGGGACAATCGAGGTGACTGAGATACAACTCAGCGCCAAGGTGGCGGGCAGGATCATCAGGCTGCCCGTAGAAGAAGGAAGCAAGGTTGCCAAGGGTGAGCTGTTGGTGGAGCTTGATCATGACACCCTGCAGGCGCAGCTCGACGCGGCCAAAGCAACCTTGGATAACGCCGAGCAGGTGTACCGGCGTGTCAAAACCCTTTATAATGCGGGCTCACAATCAACCCAGGACTATGAAACCGCACTATCCAATTACCGGGTGGCGCAGGCTAATTACAAGCTGATTGCCGCCTCGATCCGGGAGGCCATTCTCTCCGCCCCGCTATCCGCCACCGTCCTGCAAAAGAATATGGAGCTGGGTGAAATGGCGTTTCCCGGTTCGGCCATCCTTACCCTGGGCGACCTGTCGAATCCCTGGATGAACATCTATATCACGGAAAAACAGCTGGGGCTGGTACGCATCGGGCAAAACGCAACAATTACCGTGGATTCGTTTCCGGATAAAAAGTTCAGCGGAAAGGTAGAGTATATTTCCGATAAGGCCGAGTTTACCCCGAAAACAATCCAGACCAAGGATGAACGGGTAAAGCTGATGTACGCGGTAAAAATCGCCATCAGTAATCCGGGGGGAGAGTTGAAACCAGGCATGCCGGCCGACGCAGAGATCGATCTAAAGGAATAACAGCACGTGGTCCGGGTGGAGAATATCAGCAAATCTTTCGGTTCGCTTACGGCCGTTGACGGGCTTTCTTTTGAGGTGGCAAAAAGTGAGATATTCGGTATTGTCGGTCCGGACGGGGCGGGGAAAAGTACCCTCAACCGGATGCTGGCCGCTATTTTAAAGCCGGATCAGGGGAGGATCTTTTTGGACGGGCGGGACGTGTACCGGAATCCGTATCTGATCAAGGAAATGATCGCCTATATGCCGCAGCGCTTCGGCCTGTATGAGGATCTGACCGTAGAGGAGAACCTCTATTTTTTCGGCAGGCTTTTCGGCATGAACGGCAAACAGGTAAAACTGCGCCTGCCCGAACTGTACAATTTCAGCCGGCTTGAACCCTTTAGAAACCGGCCGGCGGGGAATTTATCCGGGGGTATGAAGCAGAAGCTGGGCCTGGCCTGCTGCCTGGTGCACAGCCCCGGGCTGATTATTCTGGACGAGCCGACCAACGGGGTGGACCCGGTGTCCCGGCGTGAATTCTGGAAGATACTGTATGAGCTTTTGGGACGCGGCGTTACCATCGTGGTCAGTACCGCGTACCTGGATGAGGCCGAGCGCTGCAACAGCCTGGGACTGATGTACCGGGGGCGATTTATTGCCGAGGGGGATCCGCTTTCCATCAAGAAACAAACGGGCAGGATTATGCTGGAAATATTTTCGGACCAGGCTCCCTCCGCGGAAAAGCTCCTTAAGAAACAATATCCGGGAATTCTTCTAAAGGGTGATATTCTAAAAGTTTTTGTACGTGATCCCGAACAGGAAATCAGGGCCATCACGGCTTTGTTAAGTGAACATAAGGTGACCATGAAGCGCTGGCAGGCGGGGAACCCCACGCTGGAAGACTGCTTTGTGGACATCATCTCACGCGGCGGCAGTACCGGGGGAAAAGATGGTAAGTGAAATGTGTCGTGTTACAACACGGGTGATTTGTTTTAGGGGGAGAGCATAGTTGATGCAGAGTGCGGGAAAATCCATGGGACGTCTGCTGGCCATAGCGGAAAAGGAGTGGATCCAGATCCGGCGGGACTGGCGCAGCCTCATTCTTTCGTTGATCCTGCCCGTTATCCTTTTGCTTTTATTCGGTTATGCCCTGAATATGGACGTGACGCACGTGCGGGTGGCGGTCCTGGACCGGGATAAATCGGACCTTTCCCGCAGGATTGTCGACGCGCTTTTTCATAACGAATACCTGGAACTGTACACCTATCCGCAGAATGAAAAACAGATAGACGGGCTCATAGACCGGGAAGAGGTGAAGATGGCGCTTGTGTTCCCACCCCATTTTGCGGAGGACTATTACGCGGGAAAACAGAGTACCCTGCAGCTGATCGTGGACGGAAGCGATTCCACCACCGCGACCATCGCTTCCGGGTACGTGCGGTCCATCATGTTTGATTTCAACAAACAGGAAAAGGAGCGGGAGTTCCGGCGTATCGGTCTTGACCGGATGGATTTTCCCATAACCATACAGAACAGGGTATGGTACAACCCGGAGTTGAAAAGCAAAAATTTCATTATTCCGGGCCTGATCGTGCTGATTATGGCCATAATCTCCGCCCTCATTACCTCCCTTACCATTTCCAGAGAGTGGGAGCGCGGTACCATGGAGACGCTGATCTCCACTCCATTACGAAGATACGAACTGTATTTCGGCAAACTTATCCCCTATATCTTTATTGCCCTGTTTGACGTTATTTGTACCTTCTGCCTGGCCTATTTTGTATTCGGTGTTCCGTTTAAGGGAAGTTTTACGGAGTTCTATCTCATGGCCATCCTGTTTTTAATCGGTACCTCCAGCCTGGGCATGCTGCTTTCGTCCGTCACACGCTCACAGGTACTCTCCGTGCAGCTGGCCATTATTTTGACCTATCTCCCGAGTTTTATTTTATCGGGATATGTTTTTCCCATTTTGAATATGCCGGATATTGTCCAGAGTGTGACCTACCTGATTCCCGCCCGCTACCTGATGACCTATATAAAAAGCCTGGCCCTGCGGGGTATCGGCATCAGCCTGCTGTGGTCGCAAATCGTGTTTTTATTTATTTTTGCGGTTGTTGTAGCCGCCGTCTGCCTGAAGTCACTCAGGCTGACCCTGCCGGAGAAGTGAGATGAATATTTTGAAAGTAGTGCGGAAAAATATTGTTTTGGGGTTTGTGCGAAAAGAGTTCAAGCAGATGCTGCGTGAGGTACGCATGCGCGCCATCCTGTTTGCCGCTCCCGTGCTGATGCTCCTGCTTTTCGGCTATGCGGTCAATACGGATGTAAAAAATATCCGCTTTGCGATTTTTGACGAGGATAAAACCGCAATGAGCAGGGAGTTTATCGAGGAGTTTGCGGCAACCGATTATTTTCAGTATTATGCCGACATTACCTCCGCCCGGCAGATCAACAATCTGCTGGATACCATGAAGGTGGAACTGGTATTCCATATTCCCGCCGGTTTCCAGGAACATCTTTCCAGCGGCAGGGACGTAAACGTGCAGCTGCTGATTGACGGAGCGGATGCCAGCCGGGCCAATGTAATAAATGCCTATGTCAGTGCGATCACCAATAACTACGCCATGGGTTTGTTCCAAAAAAAAGTACGACTGAAACTGCTTTCCCGGACGGGCGTCCCCGCTACCTTCAAGAAGACCATTGAATTGGAAGAACGCTTCTGGTTTAATCCGGAGCTTTCCAGCCGCAACTTTTTCCTGCCGGGGATCCTGGGCATGATCATTTCCATGATCACCATTACGCTGACCAGTATGTCCATTGTAAAGGAGCGTGAGATCGGGACGATCGAGCAGTTGATCGTCACCCCCATTCATCCCCTGGAACTGATTGCGGGGAAAACACTTCCCTTTATCATTGTAAGCCTGTTCGATACGATAGTTATTACCATCGTAATGCTGCTGTGGTTTAATGTGCCGTTTCTGGGAAGTTTCCTGTTTATGCTTCTCTGTTCACTGGGATTCATCCTTTTTACCTCGGCCGTAGGGGTGTATATTTCCACCATCTCCAAGACCCAGCAGCAGGCCCTGCTTTCGGTATTTCTGTTTTTTATGCCTGCCATGCTGCTTTCCGGTTTTGTCTTTCCCATTTCGTCCATGCCGATGGTGGTGCAGTGGATTACATATTTAAACCCGCTGCGCTATTATATCACCATTATCCGGGGGATATTTTTGAAGGGCGTGGGATTTGATATCCTCTGGCCTGATCTGTCGGCGGTGTTTATTTTGGGATCGGTGCTTGTGGTTTTTGCCACCCGGCGTTTCCACAGGCGCTTGGGATAGGAGGCCTGATGCAGACTGTTGTGGAAGTGGAAAAACTGAAGAAGGATTTCGGTCATTTTACCGCGGTTGATACCATCAGCTTCAGCGTGAGCAAAGGCGAAATATTCGGCTTTCTGGGACCGAACGGGGCCGGGAAGAGTACCACCATCAGAATGCTGTGCGGCATCCTGCTGCCCACCTCCGGCAAGGGGTTGGTTTTCGGCAGGGATATCTATACCGAACAGCAGATGATCAAGCAGAGTATCGGTTATATGTCCCAACGTTTTTCACTGTATGATGATCTTACGGTAATGGAAAATCTTGAGTTTTTCGGCAGTATCTATGAGCTTACCCCCTCAGTACTGCATAAACGGATCGATATCGTTTTGAAACTTGCGGGAATCAGCAGGGAAAAACAATGGCTGGTGGGGAAGCTGCCGATCGGTATTAAACAGCGCCTGGCATTGGGCACGGCCATTATCCATGACCCCCCGCTCCTCTTTCTGGATGAACCCACCTCCGGGGTTGATCCGGTGATGCGCCGTAATTTCTGGGAGTTGATTTATGCGTTCGCGGCGGAGGGCAAGTCGGTTTTTGTAACCACGCATTATATGGATGAGGCCGATCACTGCGACCGCATCTCGCTCATTATCAATGGAAAGCTGATTGCCATTGATTCACCGGGAAACCTGAAACTTAATCTGCCGTATACGGTGTATGTGCTGCGCACGGACAACTACCTGCAGTTATACGAAAAGATAAAAACTCTGGATTATATAAACGAGGCTTCCATGTTCGGCAGGGACATACATCTACTCTGCGAAAAAGGTACGGATGTGCGAAAGGTACTGCGGAAACAACTCAAGGAATGGAAAATGAAAGCGGAGATGGAGCAGATCATGCCCACCCTGGAAGATGTTTTTGTGGTAAACGCCAAAAAGCACGGGTATTAACACCCGCGGCCCGGTCAATCCGGTGAGATGCCGTGGTCAGTAATTTGATGATTGTCATCGATCAGCGAATCCGTAAAGCGCAGCCATTCGATGTAATTTTTGGTCAGTTGCCCCATGGTGGCAAGACGGGCCTGGCTGATGGTATCAAGCGTCTGGTAGGCATTGATCAGGTCATCCAGACCGGCCCGGCCCTGGTTGTACTGGCGTCTTTCCTGCTGCACGATTAATTGGGCGGTTTTCAGCTTTTGCTCGGCCAGAGCCAGCTGCTTGTGTAAAAAGACAATGGTCTGCATCAGCGTGTGCAGCTGCAGCTCCAGCTGCTCTTTCTGGTTTAACTGCGATACGATTGTTTTATCCAGGGTGTTTTTCTGGATCTCGGCCTTGGCCTGCGCCTGGGTGTTAAGCAGCGGCACGCTGAGGGAAAACCCAAGCTTGATATCGGAGGTGGTGGATTCAAGCGGCAGGTAATCGGCGCCCCCAAGGTTATAAGACGCGTACACGGTTGCCGTGGGTAAGAGGTCGTCCAGTGCCAGGTTGAGTTGTTGTTTGCCGATACGCAAAAGCAGGTCCAGCATCTTTACGGTCCGGCTGTCGCTTAAAAACTTCTTGTTTTGTTTTTCCAGCTCCTCATCGTTTATCGCGGGGACCACCCCTCCCGGGACATAGGTAAAATCTTTTTCGGCAATTCCGCTCAGCATTATCACTTTTTTACGCGCGGTTTCATAGTCATTTGTCGCCTGGTTCAGCTGCTCCTCACTGTTTAACACCTGCAGAGTACTTTTGTTCACATCGAGGGGCAGGGCAATCCCGTACTGCTGTTTTCGTTTGGTAAGCGAAAGCAGGGTACGGCTGTCCTCCAGGTATTTTTGCGCGTACTTCATATTCCGGTAGGCGGTATCCCATTCAAGATAAATATCAATAACCTGGGCAAGGTAGTCTTCATATGATTCAAGGATCTGGTACCGTGCCAGTGTCTCTTCATTACCCGCCATCATTTCTTTAAGCCGGTTGCTGGAACCGAAGGCGTTTTTCAGGACCGACTGTTCCACTTTCAAGGCAATAGCGGAGGTCTGGAGGCCCAGTGACGTCGATCTTTCCGTGTCATACTCGGCGGAAACGGTCGTCCCGCTGGATGGGAACAGGCTGGAAAGACTGATGTCCCCGGAAAGGCTGCTTTCCCCGCCCGAGTCCAGGGACAGCTTGTACTGCGCGGTA
>Ga0307441_1000615_pt1 | contig 12762 bp, 12 predicted proteins | sample SalMarWE160420MG_FD_202149 | JGI IMG/M metagenome (GOLD analysis project Ga0307441, IMG submission 202149) | Salt marsh sediment microbial communities from the Plum Island Ecosystem LTER, Massachusetts, United States - WE1604-20 | ecosystem: Environmental > Aquatic > Marine > Intertidal zone >... | reverse complement strand
TCCTTGGGCACGGTCTTGGTTGCCGGCAGGAAACGCGTGCCCAGACCGGCCGCTGGGACGATCGCCGTGTAGGGGATCGGAACTTCAGGTCGCGACATTGTTCACACGATAACCTGCACGGGGCCACGCGAGTGGGCGTGGCGGCGGGAACGACCGCCCTGTCGATGGTGAACAAATGGCGACGGTGAACAAGAGCGCGCTGCGGGCACAGCTGCTGGCGGCGCGGCGTTGCGTTGCCCACGACGTTCGCGCCGGCGAGGCGCGCATGCTTCGCGCCGGGCTGGAGCGTGTCGTGAGCGGCCAAGCCACGGTCTGCGCGTACGTGCCGGTGGGCACCGAGCCGGGATCCCCCGAGCTGCTCGACACCTTGTTCGACCGGGCGGGGCGGGTGTTGCTGCCGGTGGCGCGCACCGGCGCCGACGGCGGCCCGATGCCGCTGCGCTGGGGCGAATACCGGCCCGGCGCACTGGTCCCCGGGCCGTGGGGCCTGCTCGAACCCCAGGAACCCTGGCTGCCGGCGTCGGCGCTGGCCGAGGCCGACCTGGTGATCGTCCCGGCGCTGGCGGTGGATCGCCGCGGCGTTCGGCTGGGCCGGGGCGCCGGGTTCTACGACCGCTCGCTGCCGGGGCGCAACCCCGCGGCGCGCCTGATCGCGGTGGTGCGCGACGACGAGCTTCTCGACGAGCTGCCGGCGGAGCCGCACGACGTGGCGATGACGGATGCGCTCACCCCGCGACGCGGGGTGATCAGCCTGTCCAGCGGCGGGGAATGAAGCGCGCCACGTGGCGGTTCTAGCACTTGAAACGCTAGAGTGCTAACCAGGCTCCCAATCCTTCAAGCCCCGGACCCGGAGGTTCACGTGCCGACCTACAGCTACGAATGCACGGAGTGCGGCAACCGCTTCGACATCGTGCAGGCGTTCACCGACGATGCGCTGACCACCTGTGAGCAGTGCTCCGGCCGGCTGCGCAAGCGGTTCAACTCCGTCGGGATCGTGTTCAAAGGCAGCGGTTTCTACCGCACCGACAGCCGCGAGTCGGCCAAGTCGGCGACGAACGGCACCAACGGGTCCGCCAAGAACGGCTCCTCGGAAAGCTCCGGGTCAACCGAAAAGTCGGGATCGAGCGAGAAGTCCGGATCCGCCGAGAAGGCGCCCAGCACCAGCAACAGTTCCAGTTCCACCCCGTCCCCGGCGGCCGCGTCGAGCTAGCGGTTATCCACAACGCGGCGCCCGCACGGCGGCGTCCGCGCCGCGCCGCACCTACCGTTGCGGCGTGGCGGAATCCTCGCTGAATCCAGCGGCGTGGCGCCTCGTCGCGGCCTCGTTGCGCCCCGACTGGACCCGCACCGTGCCGGCGCGGCGGGTGGCCGCGGGCGGGCTGGTGGTGCTGGCCGGGGTCGCCGTGCTGCGGTCCGACCCGGCCGACGAGCGCGCCGCGGTGGTGGTGGCCGCGCGGGACCTCACCCCCGGCACCGCCCTGACCGTCGACGATGTCCGGCTCGAAAGCCGCTCGGCGACAACGATTCCCGACGGAGCCGCGACCGACCCCGACGCCGTGGCCGGTTCGACGCTGGCGGGCCCGGCCAGGCGCGGCGAGGTGCTCACCGACGTGCGGTTGCTCGGCAGCCGGCTCGCCGAGGCCGCAATCGGGTCGAAGGCCGGCACCGGCGCCCGCATCGTGCCGCTGCATCTGGCCGACGGCGCCCTGCTGGACCTCGTCCGCGTGGGCGATGTGGTCGACGTGCTCGCCGCGCCGGCCACCGACCCGCCCACGACCGGCCAGACCGTCGGCAAAGTGGTGGCCACCGACGCTGTCGTCGTCCTCGTGTCGGCGCGGTCAAAAGCCCAGGCCACCGATGGCGACCGCGTAGTGTTGGTTGCGCTGCCGGCCCGCGTGGCGAACACGGTGGCGGGCTCGACGCTGGGGCAGGCGGTCACCCTCACCCTGCATTGAGTTCCGGCCGCTGCTCGGCGTGCGTTCCGCAGCAAACTCTGTCCAGTCCAGAAAGGACATGTTTGTGTTCAAAGGATTCAAGGAGTTTCTCTCCCGGGGCAACATCGTCGACCTGTCCATCGCGGTGGTCGTCGGTACCGCTTTCACGGCCCTGGTCACCAAGTTCACCGACAGCATCATCACGCCGCTGATCAACCGGATCGGCGTCAACCAGCAGTCCGACGTCGGCGCCCTGCGGATCAGCATCGGTGGCGGCCAGACGATCGACCTGAACGTCCTGCTGTCGGCCGCGATCAATTTCGTCCTGATCGCCGCCGTCGTGTACTTCTTCATCGTTTTGCCCTACAGCACGCTGCGCAAGCGCGGCGAGGTCGAGGCGGCGGACGACGCGCAGGTCGTCCTGCTCACCGAGATCCGCGACCTGCTGGCCCAGACCAACGGCGACCCGTCGGGCAAGCACGGCGGTGGCATCGACAAGACGCCCACCCCCGGCCACGGACCCCGCGCGGACGCCGAGAACCAGTGAACCGGCGCACAGGCGGCGCCGTCAGATCTCCAGGCTCGACAACTGGCCGATGATCTGGGCCGCCAGCGGGTTCAGCGTCGCCATCCCGTCACGCACCGCGTAGCGGGAACCGGCGAGATTGACCACCAACGTACTGCCCGACACCCCGGCCAGACCGCGGGACAATCCCGCGTCGACGATCCCCGCGGACAGGCCCGACGCGCGGATGGCCTCGGCGATACCGAGGATCTCCCGGTCCAGAATGTCGCGGGTGGCCTCCGGGGTGACGTCGCGGGGCGTAACCCCGGTACCCCCGACGGACACCACCAGGTCCACCCCGCCGATCACCGCGGTGTTCAGCGCGTTCCGAATCTCGACCTCGTCGGCCGCGACCGCCACCACACCGTCGACGACGAACCCCGCCTCGGTCAGCAGCTCGGTGACCAATGGCCCGCTGTGGTCCTCGTCCCCGTGCGCGGTGCGGTCGTCGACCACCACCACCAGAGCCCGGCCGACCACCAACTCCGTACCCGTCTCCATAGGAGCAACCGTATATCCGAGCTCCGACAGACCCGCCGCGGAGGGTTCATCGACTCTCATCACTGGTCCGCCTTGCCGAGCGTCACTTGCACGGTCCGGCTCCCGCCACCGGCGGGATCCTCGAAGGTCAGCGAGATCTTGTCGCCGGGTGCCCGGGAGCGCACGGCGGCGACCAGCGCGTCGGCGCTGTTGATCGGGCGGTCGTCAACCTTGGTGACGACCACGCCCTTGGGCACCCCGGCGGCCGCGGCCGCACCGCCCTGCACGACCTCGACCACCTTGGCGCCCGGGACGCCCTTGTCGTTGGTCACCTGCACACCCAGCGACGCGTGCGACGCCTTACCGGTGCTGATCAGCTCGTCGGCGATGCGCTTGGCCTGGTCGACGGGAATGGCGAAGCCCAGCCCGATCGAACCGCTCTGGGCATCCGGCGAGTCGGCGCCGAGGGTGGCGATCGCCGAGTTCACCCCCACCAGCTGGCCGTTCATGTTGACCAAGGCGCCACCGGAGTTACCCGGGTTGATCGCCGCGTCGGTCTGAATGGCGTTCAGCACGGTGTTCTGGTTGCCCGACTCGCCGGTCGTGGACACCGGACGGTTCAGCGCGCTGACGATCCCGGTGGTCACCGTGCCGGACAGACCCAGCGGTGACCCGATCGCCACCACCGGCTGGCCGACCCGCAGATCCGACGAGGAGCCAAGCGCGATGGGGGTGAGCCCCGACACGCCCTGCACCCGGATCACGGCGATGTCGCTGGTGGGATCGGTGCCGACCACGGTGAAGGGGGCGGTGCGCCCGTCCGAGAACGTCACGGTCGTCTTCGGCGCGGGGTTGGCACCGCCACCGCCACCGCCGCCGCCGGGCGGTTTGCCCTGCTCCGAGGCGGCGGCGACCACGTGGTTGTTGGTCAGGATCAGCCCGTCCGAGGACAGGACGATGCCCGAGCCCTCCTCCGACTGGCGGCCCAGGTCGGTCTCGAGCATGACGACGCTGGGCACCACTTTGGACGCGACCTGTTCGACGTTGCCCGGGGGCATGTTGGCGGCCGGGACGCTGGGGGCGGCCCCGATCACGCGACCGCCGTTCGCGGTGGCGGAGTGCGAGCCCAGCTCGACGACCGTCGCCGCGGCGCCGCCGATGCCGGCTGACACCACCGCGATCGCCAACGCGCCCACGACCATCAGGCCCCCGCGGGAGCGCTTCCGGCGCACGGGCGGGGGACCTATCGGGGGCAGCATCCCGGGTGTCGGCCCGGTGCCGGTGCCACCCGAGATCGGGCCGGACCCGGTGCTCCCGGGCCCGCCGCCGTACGGATCGTGGGGTTGGCGGTACTGCGACGGCTGCGAACGCTGGTAGCGCCAGTCGTACTGCTGGTTGTACGGATTCTGCTGCCCCTGGCCATAAGCGGGGGGCACAGGCTGGTTAGGCGCAGTACGGTATCCCGGCTGCTGCGGCGGTGGCGAATACCTCGGGTGATTCGTCATGTCGCTGAGTTCGCTCTTCCTCTAACGTCGGCTGTTTCGGGCACGACTGTTCTGGATTTCAACAGTAGCTGTACAACTACCTTGCTCGCGCGGACTGAGAGTCCACTGAGATAACGTTCGCCGATTCCCCAAAGTTCGCCGATTTTCCGGCCACGGGGGTGGTCGGGTCGGTGTTCTCGCCGGGGTCGTCTCCCGCCGCGGACGCCGGATACGGCGGGACCGGCATCGGCCGGCCGGGCAGCAACACATAAATCGAGGTTCCCGGCGGCTGACCGCCGGGCACGGTGTCCTCGACGCGAAGCATTCCACCGTGCTTGAGCACGACGTGCTTCACGATCGCCAGCCCCAGCCCCGAACCCGGCATCGCGCGCGCCGTCGTCGAGCGGTAGAACCGCTCGAACACCAGGCGGCGCTCGTGCGGCGGAATGCCGGGGCCGTAGTCGTAGACGATGAGCTCGGCGTGCGACGGGTCGAGCTGCCTGATCCGGACACCGACGTGGCCGCCCGGCGGACTCCACTTGGCCGCGTTGTCGAGCAGGTTCAGCACCGCGCGCGACAGGCCCGCCGAATCGCCGTAGACCTGCCAGGGGATGACCTGGACGTCGAACTCGATGTCGTTACGCCGCCGCTTGACGCGCTCGAGGCTGCGGTCCACGACGTCGGACATGTCCACCAGCTCGTGCACCACCTGTCCGGCGTCGTCGCGGGTCAGGTCCACCAAATCGCCGACCAGCGTGGACAGTTCTTCGATCTGCGCGAGCACGTCGGCGCGCAGGTCCACCATCTCCTGCTCGGGCAGCCGCGGCGCCCCGGGTTCCATCGAGGCCATCAGCAGCTCGACGTTGGTGCGCAGCGACGTCAGCGGAGTGCGCAGTTCGTGCCCGGCGTCGGTGACCAGCCGGGCCTGCCGCTCCCGCGACTCGGCCAGCGCCCGCAACATCAAGTTGAATGCCTCGGTGAGCCTGGCCAATTCGTCGCTGCCGAACACCGGGATGGGCCGCAGGTCGTCGGTGCGTGCCACCCGTTCGGCCGCCTCGGTCAGGCGGGCCACCGGTCGCAGCCCGGCCCGGGTGACCATGCCGCCGGCCACCGCGGCGACCGCCACACCGATGCCGCCGACGAGCAGCAACACCCAGCGCAGTTTGGTCATCACCGCCTCGGTGGGTCGCAGGCTCTTGGAGATCAGCAGCGAACTGCCGTTGGGCAGGTGGATGGCCAGGATCCGCTGATCGGCCGCGGTGCGCCGCGACATGAACAGCTCACCGTTGATGACGGCCTTCTCCGCCGGCCCGACCGGCAGCGTCTGGCCCGGCTGCTGGGCGGTGTAGATGGAGTGGCCCGGGTTCACCAGCATCGCGTTGACATCGGAGTAGGCCGTGCCCTCGATGGCCTTGCCGGGGTCGGCGGCCAGGGACCCGCTGGCGATCAGCAGCTGGGCCCGGCTCTGCAGCTGGTTGTCGATGTCGTTGTAGAGCGCCGCCGAGATGACCGCGTACACCGCGAATGCCATGAGGACGACGACCATCGCGACCATCGACATGGCCAGCACCATCACCCGCCAGCGCAGGGAGAGCGAACTGGCGGGCGACAGGGGTGCGCGCCGGCGCCGGTCGATGCGGATCATCGTGGGGACGGCGGCATCACGGCGGGGTCTCCCGTAGCACGTAACCCACGCCGCGGACCGTGTGGATCAGCCGGGGTTCGCCGTCGGCCTCGGTCTTACGGCGCAGGTACCCGACGTACACCTCCAGCGCGTTGCCCGAGGTCGGGAAGTCGAATCCCCACACCTCCTCGAGGATCCGGCTGCGGGTGAGCACGCGGCGCGGGTTGGCGATCAGCATTTCCAGCAGCGAGAACTCGGTTCGGGTCAGGCTGATCTGCCGTTGCCCGCGGGTGACCTCACGGGTCACCGGGTCCAACGTCAGGTCCGAGAACCGCAGCGCGATCGACTCCACGTCGTCGTCGGGCTTGGTGCGACGCAGCAGCGCGCGCATCCGCGCCAGCAGCTCTTCCAGCGCGAACGGCTTGGGCAGGTAGTCGTCCGCGCCGGCGTCCAAGCCCGCGACCCGCTCGGACACCGAATCACGGGCGGTCAGCACCAGGATGGGCAGGTCGTCGCCGGTGCTGCGCAGCTGACGGCATACCTCGAGACCGTCCAGCCGCGGCATCATGACGTCCAGCACGAGCGCGTCGGGCCGCTCGCTGGCGATCATGTCGAGGGCTTCGACGCCGTCGTGGGCGAGGTCCACCGTGTACCCGTTGAAGGAAAGCGACCGGCGTAGCGACTCGCGCACCGCGCGGTCGTCGTCGACGACCAGTATTCGCACGGCCACTAGTTTCGCCCCGGCGCCTGAGAGCGGCCTGAGAGGCGCGCCGCGTATTTGCCGAGATCTGCGACCGGCGTCGCTGCGGGCCGGGCCGGGCCCGGGCAGGGGTCCGACGGTCCGACTAGCGCCGGTCGAGGTCGATGAGGCCAAGACGGGCGGCCTTGAGCAGCCTGCGCGGCACCTTGTGCCGCGCACCCGCCACCGTCACGCCGACGAGCTCGGTCTTCTCGGCCTTCCACTGCGCGCGGCGGCTTCGGGTGTTGGCGCGCGACATCCTGCGCTTGGGTACGGCCATGGTCGGGCCTAACTCCTCGATGTGGGGCTTGGGTCGGTGCGTCGCACGGCATGGCCGGTGCGGCCGAACGGGCGACGATTGCCTCACAGGATAGTCGCATGGCTGCTGGTGGCCAAAATCGACGGACCGAGGGCCGGATATGTCCGGATATCTGGCGGCGCCGCCGGGGAAGCCTTGACGCGGCACCCGCAGCACCCGTTAACCTACCGGTTGGTTGGTTCCGCTCACCGGTGAGTACAGGAATGGAGGACACCCATGGCCTCTACTTCTGGTCCTTCTGGTGCTTCTGGCGGCGCCGTCCGGATCGCCAACTGCTCGGGCTTCTACGGCGACCGGCTCTCGGCGATGCGCGAAATGCTGACCGGCGGCGACGTGGATTTCATCACCGGTGACTACCTGGCCGAACTGACCATGCTGATCCTGGGCCGCGACCGGATGAAGCACCCCGACCGGGGCTACGCCAAGACCTTCCTGGCCCAGCTCGAGGACTGCCTCGGCGAGGCCCGCGACCGCGGGGTACGCATCGTCGCCAACGCCGGCGGACTCAACCCCGCCGGGCTGGCCGACGCGGTGCGCGCCCTGGCGGCGCGGCTGGGCATCGCCGCCCGGGTCGCCCACGTCGAAGGTGACGACCTGGCGCCGCGCGCGGCGGAACTCGGGCTGGGCACGCCGCTGACCGCCAACGCCTACCTGGGCGCGTGGGGCATCGTCGACTGCCTGGGCGACGGGGCCGACGTCGTTGTCACCGGCCGGGTCACCGACGCCTCGGTGACAGTCGGGGCGGCGGCCGCGCACTTCGGCTGGGGGCGCACCGACTACGACCGGCTCGCCGGCGCCGTGGTCGCCGGGCATGTCATCGAATGCGGTGTCCAGGCCACCGGCGGCAACTATTCGTTCTTCACTGAAATCCCGGCGGTGCCCGGCCTCCTGCACGCCGGCTTCCCGCTGGCCGAGGTCCACGCCGACGGTTCGTCGGTGATCACCAAGCACCCCGGCACCGGCGGCCTGGTCAGCGTCGACACCGTCACCGCGCAACTGCTCTACGAGGTCGGCGGCGCCCGCTACGCCAACCCCGACGTGACAGCCCGCATCGACACCGTCGAGCTGTCGCCGGAAGGGCCCGACCGGGTCCGCATCAATGGGGTTCGCGGCGAGCCGCCGCCGCCCACCTACAAGGTGTCGCTGAACAGCATCGGCGGGTTCCGCAACGCCATGACCTTCGTGCTGACCGGCCTGGACGTCGAGGCCAAGGCCGACCTGGTGCGCCGCCAGCTCGAGGCCGCGCTCACCGTCAAGCCCGCTGAACTGCAGTGGACCCTGGCGCGCACCGACCACACCGACGCCGATACCGAGGAAGCCGCCAGCGCCCTGCTGCGCTGCGTGGTCCGCGACCCCGACTCCGCCAACGTGGGACGCCAATTCTCCTCGGCGGCAGTCGAATTGGCCCTCGCCAGCTATCCGGGCTTCCACGTGACCGCCCCGCCGGGCGACGGCCAGGTGTACGGCGTGTTCACCGCCGGCCATGTCGAGGCCGCCCAGGTGGCGCACGTCGCGGTCCGCACCGACGGAACGCGCATTGAAATTCCCTGCGCTACGGAGACTTTGGAGCTACAACCCGTCGATACTCCCGCCCTGCCCCCGCCGCTGCCGGCCGGTCCGACCCGCCGCGCGCCGCTGGGCCGCATCGCCGGCGCCCGCAGCGGCGACAAGGGCGGATCGGCCAACGTCGGGGTCTGGGTCCGCACCGACGACCAATGGCGCTGGCTGGCCAACACGTTGACCGTCGAGCTGCTCAGGCAGCTGTTGCCCGAGGCGGCGGACTTCCCGGTGACCCGTCATCTGCTGCCCAACCTGCGCGCGGTGAACTTCCTCATCGACGGCATCCTCGGTAAGGGCGTCGCCTACCAGGCCCGCTTCGATCCACAGGCCAAGGGGCTGGGCGAATGGCTGCGCAGCCGCTGCGTCGACATCCCGGAAGGGCTCTTGTGAATCTTTGGCACACCCCGGAGCGCGAACAGCTGCGAAAGACGGTGCGCTCCTTCACCGAACGCCAGATCCTGCCCCACGCCGCCGAATGGGAGCACATCGGCGAGTTGCCCCGCGACCTGCACCGGCGCGCCGGGGCGGCCGGCCTGCTGGGCGCGAATTTCCCCGAAGCGGTCGGCGGCGGAGGCGGGGACGGCGCCGACTCGGTGATCATCTGCGAGGAGGTGCACCAGGCCGGCGCGCCGGGCGGCGTGTTCGCCTCGCTGTTCACCTGCGGCATCGCGGTGCCGCACATGATCGCCTCCGGTGACGCGCGGCTGATCGAGGAGTTCGTCCGCCCGACGCTGGCCGGGGACAAGATCGGGGCGCTGGCAATCACCGAGCCCGGCGGCGGCTCGGACGTCGGGCATCTGCGGACCACGGCGGTCCCAGACGGCGACCACTACGTGGTCAACGGCGCCAAGACCTACATCACCTCCGGAGTGCGCGCCGACTACGTCGTCACCGCGGTGCGCACGGGAGGCGCCGGGGCCGCGGGGGTTTCGCTGCTGGTGGTGGAGAAGGGCACACCCGGATTCGAGGTCACCCGCAAGCTGGACAAGATGGGCTGGCGCGCCTCGGACACCGCCGAGCTGTCCTACACCGACGCCCGGGTGCCGGCGGCCAACCTCGTCGGCGCCGAGCACAGCGGATTCGCCCAGATCGCCCAGGCCTTCGTCGCAGAGCGTATCGGCCTTGCCGCGCAGGCATATTCGAGCGCCCAGCGGTGCCTGGACCTGACCGTGCAGTGGTGCCGCGACCGAGAGACCTTCGGCCGCCCGCTGATTTCGCGCCAGTCGGTGCAGAACACGCTGGCCGAAATGGCCCGCCGCATCGACGTCGCCCGCGTCTACTCGCGCCACGTGGTCGAACGCCAGCTCGCCGGGGAGGCCGACCTGATCGCCGCGGTGTGTTTCGCGAAGAACACCGCCGTCGAGGCCGGCGAATGGGTCGCCAACCAGGCTGTCCAACTGTTCGGCGGCATGGGCTACATGGCCGAATCCGAAGTCGAACGCCAATACCGGGACATGCGCATCCTGGGCATCGGCGGCGGCACCACCGAAATCCTCACCGCGCTGGCGGCCAAAACCCTGGGATACCAATCGTGACCGTATTGCACTCGACGCTCGACCCGGCCGGCCCCGCCTACGGAGAGGCGGCCTCGGCGGCGAGCGCCAGGCTGGCCGAGATCGAGGCGGAACTGGCCAAGGCGATCGGGGGCGGCGGCGCCAAGTACGTCGAGCGTCACCACGCCCGCGGCAAGCTGACCGCGCGCGAACGCATCGAACTGCTCGTCGATCCCGATTCTCCATTCCTCGAGCTGTGCCCGCTGGCGGCCTATGGCAGCGCCTTCCAGGTCGGCGCCAGCCTGGTCACCGGCATCGGGGCGGTGTCGGGGGTGGAATGCATGATCGTGGCCAACGACCCGACGGTCAAGGGCGGCACCAGCAACCCCTGGACGCTGCGGAAACTACTGCGGGCCAAGAAGATCGCCTTGGAGAACCGGCTGCCGGTCATCTCGCTCGTGGAGTCCGGCGGAGCGGACCTGCCCACCCAGAAGGAGGTCTTCGTCCCCGGCGGGCAGATGTTCCGCGACCTGACCCGATTGTCGGCGGCCGGGATCCCAACCGTTGCGCTGGTTTTCGGCAACTCCACCGCGGGCGGCGCCTACGTGCCGGGGATGTCCGATCACGTGGTGATGATCAAAGAACGCTCGAAGGTGTTCCTGGCCGGTCCCCCGCTGGTCAAGATGGCCACCGGAGAGGAGTCCGACGACGAATCCCTGGGCGGTGCCGAAATGCACGCCCGCGTCTCGGGTTTGGCCGACTACTTCGCCGTCGACGAGCTCGACGCCATCCGCATCGGACGCCGCGTCGTCGCCAGGCTGAACTGGGTCAAGCGGGGTCCCGCGCCCGGGCCCGTGACCGAGCCGGCCTTCGACGCCGAGGAACTGATCGGCATCGTGCCCCCCGACCTGCGCATCCCGTTCGACCCACGGGAAGTCATCGCCCGCATCGTCGACGGCTCCGACTTCGACGAGTTCAAGCCGATGTACGGTTCGTCGTTGGTGACGGGCTGGGCCCGGCTGCACGGCTATCCGCTCGGCATCCTGGCCAACGCCCGCGGCATCCTGTTCAGCGAGGAGGCTCAGAAGGCCACCCAGTTCATTCAGCTGGCAAACCGCTCCGACACGCCACTATTGTTCCTGCACAACACCACCGGATACATGGTGGGCAAGGAATACGAAGAGGGCGGCATGATCAAGCACGGCTCGATGATGATCAACGCCGTCTCCAACTCGACCGTCCCACACATCTCCGTGTTGATCGGCGCCTCCTACGGTGCCGGACACTACGGCATGTGCGGCCGCGCCTACGACCCCCGGTTCCTGTTCGCCTGGCCGTCCGCCAAGGCCGCGGTGATGGGCGGCGCGCAACTGTCGGGCGTGCTGTCGATCGTGAGCCGGGCGGCCGCCGCGGCACGCGGGCAGGAGGTCGACGAGGAGGCCGACGCCGCGATGCGGGCGGCCGTCGAGGGCCAGATCGAGGCCGAGTCGCTGCCCCTGGTCCTGTCCGGGATGCTCTACGACGACGGGGTGATCGACCCGCGCGACACCCGCACCGTGTTGGGAATGTGTTTGTCCGCCATCGCCAATGGCCCGATCAAGGGGACGTCGAACTTCGGCGTCTTCCGAATGTGAGCCGCATGGAAATCAACCGCGTACTCGTCGCCAACCGGGGCGAAATCGCACGACGGGTCTTCGCCACCTGCCGCAGGCTGGGCCTGGGCACCGTCGCGGTCTACACCGACCCCGACGCCACCGCCCCACACGTCAGCGAGGCGGACGCCCGGGTCCGGCTGCCGAATACCAGCGACTATCTCAACGCCGACGCCCTGATCGCGGCGGCTCGCGCCGCAGGGGCCGACGCGGTGCACCCGGGCTACGGATTCCTCTCGGAGAACGTCGAATTCGCGGCCGCGGTCGGCGCTGCGGGCCTGACGTGGATCGGGCCGCCGGTGGATGCGGTGCGGGCGATGGGCTCCAAGATAGAGGCCAAGAAGCTCATGGCCGCCGCCGGCGTGCCAGTGCTCGACGAACTCGACCCCGATTCGGTGACCGAGGCGCAGCTGCCGGTCCTGGTCAAGGCCTCCGCGGGCGGCGGGGGCCGCGGCATGCGGGTGGTTCGCGAATTGTCCTCTCTGCCGGGCGAAGTCGCCGCAGCCCGGCGCGAAGCGCAGTCCGCCTTCGGCGACCCGACCGTGTTCTGCGAGCGCTACCTGCCCACTGGCCACCACGTCGAGGTGCAGGTCCTGGCCGATGCCCACGGCACCGTCTGGGCGGTCGGGGAACGCGAATGCTCGATCCAGCGACGCCACCAGAAGATCATCGAGGAGGCCCCCTCGCCCCTGGTGGAGCGCACACCGGGCATGCGCGCCGAGCTGTTCGACGCGGCCAGGCTGGCCGCGAGCGCGATCGGCTACACCGGCGCCGGCACGGTGGAATTCCTGGCCGACGACCACGGGGACTTCTTCTTTCTGGAGATGAACACCCGGCTGCAGGTCGAGCACCCGGTCACCGAGGAGACCACCGGGCTCGATCTGGTCGAACTGCAGATCGCGGTCGCCGGCG
>Ga0307441_1000614_pt1 | contig 12765 bp, 13 predicted proteins | sample SalMarWE160420MG_FD_202149 | JGI IMG/M metagenome (GOLD analysis project Ga0307441, IMG submission 202149) | Salt marsh sediment microbial communities from the Plum Island Ecosystem LTER, Massachusetts, United States - WE1604-20 | ecosystem: Environmental > Aquatic > Marine > Intertidal zone >... | reverse complement strand
AAAAATCCTATACTGTCGGCAATACAAAGGGGGCCGTTCAATTCGGTGATATCGTAAACCGGTCAGCACAGAATACTAAAGTTTCGAATTCAAAGCAAAAAGTCAAAGCCACTGCCAATGAAACGCGCGATGTCACATTGGCATGGAAAAATGTCCCCAACGCAACGTCCTATAATATTTATTGGAGCGATAAGCCGGGTGTTACCAAAAAGAACGGAACCAAAATTTCCAACGTAAAAAGTCCCTACAAAATAACCGGATTGAAAAAAGGGAAGAAATATTACTTTGTCGTCACCGCGGTCAATGCGTCCGCTGAATCCAAAGAATCCAAGGAAATCTCATACTATGTTAAGCCATGAAGCCACTTATGAGAAGGCCAATAGAAGTATTGCCGTATAAATAAAGGAAACATCGAATGGAAATTTCTGATGCCGCTTCAGTCGAAGTCGATCAGGTCAAACAAAATCTATACAAACGCGCATCTTTGCTCGCCCAGATTACGGTGTTTTATAATCTTGTCGAGGGCCTGGTATCGGTATTTTTCGGCGCTGAGGATCAAACGCTTTCTTTGTTGGGTTTTGGCATCGATTCTTTTGTGGAGGTGTTGTCCGGTATCGGTATTTGGTATATGGTCCGGCGGATTCGTAAAAACTCGGACGCCCACCCGGGTCCCTTTGAAAAAAAGGCACTTCAAATTACCGGCATTTCATTTTATATATTGGCTGCCGGCCTGATCGTCACCGCCGGCATCAGTATATACCAGGGACATCGGCCGGAAACCACTTTCTGGGGAATTGTTATTGCGCTGATATCCATTTTCACGATGTGGGCGTTGATCCATTTTAAGGTTAAAGTGGGACGGCAACTGGGTTCCGAGGCGATCTTGGAAGATGCCAACTGTACCAAAACCTGCCTCTATCTTTCCTTAATCCTGCTGTTGGCCAGTGTCGGGTTCGAATTGACCGGCATCGGCGGCATCGATTCCATCGGCGCTGTCCTGATTGCCGCATTTTCATTCCGGGAGGGACGGGAAGCCTTTGAGAAATCCCGCGGTGAATCCTGTTGTTGTAATCGCTGCGACACTTCATAATTAGAATTCCTGTCACGCCAAGGCGGGAAAAGTCTTTTTCAAAAACGATAGAATACCATTAAACCCATTATTCCGATATTTCCTATTTGGAATCGGTGTGTTTAAACATGTTGTCCATATAAAACGGGTCGTCAAAGTCGCGCTCCCCAACGAAAGCAACGGCATGACGTTCCCACTGGCGCATGGCTCCCGGAGAATAAACGCCCGGGTCGAGGACCCCGGATTCCTCGGTTTTGTTTACCCGACGGGAAAGCCGATAAATGCGCCTTGAGCGAAGCGAAATCCCGCCCACGGGGATCTCCTTCGTTGCCGAGGGCTCGCGGTAGATGACTACAGCTTCACCCTCGGACGCCTTGGATCTGGGGCATCACAGCCATAGGCGGGCAAGCCTCGACTTTCGCTCAATTAGGGTTATACTGCCCATATTCTGACCATTTTTGATTGGGATGTTTCTCTCCATCTATTCTTGTGTTAACAATCCACTTTATTTTTATATGGATATTTCAGTATGAACACAATATTGTCGATAATAAGTTATTAACCGCTAACATTCATAAAGGAACTTAAGAATGAACTGTGTTTTTGCCAGAATGATGTACACTGGTCAATCGATTAACGAAAACGCTTATTTGAAAATAAAAGACAACAAGATCGCCGGAATTTCCAAAACCGCCGAAGGCCGGCTTTTGGGGAAATTCGACGTCATTACACCGGCATTTATCGATCCGCACAGTCACATCGGCATCTATCGTGCCGGAGAACCGAATGATCAGGGGGAAAGCAACGAAAAAATGAATACCTTTCCGGTGCTTTCCGACGTCCTCGATTCATTGCAGATGGACGATGCCGCTTTCAGGGACGCCATTGAGATGGGGGTGCTGTATTCGTGTATCGTCCCGGGCAGCGGCAATATTCTCAGCGGCCGGTCCGCGGTCATCCGCCACTGGGCCGCGCACAGCAACGCCGCTCTGGTTTCACGGGCCGGGATCAAGGCGGCCCTGGGCTACAATCCCATGTCCACCAAGGACTGGAAGGGAGAACGACCCACAACCCGCATGGGGGCCATGGGTCTTCTCAGGGGACAACTGGATGAAGTGCGCCAAAAGATAAAAACCCGGCGCCGTGCTACGGGAAAAAGGAAAGAAAAAATTGTTTTCTCAGCGACTCAGGCGATTTTCAGGGATATTCTGGAGGGCAAAGAGACGCTAAGGACACATGTCCATAAAATTGACGATGTTGCCGCTTTGCTTCGTCTTGCGGAAGAATTCAAGCTCAAGGTAACGGTCGAACATGCCATGGACGTGCATGGTCCGGAGATATTCGGCGAGTTGAAAAAAGCCGGCATCCCGGTCATTTACGGACCGGTGGACGCCTTTGCCTCCAAAGTGGAACTCAAGCACAAAAACTGGCAGAACATCCGGCATCTCCTGGAGTCCGGGGTACAATACGGACTGATGACCGACCACCCGGTGACGCCTGCCAGAAATCTTTTGATGCAGACCCGCTGGTTCATCCGCGCCGGTCTGTCAAAACAGCAGGCCGTGGAACTGATTTCCAGGAGAAACGCTGAAATTTTGGGCATTGACCGTATGGTCGGCACCCTTCGGAAAGGCCGGTGGGCATCTTTTGTCTGCTGGAACGGCGATCCTTTCGACCTGACAAAATACCCGGTCGCCGTATTTGCCGAAGGCTCGCAAATATATCCGGTTTAGATCTCCTTTCACAGATTTTTGAATCCGTTTAAAGGAGATTTAATCTCCGTAGAATCTATTCCGCATCACCGACCAGCGGCCGTTCCCTCTCCAACTTATAATAGACCAAAAATCTTGACTCCCTTCGATCCTTATCGGCGGGATAGCGTCGTCGGCTAAGGGAATCGATCAAGTCGGAATCCTGCTCTTCTCGAATTTTAGTCAGATAGAGTCTTTTTCCGTTGTATTCCGGGCTGTCTTCTCTGAACAGATACACCGCGTGTGAATTTAACTCGGTGTTCTTATGGGTCAACCGGTCCCGCATGATAAACGCCAGAGACCCGTCTTCCATAACATGGGGCCGCGAGTAGATTGCAGAATTCACTTTTCCATGGTTGTCTGCCGTAGACAGTACGCCCAGCCCTTTCGTATTTTCGAAATAATCCTTGAGTTTCATGGTATCGTCTCCATTAGGCTTTTGTTTTCCCTATTGTGTTTTAAAGATGGCCACCGCTAACCGATTGTCAAGCCGGAAAAACAGCGTCCACGTTTTTTCCGCCCCGTAAGCGTTGGCACAACGAAATGAAAGACAGCAGCAGCGATGCCGCTGTCTTTCTTCAATTTTGTGTTCAGCCATGATATGATCGCGCTTATCCACCGAAGTTGCCGGCGCCGATGAATGCCATTGCATCCTGGCATTTGACAGGTAATTCCTATTATTTTACAACCCATAGGTTCGATGAGATCATTCACGCTGGCTTGACATTTTCGTTTCCATTAAATTACCATATCGGCCATGGACTTCTACTGTGGCACAAAATTAACCCAAATGGAAAAAATCACGGATTGGCGACTTAATGATTCGACTTGGATTGTGTTGTATATTTAGGAAAGAACCGATTAAATTCCGGAGAACGACGGCCAAATATCTAAACCGATTCGATCGAAAGAAGCAATTGCATTATATTTCAGAAATTTGTGAGCACAACGCAAAATCTCTTCTTGACGCGCTTATATTCTGCAATCGACATGGTATTCAGGATTTTCGGGTCAATAGCCAGATCCTGCCGCTTAAAACCCATCCTGATGCCGGTTATCAAATTGAAGATCTCCCCCATTATCGAAAAATTATGGATAGGTTTCGAGGATGTGGTGTATTTTGCAGGGAAAACGATCTCAGAACAACCTTTCATCCGGACCAGTTTGTTTTGCTTTCCTCGACCAACCCCACCGTTATCCGAAACTCTCTGGCTGAACTACGATACCAGGCACAGGTGGCCAGCTGGATCAATGCCGACGTCATCAACATTCACGGCGGTGGTGTATATGGTAACAAAACCGGAGCGTTGCGACGTCTCATCTCTCAAATTAAAAAGCTGCCTGATTCGATTCGAACGCGTCTGACGCTGGAAAACGATGATCGGGCGTATACGCCAAAAGATTTACTTCCCGTATGTTTGGACATGGGTATTCCCCTTGTTTATGATGTCCATCACCACAGATGCTTGCCGGACGGATTCGCCGTTGAAAAGGCAACTGAACTGGCTATTCAAACCTGGAACCGAGAACCGCTTTTCCATCTGTCCAGCCCCAAGAACGGATGGGAGAGTTCCTCCGTCAATAAACACCATGACTATATCGACCCGAACGACGTTCCGGACTGCTGGTTGAACCTGGATATTACGGTTGAGGTTGAGGCAAAAGCCAAGGAACTCGCGGTGTTAAAATTAAAAAAGGACATGGAAAAATGGTATTTTTAAGTATTTACTGCCCCAAGGCATTATCATATGCTTCCATGACCTCTTGTCCCAAAATAAGTTCCTGCCCCTGATATCTGGGTGAGAAATGGAAGGGCGTCACCCGCTGCACGTTGGCTTTGCCGGCAATGAGACCGGCCTGCCGCGCGGTCAAATGGCCTTTGTTTCCGGCAATATCTTTGTCTTTATCCAAAAAAGACGCTTCAATAAAAAGATGGTCGGAATCTTTCACCAGTTCGACGATCTTTTCTACGTTCGATTCGCTGAAAGCCACATCGGTAATATAAGACACCTTCTGGCCCGGCGTGATCAGGGCGATTTGTTCTGCAAGGTCTTTTAGGACGAATTTTTTTTTGGCCTGTCCATTGCCGGATGGTATTTCAAATTTCGAATCAGGATCTTCATGATCAAAAAGCGATTGTTTGAACTGTTTTATCCAAGGCCCGATCTCCAGTTCGAGCCGGGCAACGTCGGCTTTTTTGATATTGACATGAAATCTTTCCTTCATCGCAAATCCAAGACAGGAAAGGCCGTGATCGAGCACGCGGGAAAAAACAGACAGCGTCGGTTCCTGGTGAAGAAGGCCGTCGAAAGCGCGTTCGGAGGCCTTGCCGTCCGGAATGAATCCTTTTTGACAGATATAGTCTCGGGTCGTCAGATGGTCGGCGTGCACTTCGGTGACATGCAGCGCCAGATGATTGCTGTAATTGTGAACGAGGTTCCATGAATATCCGGCGAGCTTTCCCTCGACATTTTTTATGAAGCCTTCCGGGCCATACAGGTAAAGATCCTGATCGCGGCCAAGAAAAAGTCTGAGCAGCCGGTCGAATCCGATAAAGTGATCCATATGGGTATGGGTGACAAAGACATGGCTGATCTTGAGGATATCCCTGGCTGAGATTGAATGAATGTCTCCCAGATCAAAAATCATGGCGCGTTTTTGATGAAGAAAGGGGATAAACACCCCCGGGTCGCCGAGAGGTTCGTTCACCAACCTGGGGAGAAATGAAGGGCGCATGGTTAGGTCTGAAATTTTGTAACCTGCCGGTTGATGCAAATATAAATTTCTTCGTCAGAGCCGAACACATCAACCACGACTTTATGGTTGATGAGGGTCTCTATGACAAAAGCGGCAATATAAAGACTGACGACATTCGGATTCGAAACCACATGTCTAAACGGCGCAATCCTGTAATCGACATCAAATTCGTCGCTGCGGGTCAGATTTTCGATACATTTAGATATTTGTTCTTCGAGCACGTTTTTATTCGTGGTCTCCACAAGGCTCTCTTCGACAAGCTTCATGGCAATGGCGTTGGAGAGGGGTTCGATATATTCTTTTGCGGAGTCTATTGCTTTTCTGCGGGCATATTCTTTTGAAGATTCGATTCTTGACAAAATTTTTGATTCACGCTTGCTGGGTCGAAATACTTTGGCCATAATGATTCACCTATAATTTAGTGTCTCTGAATTTCTTTACCTTATTGAAATTTTTAGTTCTTTAACCATGGATAATAATGCCGAGTTTCACCTATTGCAAGAAAAATGTTTACGCTGACAATGTCATGTTTCTTCAACAACGATCTGAGCGCTTTTTCTGCCGTTCCACCGGTTCCGGCGAAGCCGGTATGCGATTTTCTCGAAATGATTTTTTTCAAAACCCGTACTGCCGGCATTGAATTGTATGGCGTTGAATCTTTTTTCAGCTTCACCGGTCTTTTGCTTTAATACCATTTGCCGGTGATGCCCCCCCACCTGTTTTGAAGATGCAATCCCGATATTTTCGGCCATAAAAAGCGGTTCGTGGTTTCCGATGCCGAATGGCTTCAACAATTCGAGTTCATCCATCAACCGGTCTGAAATATCGGTAAAATCGAGTCGATAATCAATGGTGATTTTCGGTATAAAATCCAGTGGGCCTGCCATCCGGCTGACAACATGTTCAAAACGCGTTTTAAATGGTTCTATATTTTCATCTCTTATTTTAAGACCCGCTGCCATTGAATGCCCGCCAAAGGTTTCAAGGTGATCTCCGCAGGCAAACAATCCTTTATACAGATTGATTCCGGGGATACTTCTGGCAGAGCCTTTTCCGATGCCATCCGCTGTCGTGACCAGTACCACCGGACGATAAAATTGTTTCATGATTCTGGCGGCAACAATTCCAAGAATCCCCAGGGGCCAGTTTCGATCGGATAGAACCAGGGAATTTTTTTGGAGCAGATCCGGATTCTGTTTCAAGTGATCGAGGATTTGGGAAAGGATTTTATTTTCGATGCTTCTCCGGTCCTGGTTCAAGTGGTTGAGTGAACGCGCAATTTCCCGGGCTTTTTGGTCTTCTTCGGCAATGAGAAGCTCGACGGCTCTCGAAGCGTGGTCCATCCTGCCCGAAGCGTTCAACCTGGGCGCCATGTAAAAAACAATATCTTCGGCATCGATGGCATGTTTGTCGATCCCGCATACCCCTATCAAGGCATTCAAACCGCGTCGGCGCGTGGAGCGGATCAGTTTCACGCCTGTCTTGGTGAGTATTCGGTTTTCGCGGGTTAACGGAACCATATCTGCCAATGTGCCGAGGGCGACAAGGTCCAGGTATTTTTTCAAATTCGGTTCTTTTCGATGTTTCCAAAAATCAGCGTCACGAAGCTTTTTTCGAAGACAGACCAAAAGATAAAACGCCACGCCGACGCCGGCAAGATCTCCAAAACCGGACGGATCAAGGTCTCGCTTGGGATTTACAACTGCAACGGCACGGGGTACGGTGCCGGATACCATGTGATGGTCGGTAATAATAATATCGATGCCGGCGTCTTTTGCCGCTGCCACCGCATCGTGACTGTCGGATCCGCAATCTACGGTAATAATGAGATTTATTGCATTGGGCAGCGCCACATCCGAAATATGATGTTTTTTCAGTCCGAATCCTTCGGTGATCCGGTGAGGAATATAATAGGACACCCGGGCGCCGATGCGGCGAAAAAATTTGAGAAAAAGGGTTGTGGCGGTAATGCCGTCAACATCGTAATCGCCGAAAATTAAAATTTTCTCTTTTCTCAGGATAGCCGAAATAATTCGATCGACAGCGGCATCCATATCTTTAATGGAAAAAGGGGGACTCAGATGGTTCAGTGATGTGTGGAAGAAATTTGAGGCATGTTCTGCACTGAGAATATGACGATTGACCAGGATTGAAGCGACGGCCGGATGGCATTGGATGTCCCTGCATAGGTTTTCAACCAATTGAGCATCCGGCACAAGTATTTGCCACTCTTTTTTCATCAAAATTAGGAGTTTGCCTGAACATAACTTTCTATTCAGCCGCTAATCAAGGCGTCAAATCTTAAACTAAATATTGTAGGATAGCCGTCATATACCGGCGAGTTCGTACGATGTCAACTTGTAATTTTAATCTATAGGATCAAGTTGTCTGGTATACCTCATAATACCTTAACACTTTGTCGATATATATCTGAGTGGCTTTAAAGGGCGGAATCCCGCCATATTTTCTCACATTATGAGTACCGGCATTGTAAGCTGCCAGTGCCAGCTTGATTTTCCCGTCGAATTGATCCAGGAGTTGCTTAAAATACCGTACTCCGGCGTCTATATTATGATCCGGCTTAAAGCTGTCTTTAACCCCTAAAAATTTTGCGGTTCGCGGCATTAACTGCATCAGTCCTCTGGCGCCGACTTTGGACACCGCCCTTGGATTAAAGCCCGATTCAGCCATGATAATGGCTTTGATAATTTCAGGTTCCACCTGATACCGCACCGCTGCTTCAAGGACGATGTGGTGATATCTTTTTTCGGCACGTTTCTGTTTGGGGGTCAATGCCATTTCGGCAGAGCGTTTCGCCGACGCGACTTCGCGATGGGAAAGATCTGAAACAGGGTGCGCGGTATCAGGATATGTTTTTATATTGTTATGCGGGCACATGATCTTGTTATAAAACCAGTTTTCGCTTTTCTTCGCGAACTCTTCGGGCTTCCAACCGTTCAGCGCCGCAATGAGGGATAAAAGCATAAAAAATACAACGGACTTGCCCATTAAAAATCTTAACGACGTTTTGTTTGTACCAGAATGATTTCTCATGGTCGTTCTCATGATAATAACCTCGCTAAAGCAAAATCAATAGGATGACATTAAATCTTTCAGGCCAGGTGCTGAATAAGGTCCCCGACCGGGCGATCCGCATTGAATGCACTGCATCTCGGGCACAGGCACAACGTCACATTGAGTCCATTCCATTCAATGAGGCACAAATGGCGGGCTTCATGTTCGTTGCACACAAAACAATTTAAATAGATGTCTGCGGATAGCTTTTTTTGTTTTTTATACAAACTGCACCTCCATGTTCTTATCATTCGGACAGGCTCTCTTTTTGACGCCGCCGATGTTTGACGATGATAAGAGCAACTGGCGTGCCAGGACGACGGTTAATTTAATTTAAATAGTAAATCTAGTGAGTTGTATGTCGGGCCAACACTTTGTGCAAAAGAGAGCCCATCAAAATGAAAAGCAATTTCAAGAAAATTGTTCAAGATCCAACACCGCGGATGCATATTTTTCGATGATGCGGAAGCGGCAGGGCTTCATTAAATCAACTGAAATCCCATCAATCGGGAACCATCTTGACAGATAACGCTGATCTTATTTGATCGATCTGTTTGAAAACGTTAATAATATCAATATCGAGCCGGATGTGGGAGGCAGATCTTAAAAAGATAAGGGGATTGATGACGGGGGAGCCGTCCCGAAATGATATGCATTTTCTCGGAGCGAGGGGAACGTTCAAAATGCAACACCTCAGGCGATGTAAAGCTTATTTTATTTTTCAGCCAAAAAATTAATCATACCTGAAGCGACCAAATTCACGGAAAGCTGACAAATCATGATGGTTTTAAATTGTATTTTTTAATTTTACTGTAGAGGGTGCCTCGAGCGATTTCCAGTTCCATGGCCGCCTGTTTCAGATTCCAATGATTTTCATCGAGTACTTTTTGTATCAATGTGGCCTCCGCCAAAGCAAGGGATGGTGATGTAAGCGATATACGGAATTTTTTTTTATCAAATGCCTGTTCGATGTTGTCCGGCAAATCACCGGGCTGAATCTGGTCGGTTTTGCAAAAAATCAGCGCATGCTTAATGACATTTCCCAGCTCCCGCACATTTCCCGGCCAGTGGTATCGCGTCAATATTTTCAAGGCGGATTTTGATATTTGTGAGATATTCTTTTTATTTTCCTGTGAGTATTTTTCCATGAAATAGATTGCCAGAAGGGGAATATCCATATTTCGTTCTCTTAGCGGAGGCACGGCAATCGATACCACGTTAACCCGATAGAAGAGATCCTCACGAAAACGTTTCTCTGAAATGGCGTCCGAGAGATCCTGGTTTGTTGCGCAAAGGATACGGGTGTCGACACGGATGGTTCGGGTACCGCCCACCCGCTGAAACGTTCCGGTTTCAAGCACTCTTAAAAGCGACACCTGGGTTTGAAGGGGGACATCGCCGATTTCATCCAAAAAGAGGGTGCCTTCATCGGCTTTTTCAAAGAGTCCGATTTTTTGGGTGTCTGCCCCTGTAAATGCGCCTTTCTCGTGACCGAATAATTCGCTGTTAATAATCGATTCGGTTAACGCCGCACAATTGACGCGACAAAACGGTTTGTCGCGTCGATTACTTCGATAATGAATCGCTTCTGCAATGAGTTCTTTTCCAGCGCCGCTTTCTCCGGTGATGAGAACAGAGGCGGTGGTCTTGGCCAGCGCTATGATCATTTCGTAAATTTTGAACATTTTGCGATCTTGCCCGATAATATTTTCAAACCGGTATTGCTTCCGCCGGTCGTTAGGCGGAATGGTGCTGATTTTGATGATTTCCCGATGCTCTATTATTTTTGCCAGCAACCTTTTAATCAAGTCAAAATCAAAAGGCTTCTGGAGGTAGTCATATGCACCCAATTTCATTGCGCGTACGGCGTCTTCCACAGAGCCGTATCCCGTAATGGCGATGACGAAAATATCCGGGTATTGTTCACGAATTTTTTTCAGCAGCGTCAAGCCGTCCATTTCCGGCATCTTGATATCGGTGAGTACGACATCCACCGGCGTTATCTGAAGCATTTGCAGCGCCTCGATACCCCTCGATGCGGTGACGATGCGCAAGTGTTTTTCTTTTCGCATGGCGCGAATAAACACTTTCTGGTTGGTGTTATCATCATCGACAAATAGAATCGTAGTTTCGGCTTTCATTAATCTCCTCGGCTGACACAGTAAAATAAATAACTGCTTCAAAAATTTAAAACGCTCAGTTTGGGTTATATTTAACACATTTACTCTGTTTTATTCAAATCATAACTCTCATAAGCCTCTTTTTTATAAATATAAAGCGTCTAAAGTGTCTCCTCATGGAATAAAAGAGTTGAAAAATTGTTTAAAACAGGCTTTACATTTTTCAACCTTAGCGTATTGACGGCGCCGATCAATAGCTTATATTATGTTAAATCGTATTCAGGAGAGACAATGTCGGACAACGTGAACATTCCGGATGAGCTTACAGAAACCTTCAAACGCTTGATGAATCAGGTCCCTGAAAAATTGAAAAGCGACAGTTATACCCAACAAGTCACTCAACTCTATTTGAAACTGGGGGGTGAAAAGCTGGCAAGACAATATATCGATATTGTTAAGTTGTCTGTTCATGACGAGGAACATCAAACCAACGATGACGCCGAAAATCCCGAAGATTCCGATATGGATGAAGAGGATTCCGATTATGATTCATAAGTCTTCGACAAAAGAGGATGTTTATTTAAACAATGGAGGCCGTGAATGAAAGATCCTGAAAATATCGACTTTAAAATGCCGGATGACCTGAAAAAATGTGTTGAATTTCACGGACATCTATGCCCGGGGCTTGTATATGGCTACCTTGTTGCAGAAGCGGCAATGAATCTTCTTGAACTCAAACGATCGAAGGATGAGGAGGTGGTCGCCATTAGTGAAAATGATTCATGTGCGGTGGACGCATTACAAGTCCTTTTGGGGACTTCCACCGGAAAGGGCAACCTCATTTTAAAGGATTACGGGAAAAACGCCTATACTGTTTTCAATCGGAAAAGCAAAACAGCTTACCGATTTTCACGAAAAAATATGTATCGATATGACGATCAATCCCAAGACGAATTTATCCGCCTTGACGCAGCCATTTCTTCGGGCACGGCAACGGCGGCGGAGAAACGACGTCATAAGATGTTGAAGTCACAGGACCTTCTTAGAAAACCATTTGGCGATGTATTTTCCACTGAAAAAACCGATTGTGCGATCCCGCCTTATGCACCGATAGCACGCTCGGAAGCCTGTGCAAAATGCGGTGAAATGACCATGTCTACGAAAATGGTTCAGGATGAAAGCGGCAAGTATATGTGTATTCCGTGTGGTTCTTGAGCCTCGATGCGAGACCTTTGAATAAAAATTCATAAAAAAGGGCAACACAAAAACGGTGTTGCCCTTAAAACAGATCCGATATTATATTTAACCGCAAGTGCTTGTTGACCCGCAGCCTGAACACCCGGCTCCGAAGTCGATCGCACAATCGAGTTTAAATCCTATTTCTGAAAAATCGACTTTAATGGGATTTGCCTTTTGCATGAAATCCTTATCGACAATATATTGAAACCCTTCAATATCAAAGACATCATCCGTGGCTTTTGGCTCATCCAGAGCCATGGCAAGAGACGGGCCGCCTCATCCGCCTGAATTTAAAAAGATTCGAATGGGCGAAACTTCCTTTCCTTTGAAATATTCGGCAATTTGCTTTGTTGCTGCTCCTGTGACTTCAACCATTATTTTCTCCTTTGTTTGCAAAAATCAGCCTGTTTGACCGGAATTAAAATTTGTACTAAAATAGTATCATTTGTTTGATTTGTCAATGGAAAGCGCTTTAAAACTATGTTTTCGCGGGGATGGCCGGTCGGACTTTTTTGTTGAACTTATGGACGGTGAGATGGTAGAAAATAGATGGTTCGTCTAATTAAATATACGCATACACATATGATATTCATTTCTTGGGATTCGGCTTGGAAACGATAAGAAAAATTATTCGCGTTGATCGTAGAGAGATCTGTTTTCTAAAATTTATTTTAGAGGCATATGACGGCATTGCCACCATGACCACCATCGACGCCCATCAAGGTATCGTACTGCTTCGAATCGCTCCCGGTTG
>Ga0307441_1000612_pt1 | contig 12777 bp, 11 predicted proteins | sample SalMarWE160420MG_FD_202149 | JGI IMG/M metagenome (GOLD analysis project Ga0307441, IMG submission 202149) | Salt marsh sediment microbial communities from the Plum Island Ecosystem LTER, Massachusetts, United States - WE1604-20 | ecosystem: Environmental > Aquatic > Marine > Intertidal zone >... | reverse complement strand
GGAGTCCCGCATCTTTCCCGGGACCGCTTCCGACAGAAACAGGGCGGCGCCCAGCCCGATGGGTACCGCCAGAACCAGCGCGATGAGCGAGCTCAGGCCGGTGCCGGCGATGAGAAACAGAATGCCGTAACTGGCGCCCGGCAATATCTGCGTGCCGTTCACGGTGATCGGGTTGCCGTACTGGCTGCCCAGGTTCCAATCGTTGTGAGTCAGAAAATGCAGCCCGTTGTAATGGAAGGCGGGCCATGCATGGATGCATAGGAAGGCGACCAGCGCCGCCAGGGTGGCCGGCAGCGTCAGGGCCGTGAGGCTCAGTGACCAGCGGAACAGAACATTGGAGCGGCGCATGGGCCTCATTCGTCAAGCAACGGAAAAACGGTCGCCGGACACCCGTGGGTGCCCGGTGACCGGAGGTTCAACCGCCCGTGGCCACCCTCCGGTTGGGGGTTGGACCGCGGACGGCGCTGCCCGTTCAGCCGTGGATCTGCCCGATCTGGCGCAGGGTCAGCTCGCGGGCCTTGCCCGGCAGCGGCATGAAATGCACAGGCTTCAGGAAGCGCATGGCGTTGCCACCGTCGGCCGCGACCGCCCAGCTCAGGAAATGCTTGAGCTTGTGGGCTTCGTCAGCCGAAGACTGCTTGGCCTGAACGATTACGTACTCGTAGTTGATGATCGGGTACGCATTGCGGCCGGGCGCGTAAATGAGGCTGATGCGCTCGTCCTTGGGGGTCTTCGGCACCATGGAGGCTGCCGCCGCCGGCACGGTGTGCTTGGTCGGCAGTACGAAGTGGCCGTCCCGGTTGCGCAGCCGGGCTTCGCCTAGACCGGCCTTGTCAGTCTGCGCCTTGTAGCTCACACCGATATAGGCGATGCCATAGGGATTGTTGGACAGGGCGGTGACCATCCCCGAGTTGCCGGTGGCACCGACGCTGCCGGGCACGTGGGGCCAGCTCACCGTGGTCCCGTAGCCGACCTTGGGGCCCCAGGAATGGGTGGACTTGGTCAGGAACTGGGTGAACAGGAAGGTGTCGCCGCTGCCGTCGGCGCGATGGATCGGAACGATGCGCTTGTGGGGCAGATGCACGCCGGGATTCATCCGCTCGATGGCGCGCGCATCCCAGTAACGGACCTTGCCTTCATAGATCTCGGCAAGCACGGGACCGGAAAGCTTCAGGTGCTTGTTGTTGGCGCCGGGGACGTTGTAGTTCACCATCTGAGACGAGATCGCCACCGGGATGTTCAGCATACCGGGGTACTTCTTCATCAGCGCGTTGCTGAGGTAGGCGTCGGAGGCGCCCATCTGGGCGATACCCTGGGTGGACTGGGCAATACCGGTGCCGCTGCCGGTGGCGGCGGTGTTGATGTTGAGATCGGAGTGGCTCTGGGTATACGCAGGCACCCAGAGGTTGAACAGCGGATACAGCAGACTGGATCCGGTCTCCACCAGACTCGTCGTTCCCCACGCGATGCCGGCCGACCCGAGCAGGGCGGCCGCGCCGATGGCGAGGCGGGCGACGACAGGACGGGTTCGTTCGTGCTTGCGCATCATATTTCTGGTCTCCACTTTTTGTTGTGCCGATAGCCACGCGGTGCAGCGTTGCCCCGCGATGTGGCTGCACTGTAGAGCCCGCTCGTTGCAGGAGTATTACAGTGGGGGGAAATCGATAGGATCGTGCCGCGATCTTCGTAAAAATTGCGTTAAGTTGACTGGCCGTTGGTGGCATTGACGCTTGCCCCAAGCGCCGGGCAAGGGCTTTTCACGTTCCTGTGGTGGATCGAGCGCGTTCCAGTTCCCCCGTTGGCCTTCGCGTTGCTGGGCCGAATTTGATTTCAATCAAAGCTGCCGATGGTATTGACGGTTACCCTGAGCCGCACAATTTGAACAACAGATCAGGGATTCCGATATGCCCCACGATCATCTTCGGCGGCTTGCTTACCGACTGGGGGTACGCTGCTCTTTCCGGGACAGCAAGATCAGCCTGATTCGCGCCATTCAGGCGCGGGTGGGTCATGCGCCCTGCTGTGGCACGGAAGATAAACACGATTGCAGAATGGCCGCCTGCCGCTGGCGGGGCGAGTGTCAGAAGCCAATTGCCGTCTGGCTGAGGTGAGTCGGCCCGGCGCTGCGGGGACTGTTTGGGAGCGGTTCGCTCCTGACGAGGACCCCGCCCGGAATGGCCGGGCGGGGGCACCTCCTCCGACACTGGTGCAGTCGGTTCGCTGACACTTATGTTGTCGCTTGGTGCAATATCAGCATAGCAACCTCGCGGCGCTGTGAATGTAGGAAAACGCCGATAGCCATAGGGCGGGTGCGCGCTGCCCCACCGGCTTGGCGAGTTCTTGACACGGACGAGTCGAACGATGCCTTTGCGACCGAAGGCAGTGTCGCCCGTTGTTCCTGTTTGCTGTCGCCCTCAGTCTCCAATTGGTAGTTCGGCTCGGTCTGCTGCTGTGGCTTTGGCGGGGTCCCGTACGCTGCGCCCGGAGCTGTGCCGCTATCGGGGACAGGCCTGCGCCCTGGATATTGTCGAGTTGAACCGCTCGGGTATGCCTGCCAACGGGTTGTCGGCCAAGGCACCGGACGGCTATGAGATATTCGGGCGGCCGGTTTACGCACCCTGCACCGGCGTCGTCAGCGCTGCACGTAACGACGCGATGGACATGCAGAGACCGCGGCGTTCCTCCCCGTTGCTCGGCAACTATGTAGCCATCGACTGCAATGTTGCTCAGCCATCTGCAGAGGGGCAGCGTGCAGTTCGGCGCTGGCGATCGGGTGACCGTGGGCGAACCGATCGCGCGGGTGGGCGACTCCGGAAATTCGTCCGAGCCCCACTTGCAGATTCATGCGCAGCGCTTCGGTGCCACGGCCAATGCCGATCTGCCGGATGCCGATCCGGTGCCGGTGACGTTCCGTGCACCGCCGATGCATCGGTTTGGCGGTCCGGTACGGTTGACCAGCGCGCGAAAAAGTAGCAAAACAGAAACCGAGGCTATGTGCGTCCATTGCAGGAGGGGTGAACGGTGCGCTCGGAGTTCGAACTGAGGCTCGCGACCCTGGCCGATACCGCCGAGATCGCCGCCATGTCCCGCGACCTCGTGGAAACCGGCCTGGGCTGGTCCTGGACGGCCGAGCGGGTGGCCCGCAATATCCGCCATGCCGAGACCACCGTGCTGGTGGCCGAGGACGGGATTCGCCTCGCCGGCTTCGCCATCATGCATTTCGGATTCGAGGACGCAAGGCTCAACCTGCTTGCGGTGCGGCCGGCTTACCGCCGGCAGGGCCTTGGACGGCTGCTGCTGCAATGGCTGGAGGAATCGGCGCTGGTGGCCGGCGTGTCCGTGGTGTACCTGGAGGCACGGGCCGGCAATGTCGGTGCACAGGCATTCTACGGGAGACTGGGGTATCGCACGGTGGCGCAACTGCCGGGCTATTACCGCGGTCTCGAGGCCGGGGTGCGCATGGCCAGGGACCTTTGGTGCGCACCGCCGAGCGATACCCGCAACACCGACCGCTGAAGATGGTCGGGGCCTGGATCACTCGTAGCGCAAGGCTTCGATGGGTTTGAGGCGGGCGGCTTTGCGGGCCGGATAGAGCCCGAAGAAAATGCCGATGCCGGCCGCGACGGCGAAGGCAAGCCCGATGGCCCACGCTGTCACCACCACCGTCATGGGCACGAAGCGGGTCACCGTCCAGGCGAATCCCACCCCTATCAGCACGCCCACCAGGCTGCCCAGGATGGACAGGCTGAGCGCCTCCAGCAGAAACTGGGTAAGCACATCCCGGGAGCGTGCTCCTATGGCCATGCGGATCCCGATCTCCCGGGTGCGCTCGGTGACCGACACCAGCATGATGTTCATGATGCCGATGCCGCCCACCAGCAGGGAGATGGAGGCGATGGCGCCCAGCATGAACGACAGCGCACTGGCCGCGCTGGAGGCGGTCTTGGCGAGTGCCGTTAGGTTGCGTATGGAGAAGTCGTCTTCCTGTCCGGCGCTGATGTGGTGGCGCTGACGCAGCAGATTTTCCATCTCGCTTTCGGCGCGTTTCATGTCCTGGGCACTGCGGGCCTGGGCCATCATGAAACGCACGGTGCCCGGAAACTGGTCGCCGAACAGCTTGCGCTGGGCGGTGGTGACCGGAACCAGAATGGTGTCGTCCTGATCGCGTCCGTCCAGGCTCTGGCCCTTGGAGGCGAGCACGCCGATTACCTGGTAGGGCGCATTCGAGATGCGGAGGGTCTTGCCCACCGGATTGACCCCCGGGGGAAACAGATTCTTCACCACCGTCTGGCCGATCACCGCCACTCGCGCTGCCGAGCGCACATCCGCATCGTTGAATATCGTCCCGGATGCCATCTGCCAGTCCCGTATCTTGAAGTAGCTGGGCGTGGTGCCGTGCACCAGGGTGCTCCAGTTGTTGGGGCCGTAAACGATCTGAGCGGTGCCCGGCGCCACCGGGGCGACGGCACCCACCGCCGGCAGCTCCGCAATGGCATTGGCGTCGCCCAGGGTCAGGGTCGGTGTGCTGCCGGCACCGAAACGCAGGCCGCCCGAGGTGGTGGCGCCCGATAGCACGATGAACAGGTTGCTGCCCATGGATTCGATGGACTTGTTGACCATGTACTGGGCGCCCTGGCCGATGGCCATCATCAGCACCACGGCGCCCACGCCGATCACCATGCCCAGCATGGTCAGTGCGCTGCGCATGCGGTTGGCGCCCAGCGCGCGCCAGGATTCCCGGAACAGGTCGCCGATGATCACAGCATCACCCTCGCCAGCAGCTTTTCGGTGGGGCCGTCACCCTCCAGGTTGCCATCCAGGAAGCGCACCAGACGGTGCGCATAACGGGCCACGTCGGCTTCGTGGGTGACCAGCACGATGGTGATATTCTGGTCCCGGTTCAGGGCGGTGAACAGGTCCATGATCTCGTGGCTGGTGCCGGTATCCAGGTTGCCGGTGGGCTCGTCGGCCAGGATCAGGCGGGGCTCGTTGATCATCGCCCGGGCGATGGCAATGCGCTGCTGCTGCCCGCCGGAAAGTTGGTTGGGCATGTGGTGGGCGAACTGGGCCAGTCCGACCCGTTCCAGCAATGCCAGCGCCCGCCGGCGCCGCTCGCTGCGGCTGACACCGGCATACAGCAGGGGCAATGCCACGTTGTCCTCGGCGCTCACCCGGGCCAGCAGATTGAAGCCCTGGAACACGAAGCCTATGGCCAGGTTGCGCACTTCCGCGAGACGATTGGCGTTGAGGGTGGCCACGTTCTGGCCGTCCAGCCAGTAATCGCCGGAGGTCGGTGTGTCCAGGCAACCCACGATGTTCATGAAAGTGGATTTGCCGGAGCCGGACGGGCCCATGATGGCGACGAATTCGCCCCGATCGATGCGCAGGTCGATGCCTTTGAGCACATGCACGGGTCCGGCACCCGTGATGTAATCCTTGTAGAGGTTCTCGATCCGGATCAGCGGTTCGTTCATCAGAATGCACGGAAGCGGAAGTGGCCGGGCGGCTTCCCGTCGCCCGCCGGCGCGAGGTCTTCCACCACCACGTGGTCGCCGGCCTTGAGATTGCCGCTGGCAATTTCGGTGTATTGATTGTTGGCGATACCGATGGTGACCGGCACGGGAACCAGCTTGTTATTCTCCACGCGGTACAGCGTGCGCGCGTTGGGGTGCTGGCTGTTGGGCAGCGCTTCGGCGGCGCCCTGGGGGTGGAAACGCAGTGCCGAATTCGGAACGCGAAGCACATCGTCGCGCCGGTCGATCACCACGGTGACGTAGGCGGTCATGCCCGGCAGCAGAACGCCCTCGGGGTTGTTCACGTTCACCACCACGTCGTAGGTCACCACGTTCTGCTGGATGGTGGGGTTGAGCCGGATCTGGCGCACCGATCCGTGGAAGGTGCGGTCGGGATAGGCGTCCACGGTGAAAGTCACCTTCTGGCCCACCTTCACGCCTCCCACGTCCGCTTCGGCCATGGATGTGTCGATCTGCATGTGGGTCAGATCCTGGGCGATCTGGAACAGGGTCGGCGTCTGGAAGCTGGCCGCCACCGTTTGTCCGATATCGATGTTGCGCGACACCACCACGCCCGACACCGGCGAGCGGATCACCGTGTAGCCGAGATTGGTCCGGTCGCGCTGAATCTGCGCCTCGGCGCTGGCTACCTTGGCGCGAGCGTCGGCCAGGGCCTGGTTGGTGGTGTCCACATCGGATTCGGCGATGTAACCCTTGGCGAACAGCTCCCGGTTGCGGCGCGCGTTGATCTCGGCCAGCTTGAGCGTGGAGCGGGCGCTGGCCAGGGTGGCCTGATCCTGCTTGAGTTGGGCCTCGAACAGGGACGGATCCAGCTTGGCGAGAATCTGGCCCTTCTTGACGTGATCGTTGAAGTCGGCGTTGAGCTCCCGGACGGTACCGGATACCTGGGTGCCCACGTTCACCAGGGTGACCGGATTGAGGGTGCCGTTGGCCGATACGGTCTTGATGATGTTGCCCCGGTCCAGGGCCACGGTACGGAAACGGGCGGCGGTAGGCTCGCTGGAACGGTGGCGCCAGTAATAGACGCCAGCGCCGATCAGTCCGAGCACGATGAGCCAGACCAGCAGGTTGCGCCAGGTTCGGGCCTTGGGAGTCATGGACGGGGGGTTCCTATGGTTGGCCGGCCGGCGGCCCGGCCGTGCCATTGGGCTGCAGCCGGCCCATCGCCTGAGCGAGAGCGGCGCGGCTGGAATACCAGTTGTACTGGGCCTGCACATGCTGCAACCGGGCATTGGCGAGGCTGGCCTCAGCGTTGAGCAGATCCAGAATGCTGCCGACACCGGCCTTGTACCGTCCCAGCGCAACCTTTTCCGCCTCGGTGGCGCTGGCCAGCAGGTCGATGCTGCTGCTGTAGGTGTCGCGTGCCGTGCGCAGGTTCTGGTAGGCCTGCCACACGTCCAGGGTCACCTGTTGCTCGAGCTTGTCGCGGGCCGCCTTCTGGGAGGCCAGCTGCTCCTGGGCGGCGTGCACCCGGTAGGTGTCGCCGAAGCCGGTGAACAGCGGCACGTTCACGGACAGCCCCACCGCCCAGTCTCGGCTGGTGTTGACGACGCTGGAATAGTTGTAACCGTCGCTGGCAAACAGATTGAAGGTCGGCATGCCGTTGGCCTTGGCCTGGCGCACGCTGGCGGCGGACGCTTTCACCTGGGCCTCGGCGGCGGCCAAATCGGGCCGCGCCTGTTTGGCGGCCTCGATGAGGCGCTGCACGTTGCGGGTCTCGCCGGTGCTGGGTACGCGCAAAGCCGGCGGTGCCAGCCGGATTGCCGTGTCCGCGTCGAAGCCCAGCGCGTTGGCCAGATTGCCCGCGGCGATGCGCACCTGGCCTTCGGCCTTCTGGCGGTTCAGCACCGCCTGGGACCAGGCGGTGCGGGCCTGCAGCACGTCGGACAGCGCGGCCGATCCCACCTTCCGACGGAAGAGGGCGGCGTCGTAGGCCTCTTTGGTGGATTTCTCCGAGGCGACGGCGGCCTGAGCGGCCTGCTCCGAGGCGAAGGTCTGGTAGTAGGCCTGCACGGCGGCCAGCATGACGCTCTGCAGGGTGGCGTTCTGGGTCCAGTCGGCGGCCAGCAGGGATTCCCGGGCGTTGCTCACGGCGGCGCTGCGGGCACCGAAATCGAACAGCAGATAATTGATGGTGATCGTCGGGTTGAACTGGTTCTGTACCGGAATCTGGAAGAAGCCCCCGCTGCCCGCGGTGGAATGACTGCGCGAGGCGTTCCCGCTGATGGTCAGGCTGGGCAGGTACTGGGACTTGCTGGCGCCCAGCTGGGCCGCCTGCGCGCGGGCATTGGCCCAGGCCTGACGCGTTTGAGGGTTGGCGCACAAGGCGCGATTGACCACCTGCTCCAGGTCCCAGGCCCGGCCCGCCGGCGGTTGCGTCGCACATGCCGATGGCGCGGTGGCTGCATTCCAGGGGGTTGCATGATCCGGGGCGGTGAGGGCATGGGTGTCGAACGGATCGCCCAGATTAAGGGAACCCGCGCGGGCAGCACCAACGGGCAAGGCAGCAGCCAGTGCCAGGGCCCACAGCCACGCCAGGGCGGCTCGCTGCACGGTCCTGCGCAGGCGGCGCGAACGGAGGTTGACGCGAACCGGGTTCACTGGAGCAATTGACTTACCGCTTGGAGGGAAAAACCGACCGCAGGGCGATCGCGCTTCTGGATAAGCCGGGCGCCCACCGCGTCGGGCGGCGATAACCGCCCTTGCCGGCCCGCTGAGGCGGGGACGAAAGTCGTGCAACGCAATCGTACTGGTATCACCATGTGCTGAGACACTCCCAGAGCGCGGAAGTTGCGGCGCCGTCGGTGCCGGCTTGCCGATACGAATTTTGCCACACTGGGGGCGTTCTGGGTGGGGATTTACCTACCTTTACAGTGACTGCCGCACGCCGCCTCGTGGGACGGCGTCCGGTGCAGCGCTGCAATAGCAGCGGCCGGTGCGTCCGGGAGGAAGGGGCCCATGAGCAAGCGCATCACCGTCATTCAGGGTCACCCGGATCCGGCCCCAACCCATTTCGGCCATGCCTTGGCGGACGCCTACGTACGGGGTGCAGAACAGGCCGGCCATGAGGTGATACGCATCGCAGTGGCGCCAATGAACCTGCCGCTACTGAGGGACAAACAGGAATGGGAGAAGGGGTCCGTACCGCCGCCGGTCCGGGCGGCCCAGCAAGCCATTGGACGGGCAGATCATCTGGTGCTGGTGTACCCACTGTGGCTCGGCACCATGCCGGCGGTGCTCAAAGGGTTTCTGGAGCAGGTCCTGCGCCCCGGCTTCGCGGTCGGCGAGCCCGAATCCGGGCGACCGGGGAAGCGGCTGCTTGCCGGCCGCAGCGCCCGTATCGTCGTCACCATGGGCATGCCGGCCCTGTTCTACCGCTGGTTCTTTCGGGCACACAGTCTGAAGAGCCTGGAGCGCAACATACTCGGCTTCTGTGGCGTCGGCCCCATCAGGGCGAGCCTCGTGGGCATGGTGGAAACGGCCGACGACAGCCGGCGCACGCGCTGGCTCGCTCGCATGGAAGCCCTGGGCCGCCGTGCCCGGTGACAGCCACCGCCGGTGACCGGGGAGCCGAAGGCCTGGCTTTGTCGACAGACGGGTTGGGACAGCCCGGTTTTTGGCCTAATATCGCGCTCGGCGACAGCGCTTGCCGCTGTTCGGTTCGGATTGCAGGGGAATGCCATGATCGACAAGCTGGTCAGCGCACTGGCGGGTACCGTCATTGCCACCATCTCGCACCTCCAATACGGCGGCATTGTGCTGTTCATGGCCATCGAAAGCGCCTGCATTCCGGTGCCTTCGGAAATCATCATGCCGTTTTCCGGCTATCTGGTGTTCACCGGCGAGATGCGGCTGTGGGCGGTCGCGCTGGCAGGTGCAGTGGGATGTGTCATCGGTTCCCTGGTGGCGTACGCATTAGGCGCCTGGGGCGGGCGGCCGTTGATCGAACGATACGGGCGCTATGTGCTGATTTCCCATCGGGACCTGGATCTCGCCGAACGCTGGTTCGACCGCTACGGCGACATCACCATCTTCATCGGACGACTGCTGCCGGTGGTGCGCACGTTCATCGCTTTTCCGGCCGGCGTCGCCCGTATGCCGCTATGGCGCTTCAACCTGTATACGTTCCTGGGGTCGTTGATCTGGTGCTGGGCGCTGGCGTGGATCGGCCTCAAGCTGGGCGCCCATTGGAATACCCTGGGGGTGTATTTCCATCGCTTCGATGCGGCGATCGGTGCGGTGCTTCTGGTGGCGCTGGGTTGGTACGTGTGGCGCCACCTGAGCCAGCGGAGCGACGCTTGAGGGGTCAGTGACTGTCGCTGGTCGAATAGGTGCTGCGCTCGGAAGCTGCCGGCTGCTGCTCCTCGGTGTCGGTCGGTCCGGTGGTCGGCTCGGGCTCGCGCCAAGGCGATTCCAGCCATTCCATGATGCTCAACCAGCAGTTCATGTCCCGTTCGTCCCGCTGGCGGGACAATTCGTGGACGCCGATGCCGGTCTGGGCGGCGGTCACATAGTTCTGGGTTTCGCGTACCTGGCCCACCAGGGGGATGTCCAGCGTGGCCAGGAAGCGCTCCAGGGCCTGAAAGGCCCGGGTATTGCTTTTCACCCGATTGGAAATGATGCCCACGCGGGTGTTGCGTGTGCGCAGCTTTCCCACCAGCAGCAGGTCGCGGATGAAATCCGCGGTGGCGCTGATGTCCATGGGCGAGGGCAGCACCGGCACCAGAATGGCGTCCACGCCCTCGATGCGTTCCAGGATCTGCATGCGCTCCAGCCCGGCGGGGGTGTCGTGGACGATGCGTTGGGTGCCGGCGGGGACCCGCAACTGCCAGCTGCGCGTCACTCCACCGTGGGGATCTCCGTGGGCGGCGACGCCGTGGACTGCCGGCAGCGCGCCGGCGCGGGCGCGCAGCCAGCGCAGGCTGGCGCCCAGGGGGTCGTAGTCGAACAGGGCGGCGTTGAGGCCCGCGACGGCATAGCGGCTGGCCAGATTGGTCGCCACTGTGGTCTTGCCGCAGCCGCCCTTCGGATTCATGACCGCGATGCGCCGGACCGCGCCGAAGCTCGCCGGGGAAGGGGAACCGGTCTGGGATGGAGGATTCATCCGCTGGAAACCCACAAAAGACATATGCGGTCCTTGGCCACCGCACGACGCCACATTAGCAGATTATGGCCGGCGGTCCCATCGGTCGTGACAACAGGGTCAACCCGCATACGGCACCAGCCGTCGCCGGCGGGCGCCCTATCCGGGTTCCGGATGCTGATGCAATATACAGTTTAGCGGTCCATCTGCCGGTTTTCTAAAGGGTGGCCGGCCGTCCACAGGTCCGCGGCCCGGCGCATCGGACGTGGCGGCCGAGCGCGCGTCGTCGTCGGTTGGGCGTCGGCCGATGGAAGCCGGTCTGCGACCGGTGGTTGGAGATGGTCGGGCCTCGCTCCGTCGAACCAGCGGGATCCGGCCCATGCGCCGGGGGGATCGGGACAGATGACGCACCGTTGCAGTTGGGCCCAGGGCAGCCCCCTGGAGACCGCCTATCACGATACCGAATGGGGCATACCGTCTTTCGACGATCGCTACCTTTTCGAACTGCTCACCCTGGAAGGTGCCCAGGCCGGCTTGAGCTGGCGCACCATATTGAACAAGCGGTCGAATTATCGGCATGCGTTTGCGGACTTCCAGGCGCCGAAGGTAGCTCGCTTCGACCAGCAGCGCGTGGAGTCCCTGCTTCAGGACGCAGGCATCGTTCGTCACCGCGGCAAGATCGAGTCGACCATCAACAACGCCCGGCGGATCCTGGAGGTGGTGGACGAATTCGGCAGCCTGTCCGACTATCTTTGGCAGTTCGTGGACGGCAAGCCGGTCCGCAACCGCTGGCGGTCGTACCGGGACGCGCCCAGCGAAAGCTCACATTCCAGGATCATGAGCCGGGAGCTGCGCAAACGGGGTTTCCGCTTTATAGGGCCGACCACCTGTTATGCGTTCATGCAGGCCGTAGGGATGGTCAACGACCACGAAGTGCGTTGTTTCCGATACCGGCAGGTGGGCGAGGGCTGACGCGCGCGCGTTTCGGTGATCGCCCGGCGGATTTCCGGTGTTCAGCGACCGAATGCCGCCGCCACCAGCTTGTGCGCCACCTTGTAGCTGTCGTCCCGCAACAGGGGGATATCGCGCTCGGTTCGGTAGCTCACGTAGGACAAGGTGGCGCCATCGCTCACCCGCACGAAGCGAATGGCTGCGGTGGTCACCGGATAGCCCGAAAATCCCCGTAGCTGGTCCATCAGTCGGTTGGTGCTGGGCGGACCGGTCACCTGACCGACCACGATAGTATCGGCTTTCATCGCCGTACCCAGGGCCATCAGCTTGGCCAATGGCGTGTCCGGGCCGAAGTGGGAAGTTTGCAGTCCGCGGGCCTGCAGCACACCGTCCACCCGGGAACGGTCCAGCAGGCTGGCGCCGCTGTTCAGCAATTCATAGCTGACCCGGTCGGCGAACACGTTGCCGTTGGTGCCGTCGAAGGGGAGCACGGCGGTGGCCCCCAATTCCCCCGCATGCAGAACTTTGGTGACTTGGGCCACTCTCGGCGAACAGCCGACCAGCAGCATAGCGGTGCACAGCAGGGCGAACAGGCGTCCCATGGCAGTAGTCCCCGTCAGTCGTTTCCGTCATTAAATGTAAACCATGCCGTCGGTTGCCGGCATCCTATTTCCGGCGCCGGTGCCTCGATCCGGCGAGTGCCCGGTTTGCGCGGTCAGGGGACCGTCGCGGGGTCCCGCAGGAATCGGTGGGCCAGGCTCTGCGCATGCAGGCGCTGGCGGTGCTGCAGTTGGCGTGCGGCCCGTACCAGGGCGGCGTCGGCTTGCCGGTAGTCCCGTTCCCGCGCAGCCAGCAGCAGGGCATAGCCCAACTGGCGGTCCGGACGCGTGCCTCGACCTTCTGTGTAGGCCCGTCCCAGTTCGTACAGGGCCATAGGCAGGCCGGTGCGTGCCGACCGGCGCCACCATGCGTAGGCGGCGCGGGAGTCCTGCGGCAGACCGTTCCCGCGTTCGAAGGCGGAACCCAGCAACGCCTGTCCCAGGGGCTCGCCGCTCGCGGCGGCCTGCAGGTACCAATGCGCGGCCTTGTCGGCGTTGCCACTGTGGGCATAGTGGACCCCCAACCAGGTCTGGGCGACCGGGTCGTGTTCCGCACCCCGTTCCAGGGCTGCAAGTGCCTTGGGGTCACCGTGGTCGGCCCGGTGCGCAA
>Ga0307441_1000609_pt1 | contig 12816 bp, 11 predicted proteins | sample SalMarWE160420MG_FD_202149 | JGI IMG/M metagenome (GOLD analysis project Ga0307441, IMG submission 202149) | Salt marsh sediment microbial communities from the Plum Island Ecosystem LTER, Massachusetts, United States - WE1604-20 | ecosystem: Environmental > Aquatic > Marine > Intertidal zone >... | reverse complement strand
TTGCGTCTCTTGGCGGCTCCATTGTTGGCTCGTTATCGTGTCCTGATAAGTTTAGTCGGCCAAGGTTAGCCTGTCAACTGGCTTTCTCATTAACTTAGCAACCCTCCCCCTGTATCCCCCTCCCTTGTAAGGGAGGGGGAAGATTTTTTTAAGAAGAGGGGGCAAAGCCCCCTCTTAAGCACCCCTGATTAACCTCATCCCCTTCTCCCCCCAATAAAGCGGGGCTGGGGGCATAACCTCCCAATCAGCGAGTAAAGAGAGGTGAAACCTCTTTCGGGTGGGAGGGTGGGACGCAGAACGCGCTTTAAAAATAAGCCTAGACCTCCCCTTTTCCCCCCACCCCCAGAGAGGATAAAAATAGTCCACTCCTAAACGGGCTAAAGTCCCTTCCCCCCAGAAAGAGAGTTTGAGAGGCAAAGGGGTGGGGCAAGAAAGTGTTAGAGGCTTTGCCTTTTGGGCGGGAGGGTGGGAAGAAAAACGACTTAAAAACGGGCAAGGGGCGGGGGCAATACTAATGCTTTCTCTGTAAAATCTCTCTGGCGGCGACAACGCCGGAAACCGAAGCCTGGATTAAGCCGCGGCTGACGCCGGCGCCGTCGCCGACGGCGAACATATTGCCGACTTCGGTCTCCAGACCGGGGCTCAGCTCGGGTCGGCTGGAATAGAACTTGACCTCTATGCCATAGAGCAGGGTGTGGGGTGAGGCAACGCCCGGAGCCAGCTTATCCATCGCCTGGAGCATCTCCACGATGCCGGTGAGATAACGATAAGGGAGGGCAAAGCTCAGGTCGCCGGGGGTGGCATCCTTCAGGGTGGGCGTCACCAGACCCCGCTTAATGCGTTCCGGGGTAGAGCGCCGCCCCTTCTTCAGGTCGCCCAGGCGCTGCAGCAGTACGCCGCCGCTCAGGATATTAGCCAGTCTGGCCAGGTATTTACCGTAGGCGATAGGCTGGTTAAAGGGCTTGGTAAAGGCGGTGCTCACCAGCAGGGCGAAATTGGTGTTATCGGTCTTGCGTTTGGCATAGCTGTGCCCGTTAACGGTGATTACCGGGTCAGAACCGCCGGTGGACTCCATGATGACCTCGCCTCCGGGGCACATGCAGAAGGTCCTCACCCGGTCGTCAAAGCTCTTGGACATAAACTCCAGCTTGGATTCATAGAGGTAGTCGGTTAGTTCGGCCATTACCGCCGCCGGAACTTCCACCCGCACGCCCACATCAACCGGGTTGCTGTGCATGGTCAGCTTAAGCCGCTCGGCTTCGTTGGTCAGCCAGTCGGCGCCTTCCCGGCCCGGCGCCAGGATAAGGTAATCACAGTCAAACCTATCCCCACCCTCAACCTCCACCCCCTTTACCTTACCCCCGCTAACGCTGATATTGCAGGCTTCGGTCTCCAGCCGGTATTCTATGCGGGGGCTCAGGTAGTCCCACATCGCCTTGAGCACCAGGCGGCAGCGGTCGGTACCGAGGTGGCGGACCGGCACCGGAACCAGCTTCAAGCCGGCCACTTCCGCCTTTTTCTGTAACTGGCCAACCTTCCTGCCGGTGCCGTAAAGCTTAGCCGGGGCGCCAAACCCCAGGTAGATATTATCGGCATAGCCGATAAGGGCTTCCGTCTGGTTCTCCCCCAGGTATTCGCTCAAGCGCCCGCCAACCCGGGAGGTCAGAGTCAGCTTGCCGTCACTAAAAGCACCGGCCCCACCCAGCCCGCAGACCAGGTTGCAGAGCGAGCAGGAAATACAGGAACCGCCGCTGTCCCGGGCCGGGCACTGGCGCTTATCAATGTCCCTGCCCTTTTCGATAAGCAATATACTTAAGTCCGAAGCCTGAGACAGCTCCAGGGCGGCAAAGATAGCCGCCGGACCGCCGCCAACGATGATAACATCGTATTTCCGGGTCATTTTTCTCAAACCAAGCCATTGTATAACCGCTGGCCTCAGCCGTCAAGAAAAGAGTATAATGAAACTTTAACGCCAGTTTTATGGGTATTTAAGCCCGGCAGCCTAAAATTTAAACATCAAGAGGTTACACACGCCCACAGGGGTCTTGCCAACTGGCAGAATTTATAGTAACTTATGATAAATTATACTAACTTGAATTAAGTTTAAGTAAGTTAAACAAAGAAAAGCTAACTTGCCAGCTGGCAAATTGAGCTTGATGGTTGAAGCCCGGCGGGCAGTTATCCCCCGGGGCTTTAACCGGGGAATAAGGTGAAGCTGCTGAAAAAGTTACTGATAATTATACCGGTGGTGGGGCTGATTCTGGTCACTATATTCATGCCTGCCCGGCAGGTGACAATCGAGGGCATCGGCACGCTATCTTTCGAGAGCACGGTTACCCTTTCCATCGGCTCCGAGGCTGCCTATGCCAGCCCCGACTGGCTATCCGGCTGGAACTATCGCCGGCCTATAAGCCTGAGTCCGGTGACACCCGTCGCCGATTATCAGGTCCTGGTTACCCTTACTACCGGTACAATGGGTAATCCTTACGCCAATATTAAGGCCGACGGCTCGGATATTCGCTTTACCGGCTCAGACGGGGCGGCACTTCAGGACTACTGGGTGGAATCGTGGGACAACACCGGCACCTCAAGAATCTGGGTTGAGGTAGCGGCCTCAGGAACATCAACAATTCATATGTATTATGGCAACGCCGCCGCCGGCAGCACCAGCGATGGAGAAGCAACCTTTGACTTCTTTGACGATTTTAGCGGCGACTTAAGCAAATGGACGATTGACCCGGAAAATACTGATGATAAAGTTTACATTTACAATGGCGCTTTAAGACACGACCCGGATTCAAGCCAAACCAAGAACTCGTACTATGACACAAGGATACGAACGACCGATTATAAAATACTTGACGGTGTTATTGAATACTCAGTCTATCTGGCTGCCACGACCCCCAGCTCCCCGCGAATTATTCATCAGCTTGGCTTCCGAGTACAAAGCCTTAACTTTGAAAACGGCTATTGCTGGCGTGTGCAAAACTCGTATGGCGACGGAGGGCACCTGAGGTTCACCGGAAGGGCATCATGGGTAACTTTCGGCATGGCGTTTCCTGATGTCCCGGCCAACGCCTGGCATACCGTCAAGGAAGCTGTATCGGGCTCAACCTACACCGGCTATGTTGATGGCGGCAGCGCCTATTCCGGCGCCGACAATACCAAGCTAACCGCCGATTATCTGGTATCACACGTCCACGGGGTAAGTCTTACCGCCAGCAGTTATGTTTTAGTAGATGATATTAGAGTCCGCAAATACGCCTCCCCGGAGCCAGCGACTACCGTAGGCAGTGAGGAGTATAACTCGGCCCCCGACCCGCCGGGCGGCCTTAACCCCACGAAGTTTGACGACGGCAGCTGGGTGGACGATGATACCCCCACCCTGAATTTCACCCAGAGCGACCCCGAGGGCGATAACGTCGGCTACACCATCCAGATAGATGACGATGACGATTTCTCATCCCCGGCGGCGGACTACACCTCGGAGCTGCTGTCCGAGGGGGACACCAGCTTTACCGTGGGGCAGGCCGAAGGGGGCGGGGGCTATACCGCAGGCGGCGAGGGACAGGCCCTTAATGACGGCGCCTACTTCTGGCGGGTGATGTCCACCGACGAGCACGGAGTTGCCGGCGGCTGGTCGGTGGCCAACGGGGGTGATATAGCCTTCCATCTGAACACCGCCGCCGAAGCCGGCGGAACGCTCAAGAACAGATATCATGCCAGTGAGGATGTTAAGGTCAGCGGCAACGGTTTCCCTGTAAACTCCGATGTGGCTGTGTATGTGGTGGCCGAGGGGGATTGGTCGGGGGGAGAAGCCATCGCCGACTACGGAATAGTGGTTACGGAGGCCTTTACCACCGATGAATACGGTAATTTTGGGCCGGAGGTAATATGGCACGCCCCGCTTGAGATAGGCGAATATGATGTAGTCTTTGATACCGACGGCAACGGTTACTACGATGAAATACCTGATTTTGTCAATAACCCTAACCACCCCGGATTTACCGTGCTAGGGACCAGGGTGGGCGGGGAGGTCTATCCCGTAGATAAAGCCGCCACCTGGTGGTTAATCGGCGGGATTACCGCCGCCGTGGCAGCAGCGGCAGTTGCCATCTACCTGTACCGCAGGAGGTTCTAGCTATATACCGCTATCACCACGGCATCTTTGGCGTTGTGTTCATCAAATAAGATAACCGCCACCCTTCTCCCCAACACCATCTCTGCGGCGGGCAGATTACGCGCCACGGTAACCCCATCCAGGTAGGCCTCACGGCTGCCGGTGAGCTGCAGGCTGGCGGTGTAGCCGCCGGAATCAAAGCTCTTTAGTAATGCTTTCTTCAGGTTCATTATTAACTCCCCTCCACTCATTTACCCGGGGTTTTTCTTTCCCATACCCTCCCACCCAAAAAGGCTCCGCCTCTTTCTATCTCTTTAACCCCTCCCCCCTGGAGAGGAGAAATTAGACCCCCTCTCTAACGCGGGGTGGAGCTGAGAGAGTCTTAGAAGCGTAGCTTATAAGGGCGGGAGGGTGGGAATTAAAAGTTACGCTAAAAAAGTGGGGGGACCCACCCCTATTTTTATACTCCCCCCAGTAATAACCGCTGCTGGTACTCCCCACGGCGGGGGCGGTAGACCAGGGTCAGTCCGATTACCCTTCTCTTAGCCGCTGAAAGACCGGCCCGGCTGTCTGTTATGTCAACTACATCATATAACTGCTGGCCGCAGTTGACCGGCGTCAGTATAGCGCCATCAATTGCTTCCATCTCCGCCTGCCTCAGGTAGGCCTCACCCCTCTCCCCGGCTTTATCCACCGTATCCAGGTTCCTGTCCTCAACCTGCCTCAGCCTGTCGTAGAGGCGGTCTACCTGCCCCCAGCTAAAGGCATCAACCACTATGGCCTCACCCTGCCCCGGGTCGTAGCCCTCCACCTGGACATGATTAAGCCCCCACCCCACCTGCCGGTACCTCCCCTCGACTACGGAGTGCGATGAGCCGTAGGCATAATCGGAACCGTCGGCGGCAAGGGGATTGACCACGCAGGCGGTGTTGCCCTCGATAAAGAGGACATCGGGGACGAAAGAGAGAAGTCTCTGGATAATAGTGTCGCCGCTGTTGCCGGGGTTGATGGTGAAATCGGGGCAGTAGCCGCTCATAACCGCAGACTGGGACTTCACCTCTAATTTTAAGCCCACCCGGCCCAGGACAAAAGCCAGAATTTGCCCCACGCTCATCTCCTCGGTGTCTTTGTTCCAGCGGAACTGGTGGCGGGCCCTCCAGCCCTTAATTAAGCTCCAGCCGTCGGCGGCCCTAAGCACCAGGCTGGACTGGCCGCCGGCGCTGGTATGTTCATAGGCCTCCAGGGTAAAGGCCATCCCGGAGCTTACCTCGTTCCCCTGGGCGGTAACGTAGCCGGGGCTGAAGCCCAGCTGGCAGCCGATATCAAGGACAGATAAGCCCCCTTCTCCCGGCGCGGCATAGCCGCCGTCGTTACGGAGCTCCACAGTGAGGCTGCCCCCGGCGGGGTTCAGTTCCTCCCTTAATGAAATTATATCGGCGGATAAATCAAGGCTCTGGGGGTTAAGCCCAGCCCGCCACACCCCGTAGGGGGCGGAAAGCCAGCAGTAGCCGCCATAATGGGCGATAGCCAGCCCGTACTGGCTGGAAAGATTAAACGGTATCGGCTCGTGCCAAAGGCTATCAATGAATTTGCTCTCCGGGATTGAATGTGACCAGGCAGGGCGGCTGTAGGCTTCACTGCCGTCGAACTTCTCAATGAAGAAACAGCGGTAGACATCGGGCCTGGCCATAAAGGCGGTGCGGTACTCAAAATCGCCATCGGAGGGGGCGGCGGCAAACTCTTTAAGCTCCGACCATACGCCTTCGGCAGCGTCCCCACCGTCACCGTAGACCAGCGACCACAGCTTAAAATTGCCGTCACTATCCTTACCGGTGACGAACAGGTTCCAGTCGCCATCGTAAACAGTGGCCACGCCGGAGAGGTCGCCGGTTGACTTGTCCCAGGCAATTTTACCCTGCCAGCTATCATCTACCCGCTTCATCACGTAGAGAGTCGCCTGGTCGGCAAAAAACAGGGCGATATCTCCGTTGGGCTTGTAGGCACAGGCCAGGCCGTTGATGGCGGTGGTGGGTGTATAGGTAAGCAGCTGGGGGCTGCCCCAGCTGGCCCCGTAGTCGGTGCTCTTGAGGTGGTAGAGCTTGCGGTCGCCCTTAATCCAGAAGATGCTGACCTCAGCCCCCAGCGAGCAGCAGGCGACAGTGACCACGTCATACTGGCTGGTATAGAGCCACTGGCTGAAGTCGGACTGGGGGGTGGGGTCGGCCACCCGCTGGCGGTAGAGCTTTCTGGCATCGGAGGGGGGTGTTACCCTGACCCTTATCAGGGAGCCGTCGCCGGGCATGGTCAAGCCATGGTAGTAGTCGTCCTCCGAGCCGGTATAGAGCCTCTCCCAGCGCAGGTTGACCACGCCGGCGTGCCTGTTTGAGGCCTCCACCTTAACATAGGGAACACGGGAGGCCTCCTGCTGGGCGGCCAGCAGTGTGGAGCTGAGCTGTCTCATCAAGGCCTCCTTTACCAGAAAATGTGCCCCAGCACGATACCCAGAGCGCCGAACCCCAGTAGCCACAGCAGGGGGTGTTTCTTCTGGTTATCCCGCATGATATAGGTCCAGGGCCTGCCCCCTATCCTCGTCCACAGCCATTTATATAATCTTTCTATCATTCTTTCCCCCTTATCCCAGCACCGCCAGGGTATCCGGCAGCGGCTTATCGGCTTTAAGGTAGTGGCCGGCCAGGTGCCTGGCCGCCTGGAGTATCTGCTCCGGGTCGGCCTCAACCCGCCGCCCCCGGTAGCCGCCGGGGGAAAGGGCCGCCACCGCCGCCGGCATTAATTCCCAGTCAACCGTCTTTTCTATATCCAGCCTCCCCTTGAGTGCCCGCAGGATGCTTTTCTTATGGTGGGGCAGCTTCCAGCTATCGGGGTCATCGGGGTCGCCAACGATGGCAAACGCCTCCTTGGGCAAATCGTCTCTGGTCTTGGCCGGCGCCTCTCTCACTTTCATCTTGGCCTCCTTTACTGGCGGTAGAGCTGGCGGATTCTTACCTGGTTCCTTCTCCCCAGCCGCTTCAGCTCGCCGCGGAACTGCTTTAATCTCTCATCGCCCCAGGCCAGAAACTCCCTGGGAGTGGTGGTGCCGCCCAGGCTCACCCGGTTGATGGCATAGCTCGCCCACTCAACGGCGGCATAGCCCTCGGCGCCGGTAGCAATCAGGTCCTCGTGCTTAGCGGGTATGGATGACCCCTGCCCGTCAAGGGTGTGGAGCATGCCGTAATAGACATTGCAGTCGGAGCCGTCGGGTTCCTCCTCCCCGAACAGGGTCAGGGCATGCCCCCAAAGGGCAAATTTCTGGTAGCTGGGCGGGAAAATGCCCAGGGGATACTCCACCGCCTCCACCATAACCCGGTCGGTCAGCGGGGAGATATCAATCACCCTGGAGTCGGCGGTGGTGGGCAGGGTAGCCTTGGCCGGAAAGGGCACCGCCTCGGAAAACTCCTTTACGGCGCGGGCGATGTGCCGGTCCAGCTCGTCGTCACTCCAGCGATAGTTCTGTGCGTCCTCGTCCTTTAAATCGCGCCTGACAATGCTTCTCATCGTGCTTAAATCCATAGTCTCATACCTCCCCCCTTGGTCGGCTTTTCAATCTTGGCGGTAAGTCCATCGGCCCCCTCTCCCAGCTCGCTGGCAAACAGGTGCTTGAGCAGGCCCCCACCCCCGATTTCACTGGCCTCGGCGCCGCATCCGGTCTCGGCGGCGGCCAGCAGCCGGGCGATAAAGGCTTCGATGCCTGAGCCGCTTTCACTGCCCGCCAGGAAAGCGACGGGCACCGGGACAACCTCCACCCCGGAGCCGGCATCAGAAGAAGTCTTGGCCACCGGCGTTTGCAATGAAACACAGGCATCAACGCCGGAGCCGGTATCAGAGGCGGCCTTGGCCGCCGGCGTCTGCAGAGACACAAAAGCGTCAGCGCCAACACCGGTATCAGGCAGGGCGATATCTCTGGCCGGCAGCGCATCGGCGCCGCTGCCGGTCTCGCTGCCGCTGACTTCGGCGGCCGGGCTTCCAGAAGCCCTGGCATCGGCGCCCGTTCCAGTATCAGAGCCAGTCTTCTCGGTAGCCCCTCCCCCCGTGGTATAGGTACAGTAGATGGAATATTGATACCCCGTGTTACTGGTTATAGGGTCAGGCCAATTCGGATAGGTGGCATTGTCTTGACGTGGATACTTCTGCCCAGCGGCGGAATCGTAATACGGCCCGATGGCACTATTACTAAATATCGCCATCAGATAGGTAACGGCACCCAGTACAGATTGATTGATAGAAAAGGCCTGCCAGCCATCGCCACCGTCATCACGTTCCTCTGTTTCGGCTATGAAGCTATTATCAGATGCGTCATAAAGTCCCAGCCTCACCTTTTCACCAGAAGTCCAATAACCGTTTCTGGCAAAAAAGCTAATGGAAGTGGCCGTGCCGTCTGACGCCGGCGACCCATTTGAACCACGAATATCACCAGCACCTAATGTTCCTGTGCTACCTCCAATACTGCTATAGCCAAAATCCGGGTCAACCACTACCGGGTAGACGGCTTTATCCAGCCAGTCCTGGTCTATGGTGACGGTCAGGGTGCCCGCTTTCTCGTCAACGTTAAGCCCGGCCCACACCCAATCGCCGTCAGCGTCAATAATCTTGGGGCGGTAGATATGGAACGCCTTGCCGCACTTGTACCTCTCGGCATCTTGAGCGCTGGCGTGCACATTACCCCTGGTGTCATGGTAGACGGCGTAAGAACCGGCCACGTTATCGGGCCTGACCGCCCCTTCGGCTATCTCTTCCGGAGTCAATGGAGGCTGGTAGTGGAATTTTAGCCCCTGTGTCTCTATTTCCAGGATTATTTGATTGGTCGGGGGTTTCTCTTTCAGGATAACCTCAAACTCAAACCCACCCAGCTCATTCCGGGTAAAGCCCTCAACGGTTACCGGCCCCAGGGGGTAGAAGCGGGCTTCGATGTCCGGCTCAACCCACCCGATCTTCTCCCCCTCGATAACGGGGCTGCTCCGGGCGGCGGTGGGCAGGCTGACCTTGATAAAGCTCTCTCCGTCCCAGCGGTTGAGCTTCAGGTGAGGCCTGAAGTTAAGGGCATCCCTGTCTCCTATCTCAACCTTATCCCCACCGGGCAGCGTCACCTCATAGGTTGTGTCGTTTATCTTTACCGGATTCATCCAGTCCTCCAATAGCCGGCGGCTATCAGCTTAAGGTTATGCTTACTTCCAGCGTCCAGGTGCCGCTGGACTTGGTGCCCAGGGACTCGACCTTGCGGTTAAGGCACTTGGCGCTGGCCGACTGCTTGATTACCCACTCGTTCCAGGCGTAGTTGGCTTCGCTGTCGCCGAAGCTGGCCTTAAAGGTCGCCTTCTGGTCGGCAGAGGTGGGGTAGCCGCTCTCCATGCCCTTGTAGGTCTTGTTGGTGGCCGCCTGGAGGTCGGTCTGGGTGGCGCTGGCGGCGGTGGTGGAATCGCCCACCCCCACCTGGGCGTAGGTGCTATTAAAGTGGTTGGCCGAACCGCCGCAGATTAAGTCCCACATCTCGTCGATGCCGGTGTTAAGCAGGCAGTTTCCCTCACCCTCAATCACCTCATAGGGCTGGAAGCGCTCGTGGAAGGCCGCTTCTTTACCCCGGTAGGGCGTGATATCCTGGCGGTACTTGCTCAGCCGGTAGCGGCAGAGCCATCGGGCTGCGTCTCTATTTTTCATTTTCTCCTCCCGCGGGGGAGCCCGCTAAAAGCCCCCCCCGAAATTAGCTTAGGTTTAGTCCTTGACCCCGATTAAAGCGGCTGACTTGATTGAGCTGAACAGGGCCAGCGAGCAGTACCACTTAATGCGGGTCCGTGATGCGTCCTTGGTTTCCAAGCTTCCGATTGGCTCCACGGTGAGGTGGCCGGGGCCGGTCAGGCCGCAGAGCGCCCCCTCCCCCATCTGGAAGGCGTAGATGGTGGAGCAGGTGTCACCGGTGGTGGCCGTCTCCACCCCGCCGCTTAAGGTATGGGTATCCAGTATCCAGTCGTTGACGCCGATGGGGATGCCGTCCCAGAGCTGAACGAAGTTGCCCCACTTATCGCGGTCGGTCTCAATCATGCCGCCGGCGGCCCTTACCAGGGCGTTAATCTTGCGCCGGGAGCGGCGGCTCATCAGCAGTATATCGGGTTTGCCGCCCTTGACCGCGTCGATAAGCTCGTCCAGCTTGGCCAGGGTAAGTGTAGCCCCGGTGGCGCCCATGGCGATGACCTGGTCGCCGGCGGTGCCGGTGTCAATCAGCTTTATCAGCCCGTCAAACTGCTTGGCGTTGACCGAGGAATCGCCGTAGATAAAGGTCTCCTCGAACTTGTCCCGCAGCGCCTTGGCCTTCAGCTCGACCACGGCCGCCTCCAGGTCCTGTATGTTGCTGCGGGTCGCCTTGAGGAAGTTGTCAACGTCGGCGTCGCCGCCCATAATCTTGAGGGTGGCTATTTTCTGCTCGAAGGTCGGCGTGGACTCGGACCAGGAGTCGCCGACGTCATAGAAGTCAATGGTGGGCAGGGTCTTTTCCTGGTTGTAGGTTAGAACGTTGCCCACAATCTCAATAAAGGACATCTGCTGCAGGACGGGCGAGTCCTTGACGATGGTCTCCACCACCCCCTGGAGCAGCATATCGTTGGACAGCTTGGCTGCCTCATCTAATGTTAAAGCCATTTTCTATCTCCTTTCTCCCATTGCGTATTGAATCTTCTCCTGCGGGGACAGGGCGGAAAGGTCGGCCGCCGTCCGTAGCGGTGACCCCGCCGGTATCCTGGCCCCGGCGATTTCGGTCTCCAGCCGCTGCCTCACCCTATCGATAAGGGCTTGAGCGCCGGCCAGGGACTTGTCAATCTCCTCAACACTGTCGCCGGTTATCAGTTCCTCGGGCAGTTCGGGATTTGACCTGACCACCAGCTCCCGGTAGCTGGCTATCGCCTGAGACCGGCCATCTTTAAGTCCGGTCAACTGCGCCTCCAGCCCGGCCAGCGACTGCTTTAAGTCGGCAATCCGGTCATCCCTCTCGGCCAGAGCCTGCTCCAGCCCGGACAGGCGGGAACTCTTCTCCGCCAGCCCCGCCTCCAGTTCGGCAACCCGGGAGCTATCCTGCTCCCCCCCGTTTTGCTCTTGTTCCTGGTTTTGATTATTCTCCGGGGTCCCCGAAACTCCTGATTTTTGGGGTAAATTGTTATCTTTTGCCATTTTTCCTCCTTACGATGGGGATTCGCTAACGCCCGTCTCCCCGGCCAAAGCTCTCTCACCCTCTCCGCCTCTGGTAGACCTGGCGTTATTCGATTTATTCATCCTCAAGATAGTCTCCCTCTCCTCCAGCCACCGCTTGAACTCACCCTCCGGGTCCTTGATGCCCACCTCCTCCATGGCCCCCCGCCGCGAGTGAATACCGCTCTGGACAAGGGTCTGCTCGTTGGAAACCAGGCGGGCTATATCCTGGGGCAGTATCTGGCTCCAGATTACCCGCAGGCTGTTTTTGCCGAAATCCATTCCCTGGTATTTCTCAAGGAGCTTTAGAATCATCCGGTTGCGCCGGTTATAGGCGGCGGTGCGGATAATCCGCTTCCGCCTCACTTTATGCAGCAGCGGGTTAAGCTCAATCTCAAGGGCTACCCCGGAAAGGTCGCGCTCGGTGCCGCCGAAGGCGGCCCGGGGAGACTCGGAAATATCGTGCAGTATTCTATAGAGCAGGTTAATATAATCTATGTGCAGCCTTACCCCACCCCCCTGCAATAAGTCGAGCAAATATGCCTTGGCGTCCTCGGGTATGTTCCAGACCGCCCCCGGTTTCACGGCAATATCCTCGGCCTCCTCCACGTTCTCCAGCACGGCGATGGGGTTGCCCGAAAGCTCCAGTATCCTGGATAGCTGGGACATCGCCCGGTTAAGCTCCTGCTGGGACTCCATAATCGTAGATAAATCGGATATACCCCAGAACTGCTTCGGCTCCCTCAGGTTGGGGTAGATGATAAAGGGGATAAAGCCGTAGGGGTTGGGCTTGCTTTCGATGAGGGCGTCATCCAGGTAAAGCTCAAATTCCCCGTCGGTCCACAGCTCGGCAACGGTCGCCGTTTTACCCCTGGGCTTCACCCCGTAGAGTAACTGGCTCTCTTCGGCGGTCAGGCTGTATTTTGAAACCACCCGCCATACCCTTGAAGTATCATCCCCCAGCCACCAGGCATATATGCCCTGGATATCGGGGGCGGTAACCCTCACCCTTTTGGCCTCGGTATCCCAGGTGACCTTGTAGCCGGCATCACCCAGGATGGCGCAGTCAATCTCGGTCTCCAGGTCCAGCTGCTCCAGGTTGTTGTCCTCGTAGACCCGGTGCAGGGCGGATTCGGCCTTCCGGGCTTTTATCTCCGCCTCCTCCGAATCATCCACGGCGTCCACGGCAAAATTAACCCCGGACATGAGGTAAGAGGTAACCTTATCGATAAAGACTTTGGCATAGTTAAAGGTTAATCTTTTCTCCCCCCACCTCTCTCTCCCCTCCCACTGCCGTCCGTGGTAGAAATCCAGCCGCTGCCGGTATCCCCGCAGCCGGTCGATATCCTGGCGTTTCAACTGTGAGACAACAGAATTCTTATCCATCAGCCCCCCCTGCAATTTTGATTTTCGGGGTAGATATATCTTTAGCCCGCTTTAATATTCGCTGGATGGTGCGGCGGCTTACG
>Ga0307441_1000608_pt1 | contig 12817 bp, 8 predicted proteins | sample SalMarWE160420MG_FD_202149 | JGI IMG/M metagenome (GOLD analysis project Ga0307441, IMG submission 202149) | Salt marsh sediment microbial communities from the Plum Island Ecosystem LTER, Massachusetts, United States - WE1604-20 | ecosystem: Environmental > Aquatic > Marine > Intertidal zone >... | reverse complement strand
CTCAACGTCTCCAAAAACAGCGCACCGACACAATTGGTTTTATTATGCCTACCTATGGTCCCCGGTTTTCAGACCCCTTTTTCAGTGAATTCCTGGCCGGGATCGGCAACCAGGCTGTTAATCTGGGTTTTGATCTGCTGGTCTCCACCCGACCTCCCGGCACCATGGAACTGATAGCTTATCAAAAGACGATCAGCAGTCCCCGGGTGGACGGTTTTATTATCGTCCGCACCAGGCAGCAGGACCAGCGTATCAAGTTCCTGTCCCAGATGAAGATCCCCTTTGTAGCCTTTGGCCGCATGCTGGATCACGAGGATTATGCCTACGTCGATGAGGACGGGGAATACGGGATGGAGCTCATCACCCGTCACCTGGCCGACCTGGGACACAAACACATTGGTTACCTGGATGCGCCTGCAGAGTTAATGTTTGGGCATTACCGCCGCCAGGGATTCCTGGCCGGCTTAAAAGATAATAACCTTGAGGTGGATGAAAATTTGATGGTCACTGGCGATCTCACTCAGAGAGCTGGATATCAGCTGGGCCTTGACCTGCTCACCAAAGAGGACCCGCCCACTGCCATCGTCGCCTGCAACGACTTGATGGCCCTGGGCGTCATCAGCGCTGCCCAGCAATTGGGATTGGAAGTCGGAGACGATGTCGCGATCACCGGTTTTGATAACATACCCCTGGCCGAACACTGCCACCCACCTTTGACCACAGTCCATCAACCCATTTATCAGATCGGAGAGATGGTTTGTGAAATGTTAATTAAGCAGATTCGTGCCGAACCTATTGAGCAGGAGCAGATCATTCTGCAGCCATCCCTGATGGTTCGGCAATCAAGCGTTGGTTCTAACAAATAAACTAAATCTGGATTTTAAAGGAGGTGATAAATCTCACTCAAATCTGTCTGACCTGGCATTTGTTTTATTTGTTCACCATTAACCAAAAGTTCGGAGGAAAAAATGAAGAAGTTTTCTATCGTTATGGCAATCGTTTTAGTTGGCACTATGTTCTTGTCTGCCTGCCAGCCGGAAACCGTTGTCGAAACAGTGATTGTTGAAGGTGAAAAAGTCGTTCAAACTGTGGAAGTGGAAAAAGAGGTCATGGTTCCTTCCAATACCCTGGTCTTCTCATCCCGCTTGTTCAGCCCCCCTGCAGAGCAGCTGTTTTTCATCAATGAGATCATTAAGCCTTTTGAGGAAGAGCACGGTGTAACCGTTAACTTCCAGATCATTGATGACCAGACCCTGCTTGATCGCGCAGAAGTTCAGCAGAGCACTGACCACGTGACCACCGACATTGTCGTAGCCCACAACAGTCGTATGCCCGAGTGGATCGAGGCTGGCTGGGTTGAGGACCTGACCGATGTGGTTGCCAGTTGGGATGACCGCACATTCAGTGAAGCATTTACCGCTGACACCAACAAAGATGGCAAACAGTATTTCCTGCCCGTTGGCGCTGATGTTTACCTGCTTCTGGCCAACAACAAAGCTCTGCCTTACCTGCCTGACGGCGTTGATCTTGATACCATCACCTGGGACCAGTATGCTGACTGGGCCGTTGCTGTAGCCGAAGGTGAAGGTGAAGGAAAAGTCTGCATCACCGGTATTCCAGCCAAATCCTGGATCTACATGTTCGGCGGCACCGGCCTGTCTTACGGCGCCGGATTCCCCGACGCAAATTCCGAAAACGCCCTGGCTGCCTGGAAAGTTTGGGAGAAAATTGGTAAGGCCGGGGGCTTTATGCCCACCGTGCTCAACGTTGACAGCTGTGTAGACCCGATGATGCGCGAAGAAGCCTGGTTGACAGTCTTCCATAATGCCCGCGCTGGACAGGTATATGCCTCCAATGAGACCGCGTTCACCCTGGCCCCCGCCCCCTCAGGACCCAATGGTGTCGGCAGCATCGCTGGCGTCAGCGGCTACGCTATCATGAAAGGCTCTGCCAATTATGATCTGGCCCTGTCCTTCCTTGAATACCTCACCCGCCCCGACATCCAGGTTAAACTGGCCAAAGGCACCGGTGGATTCATTCCTCCTGTGGAAGAAGCCCGAGATTACCTCGGAGACGAGGCCGTTGATGAGGTCATCAACAAAGCCGTCCTGGTTCTCAACAATGGTGTTGTTTCCGGCGTTCCAGCTGGCAACTACCAGGATTGGGGTGCAGTCAAAGCCTGTTTTGATGATGTCTTCGAAGACACTCTGCTGCCCGGTCTGGAAATCACCCAGGAACGCCTCGACACCGCACAAGCCTGCGTTGACGACCTCCTGAATTAACTCTAAAGTAATATGTCTATTGGATAGGACCGGGAAACCGGTCCTATCCTTCTAATACAAAGGATTACCTATGACCGCTTCCGCTCCCGCGAAAAGATTTCGTGATCTCGGATCAAAAGCCGTCCCCTATTTATTGATCGCCCCCGTTGTGATCTACTATATTTTGTTCTGGATCCGACCGGTGTTAATAACGCTGATCGAGAGTTTTCGAACTGCGGCCGGGGCGTTCACCTTTCAGAATTACGTCATGGTGTTCACAGATCCGGACTTTATGCCCGCCCTGCGAAATACTGCAATTATTGTTATTTTTTCTGTCACCCTCGAATTTCTTGGCGCCCTCTTCCTGGCCTTGATCATCAATCGTAAATTTTTTGGCTCCAGCATCTTCCTCTTTATAGCCATGATCCCCATGGCACTACCGGCCGTAGCAGTTGGTGCCATGTGGCTGACCGGCTTTACAGCCCATGGCTGGATTAATAGCCTGCTTTATCACCTGGGCATTATCGCTGAAGGCGCAAAGATCTACTGGCTGGCTGGATCAGAGTGGAAATTGCTGATACTGATCATCATCATAGATGCCTGGCAGGTGATCCCTTCCGTTATGATCATTCTCCTGGCTGGTCTGCAAAACATCCCCGAAGAAACCATTGAGGCCGGTTATGTATTTGGTGGAGACTACATCACAGTGCTCCGGAAAATAACCGTCCCCTTGTTGGGTCCAACGATTCAGACAGCGATAATATTAAGGCTGATTTCAGCGATCCAGATCTGGCTGATCATCGTACTCCTGGTAGGTTTCTCCCGCATGCCCGTGTTGGTGGAGCGCATCGTTTACTACCATGAAGAAGTACCCGGCCTGGATATCAGCTTCCAGATGGCCAGCGGTTATACCATCATCGTCTCAGTTATCGTCTCCCTGGCAGCCCTGCTTTATTTGAGGGTATCCGGCGCTTTTGGGGGAAAGAAGGAGGCCGCCTGATGACAACCAAAATTAAAAGACAATTTAAGCTCTCCAGGCTGATCAGCAAGACCATATTTTATCTCTTGATCACGACCCTGGCAGTAACAATTATTCTGCCAGCTTTTTTCCTGGTCACTCTCTCCTTCCTCTCCACCCGGGAAGCCTATTCTTACCCCCTGCCATTACTGCCTTCGCTGAAAGCTGAGTATTCCCTTACCTATGGAGAACGAGGATACCTGCTCAGTGTATATGATAATTTTGACCAGGAATACCAAACCGTTCTGGACACATCAGAATTGGATAAAATATCTGTTTACATGAAATCCCAGATCAGCACTCCCTACAGCATTTCAAAACTTGAAGACCGGATAGCTGAACTGGAAAACGGGCCAGAAGATATTGTTTATTTCAGAGCCCGTAAAAACCTTTGGTTAAATTATGACACCTTCTTTAAGATCACACGGGACGCGGTTCCTGCTTTATTAAGGAGTTTTCAAATCGCAGGTCTCACTATCCTGGTTTCTCTCTCAATTGGAGGTATGGCTGGATACGCTTTTGCTCGTTATATATTTCCCGGGCGAGATGCCCTGAAATTTAGCGTTTTATTTGTGCGAATGTTCCCGGGCATCGCCATTGCACTACCTATGGTGATCATCCTGGCCAATATGGGCTTCTATGATAAACCGGTCGGACTTGTGCTGGTATATTCAGTTGGATCGATCGCCCTCACGATCTGGATCACAGCTAGTATCTTTATGGGCATTCCGGAATCACTCGAAGAAGCAGCCCAGGTTTTTGGAGCCACCAAATTCCAGACTTTCTTACGGATCACTTTTCCCCTGGCTTTGCCGGGGTTAGCGGCAGCCGCCATGTACGCTTTTCTGGGTGCCTGGAACGAAACTGTTTCAGCTATTATCCTGACCCAGTTTAATCCCACCTTTCCGGTTGTTGTTTACCAGGCCCTGCTTGGTGCTGTAGGTAATGTCAACCTAGCTGCCGCCGGTGGCCTGGTAATGGCAGTTCCCTCATTGATATTTACTTTCTTCATCCGCAGATATATCCAGCAGATGTGGGGAGGCGTGACCATTTAGGAGAAATAACTATGGCAACTCTAAAAATGCAGAATGTCACCAAACAATTTGGCCGAAATGTGATCGCCGTCAAGGATTTTAATCTGGAAGTCAAGGAGAAAGAATTCCTGGTACTCCTGGGACCCTCCGGCTGCGGTAAAACAACCGCCATGCGTATGGTAGCGGGTTTAGAAGAAGTCACTATCGGGCATATCTACATCGGCGACCGCGAAGTTACCGAACTCCCACCCCGCAAACGCAACGTCAGCATGATCTTCCAGAACTACGCCGTTTGGCCTCATATGACGGTCTATGACAATATCGCTTTTGCGCTTAAGCTTAAGAATCTACCCAAGGACGAGATTGACAAGATCGTTAAGGAATCTGCCAGATTGGCAAAGATCGATATGCTCCTGGAACGTTTCCCTTCCCAGCTTTCCGGCGGACAGCAGCAGCGTGTGGCTGTATCCCGGGCCATTGCTGTGGATCCGGATATCTTCCTAATGGATGAGCCGCTTTCGAACCTTGATGCTAAATTGCGGGTTTCGATGCGCACTGAGCTTAAAGCCATCCATGATAAAGCCGGCTCTACAACGGTTTTTGTGACCCACGACCAATCAGAAGCCATGAGTATGGCGGACCGGATCGTGATCATGAAAGACGGCGAGGTCATTCAAGTTGGCACCCCGAATGATGTTTACCACCGCAGCCGCTCCATCTTCGTGGCTGATTTCATCGGCACTCCACCTACTAACTTCCTGAATGTGGAAATCAAAAAGGAATCCGACGGGGTCCACCTCGTGAATCCTCATCTGAACCTGCTGCTGGAGCCGGGTATTGCAAAACATTTTAACAAATATAATAAGAATCACCTCATCCTTGGCATTCGCCCGGAGAATATTCTCCTGGTTGATTCTGAAAAATCTGCTCTATCTGCCAGCTGCCTGGTAGTGGAACCCCAAGGATCGCATCAAATCGTTGCCATTCAACTGGACGATAATATTATTAAAGCTGTTGCCTCGGCACAACCGACTGTAAAAACCGGCTCCGATGTTCACTTGAATTTCAAACAGGAAACGCTCCGGTTCTTTGACCCGGACACAACCCTGGCGATAAACGACTGAGCAGTAACAGGTTCTGTACTAACACAGACGGATAATTACAAGAGGACCTATGCGCCACCAGATCCGTTTTACCCTGGAAAAAATCAGCCGCCGTCTGACAGAAATCGAGGGACTGGTTTATCAACAACATCAACCAATTCCTCCTTTTTTATTTCGGGAGCTGGATAAACCAGGCCTGCCCCTGGATGAAAAGGCGGACCTTGAGGCAAACTGGGAAGAAACCCCTCCTGGAAGTTATTGGGCCCTGCCCCGTAAAAATTTCATTCTGGTTTCCAATTTTTTCGTACCAGTCGATTGGAAACAAGCAGGGCTTACTGCCCTCTATCTGCCAATTGGCATTGCCGGTGACTTTTCCCATCCTGAAGCCCTGGTTTACCTGGACGACAAACAATACGCCTCGTGCGACCGCCACCACCAGGAAGTCATCCTTCCGGGTGAATTCTGTGATGGGCAGGAACATACCCTGACTTTAACCGGCTGGACCGGGATTGGCGGCTCGACCAGAGGGGATATGCAAAACCGGCTAAAAATGGGATCCTGTGAAGTGGTTCAAATCCATCCTGGAACCCGCGCTTTCCTGGCCACAGCCAGGGTTGCAGCCGGGATCACCCAACACCTCAGCCACCAGGATCCTGCCTACTACCATTTGCTCACAGCCCTCGACGAAGCTTTGGTCCTGGTTGATTTGAGGCTGCCTATCGGGGGCGGCTTTTATAATTCCATCCCCCAAGCACACAATCACTTAAAAAACGGAATTAACAAGGCGGGGCAGGCTCTGGATGTAGATCTCACTGCTGTTGGTCACGCCCATATTGATGTCGCCTGGCTCTGGACCCTGGCACAAACCCGCCAGAAATCACGCCGCTCCTTTACAAATGTTCTGCGCCTGATGGATTCTTACCCCTCATTTTTCTTCACCCAGAGCCAGCCCCAGCTCTATGATTATCTGATCGAAGATGACCCGGAGATGTTCCAGGAGATCAAAGCCAGGGTCGAAGAAGGACGCTGGGAACCGATCGGCGGTATGTGGGTTGAAGCAGACTGCAATATTTCCAGCGGGGAATCACTGGTGAGGCAATTTTTACTGGGCCGGGAATTCTTCCGGGATCATTTTGGTCCAGAAGCGGAATCACCGGTTTTGTGGCTGCCGGATGTGTTTGGCTACGCCTGGAACCTGCCCCAGTTGATCAAGGAAGCTGGACTGGAATACTTCTTCACTATCAAGATTGGTTGGAGCCAGTACAACCGGCTGCCCTTTGACTCATTCTGGTGGCAGGGATTGGACGGCACCAGGGTACTGACACACTTCAGCACCACTAAAAACCCGGACAGCGTTCACGCCTCCACTTATAATTCCGACGCCTCCCCGGGACAGATCCTTGGCACCTGGCTTAATTTCCAGAACAAAGATGATGCCCCGCCTGGAAAAACCCTGCCTCTGCTGATGTCTTACGGTTGGGGTGACGGAGGCGGCGGTCCCACCCGGGAAATGGTCGAGAATATCCTTGAGCTGGAGGACTTTCCGGCTGCCCCACGGGTCAAACCCGGCAAGGTGATCGATTTTTATCACCAGCTGGATGCTGTCAGCGAGAGGCTGCCGGTCTGGAACGGAGAACTGTATCTGGAATTCCACCGCGGCACCTACACCACCCAGGCCAGGAATAAACGGGCCAACCGGAAAATGGAATTTGCCCTGCACGATACCGAGTTTGTGGCTGCGACTGCTTCCCTCCTTGATCCGGGTTATCGATATCCTTATGATTTGCTGGATAAAGCCTGGAAGCTGGTCTGTTTGAACCAGTTCCATGATATCCTGCCCGGGAGCTCCATTGCCCCTGTTTACACTGAGTCCCTTGTTCAGTACCAGGAAGTGGAACAAATCGCTTCCAGGATAAAAAAATCTGCCCTGGAAAGCCTTTCTGCCCAATTCGGCTCTGGTCTGTTGGTCAACCCCACCTCATTCGAGCGAAATGAGTTGGTGATGGCAGATGGAGAACTGAAAAAATCCGGGGAACTCCTGCCCTACAGCATCACACCTTTGTTGGAGGTGAACGACACTGCAGCTCCCGGAAAGCTGGTCTGTAAAAAGGATCTGCTGGAGAACGATTATCTGCGGGTGGAGTTTAACAGCGCCGGGGATATCACCAGTATCTTTGACAAAATAACCCGGCGTGAGGTCCTCCCGGAAGATTCTCTGGCCAACCAGTGGATTGCTTTTGAGGACCGCCCCTTGAACTGGGATGCCTGGGATATTGATATATTTTACGACGACAAAAGCTGGCTGGCAGAACCGGCCTCATCGATCAAGGTTCTAGAAAAAGGACCCCTGCGCGCTACCCTGGAAATCAAGCGCCAGATCCTCTCCAGTCCTTATACCCAGCGGATTTCTCTGGATTACAACATCTCCCGATTGGACTTTGATACAGAAATCGATTGGCAGGAAAGAAAGATCCTCCTGAAAGCAGCCTTTCCTGTTAATGTGCTCTCCCCCTCCGCAACCTACGAGATCCAGTGGGGCAACGTCGAACGTCCCACCCATCACAACACCAGCTGGGATTGGGCCCGTTTTGAGACTGCCGCCCAGAAATGGGTTGATCTCAGCGAAGGTCGATATGGGGTCAGCCTGATCAACGACTGCAAATATGGCCATGACATCCATGGGAATACAATCCGCCTGACACTGCTGCGGGGCACCACCGTACCCGATCCGGAAGCGGACCTGGGCAAACAAGTTTTCAAATACAGCCTTTTCCCCCATCAGGGTTCCTGGGATGAAAACACCATCAAACAGGCCTATCTGGTCAATAATCCTATCCTGGTATGGGAAAGTAAGACCCAAAACGGGATTAAAGCTGAACCCTTCAGCCTGGTTTCAATTGATCAGCCAAACCTGGTCATCGAAACAGTAAAGAAAGCCCAGGATGGCAAGGGACTGATCATCCGCCTTTATGAATCACAGCGCTGCCGGGGTTCATTTACACTCCAGGCTGGGTTCCCGGTGAAAAAGGCCTTCCGGGCCAATATCCTGGAAGAAAACCAGGAATCTCTCAAGATAGAGGGTAATCAAATCACAGGAAGTTATCAACCTTATCAGATCATCACCCTCCGGATCGTGCCGGAATAAATAATAATATGAACAATTCCAGATTTGCAGTTTATCTGATTCCACATTACCAGCTTTCCAAAGCTGTCGCCGAAACCCATGCCCTGTTTCGGAAACAGTTTGGATTTTCTGCCGCGGACCGTTTTCCGGTCCACTGCACCATCAAAGGTTTTTTCAAGAAGAACAACCTCCCGATCAGTCAGCTTCAAGCTGAGTTGGATGAATTCTTCCAGACTCAATCTCCAATTCCGGTAAGTGTTGAGGACTACCGGGTGGATCCGATCGGCTTCGGCCTCAGCTTGTTAACTTTGGATGGTAAACCCAATATTCCCTTCCTGAATTTCAGGGAGAGTGTTGTGGATATCACCCGGCCCTATATCGCGGATGATTGTGATTTCAAAGACCATGATCTGGGGCGTCCATTTCACCCCCATATCACCTTCTCATTCCGGGATGTCCCAACTGAACTTTATGAGAATGTTTTTAAATGGATGGAAGATGGCCCTGATCTCAACGGTCCCTTCCTTGCGAATAATTATCACCTTCTGGAATTCTTCTCCGAGGATTGGTCCGGAAGCTGGTGGGAAAGCATTCGCTGGCGTTTGCTTCATACCTGGAGATTGGATTAATGGTCAAACTCAAACGCCTGAGTGCTGCCCCGATCCTCGAACCCAGACCGCACTATCCCTGGGAAGCTGCGGCTGTATTTAACACTGCGGCTGTATATCATAACGATCTGGTGCACCTGATCTATAGAGCAACGGATATCACTTCCAACGGTCAGCAGGGAGAATATATCAACAGCCTGGGCTACGCAGTCAGCGGCGACGGGATCCATTTTGAGCGCCTGGGAAATCCCATCCTCACAAATGACACTGCCCAGGAAGCCCGCGGTCCAGAAGATCCCCGCATCACCTGGATGAATGGGAAATTTTATATGCTCTACACCGGCTTCGGCGGGCGTTTTAACGGTGATTACCGGATCAGTCTGGCAACATCTTCCAACTTGATCCACTGGGAACGGAAGGGAGTGGTGCTGGATGAACCCAATAAAGACGCTGCCCTGCTTCCAGAAAAAGTAAATGGGCGTTACATGATGTTTCACCGCCGGGAGCCGGATATCTGGGTTGCTTTTTCCGAGAACCTCAAAGATTGGGTGGATCACCAAAGTATATTGGGGCCTATCCCGGACTCAGATTGGGAAGGTACGAAGATCGGTCTGTCCGGTCCTCCTTTGAAAACAGATCAGGGCTGGGTGATGTTCTATCACGGCGTAGGCGGCAGCCCCCGTAAATACAGCCAGGGTATTGCCCTCCTGGACCGGGACGATCCAACCCGGGTGATTGCCAGGCAATCCCAACCTACCCTGGAACCGGAATTGGATTGGGAGATCAATGGTTTTGTGCCCAATGTGGTATTCAGCTGCGGGCAGGTAATCCTGGGTGATCAGCTATATGTGTATTATGGCGGTGCGGATACTGCTATTGGTGTGGCGGCTGTCTCACTGGAAGAAATTAATTCATTTGGAGTTTGATCAAATGGCAGACAAAAAGAATATCGGTATCTTTCATTACCAGGTAGGCGGCACAGATGGAGTCTCCCTGGAAATTGAAAAGTGGAAGCTGATCCTGGAAGAAATGGGGCATACTGTGCACCTCATCGGAGGGGATTTGGGCACCGCTCAGGGAACCCTGGTCAAAGAGATGTTCCACCACCTGCCGGAAAGTAAACGCCTCAATCAAAATACTTTTTTTCGTCTATCGGATTTTGATCCCCCCGGATACAGGGAAGAGCTGAACAGAATGTCAGAAGCCATCGCGGCCCGCTTCAGGGAGGTTCTCCAGGAGAACAAAATCGACCTGATCCTGGCAGAGAATGTCTGGTGCGTGGCAGCCAATCCGGCTGTAGCGCCGGCATTGGAGATCGTTCGCCAGGAGCTTGGTATTCCTGCTGTAGCCCACAATCATGACTTTTACTGGGAGCGCCGGGAAGGTTTCTCTTTGACCTGCGCCGGGGCCGTTGAGCTAGCCGATAAATATCTGCCTCCCCACGATCCAACCATTAAGCATACCGTAATAAACAGCCTGGCTCAGATTGAATTACTGGAGCGCAAGGGTATTCACTCCATTGTGGTTCCCAATGTTTTTGATTTCGCTACTCCTGCCTGGGAAAAGGATCTTTATAACAGCGATCTGCGAGCTGAAATTGGCCTCTCAGAGAACGACCTGGTACTGCTGCAGGCTACACGGATAGTATCCCGCAAGGGCATTGAATTGGCGATTGATTTCGCCAAAGCGCTCAACACTCCTGAACGCTTGAAAAACCTCCATGAAAACGGTTTATACGACGGCCGTGAATTCGGGGAAGAAAACCGGATCGTTCTGGTCCTGGCCGGGTATGCCCGCGATGATGCCACTGGTGGGTACAAGGATCTATTAACCCAAAAAGCGAAAAACGGCAATATTGAGCTGATCTATATTGAAGACCGGGTCGATGCTGACCGATCTACGAGGGAAGATCAGAAGATCTACTCTCTGTGGGATACCTACACCATGGCTGACCTGGTGACCTACCCCAGCCTGTGGGAAGGATGGGGCAACCAGTTCCTGGAGGCCGTGAAGGCCAAGCTGCCTTTATTGATTTTTGAGTATCCCGTTTATAAAACAGATATCAAAGACAAGGGGTTCAAGGTAATCTCATTAGGCGACCAGATCCGGGATTTTGACGAGGATGGTTTGGCCAGGGTTGAGAACTCAGTAATTGAAGATGCCGCCGACCAGGCTCTTATTCTACTGACAGATGCCGGCCAGCGGGAACAGGTAGTGGAGCACAATTTCAAAGTTGCTCTCAAGCATTACTCCATGGAAGCCCTGAAAGGCTACCTGGAGCCTTTATTCACCGAATAATCAGGGTATGGAATGCAGAAAGAAATAGTTCAAAGCAGGATACTGGATCATTTGACAGCGTTGTATGGAGAAGATACTGCGCTGGAGACCTGGGATAGATTAAAACACCTTCTGGAAACCTACCAGGATATCCAGGCCGGTCCATCGCCTCTCGACACTCTTCAAAAGCTGGATGCTTTGCTGATAACCTATGCGGATCAATTCCAGGTACCAGGACAAGCTCACTTCTCTTCCCTGTCCACCTTTATCAGGAAGCACCTAAAGAACCAGATCTCAGCGATTCACTTGCTGCCATTTTACCCCTATTCTTCCGATGACGGTTTTTCTGTGATCAACTATAAGGAAGTCAATCCAGAAATGGGTTCCTGGGACGATCTGCAAGGTCTGCGGGAGTGCAGTAACTTGATGTTTGACGCTGTGATCAACCATATTTCTCGTGAAAGTGACTGGTTTCAAAAATACCAGCAAAATCTGGAACCTTATAATAAATACTTCATCGAAGTGGATCCTGGGTTAGATCTATCCCGGGTCACTCGACCCAGGGCCCGGCCCTTGCTGACCGCCGTTGATACTGCTGCGGGGCAGGCATATGTCTGGACCACATTCAGCCCTGACCAGATCGATCTAAACTATGCCAACCCGGATGTATTGCTTGAAATCCTGGACGTGCTCCTGTTTTATATCCAGCAAGGCGCACGCATCATCCGCCTGGATGCCATAGCCTACCTTTGGAAAGAGATCGGCACCTCCTGCATCCATCTACCCCAAACTCACCGGGTTATCAAGCTGATGCGAGCAGTGCTTGATCTGGCTGCCCCAGATGTGATCTTGATCACCGAAACGAATGTACCTCATCAGGAAAATATCAGCTACTTTGGTCAGCAGTTGGAAGGAATTAATAAAAAATATCCCCTGGGAGATGAAGCCCAGATGGTATACCAGTTCCCCCTGGCGCCCCTGATACTCCATACTTTCCGAACTGGAGATGCTGCTGCATTGACCTCCTGGGCAGCATCACTGGATCTGCCTTTCCGTTCTGCCGCATTTTTGAATTTCATCGCTTCCCACGATGGAATCGGCGTTCGCCCGGCGGAAGGATTGCTCACTACTGAAGAAATCCAGGGGTTGGTGGATCAAACACTAGCAAACGGCGGTCAGGTATCTTACAAAACCAATCCTGATGGTTCCCAGAGCGTCTATGAATTGAATATTACGCTGTTCGATATGTTAAATGAGCCTGATTTTACTCCCCTGGATCTTGGCGTCCAGCGTTTTATGGCCTCCCAGGCGATTATGTTATCACTGTCTGGAGTCCCTGGAATCTATATCAACAGCTTATTTGGTGCGCCAAACAGCCACCGGGAAGTGAGG
>Ga0307441_1000607_pt1 | contig 12820 bp, 8 predicted proteins | sample SalMarWE160420MG_FD_202149 | JGI IMG/M metagenome (GOLD analysis project Ga0307441, IMG submission 202149) | Salt marsh sediment microbial communities from the Plum Island Ecosystem LTER, Massachusetts, United States - WE1604-20 | ecosystem: Environmental > Aquatic > Marine > Intertidal zone >... | reverse complement strand
GGCGGCTGCACGCGCCGGTGTTCGGGATCGACCTGCACTGGCTGCCGCACGCCCAAGGCGCGCTGGCGGTCGCCGAGCTCGTCAAGCGGCTCCATCCCGACTCCGCGATCCTGATCGGCGGCCTGTCCGCCAGCTACTTCCACGATGAGCTGGCGGCGCTCCCCTACGTCGACTACGTGATCCGCGGCGACTCCGCCGAGGAGCCCACACGCCAGCTGCTGGCGGCCCTGCGCGACGATGCGCCCTTGAGCGAGGTGGAGAACCTGACCTACCGTGCGCAGGACGGCCGCATCGTCGCCAACCCGCTCACGTTCGTCCCAGGCGACCTCGACGCCATCGACGTGCCCGGCTATGCGTACGTGTTGCGCTCGGTCTTGAAGTACCGCGACCTCGCCGACGTGGTGCCGTACCTGGAATGGCTGCGCCATCCCACCACGATGATCCTGAACTCGCGGGGCTGCAGCTTCGACTGCGCCATCTGTGGCGGCTCCCGCAACGCCTACCGCCTCGCCGTCAATCGCGGTCGTCCCGCGCTGCGCTCGCCGGAGCGCCTGCTGGACGACATCCGGACCATCGCGACCTTCTCGCGCTCGCCCATCTTCATGGTCCACGATCCGCGCATCGGGGGCGTGCCGCGCGCGCAACGCTTCTTCGAGCTGCTCGAGGCTGCCCGCGTGCGCAACGAGATCGTCTTCGAGCTCTTCTACCCGGCAGGCGACACGTTCTTCCAGATGGCGCAGCGGGCGGCCGGCGCCTGGAGCATGGAGATCACGCTGGAGTCGGCCGACGAGGGCCTGCGCCGCGCCAACGGCAAGTTCCCCTACACCAACGCCGCGCTCGAGGACACCATTGCAAGCGCCCTGGCTCACGGCTGCCGGAAGCTCGACCTGTTCTTCATGGTGGGCATCCCTCACCAGACGCCCGAGAGCGCAGCCGAGACCGTGGCGTACTGTGAGCATCTCGCCGACCGCTTCGGCAACGACCCGCGGCTGCACTACTACGTGGCACCGCTGGCACCGTTCCTCGACCCGGGGAGTCGCGCCTTCGAGGACCCCTCGTTCGGGTACCGGGTGCGTTTCGGCAGCCTCGAGGACTACCGGCGCGCCCTGCTCGAACCGACCTGGGGCGACGCGCTGTCGTACGAGACGGACGCCATGACCCGCGAGCAGATCGTGGACACGTCCTACGCGGTCGCGCGCGGGCTCAGCGAGCTCAAACACAGGCGCGGGCTCATCGACGACGCCACCTTCGCGACCGTCAGGCGCCACCTGGACGATGCCGAGCGGGCCATCGCCGAGGTCCGCGCCGCGGCGGATCCGGTGCTCCGGCCTGCTGACGGTCGACGCGTGCACCCTCACATCACCAAGGCCGACACCACATCGCTGTGCGGCAGCGACGAGCTGAGGTGGTCGGGTGCCGACGGCCTGCGCTTCTCCTGGCGACTCGCCGCCGAGCTCGCGCGCGCCTTCCTGGTGGAGGCGCGGCGCGGCCTGGCACGCTACCTGGGCCGGTTCGACACGCAGCTCTGGCGACCCGAGCGCATGGCGGTCGTGCCACAGCCGACCGGCGCACGCTCGGCCGACGAGCCGCTTCGCCTGGCACCGCGCGCCAGAGTGACCGCACGCCCCTAGCAGCGAACCTCGATTCTGGAGTCCGACATGGCGAAGCCCGGCGACGCGGGATGGCAGGCAACGACCCTGGACGGGGCGGTGCGCTCGGCGTGGGAACGGAATCTGGCGGTCAACCGTCGGCTCGTGCGGCACCTGGAGCCGCCGATGTTGAGCGCGCACAGCCCGGGCGGCGGCGCGAGCGTGGCGCAGCACCTGGCCCACATGACCATGACCGTCAAGTTCTGGGGCGACCTGATCGACCCGGATCGCATGGCCTCCCTGCCCGACCTGTTCCGTGGAGAGCCCGCGGGCGGCGCCCCTGAGCTCCTCGACGCCGAGACCGACCTCGACCGCATCGCGACCGTGTGCCAACAGACGGGCGAGGCTGCGCTGGCCGCGGCGGATGCGCATCCCGCGGGCGGGCCCGAGTCCCCGCACCCCGACGCGGCCGCCTACCTGGTGCACATGCTCGTCCATGACGCCCACCACCGCGGGCAGATCCTGCTTGCACTCAAGTCCGCCGGCCATGCCTTGCCGGACGCGGAAGGGCTGTGGGCGCCCTGGCGGAGCTGAGCGGCCTGCGCCCGCCCGGCGGGGTGCACCGGGCCGTGCCCGTCCGGAGGTGGGCTCCTGTGCGAGCGCGTCCCCGACAGCGCCTGCCAGCGCACGGAGTGCGGTGGGGCGCCGGAAGGTGAGCCGGCGGCTTGACGCCGGCCGCGGCCGTGGTGCATCTGTGAGGCCTGAGAGAGGGGAAGCATCATGGCCAAGAACGCACCCGCCGCACCCATCCGCGGCGCCTTCGGCGTCGGCGAGGTTCCCACCATCGCCTGCTTCGACAAGGCCACCACGCCCCTGGGCGTGGAGCTCACCACGCTGATCGCCGCCATGCAGGCGTACGTGGACCAGAGCGTCGTGCCGGTGTGGAGCACGCCCGCGCACCTGATCGAGACGACCGACTTCAAGGCCGGCGCCTGGGCGATGGTGTTCCTCGACGACGCCGACCAGCCCGGCGCCCTCGCCTACCACGACCTCACCCCCGACGGCTGGCCGCTGGCCAAGGTATTCGTACGGACGGCCGTCCAGAACGGCGACGAGGTGAGTGTCGCGGCCTCGCACGAGCTCGTCGAGATGCTCGTCGACCCCGCCATCAACCTGATGAGCACCGGCCCGGACGCCAAGACCATGTACGCCTACGAGAGCGCCGACCCGGTGGAGCAGCTCAGCTTCGAGGTCGACGGCATCGCCATGAGCGACTTCGTGTATCCGTCGTACTTCGAGGTCTTCCGCAAGCCCGGCTCGACCCGCTTCGACCACATGGGCCGCGTCGACCGGCCGTTCCAGATCCTGGCGGGCGGCTACCAGATCATCTTCAAGGACGGCAAGTGGAGCCAGGTCTTCGGCTCCGCCGCCAAGAAGCGGCGCTTCGCCCGCGAAGATCGCCGCGGCCACCGGAGCGAGGCACGTGGGCGCACGCTGCGCGTGACCACGCCCGGGCAGCTCGCTCGGCGAGGGGGCCGACGCCGTTAGGGAGGGGCACGCCCGGGCGCTGGAGGTGACGAAGGGGGGCGGGCTCCTTCTGGAGCCCGCCCCTGACTGTCGTCGATGTGGCGGCCGCAAGGCCGCCCGTGCTCGGGTGCCTCAATCGCCGCAGTGCGGGACGCCGAGGAAGCCCGAGTTGAAGTCGTCCAGGATGCCTGCAAAGGTCCTGGCCTGGTCCCTGGACTCGGCGCTGTCGATGTCGTGGTCCGAGAAGTAGTCCTCGGCCCACAGCAGCGCCGTGCTCACGGCGGAGGGAGCGCTCGCGACGACGCCTCCGACGTTCAACATGGCGGCCACGTACTGGTGCGCCAGCTGCACGTAGGCGCGCCCCTTCACCGGCTCGTTCAGGATGGCAAGCCACGACAGCGTCGAGCTGTAGAAGTCCGCCTCAGGATCGAACGGGCTCGGCCACGGCAGGTGGTTCTTCCAGTAGCCGAGGGTGTAGGTGCACGTGACGACGGGCGGCGTGCACGTCAGGTCGACGGTCGCCGTCGCCGGCGAGCCTATGATCGCGCCTGCGGCATCGAGCAGCGACGCCGTGTTCGCGACCTGCGCGGGAGCGCAGACCAGGCCCGCGTCGCGGGTGAGCTGCTTCACCAACACGTAGTCGCCCTGGGCCGGATCCTCGACGGTGAGCGTGTTGTTCTCCGGCATGAACTGGAACGGCACGTCGGCGCCATCGAGCGTCAACGACACGATCGAAACGCTGTACCCAGCGGGGATTTCCTCCTCGTCGACGAGCGTGGCCGCGGTCGCGCCGCCGCTCGAGGCACTCGAGAAGGCGAAGCTCTGCTCGAACGGCCCGGCATATCCGGCCTCATCCGTCACCGTCACCACGTCGACGACGTCGCCGCCACAGTCGGTCACGTCGATGGCGTCGAAGGGCCCGTCCTGCGTTACGAGGTCGATGCTGCCATTCGCGGCCACGGCTACATTCTTGAGCGAGAACACCTTGTGCTGCAACAGTCCGCCGAGATCGGGCTGGCCCGAGCCGGCATCGCAGTACAGCATGTCGACGACGGTGAAGCTCCCCTCACCGCCAGCGGTCTCGGTCAACGTCAGGGAGTCGAGGGTGGCGGTGTAACCCTCATCCGCACCGCCGCTGCTGCCCACTGTCAGCGTGTAGTGCAGCTCCGCCGTGCCGGACGTAACGTCGACACTCGTGGGTGACGCAGTCTTGGCAATCGTCGGCGTTCCGGGACCACCAGGAGTCACCGTCATCTGCTTGCTGATGGTGATGTTCGGGAACACCGCCTCCTGCGGCGACAATGTGCCGGGCCCCGCTTGCTGGCTGCACGCCCCGAGCCAGACCAGCACCCCGACCCCCAACACGCCTAGCAACCATCTACGCATGCTCGCAACCTCCTCCAAACGCGGTCCGCCGGCCGTCATCGCGTGCCGCGGCCGCCCTGCTTCCAAGACGGGGCTGCATGGTGTCCTGCAGCCTCGTGCCCTCCTAGTCGGTGCGGTACCGCCCTTCCCTCCTTGTCAAGCCTGGTCCAACAACGCCCCCCTTCTGCCCTTCACTCCGCCTCGACGGTGCCGCCGCCGTCCTCGCCCGACGTCGGGACCTGGCACGTCAGCGTGGCGATGGTCGCAGGCTGGATGGAACCGCCGGGCAACGGAACGATCAGGATCGGGACGTCATAGGTGCCGTAGCTGCCGGCAGTGATCACGAGCGTGCCCGTCTCCGCACCGGCCGGCACGAGGAGCATCAGCCCTCCGTCGTCCCTTACGAAGCGGAAGTCCGCGGCCAGGCCGGTCGGGAAGGTCGCGCCGAACGCGCTGCCGCCTCCCAACCAGTCGGCATTTGTGCCGAAGTCGCCGCCCTCGAACACCACCAGGGCGCCCGGCCACAGCTGGCAGTCGTTCCTGACGGGGGTCGGTGGCTTGGGCTGCCCTTCCTGCGCGCAGGCGGCCAGCGCCAACGCGACTCCCACGGCCAGCGCCAGGATGAGCGCCAGCGGCCTGCCTGTGTCGTTGCGTCTGGCTGGCATCTTGTCACGCTCCTCTACGGGCCCTCGCCGGGCGCCGCCTGGCCACCCGTCGGCTCGCTTTCGGCCACGGCGATCAGCGTCATGCCCCCCACGTCCTCGCCGTCCACCAGCAAGCGAGCGGCCTGCGGCCCCGGCGTGGTCGGTACCTGCCAATGACCCTTCCAGTGGTAGCCGTCCTCGCTCGTGAGCGACACCTCCTTCCCGTCCGGGAGCACGATCCGCGCAGAAGCTGCCTTGAACATGGTGCCCAGGGACAGCTGCGCGTCCGTTCCCACCGCGCCGCGGAGAGCGGACGGGCTGAAAGGTGGGTCGTCGGTGACGGTCACCGTCGCGTCACGCTCCACCCCCGCACCGTCGCCCTCGGCGCGGATCGTCAGCTTCAGCTCGCCGAGTGGCGTGTCGGGATCGATGCGTACGGTCGCGGCCCAGGCGCCGCCCTCCCGCCTCGTCAGCGGAATGTCGGCCCCTCCGGGCAGCGTCACCACGACGCGCGTTGGCTCCCCTACCGTGAACGCCTGCACCTGCAGCTCGGCGCCCCGCGGCACCCGCGCCGGACTCACCCGCGGGAGCACGGCCAGGCGCGAGCCGGCGAAGGTCTGGACGACCTCCCGGCGCGGACGTGCCGCGCCGACCGCGACCGGGTCGTGGCGCTCGCCGGGCTGCAGCGTCACCGCAACGGGCTCCCCGGTGGCACGCATGCCCGGCGGCAACAGGGCAGCGTCCGCCCGAACGGTGTAGCTTCCCGGCAGCAGTCCGGTCGCCAGAGCGTTGCCGTCCCCGTCCGTCTGGATCGAGCGACTGCTGGCACCTTCGATCAGCACGCCCCCATACGGGATGCCTTGCTCGCCCTCGTCTCGCACGCCGTTGTCGTTGTCGTCGTAGAAGACGGATACCGGCAGCGACGCCACCGGGGCGAAGGCGAGGTCGCGCTTGACGTCCTGGTTCTCCACGAGAGTCACCTGCGCAGTGCCCTCGAGGTCGACCGTGGCAGGCAGCCCCTTGGGGAAACTGAGTTGGTAGGTGCCTTCGGGCACGCGCAAGCTGAACGCCCCCTTGCCGTCCGTCACCGTCTGCAGGCCTGCCACCGCCACGGTGAGTCCGGTCAGGGGCGCCTCCTCGGGCTGGCGCACGCCGTCGAGGTTGGCGTCGAGGAAGGCCGTGCCGGCCAACTCGGCGCCGCGGCGCCCGCCGAACGACTGGACCACCACATCGGGGGTGTCGAAGGCGAACTCGAAGGTGTGCGAGATCCCGAGGCTGAAGCGGTGCGTCCCCGGGGTGGCGAAGTCGAGCACGCTGGTCGGTGACGTGAGGCTGTAGAGCCCCGTCAGAACCACGCCCGGGGCCAGGAAGTCGTCGACCGTGACGCCCAACGTCACCGTCTCGCTCGAGGATGGCTCGATGGGTTTGAGGACGCGGTCGTAGGCGACCAGCGTGTGCACGCCGTTCGCGAAGTTCTGCACCCAGCTGGCATTGATGTCGTCTTCGACGCTGAGGGTATCGGTGCGCGATTGGATGTACGCGTAGCCAAGCGCCAGGTCCGTGCCCAGGCCGAAACTGTACGTTGCCGTGAACGCGCCCTTGAAGTCGAAGGCCTGCGGCCTGTCGGCGTACGCCGTCGACTCCTGATACACGCCCAGGAGCTGGAGCTGCACGCCGAACACCCCAAGGTTGAGCCCCAGCGAGTAGCGATCCCAGATCGGACCATCGCCTAGCAGCACGTCCCCGTGCGTGTAGCCCAGGCCCAGACTCCCGCCGAAGTCGACGCTCGGCGAGTAGGCGAGGACCACGTGCGGCGACACCGTCCAGGACATCGACGGGGAGATGCCGTCGTCGGTGCGGAGGAGGCTCCCCCGCACATCGGTGGTGACCCCGCGCAACGGCTGCGCGTACAGCGTGAGATAGTTGGTCCAGGAGCTATCCGTCGGCGAGAAGCTGTAGCTCGTGCTGGCCCGTACGCCATAGGGGTACGGCAGCCGGCTGCCGCCGCTTAAGCCGATGCTGTGCGTGCCCGATTGCGGCACTCCCGAGTAGGACTCGGAGACCTCGAAATCTCGGTTGCGCCAGCCGAACGACTGGTTGACTGCCGCGACCACGCTGTAGGGCTGCCCGGGCTGGTCGTACCCGGCCAGCTGGGCACCGAGCCCCAGATCGAGGCTGGGGAGCAGCGGCACGGAGTAGTCGGCCCTGAGGCTGTCCGTTCGCGTTCCGCCCACCTGGCTCGAGCCGGCACTCAGCCGCAGGTCGAGCCACGGCAGCTGACTGATGCCGCGCACCGTCACGCCGTAGACGGTGTCGGCGGGCGAGGGAATCAGGCGGCCGTCGACCTCCACGCCCCACGCCCCCACGTCGAAGTGGGTCGCGACACTGTAGTGACCCGGGTAGGCGTCCATCGCGGCATTCCAGCTCGGCGCGTTGAGAGCCAGGCTGAGCCCCGAAGGCGTGTTCGCGAACGGGTGGCTCACATCTCCGGCGAGCCGGTTGGTGTGCGCCTCGCCCGACACGAAGTCCGACAGGTCGCCTTCGATGGCGGGCGCAACACTGTAGGCGAGAGAACCCTCGAAGTCTCCCTGATAGACCTTCGCGTTCGCCTGCACGCCCGTCTCCAGGCTCACCACCAGTTGCGGCGCGGTGGCGGGCCGGCCCTCCACCGCCGAGCTGTACCAGCGGCTCGCGACCACCACGCGCGTCGTCACCTCCGGATCGTTTGTGGACGCCGCCTCCAGATAGAACACGCTTCGGTAGCCGTTCGAGGTGAGCGTCGTCTGCGTCACCGTGACATCGATCGACGCCCGTTCGCCGGGGTCGAGCTCGACGGCACTCGGCGCGATGTGCACGCGCCACTTGGAGTACACCGCCCGCAGCTCGATGCGGTCGCGGGCGTTTCCACGGTTGGTGATCGTCGTGTGAAGATACAGGGGTGAGCCGATCCTAGCCGTTAGCTCAGGGACGGGCTGCAAGGACACGCCAGCATCCAGTGCGACTCGCAGGCGTGCCCGGGCCGAAGCGGTCTCGACGCCGCCGTCCAAGAGCCGCAGCGCCACGGTGAAGGCGGCACCCGCCTCGGTCCCCTCGCGAACCACTGCCGTGACGAACACCACGGCGTGGCCCGAAACCTGCACGTTGCCCTTGCTCGTGAGCACCTGGACGGCCGGCGGCACGTCCACCTCAAAAGCGAACTGCCCCTCCCCGTCAACGCCGAAGACCAGGGTGGCGTACGTTCCGGGCTTGACCAGGCTCTCCGCCGGCGGCGTCAGCGTGACGGCTCTGGCGATCGGTGCGAGGAGGAGCACCGCCAGCGCGGCCGCTCCGCCGACGAGACCCGGCACGCGCGTGCGTCCTCGTGGCGCCCGGCGCCCTCGCCGCATGTCAAGGGGCTCCCGGACTTCCGCTCCCAGTCAGGTAGGCGTCGACCGCGAAGCGGCCGGCCGTCTCGGTGCCCGTCAGCTCGATCGCGAACTCGACATCGACCTGGCGCCAATCCGCGGTCGGGCCGGACCCTACGAAGATCACCTGCGGAACGGCCGAGGCGCGCTGCCACAGACCTCCATCCACGCGGTACAGCACGTGATCCGGCGAGATGCCTCCCTGTCCCTGCTCGCCCGCCAGATCGGGCACTTGCAGGAGCAGGCTCCAGGGCCCCTGGGCGTTGCTGAACACCTGGACCGGCAACACGCCGCCTTCCGGCGTCGTCGCCGCGTAGCGGGCCGGGAACGCCGCCGGCGGGTAATCGTCGATCGAGATGGCAAAGGCGATGTGCGTAGTGGGCACACGCACCGACACCACGTCGGGGACCAGCACGTCGACGTGCCAGCTCGACTGGGCCCAGACCGCCGACGCCGCCAGCAGCGCGAGCGTCACCACCGCCGCTCGCCACATCCGCGCGGACACCGCGCCAACACGCATCGCCGTCATCGAAGTCACCTCACTGGAGCGAGCCCGGTGCTGGCTGCTCGCCACGCTGTGCACGTCGTATGTCATCCCGTCCCCCCTCACTGGCCCGCCGTCGGCGCCTCACCCGGCGCGACCGGGTGACGCCCGACTTCGGGAGCGGGCTCGGTCAGGGCCGTGTCGAGCACGAAGCTGTACTCGCCGGCCACGTCCTTGGTGGGGTCGCCGTAGTTGTAGACGACCAGAGCCGAGTAGGCACCCGCCGGCAGCGGTCCAAGCACGTGGTACAGCCGCACGTTGGTCTCCCCGGGCAGCGTCACACGCAGCGGGAACTCTTCATGCCAGAGGGTTTTCCCGGCGGCGTTGCGCAGCTCCAGGTAGCCGTTGAGGCGCTGCGCGACGTTGCCGGTGTTGGCGTACTGGATAGCGAGCGTGTAGTCCCCATCGGGAGACTTTGGAGGCACGCCGAAGATGCCCGTGATCTCACCCTCCGGATTCTCGGGCGGAACGTTCACGTAGATCACGTGCCCGACGCGAACATTGAAGGTCGCCAGGGGCACGCCGGGGACGGGCGTCGGGTCCACCCCGACGGCGAAGAGCACCCCCCAGTGCGAGCCCGCGGCCGCGTCCTTCGGTACGGCGATCGTGTAGCGAATCGTCGCCTTGCCATTGGCGTCGAGCGTGACCTCCGCGGGGTTGAAGGTGATCCAGGGCGTCACGCTGCGCTCGAGCGTCCCTGCGGCCGGGTATTCGGGCGAACCGTCCTCGAGATAGCGCCAGTCTGACAGTGCCATGCGGACACGCGCCCGGGTATCGCCGGAGTTCGCCACCGTGACGACCCCGTCGATGGTGTCGCCAGCCTGTGCCCGGTACAGGGAGACGGGGGGATCGACCGACAGCATGCGCTGAGCGGAAGCCAGGCCTCCGCCCATGCAGGCGAGCAGCAGTGCCCCTGCCAGCAGGCGTGAGAGGCGCGCGAGCGGGAGCGTAATGGAAGGCGAGTAGGCCATGCTGGACTCCGTAGTCACGGCGCACCGCCGCGCGGCCGGCGCGTGCTCGGCAGCCACGGCGTGCAGGCTGGGTCCCGTGCGCCCCGACGCATTCCATCGGGGCGCACGGGTTGGGTGCTGCTAGTCCCCCACCGTCCAAGCGGTGGTGGTCATGGTGTAGTCGAGCGTCGCGGTCGTCGTACCCGCGGTCTCGCCGTCGATCTTGACTGCGATGATGACCAGGTCATCGAGCCAGCTCTTGTAGCCGCACAGCGCCGGGTTCTGGGCTGCCTGCGCACCCGTGGGACCGTGCCCCAGCGACTCGGGGACGAGGTGCAGCGAATCGCCCTGATCCAGGCGGTAGAAGCCGGTGGGCGCGCCGAAGGTATCGCACGGGTTGTCCTGGATGTACAGGTTCTCGATGGCCGCCGTGCCTTCATCGGTCCGCGTCACCGTCAGATCCCACTGCGTGCCGTTGCTGAACTTCTGCAGCAGGAAGGAGCGGTAGCAAACGAAGTGGCCCTTGCTACCCACGATCAGTTCGCCGTTCGCGTCGATCTGCATCGGCGGGTAGGCGGTCACAATGCCGCCCGCGTTGACGATCTGCACGTTCGGCCAGCCTGCAGACGCGTAAGACGTCCCGAGCGGCAAGTACTGGACTTGGTTGTAGAAGTCCGCGCCCAGCTGCGAGGTGACGTCCTGGGCAGAGCTGCCGTAGACGCACACCATGTTCCCGCCGTCGATGACCGCGGCTTCAGACTTGAAGTCGGAGACCGCCAGGTGCGGCCAGCCTTCGCCGTCCAGTGCAGTCAGGTCGAAGCCGATCGTGGTGACGTCGAGGTGCAGCGCCGTCGCGTAAGGCAGAATCAGCTGCACTTCCTGCGTCACCGAGGCGCTGTTGTTCTCCTGGCCGCTGCCCTTGGCGTAGGCATCCGGGCCGTCACCCGTCGTAGGGCTCAGCACCGGCCCCTGCGCCATGGCGAGCGCCGTGAGCACCGCCACGAGCACAAACAACATCTTCCGTAACACGTGATCCCTCCTAAGGATTGCCCCGTTCAGGGCGTGGAAACGGACGTTGTCTCGTTGTCTCGGTCGAGTTGCCTGGGCCCTCCCAGGTCGCTTCTCACCCCCTTCCACGGACCGCGCGGCACCCGAGTACAAGCCCGTTGGTGTCCGAGCCAGATCCATCGCGCCGCACCCCATCGGCCCTTTTGTGCCAAGATGAGAGTACGGTGAGGGGCGTGACGCCCCCGTTAACGAGGAAGGCGCGCTCCAGACCGTGATTCCGCGCCCCATTACACCCAGAGGGGTGCGCACGGAGCAGGTCATGCAGAGGGTAATGGCGTCCGTAATGGGCGGGGCGCGATCGCTCTGGACGACCGGCAGGCGGCTACAGGCGAGCGGTACGGGGGTGCCCGATGTCAGTCAGGACCGCGTGCGTCGTCGGCAGTGCGCGCCCAAGAACCTTCCGCCGAGAGGGAACCGCCGCGCACCACCCGGGCAACCTGCCGGAACGTCCGCAGCGGTGCCGGGAGAGGAGCACGCATCGCCTTGACCGACCCCGCCGTACTTCATCTCTGTGGGCACGCCCACCTCATGTTCAACGGTGCGAGCATCACCCTACAGCGCAAAGGCCTCGCGTTGCTCGGCTATCTGGCCCTCGAGGGCGCCACTGCAAGGGAGCGGGTGGCGGACTTGCTGTGGGGCCACGAAGGCTCGGCCAACAACCTGCGAGTGGAGCTGTTCCGGCTGCGCAGCGCGCTGCGCAGGGCGGCTCCCCAGGCCTTCCCGGCCGGCACCGACCCGTTGTCGATGCCACCGAGCATCGAGACGGCCCCGATCGATGTACCCGAGGAGCTGATGCTCGGCCTCGAGGATGTGTCGCCCGAGTTCGGCGAATGGCTGGTGTCGCAACGAGCCAGCCGAAGCCGCGTCAACAGCGACGACTTCCTGCGTACGGACCAGGTCGAGGCGCTCGCCCGCGAGGTCAGGCCACCCCACGTGGTGCTGCTGCGCGGCGAGCCCGAGTCCGGGCGCGAGACGTTCGCGCGCTCGCTCGCGCGCCTGCTCGGGCTGCCCATCGTCTACGGCGGCATCGGGAACACGGCGGCGGTCCACTACCTGAGCGAGGACGAGGACTACGATTCCGAGCTCGTGCGGCGCATGATCGCCGACAAGCACTCGGTGTGGGTGATGGCCTGCTCGCCATACGCCGGCGACACGCGCTCGATGCTGGAGGTTCGCGCCGGCTACCCGGCTGCGCGGCTGAAGCACGTGACGCTCGACCCGCTGTCGTGGCCCGAGGCGCGCGCGGGCCTGCTATCCGACCTGCCTTTCGACGAGGCCGCCCGTTACTACGTCTTCAGCGGCGGCCATCTGGGCTTCCTGAGCGAGCTGCTCGCCACCCGGCCGAAGCGCGAGCCCTCCCAGGTGGTGCCGCTGCCGCAGCGCATCCGGGCGACCTTCCTGCTGAAGGCAAGGGCGCTGGGCGAGGCCGCACTGGACGTCGCCCGCTACCTTTCCGTCCATCCCGGGCCCATCCCCGAGCCACTGATCCAGGCTTTCGAGGCCGAGCCGCACCTGGATGCACTCGAGTCAGGCGGCTGGCTGCGCTACGACGGTGCCTACCGCTTCACCACCGAGGCGGGTCGGCGCGTGATGTACGACTCGATGGGACCGGGACAACGCGTGCGCGCCCATCGCCGGGCAGCAGCGGCTCTCGAGAGCACGCCCCATCGCATCGCGGCCGCGTATCACCTCGAGCTGAGCGGCGTCGAGGCCAACTGGCGGCGTCTGG
>Ga0307441_1000606_pt1 | contig 12829 bp, 10 predicted proteins | sample SalMarWE160420MG_FD_202149 | JGI IMG/M metagenome (GOLD analysis project Ga0307441, IMG submission 202149) | Salt marsh sediment microbial communities from the Plum Island Ecosystem LTER, Massachusetts, United States - WE1604-20 | ecosystem: Environmental > Aquatic > Marine > Intertidal zone >... | reverse complement strand
CCCGCTGGGCAAGGCCTTCCGGCCCAAGGTGTGGCCGCCGGTGCGCCGCATCAACGGGGCCTACGGTGACCGCAACCTGGTCTGCTCATGCCCGCCGGTGGAGGCGTTCGCGTAACGGAACGCGGGGGCCGGCGGGTAACCGGTCAGCCGAAACGCTCGATGATCGCCGCGGCGATCGCCTCTGGCGCGTCCTCCTGGATGAAGTGCTTGGCGTCGGGCAGTTCGACCACGACGTGATCGGGGAACGTGGCGCGCATCCGCGGGATCATCGGGCCGGGCCGGAAGGCGAAGTCCTTCATGCCCCACACCAGCAGCGCGGGCTTGGCGCCCAGCTTGGCCGGCACGTCACGGGCGAGGCGCTCCAGCAACGGTCGGGCTGCCAGGATCTGCTTGGGCATTTCGGCCACGCCCGTGCGCGCCTCCGGGCTGGGCTGCACGCCCCGGTAGTGGTTCATCACCCCGGTGCTGGGTTCCCGCGGGGACCAGCCGCTCGACGAAGAAATTCCGCTGCAGGATCGCGTACTGCAGCGGCGGGCTGGACATCACCCGGCTGAAGATCTTCATCGTGAGCTGATCCGTCGGCCAGAACCAGGTGTTGCCCAGGGTGATGCCGCGCACCTTCTCGGAGCGCTCGACGGCGACGGCCATGCTGATCGGCCCGCCCCAGTCCTGGCCCATCGTCAGGAATCCGTCCAGGCCTTCCCGTTCGGTGAGGTGATCGACGAACTCGCCGACCACGCGGGCGTGCTCGTCGATCGTGTAGCCGAACCCGGCGGGCCGGTCCGAGAGCCCGAAGCCGAGGTAATCCGGTGCGATGCAGCGGAACCGGCCCCGCAGCGCGGTGATGATGTCGCGGTACAGGAAGCTCCAGGTCGGGTTGCCGTGGCACAGCAGGATCGTCGGGCCTTGGCCGCCCGGTGGGCCCTCGTCGATGTAGTGCATGCGTCCCCGCGAGCTGTCGAACCAGCGCGACTCGAACGGATACAGGTCGGGGTCCGGGGTGAAATCGATCCGCATGGCGCTCCTTCGGTACCGCTCCCGATGGTAGGCGGTCCGGCGGCGTCCGGCTCAGCTCAGGAACGTGTTGACGGCGTTGCCGAGGTCGGGGGAGGCCGACGTGGACAGGTTCTGATAGGCACCGCCGCTGAGGTGGGCGACGGCCTCCCAGGTCGCGCGGTCGGGGTCGGCGCCGAAGTCGATCACGTTGACCGCGATCGGCTTGGCCGGATCGGCGTTGGCGCGGATGAAGTCCTGCAGGCCCGGCCCGTCCAGGGTCTGGTCGGTGTGCGGCCCGGCGGTGATCACCAGTATCGAGTTCGTCTGGCCGGCGCGGTAATTGGCCCGCATCTCCTGGTAGATCAGCCGCAGCGTGGTGAACGACACCGCTCCGCCCGCCGAGGAGTACTGCTTGTCCAGCGCGGCCATCAGCGCCGCCGTCCGCGGCTGGCCGTTGACGGGGTCGGCCAGCGGCCCGGCTTTCACCTCGGCGCGGCCCTCGTGGCCGTCGAACGTCCACAACCCCAGCACGTCGGAGGGCGGCAGCGCCTTGATGGTGTCCTCGAGCGCGGTGATCACGTTGGCCAGCCGGGTTTTCCCGCCGTCGTCGCCGAGCATCGACTGGTCGAGCATGATCGTCGCGGCCAGCCCGGTCGACGGTGCGGCCATGGCCTCGGCCAGGGTGGCGCGCATCCCGTCGTCACCGACCGACAGGACCGACGGCAGCGCCGGAAAACTCGCGACCTTGCTGCTCGGCGGTTTGACGCCGTCGACCCGGAAGCCGGCGTTCGCCAGCTTCTCGAGTTGTTCGGGCTTGCGCATGAAGTGCGCGAACTCGCTGGCCGCCGAGACCTGCTCGCGCGACAGCCACGAGCCGGCGAGCAGCACCGTGGGATAGTCGGCGACGGGCACCGGCCCGGGGGGCAGCCAGGCGGCCAGCGTGTTCTTGGCCTCCGACAGTTTCTGGCCGCGCTCGAACACCTGCTGCTCGGTGGTGACCACCGCGTGCACCGGCGCCGCCGCGGCATCCCCGGCGTTGACCAACGCGTTCATCGCCTCCACCAGCGAGTCGTCCGCCAGTTTGGGCTGGGCGCGCACCAACGTCCGGACGGCGCCGATGCCCTGGGTCGCCGGGGCGCCGGCCGGGGCCGACGCGGCTGCGACCGCCTCCCCGGCCAGGTAGGCGGCGTCCCCGTTACCGCTCGTGGGCAACGCCAGTCGCAGCGACCCCCAGCCGGGCAAGTTCACCTCGCCCAACGCATCCGGATTGCTCTGCAGGCCGGGCAGCGCGGCCCAGGACTGGTTGCTCAGGGCGTGTTCGAGTTCGGGACGCACGGCGAGCAGCACCGGCGAGGTCACCAACGACCGGCTGTCGCTGATCGTCTGCTGCCCGCCCGCCCCGGCCAGCCGGGCGGCGGACACCGAGCTGCCCGGGATCCACAACGCCGGCCGGTCGCCCAACTCGGCCGGCCACGTGCCGAGGAAGCCGCCGAGGACGGCGTCGGCGCCGGCCTCCTTGACGCCCAGCACCATGCAGTGGTCACCGACCGGGCCGGCCGAGGAGTTGTAGCTTTCCGCGAGCTGACGCACGGGATCGGCGATCGACGGGTCGACGATGACCGCCACGTCCTCTTTGCCCCCCACGCAGCCCACCGCGGCCCGGTGCGAGCGGCTCGACAACGCGTCGCCGAAGAAGCTCCACAGGATCACCGTGCCCACCACGACGATGACGGCCACCAGCGCCACGATCACGCCGACGCTGACGCCCCGGCGCCCGCCGTCGCTGCGGTGCCCGCCGCGCCAGTCGCCCAGGCCGCGGTGGCCGGCCCGCAACCCGGCCGGGAAAAGCGACGGCCGCGACGGCCCGGGGGTCCCGGGGCCGGCCGGCCGGGCCGCGAACTCCGGGTACTCGTCGGGGGTGCCGGAGCCGAACGCGCCGTCAGCGGGATAGGGATCCTCGCCGGCGTGCTCGTCGGCGGCCCAATCCTCCGGACGGTCCTCGCCGGAGGGTTCGTCGACGGAATCCCCGGGGTCGGGCTTGCTGTGCCTACCCATGCCGGTGCCCGCCGCCTTTCCGTCGACTGGTCATGTGAACTGGTGCAAACATGTCGCGCCCGCCCGCGGGCAACGCAATTTTACTGCGCCGCGCGGGCTTTGAACTCGCGCCGGCGTCGATGCAGGATCGGCTCGGTGTAGCCGTTGGGCTGTTCGGTGCCCAACAGGATCAGGTCCTGGGCGGCCAGGAACGCGATGCTGTCGTCGAAGTTCGGCGCCATCGGCAGATACGCCTTGTCGCCGGCATTCTGCCGGTCGACCATCGGTGCCATCCGCTCCAGACCGGCGCGGACGTCCTCGCTGGTGATGATGCCGTGGCGCAGCCAGTTGGCCAGCAGCTGGCTGGAGATCCGCAGGGTGGCGCGGTCCTCCATGAGGTCGATGTTGTGGATGTCGGGCACCTTCGACGACCCGACTCCCTGGTCGATCCAGCGCACCACGTAGCCGAGGATGGACTGGCAGTTGTTGTCCACCTCCTCGCGGATCTCCTCGGGCGCCCAGGCGAGTTCCTTGGCCAGCGGGATGGTCAGCAGCTGTTCGAGGGTGGCGCGCTTCTTGCCCGCCAGTTCCTGCTGCACCGCCGCCACGTCGACCTTGTGGTAGTGCATCGCGTGCAGGGTGGCCGCGGTCGGCGACGGCACCCAGGCGGTGCTGGCGCCGGCGCGGGGCTGGGCGATCTTCTGCTCGACCATGTCGGCCATCAGCTCGGTCATCGTCCACATGCCCTTGCCGATCTGGGCGTGGCCCTCGAAGCCGGCCGCCAGGCCGACGTCGACGTTGTGGTCCTCGTACGCCAGGATCCACGGCTGGCTTTTCATGGTGCCCTTGCGCACCATCGGGCCGGCCTCCATCGAGGTGTGGATCTCGTCGCCGGTGCGGTCCAAAAATCCGGTGTTGATGAACACGACCCGGTCGGCGACGGCCTTGATGCACGCCTTCAGGTTGACGGTGGTGCGCCGCTCCTCGTCCATCACGCCGACCTTGATGGTGGCCTGCGGCAGCCCCAGCACGTCCTCGACGCGGCTGAACAGCTCGGCGGTGAAGGCCACCTCGTCCGGCCCATGCATCTTCGGCTTGACGATGTAGACCGAGCCGGTGCGGCTGTTGGCCAGCGGGCCGTTTGCCCCGTTGTTGTCCGCGCCGGACTTGAGCCCGTGGATCGCGCACAGCCCGGTGAACAGCGCGTCCTGGATGCCCTCGAAGACCGCTGTTTCTTCGCCGCCGTCACCGCCTGTCACGATCGCGTCGTTGGTCATCAGGTGACCGACGTTGCGGACGAACATCAGGCTGCGCCCCGGCAGGGTCAGCGCGCCGCCGTCGGGCGTGGTGTAGGTGCGGTCCTGGGCCAGGACGCGGGTGAAGCTCTCGTCGCCCTTGCTGACCTCGGCGGCCAGGTCCCCCTTGTTCAGGCCCAGCCAGTTGCGGTAGGCGCCGACCTTGTCGTCGGCGTCGACGGCCGACACCGCGTCCTCGAAGTCGATGATCGTGGTAATCGCCGACTCCAGCACGACGTCCTTGACGCCGGCCCGGTCGGTCTTGCCGATCGGGGACTCGGGGTCGATCTGGATCTCGATGTGCAGGCCGTTGTTGACCAGCAACACCGACGCCGGCGATTCGGCCGCGCCGGTGTACCCGGCGAACTGGCCGGGGTCGGCCAGCCCGGTGCTCCCCTCGGCGAGGGCCACCGACAGCCGGCCGTCCTCGACCGTGAAGGCGGTGGCGTCGGCGTAGGACCCCGACGCCAGGGGCGCGGACTCGTCGAGGAACGTGCGGGCGTAGGCGATCACCTTGTCGCCGCGGACCTTGTTGTAGCTGGTGCCCTGCTCGGCGCCGTCGCTCTCGGGGATGACGTCGGTGCCGTAGAGGGCGTCGTAGAGCGATCCCCAGCGGGCGTTGGCCGCGTTGAGCGCGAAACGGGCGTTGGTCACCGGGACCACGAGCTGCGGGCCGGCGGTGGTGGTGATCTCGGGGTCGACGCCGGAGGTGGTGATGGTGAAGGCCTCGGGCTCGGGCAGCAGATAGCCGATCTCGGTGAGGAATTCGCGGTACTCGTCGGGGTCCAGCGGCTGGATGACCCGATGCCGGTGCCACTTGTCGATCTGGGCCTGCAGTTCGTCACGGCGGTTCAGCAGTTCCCGGTTCTGGCCGCTGAGGTCGGTGACGACCTTGTCGACGCCCGCCCAGAAGCTGTCCGGGTCGATGTCGGTGCCAGGCAGGGCCTCGTTGTTCACGAAGTCGTAGAGCACTCGGGCGACCCGCAAGTTCCCCACCGACACGCGATCAGTCATTTTTCTCCTCCGTAACGGGCCTACGAGCACCTCCGGCCCTCAACTGGCCCTTTAACTAACTCGGGCGTCAGCCTACCGACCAGCAGACTGACGATCGTTAACCGGCCGACCCGCAGCAGCAGGTCACACCCCCGGGGACCACTCGCGGACAACGCGCGGGTACCGCGGCGCGGGATCCCCCCCATCCAGCACGTTTCTTTACTGGCAGCCGTAGCGATCATACGGCGTGGGGCCGGCGTGGGGCCGCCCCGCCCGCCGGCCACTCCCACCGGGGGAGGCTCAGGCCTCGTTCATGGCTCCGACCAGGTCCTCGACCAGATCTTCCATCGCCACCATCCCGACCACGCCGCCGGCGTCGTCGACCACCAGGGCCAGGTGGCTGTTGTTGCGGCGCATCCGCGACAGGGCGTCGGCCAGCGGCAACGCCCTGGGCACCCGGGGCAGAGGCCGCACCACCGCCAGGTCGATCGCGGCCTCGGGGTCGCCGCCGAGCGTCAGCACGTCCTTGATGTGCAGGTAGCCGACGAACTGGCCGTCCGGGCCCGTCACCGGGTACCGGGAGTATCCGGTCTCGGCCAGGGCGGCTTCGACGGTGCCGACCGTAGGGCCGGAGTCCGGCGCGGCCGTCGGCACCGCCCGGATCTCGGCCAGCGGAACCACCACGTCACCGACCACCCGGGTCGCGACCTGCAGCGCCCGGGTCAGCCGGCTGTGTTCCTCGGGGTCCAGGAGGCCCTCGGACACCGACTCGGCGATCATCTCGCTCAGCTCCGCCGAGTTGACCGCGATCTCGAGCTCGTCCTTGGGTTCGACGCCGAACATCCGCAGCACCGCGTTGGCGCATCGGTTGTAGAACACGATGAACGGCCGGGCTACCCGGACATAGGCCAGGTACGGCGGGACCAGCAGCATCGCCGTGCGTTCCGGACCGGCCAGCGCGATGTTCTTGGGCACCATCTCGCCGAGCAGCACGTGCAGCGTCACCACGATCGCCAGCGCGATGGCGAACGACAGCGTGTGTTGCAGCGCCGGAGGCAGTTCGGTCAGCCCGAACCCCGTCTGCAGCATGTCGAACACCGCCGACTCGCCGACGCGGCCGAGCAGCAGCGAGGCGGCGGTCACACCCAACTGGGCGCCGGCCAGCATGGTCGAGAGCTGTTCGCCGGCGCGGATCACGGTCACCGCCCGGGCCCTGCCCTGCTCGGCCAGCGCCTCGAGGCGGTCGCGGCGGACCGAGATCAGCGAGAACTCCGCCCCGACGAAGAATGCGTTAACCCCGATCAGCAGGACCGCCAACAGCGCTTTCATCGGATCGCTCATCGGTGGCCCTGCCCCGGCTGTCGTCCGGCCTGCCCACCCAGTTCGGTCAGCTCGAGCTGATCGATGCGGTGACCGTCCATCGCGACCACCGTCGCCCGCCAGCGGCCCGAGGGGTCCAGCAGCCCGTCGGGGTCCAACGAGGTCAGCTCGACGGTCTCCCCGGCCGCCGGGATGTGGCCGAGTTCGCGCAGCACCAGCCCGCCGATCGTCTCGTAATCGCCCTCGGGCCCGCGGTAGCCGGTGGCGGTGGCGACCTCGTCGATGCGCAGCAGCCCCGATACCCGCCAGCCGCGGCCGGCCGCCACCACGTGGGGGGTCGCGTCGTCGTGCTCGTCGCGGACGTCGCCGACGATCTCCTCGATCAGGTCCTCGAGGGTGACTATGCCCGCGGTGCCGCCGTACTCGTCGACGACCATCGCGGTCTGCAGGTCACAGGCGCGGATCTCGGCCATCACCGCGTCGCCGTCCAGCGTCGACGGCACCACCGGGACCGGTTGCGCAAGCGTGGTCAGCGGCGTGCGCGCGCGATCGGCCGGCGGGATCGCGAACACCTGCTTGACGTGCACGATGCCGACGGTCTCGTCGAGGTCGCCGTCGACGATCGGGAACCGGGAGAAGCCGGACTCGGCGGCCGCGGCGATCAGGTCGGCCACACTGTCGTCGGTCTGCAGCGCCACGATCTTCGACCGCGGCGTCATCAGCTCCTCGGCGGTCCGCGCGCCGAATTGCAGCGACCGCCGCACCAGCGAGGCGGTGGCCGCGTCCAGGGCGCCGCTGCGCGCCGAGGTGCGCACCAGGGACAGCAGCTCCTGCGGCGAGCGCGCCGAGCGCAGCTCCTCGGCCGGTTCGATGCCGAGCTTGCGGACTATCCAGTTGGCCGCGCCGTTGGTCAGCCGGATCGCGGGCGTCAGCAGCAGCGAGAACAACAGCTGCCCGCCCACGATGGCACGCGCGGTCGCCAGCGGCCGCGCCACTGCGAGGTACTTCGGGACCAGCTCGCCGAACACCATCGACACCGACGTCACGATGACCATCACCATGGCCGCGGTGATCCCGTCGGCCACCGGGTCGGACACCCCGAGCGCGTCCAGCCACGGATGCGGCAGGTCGGCCACCATGGGCTCGGTCAGGTAACCGGTCACCAGCGTCGTGATGGAGATGCCCAGCTGGGCACCCGACAGCTGGAAGGACAGCCTGTTCTGGGCGCGCTGGATCAGGCGGTCGCGGCGCGCGCCGGAGCGGGCGTTGGCCTCGACGGTGCTGCGGTCGAGTGCGGTCAACGAGAATTCGGCGGCCACGAAGATCGCGTTGCCGAAGATCAGCACGGCGATCGCCAGGACGCTGATCACGTTGGCGGTGACGTTCACGAGGGGTCAGTCATCTCCGGTGGCCGGTTCACCCGGAAGCAAGCGGGCCCGACGCGTGCCTGCGGCACGTCATCCCTTTCGCTCGAAGCCGCGCAGCGCTGCGCTGTGGGCTGGAATGCACAAGAACTGCCATGGTAGCGAAACCCGGAACTACCAGCCCAGGGGCAGCGGATGCCCCTCGGCGAACCCCGCCGCCGACTGCACCCCCACGACGGCCCGCTCGTGCAGTTCCGCCAGGGTGGCGGCGCCGACATAGGTGCAGGTGCTGCGGACGCCCGAGGTGATGTGGTCGATCAGGTCCTCCACGCCGCCGCGGGCGGGATCCAGCCCCATCCGCGACGTCGAGATCCCCTCCTCGAACAACGCCTTGCGGGCGCGTTCGAAGGCGGTGTCGGCGGCGCTGCGGGCCACCACCGCGCGCTTGGACGCCATGCCGTAGCTCTCCTTGTACGGCTGGTTGTCCCGGTCGCGCATCAGGTCCCCGGGCGATTCGTAGGTGCCGGCGAACCACGACCCGATCATCACGTTCGACGCGCCGGCGGCCAGCGCCAGCGCCACGTCGCGCGGGTGGCGCACCCCGCCGTCGGCCCACACGTGGCCGCCGCGCGCCTTTGCCGCCGCCGCGCATTCGACCACCGCGGAGAACTGTGGGCGGCCCACGCCGGTCATCATCCGGGTGGTGCACATCGCGCCGGGCCCGACACCCACCTTGACGATGCTCGCCCCGGCGTCGAGCAGGTCGCGGGTGCCTTCCGCCGACACCACGTTGCCGGCCACCAACGGCACGCCCAGATCCAGGTCCGCGACCGTCCTGATCGTTTCCAGCGTCTTGACCTGGTGCCCGTGCGCGGTGTCGATGACGAGCACGTCGACGCCCACCTCGGCCAGCGACCGGGCCCTGGCCCCGACGTCGCCGCTGATGCCGACGGCGGCGCCGACGCGCAGCCGGCCGCGCGCGTCGGTGGCCGGGGTGTACAGCCCGGCGCGGATCGCGCCGGTGCGGGTCAGCACCCCCGCCAGCGTGCCGTCGGCGTTGGTCACCACCGCGACGCCGATCGGGGCGTGCTCGAGCAGGTCGAAGATCTTGCGCATGTCGGTGCCGGCCGAGGCCGTGACGAAGTCGCTGACGGCGACGTCACGGACCCGGCTGAAGCGGTCGACGCCCAGGCAGGACGCCTCGCTCACCAGACCGATGGGGCGGCCCTCGAAGACGACGACGGCGACGCCGTGCGCTCGCTTGTGGATCAGCGCGATCGCATCGGACACGGAGTCGTCGGGCTCCAGCACGACCGGGGTGTCGAGAACCAGGTCGCGGCTCTTGACGAATTGCACCGTGTGCTGCACCGCCGGGATCGGCAGGTCCTGCGGCAGGATCACGATGCCGCCCCGGCGGGCGACCGTCTCTGCCATCCGCCGCCCGGCCACGGCGGTCATGTTGGCGACCACGACCGGGATGGTGGTGCCCGAGCCGTCGTCGCTGGACAGGTCGACGTCGAACCGCGAGGCAACCTCCGACCGGTTCGGCACGACGAACACGTCGTTATAGGTCAGGTCGTACCCGGGTCGGTGCCCGTCCAGAAACCTCATCGCTGTCGCCCCAAACTACCCACGCCCCTGTCTCGCTATGCGGGCACTTCGGTGCGGTCGCCGCTCCACAACGTGTGGAACTTGCCCGGCGCGTCGATCCGCGCGTAGGTGTGGGCACCGAAGAAGTCCCGCAGCCCCTGGGTCAGCGCGGCCGGCAACCGCTCGGTGCGCAGCGCGTCGTAGTACGACAGCGCCGACGAGAAGCCCGGAATCGGGATACCCAGTTGGGTGGCCGTGACCACCACACGACGCCAACCGTCGACGGCCGCCTCGATCGCGCTGCGGAAATAGGGCGCCACGACCAGCGTGGGCAGGTCGGGTTCGGCGTCGAACGCCTCCTTGATGCGGTTGAGGAACTTCGCCCGGATGATGCAGCCGCCGCGCCAGATGGTCGCCAGGTCGCCCGGGGCGATGCCCCAGTCGTATTCGGCGCTGCCGGCCTGGATCTGGTTGAAGCCCTGCGCATAGGCGATGATCTTCGACGCGTACAGCGCCTGGCGAACGTCCTCGGTGAACTGCGCCGCGTCGCCCGGCTTGCTGCCCAGCTCGCCCGAGGCCAGCCCGATGGCGGCGGTGCGCTGGGTCGCCGAACCCGACAGCGCGCGGGCGAACACCGCCTCGGCGATGCCAGTGACCGGCACGCCGAGGTCCAGCGCCGACTTCACCGTCCAGCGCCCGGTGCCCTTCTGCTCGGCCTCGTCGAGGATGACGTCGACGAGCGGTTGTGAGGTCTTGGCGTCGGTCTGGCGCAGCACCTGCGCGGTGATCTCGACGAGGAAGCTGTCCAGGTCGCCTTTGTTCCACTCGTCGAACACGTCGGCGATCTCGCCGGCACTCTTGCCGAGCGCGTCACGCAGCAGCTGATAGGCCTCGCCGATGAGCTGCATGTCGGAGTACTCGATGCCGTTGTGCACCATCTTGACGAAGTGGCCGGCGCCGTCGGGGCCGATGTGGGTGCAGCACGGGACGCCGTCGACGTGCGCGGAGATCTCCTCGAGCAGCGGGCCGAGCGACTCGTAGGACTCGGCCGGACCGCCCGGCATGATCGACGGGCCGTTGAGCGCGCCCTCCTCACCACCGGAGATCCCGGCCCCGACGAAGTGCAGGCCGCGCTCGCGCATCGCCTTCTCGCGGCGGATGGTGTCGGTGTAGAGCGCGTTGCCGCCGTCGATGATGATGTCGCCCTCCTCCATGGCGTCGGCGAGCTCGTTGATGACCGCGTCGGTCGCCTCGCCGGCCTTGACCATGATGAGCACCCGCCGCGGCTTCTCGAGTGCGTCCAGGAACTCGGCGATGGTCTCGGATCGCACGAAGTTGCCGTCGCCGCCGTGCTCTTTGAGCAGCGCGTCGGTCTTGGCGACCGACCGGTTGTGCAGCGCGACCGTGTAGCCGTGGCGGGCGAAATTGCGGGCGATGTTGGAGCCCATCACGGCCAGGCCGGTGACGCCGATCTGCGCGGTAGCGGTCGTGGAACTCGGCGAACTCATGTCTGGGCCTCTCGGGTCGGAGAACGTTGGGTGCACGCTGTTGGGACACACTGTGGCACAGGGGACAACCGGTCCTCCACAGACGTTGGGCTACGTTGGGCCGCCGCTAGATGTTGAACAGGCGGCGCAGCTCGGTGAGCCACGGTACGGCCAGCGCGACGGTCGGCACCACCAGGATGGCCGCCGCCGCCAAGTAGGCGATCCCCGCCAGCGCCAGGCTGTTGCCTCGCCCCGCCAGCCGGCGCACCCGCACCACCGTGCTGGGACCGCCGATGGCCAGCGCGCCCGACGGTGCCCGCCCCGACGCGCAGGCGACCAGCGCCCGGGCCAGGGGAGTGCGGCCCGCGGCGCGCACCGCGGCGTCATCGGCCAGCAGCTCGACGAGCAGCTGCGCCGCGCGCAGGGCGCTGGAGCTGCGGACGAGCCGGGGGAAGGCGGCGTGCACCGCCGTGAACGCTTCCAGCACCAGGTCGTGGCGGGCCCGCAGGTGGGCCCGCTCGTGGGTGAGAACCGCCGCGACCTCGTCGTCGGTGAGCGCGGCCAGCGCCCCTTCGCTGACGACCACCCGGCTGCGCACCCCCGGCAGGCAGTAGGCGAGCGGCTGGGCAACCCCCAGAACCCGCAGGTCGCGGCTGCGTGCGCACGGCTTGACCAGACTGGCGTCGTGATCGACGCCCACCAGGTCCACGACCATCCGGTGATGCGCGCGCCGGCGCCGGTTGGCGATGACGACCCGCACCACGGCGACCGTCAACCGGGCGCCCACCAGCACGGTCAGCGCGAAGGCGGTGACGCATGCCGTCCACAGCGGCCAGCCCAGGCGTCCGGCGTCGCCGACGGGGCCGGCCGTGGGCCGACCGTCGGGACCGGGCATGAGCAGCCGGCTGGCGATCGCGATGCCCGCGCTGAATGTCGAGAGCACCGCCGCCAGGGCGACCGCCTGCCACAGCACCATCGCGGCGCGGGGGGCGCGTAGGGGCCATGTCGCGCGTGCCAGCACAGCCGGCACCGGGCCGACCAGCAGCACCGCGAGGAGGGAGAAGGCCAGCGCGGACACGCTGCCAGTCTCCCTTAGTCCTCCGCTGTCACGCCAGCAGGTGGCGTATGACGTTGGTTTGCTTCCAATTCCGCGAGCGCGCGCCGCAGCGCCTCGGCCTCGTCGGCGCCCACCCGCTCGACGAAGTGCACGAGCGCGGCCTGGCGGCCGCCGGAATCCTCGGCCTGGGCCAGCGCGTCGACCATCAGCCCGGCAACCAGCTCGTCGCGGCCGTGCACCGGCGCATACCGATGGGCACGGTCGTCGCGCAGCTGAGAGACCAGGCTCTTCTTGGCCAGCCGCTGCAGCACGGTCATGACGGTCGTGTACGCGAGGTCACGCCGCGCCGACAATGCCTCGTGAACCTGGCGGACGGTCTGGGGTTCCGGCGCCGACCACAGGTGGTCCATCACGGCGCGCTCAAGATCCCCCAGCCTCGTCACCTTGGCCATAGTGTGCTCATCTCCTCAAGCGTCGAGACCAGCGTACTCCGGCTTACTACGGGCCGTCGTAACACAGCCGCGATACTGCGACATTTTCGCACGGCCTTGCGAAATTAGGGCAGCCTTGCCTATGCTGGCCGTGGTCGAGCGACAACGGACCGCGACGGAGTTCTGAGGGCTGCAGTGACCCCCGGTCTACTCGATCGGCGAGCCCCGTGCCCGGTGCACGGGGCTCGCCCGTTTCCGGACG
>Ga0307441_1000605_pt1 | contig 12834 bp, 12 predicted proteins | sample SalMarWE160420MG_FD_202149 | JGI IMG/M metagenome (GOLD analysis project Ga0307441, IMG submission 202149) | Salt marsh sediment microbial communities from the Plum Island Ecosystem LTER, Massachusetts, United States - WE1604-20 | ecosystem: Environmental > Aquatic > Marine > Intertidal zone >... | reverse complement strand
GCCGATACCGTCGCGGCGGCCCTGCGGCGCCGCTGCGAGGGCAGCCTCGACCGCCTCCTGCCGATCTTCCCGACCGCTTCGCAGGCCTGTATTGCCGCCGTATTGAAGGAGTTTCGCGAGTGAGCACGACACTGGACGAGGCCGGCAGGCTGTTGGCAGATCCCTTGGCCTACACAGACGAGCAAGCTCTGCACGCCGCGCTGACCCACCTGCGGGCCAGCGCGCCGGTGTCGTGGGTGGAGGTGCCGAACTACCGGCCGTTCTGGGCGATCACCAAGCACGCCGACATCATGGACATCGAACGCGACAACGCGCTGTTCACCAACTGGCCCCGCCCGGTCCTGACCACCGCCGAAGGCGACGAACAGGCCGCTGCGGTGGGTGTACGCACGCTGATCCATTTGGACGATCCGCAGCACCGGGTGGTGCGTGCGATCGGCTCCGACTGGTTTCGCCCAAAGGCCATGCGGGCGCTCAAGGTTCGCGTCGACGAGCTGGCCAAGACCTACGTCGACAAGATGATGGCCGCCGGCCCCGAATGCGATTTCGTTCAGGAAGTTGCGGTCAACTATCCGCTGTACGTGATCATGTCGCTGCTGGGTCTACCCGAGGCCGACTTCCCGCGCATGCTCAAGCTGACCCAGGAATTGTTCGGCAGCGACGACTCGGAGTTCAAGCGGGGCAGCACGAACGAAGAACAGCTTCCGGCGCTGCTCGACATGTTCGGCTACTTCAACGCGGTGACTGAGTCCCGCCGCGAGCACCCGACCGAGGACCTCGCCTCGGCGATCGCCAACGCCCGCATCGATGGCGAACCGCTGTCGGACATCGACACCGTGTCTTACTACCTCATCGTCGCCACCGCCGGCCACGACACCACCAGCGCGACCATCTCCGGCGGGATGCAGGCGCTCATCGAGAACCCAGACCAGCTCCAGCGGCTGCGGGACAACCTCGACCTGATGCCACTGGCCACCGAGGAGATGATCCGCTGGGTCACCCCCGTCAAGGAGTTCATGCGCACCGCCGCCGAAGACACCGTCGTGCGCGGGGTGCCGATAGCCGCCGGCGAGTCCGTGCTGTTGTCCTATGTGTCGGGCAATCGCGACGAGGACATCTTCGACGATCCGTTCCGTTTCGACATCGGCCGTGACCCCAACAAACATCTGGCCTTCGGCTACGGGGTGCACTTCTGCATGGGCGCGGCCCTGGCCCGCATGGAGGTCAACAGCTTCTTCTCCGAGCTGTTGCCCAGGCTCAAGTCCATTGAGCTGACCGGTGATCCGGAGCTCACCGCCACCACGTTCGTCGGCGGCCTCAAGCACCTGCCGGTGCGCTACTCCGTGGCGTAAAACGGCCGCCCCGGTGAGTACACTGCCCCGGTAGGACCGCAATGACGCGAAAGACGATCGTGATCACGGGCGCCAGCGACGGCATCGGCGCCGCGGCCGTGCGCCGCCTGCACCGCGGCGGCGACAACGTTGTGCTGGTGGGACGGTCGGAGGCCAAGACCGCCGCCGTGGCCGCGGAATTGAACGCCGCCTATTTCGTGGCCGACTTCGCCGACCTGTCCCAAGTGCGGGCGCTGGCCGACAAGCTCCGTTCCGAATACCCCCGCATCGACGTGCTGGGCAACAACGCCGGCGGCATGTTCATCCACATGCACAAGACGGCCGACGGCCACGAGATCACCTTCCAGGTCAACTATCTGGCGCCGTTCCTGCTGACCACACAGTTGCTCGACGTGCTCATCGATTCGCGGGCCACGGTCGTCAACACGAGCAGCTCGTCGCAGAAACTGCTCCACCGCGTCACCCTCGACGACTTCGAAACCACGGACTGCCGCCGGCCCGGGACCGCCTACGCGCTGGCCAAGCTGGCCAACATCCTGTTCACCCGCGAATTGCACCGCCGCTATCACGCCGACGGGCTCTCGGCCGCCGTGGTCCACCCCGGCTTCGTCAACACCAACATCGGCAAGGCGTCGGGATCGCGGTTCCTGGTGTTCATGCAGCACACCCCGGTGCGGCGGCTCATCGCGACCGCGGACCACGGCGCCGACCAGCTGGTCTGGCTGGCGTCGAGCGCGCCCGGTGCCGATTGGGCTCCCGGCGAGTACTACGCCAAGGGCAAGATCGCCAAAGCCAACCGCGCGGCCGACGATCCCGTTTTGGCGCGCGAGCTGTGGGATCGCACGCTGGCTCTCCTGGGCTAGCCGTGCGGCTTGGGACCAAAGTCCCCAATTCGCGACACACGGGGCCATAAGCTCGGAAGTGACCCTGTCTCGCAGCATCATTCGAGATATGTACCAGCACAACAGGCGTTTGGGTTCTGCCGCGCACCCGACGGTCACGGTGGCGATCGACGAGCAGCACGGCAGAACCCACGCTCGGGTCGAGTTATATTGGGGGACCAAGCAGTTGGCCGGAAGCGGCGTGGCCTACCGCCACCCGGCAGACCATTGGCCCGGCGAAGACCGTCAGGAGCTGGCCACGGCGCGTGCGCTGTCGGACCTGGCGGATCAGGTTGCCGCGCTGTGCCGCGCCAAGAACTGACCGGTTCGGTATTAAGCTGGGACCTCGTGCTAGGAGTTCACCACTCGGCGATCTGCACCGCCGACGTCGAACGGTCGCTGCGGTTCTGGCGTGACGGCCTCGGTCTGACCCCATTGCTGGACCACCGCTTCACCGGGGACTGGCCGGAGCTGTTCGGCGCAAAAAGCAACCAACTGCGCTCCATCTTCTTGGGCGATCCGCAAACACCGGACAGCGGCATCGTCGAACTTGCCGAATTCGCCGAAGCCGGCGCGGCGCTGCCGGCATCGCCGGCGCCCCGGCACGGGTTCTTCCTGCTGTCCCTGCAGCGCGATGTCGACGAGACGCTCGCCGCGCTGGGCGAATTGGGCTTCGCGGACGGTGTGCGCCGGATCACCGTACCGGCCCCGGGCGGAAAGACCGTCGCGATGGCCGTTGTCACCGCGCCCGACGGCGTACTGGTCGAGTTGATCGGCGCCGCGCAATGAGTGACGCGGTGGCCTCAGTAGCCGTAGTGACCGGGGGCGCGTCCGGCATCGGGCGCGAAGTCGCCGGGCGGCTGCGCGGCGTGGGCCACGACGTCGTGGTGTGGGACCTGTCCGGTGGCGACATCGCCTGTGACGTCAGCGATCCCGACGCGGTGTCGACGGCGATGGCGCGCACCGTGCGCGAGCACGGCGCGCCCACCCGGATGGTGACCTGCGCGGGCATCGGCGCGTCGGGCATGTTGCTGGATCAGTCCATCGACGACTGGCAACGGGTGCTGGCGGTGAACCTCACCGGCACCTGGCTGAGCATTCGCGCCGCAGCGCAAGCCATGATCGACGCCGGGGCGGGCGGTTCGATCGTCGCCGTCTCCAGCATCAGCGGCACCCTCGCCGATCGGGACATGGGCGCCTACTGCGTGTCCAAAGCGGGCGTAGACATGCTGGTGCGGGTGGCCGCCGCGGAGTGGGGCGGCCACGGCATCCGGGTCAACGCCGTCGGACCGGGCGTCACCAGGACCCCGATGCTGGCCAAACCCGAGCAGCTTCCCGGCTGGGTGGAGGCGCTGTCCGAGCGGACCGCGCTGGGCGGCGTGGGGGAGGCGACCGACGTGGCCGAGGCGATCGTGGGCGTCCTCGAGTTGCCCTGGGTGACCGGCCAAATCGTGCACGCTGATGGTGGCCTGGCGCTGCACAGCCCGATCGACGCGTACGGACAGCTGCAAAAGGTGTTGGGCTCCAAGGGTTTCAGCTGATCCCGAAATCGATGATGCCGCGCACGATTTCGCCGTTAAGCAGGTCCTCGTAAGCCTCGTTGATGTCGTCGAGGCGATAGCGCCTGGTGATCATCTCGTCGAGCTGGAGCTGCCCGGTCTCGTAGAGCCCGGCCAGCCGGGCGATGTCCGCCTTCGGGTTGCAGGAGCCGAAGACGGTGCCCGCCAGCGACTTGTTCATCAGGATGAAATCCTGCAGATCGATCTTGACCGAGCGGGTCAGTTGCGAGGTCATGCCGGTCAGCACGCAGGTCCCGCCCTTGCGGGTGAGCTGCAACGCGTCGCGGACGTCCTCGGCGGAGATCAGGGAGGGCGACACCACGACCGCGTCGGCCATGACTCCGTAGGTCAGGCCGCGCACCAGGTCGAGCGCCTCGGCCACCGTGGCCGCAATGTGGGTGGCGCCGAACCCCAGTGCCGATTTCTGTTTGAAGTCGACCGGATCGACGGCGACGATGCGCGCGGCGCCCCCGATCCGGGCGCCCTGGATGGCACCCGTGCCGATCCCTCCGGCGCCGATGATCACGACGGTGTCGCCGGCGCGCATGTTGGAGCGGTTGGCGACCGAACCGTAGCCGGTCGGAATGGCGCACGACAGCAAAGCGCTCGGCGCCAGCGGTAGGTGCGGTTCGATTTTGACGAGCGAATTCGTGGCCACCACGGTGTGCTCGGCGAAGGCGCCGACCTTGGAGAGATGCCCGAGATCGCGGCCGTCGGCGGTGTGGTGCCGAAACGTGCCGTCGGTCGGCATTCCCGGCGTCATGGTGCCGATGCCGGCGTCGCAGATGTACTCCATCCCGGTGGCACACCAGCGGCACTGCCCGCACACGGCGACGAACGACATCACCACATGGTCGCCGACCGCGAAATCGGTGACGCCCGGCCCGATTTCGCGCACGATCCCGGATCCCTCGTGGCCGCCGATCGTCGGGAACATGGTCGGCAGGCCCAGCGATCGCAACACCTCGTTGGGCGCCGACATGTCACCCTTGAGGATGTGGTCGTCGGAGTGACACAGCCCGGCGGCGGCCATCTCGACCAGGACCTCGCCGGCACGCGGGGGATCCAGCTCGAATTCCTCGACGGACCAAGGCCCCCCGACATCGTGGAGGATCGCGGCGCGGCTCCTCATGCGGCGGGACTGAACGTGACCGGGAGCTTGTTGGGTGACCGGAAGGTGAGCCCGACGATTCTCGACTCCTCGCCGGTTCCGTCGTCGGCGAGCATGGCGAGGTCCTTGACGCGGTCGAACAGGCTGTTCAGCATGACCCTGGTCTCCAGCCGCGCCAGATGCATACCGAGGCACATGTGGATGCCGCCGGCGAAGGCGATGTGGGCCTGGCGGGGCCGGCGGATGTCGAAGGTGTTGGCGTCGGTCCACCGGTTTTCGTCGCGGTTGGCCGAGCCCATGCACAGGTCGATCTGCGCCCCGCCGGGAATCGTCTTGCCGCCGAGTTCGACGTCTTCGGTGGTGGTCCGCATGACCATGGTCAGCGGTGTCTCGAAACGCAGGCCCTCTTCGATCGCGCCGGCAATCAGGGACCGGTCCTGGTAGACCATCGCCAGCTGCTCGGGGTGGCTCAGCAACAGGTACAGCAGGTTGCCCGACGATCGGTACGTGGTCTCCAGCCCGGCGGGCAGCAGCAGGCGCAGGAACGCGATGATCGCCTCGTCGGTGAGCTTCTCGCCGTCGATCTCGGCGGCGACCAGGTCGCCGATGATGTCGTCGGTGAGTTGGCGGCGCCGCTGCTCGACCTGCTCGAGGAAGTAACCGTGCAACTCCGCCGCCGCGTTCAGCCCCGCGACGATGTCGGTCGGGATCGAGATGAGATCCAGCGAAAGCCGCCGGAACAGGTCGAGGTCCTCGGGTGGCAGACCCAGCAGCGTGGCGATGATCCGGGTGGGAAACTCGAAGGTCAGCGCCTTCACCAGGTCGGCCTGGCCGTCGTTCTTGATCTCGTCGACCAACCGGTCGCAGATCGGTCCGATGACCGAGGGCTCCCACCGTTCCAGCGCGGTGGCGCGAAAGGCCTTGGCGACCAGGTTGCGGTGGTCGTGGTGCTCCTTGCCGCCCATCGCGAGGATGGTGTGGCCCATCACCAGCCCGATCGTCTTGTCGTAGGCGGCTGAGGTGAAGATCCGGTCGTCGCGAAACGCCTGGAACACGCCGTCATAACCGAACAGAACCCACTCGTCGTCGGGCCGTAGCTCCTCGGGCAGCTGGGAATGGTCGGCCAGCGAGCCGTGCCAGACGGGGTCCGTGTGCCGCATGTACTCGAAGAACGGATAGGGGCTCGTTTCGCCGGTGGTATCGAGAGCGACGGGCTGATCGTCGGGGTCGGTACGCAGCGTCATCAACGCTCCTCGGGACTCGGGCGGGAATATCGCTATCATAGTATAAATAGCAACGAAGCCCAACGGCTTGTCTGGTCGCCCCGGCTGCCATCAGTATTGGTACCGCTGGTGTCTCGGGAGGCGGTGATGGGTGTGCTGCGACGCGCCGCTATGCCCGGTCCCCGGATTCCCTGCCGACCGGCGGCCGCGGATTCCCCGCGGGAAAGCGTGGCCCGGTACGGTTTGCCGGCCACCATCGAGGCTCTAACCGCGATAACGGCCAAGAAAGACAGCCCATGACACAGACGAACTTGTCCCGGCCGCAGGGCCTCAGCCGCCTCGACCCGGTGCTGCGGGAAGCCGCGACCGAGTTGGGGGTGGTCGAATTCCGGGCCGAGACGCTGGCCGCCGACCGGGAACGGGCCGACTCCGCGGCCGCCGGCCGCGCCGCCGCCGCCGACACCGCGGGCGTGGCCGTGGAATCGCGGTCGATCGCCGGCCCGGGCGGCCACGACCTGGGCCTTCGGCTGTACCGCGGACTCACCGGATCCCGCGCGCCGCTGCTGGTGTACGCCCACGGCGGCGGCTTCGTGACCGGCAACCTGGACACCGACCACGCCCATTGCGCGGAGCTGGCCCGCTCGGGGGAATGCCTCGTGGTGTCGGTGGACTACCGGCTGGCACCGGAGCATCCGGGTCCGGCGGCCCTCGATGACGTCGAGGCGGCCTTCCGGTACGCCGTGGACCACAGCGCCGACCTGGACGCCGACGCCGGCCGGATCGCGGTGATGGGCCGGGACGCGGGTGCCGCGCTGGTCGCGTGCCTGTCCCAGCGCATGTTCGACCGGGAGGGCCCGCAAATCCTGATGCAGATCCTGCACCAGCCGATGCTCGACTCCGACGCCACGCCGTCGCGGCGCGAGTTCCAGCGCACGCCCGGCCTCAACGGTCCCGCGGTAAGCCGGGCGTGGGGCCATTACCTGGGCCACGCCAATGTGACCGGTCAGCTCGTTCCCGCGCATCGGGCGAATTTGGAGGGGCTGCCGCCCACGTTCATCAGCTGCTCGGAGATCGACCCGTGCCGCGACGAGGCCATCAGCTACGCCAACCGGCTGCTGCACGCGTTCGTGCACACCGAATTGCACGTCATCGCAGCAACATTCAGCGGCTTCGACTCAATGGTGCCGGATTGGGTCGTGTCTCGGGAGTATCGGGCGCTGCACGCCCAGGCGCTGCGCCGCGTGTTCGCCATGTAGCAGGCGAACGCCTAGACCGGGGTGAACTTGGTGACCAGCCACTTGCCGTCTATTCGGTTCATGCGCACCAGCACGCTTCTGATCGCCAGGGACGGTTGGGGATTGTCCTTGATCTTGGTCGTCTGGTCGACGAAGACGAGAACGACGGCCGAATAGGGTTGCAGTTCCGACACCGCGGCGGCGGTCACGTGCGCCGTGGTCTTCAGCGACTTCTGTTTGGCCGCCGGCGCCACGACCTGTTGGCTGAAATCGTTGTAGTAGGACAGGAAATCCCCGGCGAGGTACGACCTCGCGGTGGCGAAGTCCTGGTCGAGCGTGTCCGACGAATACGACAGCAACGCGACCGTCGCGTCGGATGCGGTGTGGGCAACTTCGCGGGCGACGGCGGGGTCGGTCTGTTGGTCGGGCCGGTACTGCTTGAAGTAGAGCCACGTCGCCGCGCCGCCGGAGACCAGCAGTAGCAGGACCAGGGTCACGGACAGGGCACGCGAGTTGAGCGCCCTGCGCGTCCGGGTCCAGCGCGGTCGCCTGGGTGCGGCGGTGGGCTCTTCCTCGAGTTCCTCGCCGGCGTCCGGCTGGATCGGCGGATCGTCGAATTCGGTTTCGGTCGAGCCGATCTCGTCATCGGCCGAGAGGTCGCTGACATGCTCGGTCACGGTATGTACTCAACTTTCGACATCTTGTACTTCCCGCCGACATCGGCGATGGTCACCCGCAGTCGCCATATCCGGGGCGGTTCGTCCTTCCCGGGTGGGGAATTGGTGACGCGAGACGTCGCCGAGACCAGGACCACCGCCGAATGGTCGTCCATGGACTCGACAGCCGCCCCGTTGACCGTGCCCTCGGTCACGGCCTTCGACTGCTCGACCACCTCGATGAAATCCTTGGCCCGCTTCTGGAAGTCGTCCTTGAAGTCCCCGGTGGAGCCGTCGATTACCCGCTGCACGTCTGCCTTGGCCCGGTTGAAGTCGAGGGAGATCATGTTCATCACGCCCTGCTTGGCGCCGGCGACGAACGCCTCCTGGCGCTGTTGGTAGCGCACGGTGTCGCGATGTTGGAGCACCGCGTACACACTGAACGCGGCAAAGCAGGCGATGAGGATGACCGCGGCCACTCTGGAGGTCGCGGCCAGCGATGGCAACCGGCTTCGCCAGTCGTTCGGGCGCGTCGCGGATTCCGGTGCCGCCTCGCCGTCCTCGTCGTACGCGTCGTCGTAATCGCCGTCGCCGTCCTCGTCGTATTCCTCGTCGTCGTAGTAGTCGTCGGAGTAGTCGTCGGAGTAGTCGTCGGCCGTCTCGTCGTCATCGGCGTAGTACTCCTCGGCGGCGGCGGCATCGGCGGCCGCGGCCGCCGCGTCACCGTAGTCCTCGGCGTCCTCTGCCAGAGCCATCGCTTCGCGGCGCAGGCGGGCGGCGCGGGCGCGGGCGCGCGCCGCGGCGGCCATCGCTTCGGCCTCGGCGGCCTGGGCTTCGGCCTCCTCGGCCATGGCCATCGCCTCGGCCCTCGACGTGGCCGCCGGCATGGCCTCCGACATGGCAGGGGTCTCCGCCGATAAGTCCGCCGGTTCGTCCGCCTCAGTCATCACGGTTACCGCTCGTCACGATCATTATCGACAGAACTCCGGTATCTCTTACTGTATTGCCCGTTGCTAACATCGAGTCGCCAGCGAACTCCTACGAGGACCGAGCAGGCGGATGACGACCACCCACCCACCCTTTCTCCTCTGCATCTTTCGCGGCGGCGATCAACTGCTAAGGAAGGTCCGGCCGGCATCATGACCGCTGTCGACTCTCCCGAAAAGATACTATTCACCTCCACAACCCAGGCGTTTCTGCAAAAAGAAGCGCCGCTGAGCCGCGTTCGCGAACTGCACGCCGCCGGGGAGTCCTTCGACCCGGCCTGGTGGCGGCGGGCCGCGGAGCTGGGGTGGACGGGCCTGCTCGTGCCGGAGGAGTTGGGTGGCGGCAGCGTCTCGGGCAGCGGCGTCGCCGACCTGGCCATGGTCGCCGAGCAGCTGGGCAAAACGGTGGCGCCCGGACCGCTATACCCGGTCAGCACCGTGCTCGCCGGCCTGGTCGAGTGCGCCGAGCCGAACGCGCACGCCGCCACCATCGAGTCGCTGATGTCCGGGGAGTTGGTCGCGTCGTGGGCGGTTTCCGAGCCCGGTCGCGGCTGGGCGCCGCTGGATCCGTCGGTGACGGCCACCAAAACCGATACCGCGACCGGTTCCGGCTACCGCATCGACGGGACCAAGGACCGGGTCGAGGCCGGCGCCCAGAGCGGGCTGCTGCTGGTCGTGGCCCGGTGCTCCGATGAGGTTCGCCAGTTTCTGGTCCCGACGGACGCGCCGGGCGTCACGGTCACACCCCAGCAGTCCGTCGACCTGGTCAAGCACTACGCCAGGGTGCGCTTCGACGGCGTCGCCGTCGGGGAGGCCGCGGCCGTCGGCGGCGCGGCCGGGGCCACCGCGCTGATCGAGCGGCAGGCCCAGATCGCCCAGGTCTTGCAGTGCGCCGAGGTGGTCGGCATCCTGCAGACGGTTTTCGACCTCACCGTCGCGTGGGCGCTGGACCGGCACACCTTCGGCCGCCCGCTGGCGTCCTACCAAGCGCTCAAGCACAAGTTCGCCGACATGAAGCTGTGGCTGGAGGCATGCCGGGCCACCACCGCCGCGGCGGTCGCCGACGTCGCGGCCCGCTCGCCCGAAGCCGGCCTGTCGGCGAGCATCGCCAAGTCCTATGTCGGCGAGATGGCCGGCCAGGTCGTTCAGGCCTGCGTGCAGATGCACGGCGGCATCGGTGTCACCTGGGAGCACGACCTGCATCTGTACCTGCGGCGAGTTACGTTGTATCGGGCCATGTTCGGGACACCCGAGGAACACAACTTGAGCGTGTACGGCCGGCACGCGAGCGCCAAGACCGGTCACGCGGCGCAATGACGTCCACCGAATCCGTCGCGGAGTTCGCCGCCCGGGCCAAAGCGTGGTTGGCGGACAACATGCCCGCGATCGACCCCGAGTCCCCGCCGCCCGCCCCGCGCGACGACGAACGCTCCTGGGCGCGGGCCACCGAACTGCAAAAGCGGCTCTACGAAGGCGGGTTCGCCGGGATCTGCTTCCCGCGGGAGTACGGCGGCCTGGGTCTGGACTACGAATACCAGCAGGCTTTCGACTCCGAATCCCTGCGCTACGAGATGCCGTTGATCCTCAACATCCCGACGTTCACGATCTGCTGCGCCACGCTGCTCGACACGGGCACCGAGGACCAGAAGAAGCGGCACATCGCCGCGGCGCTGCGCGGCGAGGAGATCCTGGTGCAGCTGTTGAGCGAACCCAGCGGCGGATCCGATCTGGCCGGCGTCCTCACCCGGGCCGAACGCCGCGGCGACCGGTGGGTGATCGACGGCGCCAAGACGTGGAGCACCAGCGCCTTCTCCGCCGACTACGGCCTGTGCCTGGCCCGCACCGACTGGGAGGTGCCCAAACACGAAGGCCTGACCATGTTCCTGGTGCCGCTGCGTCATCCGGGAATCACGTTGCGGCGCATCACCATGCTCAGTGGGTCCACCGAGTTCTGCGAGGAGTTCCTGGACGGGGTCGACGTCGGCGACGACGCGGTCGTCGGCGAGGTGAACGGCGGTTGGGCGGTGGCCTCGCGCCAGCTCTACCACGAACGCCGCGCGGTGGGGCAGGGCTCGGAGTTCGCCAGCGGCAGCGGCAGCGAGGGCGGGAACGCGAGTCCCGTCGACTACGTCGACCTGGTGGTCCGCACCGGCCAGGCCGGCAACGAGCGTGTGCAGGAAATGGCCGGCCGGGCGCTGGTGCACCGCGCGGTCGCCGAGCAGTTGATCGCCCATGTGTACCGCAGCGTCCGGGACGGGGAGCTGCCGCCGGCCGCCGGGACGCTGATCAGGCTGTTCCACTCCGAGACCGTGACCCTGAGCGTCGATACGGCGCTGGCGATCGCGGGGGCCGCCGGCGTCGTCGGCGCGCACGGCGACGGCCTGGAGGCGGGTCTGCGTTACCTGTCGCGGCAGACCGTCGCCATCGGGGGCGGAACGACCGAGATGGCCCGCAACGTCATCGGCGAACGGGTGCTGGGCTTCCCGCGGGAATACGCCGCCGACCGCGGGGTGCCGTTCAACCAGGTTCGCCACGGCCGGGCGCGCTGAGCGCGGGGCGCGCTAACCGCGGTCCGGCCCGGTTTCCTCGGCCAGCTCGTCGTCGGGGTGGCCGCCGACGACGGGAATCTGAGCCAGTGACAACACGTGGTGTGCCGGGCTTCCGGGCGGGGCCACCAGCACGCAGTCGCCGCCCTGCCTGCCGGCCCGGTCGCGGGCGTCGGCCAGCGCGCTGACGCCCGCCGACCCCAGGTGGGTGACCGCGCTGAGGTCGATCGTCAACGGCGCTATGCCCGAACGGCTTTCGAGCGCGATCTGGCGGTCCAGCACGGCAGCGGCGTCGGAATCGACATCACCGCTGACGACGATGCGGCCGCCGTCGGCGACCAGGGAGACGAATTCGGAGTCGGCCGAACGACGGCGGGGCGCCCGGCTGATCGGTGCGTCCGTGACGAAGTTCGCCGGCCGCGACAGCCCGTGCAACACGCCGGCGGTGGTGCCATTCGCACCGCGGGTGATCTGCGACCGGGACACCAGCGCCTCGGCCATCGCCAGCCCGCGTCCGCGGCCCTTCTCGCCGGTGCGGTGATCCTTCCACGTGCCGCGGTCGGCGACCGACGCGCGCAGGTAGCCGTCACCGGCCAGCTCGGCCTCGACGACGATCTCCTGGGTTCCATCCAGGACCGCCGCGTAGCCATGCTCGACGGCGTTCTCCACGAATTCGGAGATCGCATGCACGACATCGGAGATGTCGGCCGGGTCGGCGCCGATCCCCGACAGCCATTCCCGCAGCCGGGCGCGAACCGCCCGCGCGGCGTGAATCGTGGCGTCCACCGTCAGGTGCAGCGGCGCCGGGGGCGTGCGCCGTTGCGCGGCAAGCAGAGTGACGTCGTCGGTGTAGCCGGTCGACCGCAGCAGCAACTCCAGGGTTTCGGTACACATACGGTCGATGGGCCGCGCGGGCGGATCCAGGACGAAGCCGCTGTGACCCGCGGCCACGCTGGCCGCCAATTCGGCGAACTCGGCGGTGCTGGCCTCCAACGCCCGGCCCGGGCGCTCGATCAGGCCGTCGGTGTAGAGCAGGACCGCGTCGCCGACACCGAGCGCCTCGGTGCGCACCGGGAACCCGGTGCCGCTCCCGAGCGGACCGGCGCCGGTCGGCTCCGCGTACCGCGGCCGCGCGCGGGCGGGCACCAGCAGCGGCGGCGGGTGCCCGGCGGTGCAGTACCGGAATTCGCCGGTGGTGAAGTCGAGCGAACCGACACAGACGGTGGCCGACTTCGAACCCGGCACGTGGCGGTGGAAACGGTCCACCGCCTCGAGCGCTTCGGCG
>Ga0307441_1000604_pt1 | contig 12834 bp, 14 predicted proteins | sample SalMarWE160420MG_FD_202149 | JGI IMG/M metagenome (GOLD analysis project Ga0307441, IMG submission 202149) | Salt marsh sediment microbial communities from the Plum Island Ecosystem LTER, Massachusetts, United States - WE1604-20 | ecosystem: Environmental > Aquatic > Marine > Intertidal zone >... | reverse complement strand
GGAAGTCCTGATGCTGCTGGGTGACACCCGCGACGAGTTCGACGGCTCCGTGTGGGCGCAGGTGACCGCCGACCATCTCGGCGGGCTGCCCCCTGCGGTGGACCTGGCGCGGGAGAAGTTGCTGGCCGAGGTGCTGGCCGCGGCGTCGCGGGACGGGTTGGTGTCCGCGGCGCACGACCTGTCCGAGGGCGGGCTGGCCCAGGCCGTCGTGGAGGCGGCGCTGGCGGGTGAAACCGGTTGCCGCATCGTGCTTCCCGAGGGTGCCGACCCGTTCGTGATGCTGTTCTCCGAGTCGACGGGCCGCGCGCTGGTGGCGGTGCCGCGTACCGAGGAGAGCCGGTTCCGGTCGATGTGCGAGGCGCGGGGGCTGCCCGCCGCCCGCATCGGCGTCGTTGACCGGGAGTCGGACGCGGTCGAGGTGCAGGGGCTGTTCGCGGTGCCCCTGGCGGAGTTGCGCGAGACGTCCGAGTCCGTGCTGCCGCGATTCTTCGGGGGGGCGTCGCACGCGAATCCCGATGCGTGACGGGCGCCTTCGCCGGTTCGATGCCGTGTCGGTGGCCGCCGCGCTGATCGGGTGGAGCTTCGTCACTCCGCGCCTTCCCGCCGCGTGGCGGGTCGGCGCGCAGGCCGGCATGGCCGCGCTGCTGGTGCTGACGACCCGCGCGCCGTTGGGCCTGCGCCCGCCGCGGCTGTGGCAGGGGCTGCGATGGGGATCGGCGACGGGGGGCGCGGCGGCGACCGCGATCGGCGCTGCGGCCGTGGTGCCGCCGGTGCGGCGCTTGATGTCCACGCGCGAACTGCCGGCGTCGATTCCGTCCTGGCTGCTGTGGCGCATACCCGTCGGCACGGTGTGGGCCGAGGAGGCGGCCTTCCGGTCGGCGCTGGCTCATCTCGGAACCGCCGCGTTCGGCCGGTCCGGCGGAAGGCTGCTGCAGGCCGGGGCCTTCGGGCTCTTTCACCTCGCGGACGCGCGCGCGACGGGCGAGCCCCCGGCGGGCACGGTGCTGGCCACCGGTGCGGCGGGCTGGCTGTTCGGCTGGCTGGCCGACCGCTCCGGCAGCCTGGCCGCGCCGATGCTGGCGCACCTGGCCGTCAACGAGGCCGGTGCGATCGCCGCGTCGGCCGGGCAACGCGGTCGCCCCGAACCGGGTGAAATGTCGGGTTAGCGAGGGCCCGCCGCATCGACTGCATGTCCATCGCGCGCGACTCCGTGGGCCAGCCTCGTCGCAGCGCGGTCTTTCAGGACGGATTCAAATCCATTTCGGACTCCTGCGGAAGTTGAAGCGAGCATTATCGAGCTAGTGTCGGACGACTTTCTTTCTAGGGCAGACGCTTCGGTATTTCTGCAGGAGAAGTTGGTCGATCGATTGCGACGGCCTGGAACAAGGAGGAACCTGATGCCCTTTGTGACCGTGCAGCCGGATATTTTGGCGGCGGCGGCTGGGAGTCTGCAGGACATCGGTGCTGCGGTCAGCGCTCAGAGCGCAGCCGCCTGCGCCCCGACGACCGGGCTGGTTCCCGCGGCTGCCGATGAGGTGTCGGTGCTGACGGCGACGCGGTTCACCGCCCACGCCGAGACGTATCAGGCACTGAGCGCGCAGGCCGCGCTGATCCACGACAGGTTCGTGGCCACCCTGGCGGCGGGCGCCGGTTCGTATGCGGCCACCGAGGCGGCCAATGCGATGGCAACCGGTTAAGGAGGATGTAGGCAATGGATTTCGGGATGCTGCCGCCGGAAGTCAATTCGGGGCGAATGTATGCGGGACCGGGCGCGGAGTCGATGCTGGCCGGCGCGGCCGCCTGGGACGGCGTGGCCGCCGAGTTGAATTCGGCGGCCGTTTCGTATGCGTCGGTGGTGTCGGCGCTGCTCGCTGAGCCGTGGCTGGGGCCGGCGTCGGCGGCGATGGCAGCCGCGGCCGCACCTTATGCGGCGTGGCTGGCCACGGCCGCGGCACAGGCGGAGCAGACGGCTGTTCAGGCGAGAGCGGCGGCGGCGGCGTTTGAGGCAGCGTTTGCGGCGACGGTGCCGCCGCCGTTGATCGTGGCGAACCGCAGCCGGTTGATGTCGCTGGTCGCGACCAACATCCTGGGCCAAAACAGCCCGGCGATCGCGGCCACCCAGGCCGAGTATGCCGAGATGTGGGCGCAGGACGCCGCCGCGATGTACGCCTATGAGGCGGCGTCGTCGGCGGCGTCGACGTTGGCACCGTTCGTCCAGCCGTCGCAAAACGCCAACCCCGCCGGGCCTACGGCCCAAGCCGCGGCGGTCGCCCAAGCCGGTGCGGGCGCCGCAACGCACCTACAGACGCCGCTGGCACAGGTGTCCCCCGCGGCACTGGCGAACGGCCTGTCCGCGCTGCCCGCGCCTGCCGATCCGCTCACGACGGGCGTCTCGGCACTCGCGCCGACCCTCGGCCTGCAACCGGCTCAAGGCATTCCAACCCCGATCGGGGAATTGGACGCGGTGGCCCTGTACATCGCGGCCGCCGCGACCGGCAGCCTGGCCCTGTCGATCACCAACACCTGCAGACCCTGGGGCTCCGGGGGCCTCTACGGGGGTGGCGGCGGATTGCAACCGACTCAAGGTCTAGCGGTCGCCTCGACGACGGACGAGCTCGGGGCGAACCTGGGTAGCCGCGCAGACACCCCGCCCGTGTCCGCGGGTGTCGGTCATGCGTCGTTGGTCGGGGCTTTGTCGGTGCCGCACAGCTGGACCACGGCCGCCCCCGAGATCCAGCTCGCCGTCGAGGCGCTGCCCAGTGCCGGCCTCGACGCGGGCCCTGCGGCACTGGACGGTAGCCCCGCGGGCCTGCTCAGCGGCATGGCGCTGGCGAGTTTGGCCGCGCGCGGGATGGGCGGTGGCACCGGCCGCAGTACAGGCGCCGCGCCCGCGGCACAAGAAGAGCGCAAATCCACTGTGGTGGTGATACAGAAGCCCCCACCCGCCGGAACCGCGCGCTCTGACTGAGGGCGGCGGCTCATGCTGTGTGCTTGGCGGTCGGCGAGGTCGCATTTCTGAGACCCTGAGGTATGCCCTCCCGCACCAAAGCCGACCCGGCCCAGACCCGGCAGGCGCTGTTGGCGGTCGCGGACTGGCTGCGCGACGGCTCGCGTCCGGAGCCCGGCCGGGAGGCGCTGGCGACGGCGGTGCGGCTCACCGCGCGGACGCTGGCCGCCGTGGCGCCCGGCGCCAGCGTCGAGGTGCGGGTCCCGCCGTTTGTCGCGGTGCAGTGCGTGGCCGGGCCCAGGCACACCCGCGGCACGCCCCCCAACGTCGTGGAAACCGACCCGCGCACCTGGCTGCTGCTCGTCACCGGCATGCTGCGGCTCGAGGGGGCGACGGCCGCCGGGGCGGTGACCCTGTCGGGCTCGCGTGCGGGTGACATTGAGCGGTGGCTGCCGCTGTTCGATGTCGGCTGAATGTAACCCTGAACTGCAGGTTTAGGCTTGAAAAGGCAATATTCCGCGGCCCAACACGCCCGGCTGATTCGGCGGTGCGGCCGTTCGACCCGTAGACTCCTTACCGTCACCAACCGTTCCCCGGGAGCAGCCGAACCGTGACCGTCGCTGGAGCCGAAGAACCCGAGCAGGACTTCAACTCGCCCCGTGAAGAGTGTGGTGTATTCGGGGTCTGGGCCCCGGGCGAAGAGGTCGCCAAGCTGACCTACTACGGCCTGTACGCGCTGCAGCACCGCGGGCAGGAAGCCGCCGGCATCGCCGTCGCCGACGGATCCCAGGTGCTGGTCTTCAAAGACCTGGGCCTGGTCAGTCAAGTGTTCGACGAGCAGACGCTGGCCGCCATGCACGGTCACGTCGCCATCGGGCACTGCCGCTACTCCACCACCGGGGACACCACCTGGGAAAACGCCCAGCCGGTGTTCCGCAACACCGCAGCCGGCACCGGAGTCGCGTTGGGGCACAATGGGAATCTGGTCAACACCGCCGAGCTGGCCGCGCGGGCCCGCGACGCGGGCCTGATCGCCCGGCGCGCGCCCGCCCCGGCGACCACGGATTCGGACATCCTGGGCGCGCTGCTGGCCCACGGCGCGGCCGACTCCACCCTGGAACAGGCGGCGCTGGAGCTGCTGCCGACCGTGCGCGGCGCCTTCTGCCTGACCTTCATGGACGAGAACACCCTGTACGCGTGCCGGGATCCGCACGGGGTGCGTCCGCTTTCGCTGGGCCGCCTGGACCGCGGCTGGGTGGTGGCCTCCGAGACGGCCGCCCTCGACATCGTCGGGGCCTCCTTCGTCCGCGACATCGAACCGGGCGAACTGCTGGCCATCGACGCCGACGGGGTGCGCTCGACGCGCTTCGCCAACCCCACCCCCAAGGGCTGCGTCTTCGAGTACGTCTACCTGGCCCGGCCGGACAGCACGATCGCCGGCCGGTCGGTGCACGGCACCCGGGTGGAGATCGGCCGGCGCCTGGCCCGGGAATGCACGGTGGACGCCGACCTGGTGATCGGCGTTCCCGAATCGGGCACCCCCGCTGCGGTCGGCTACGCGCAGGAGTCCGGCATCCCGTACGGGCAGGGACTGATGAAGAACGCCTACGTCGGGCGCACCTTCATCCAGCCGTCGCAGACCATCCGTCAGCTCGGCATCCGGCTCAAGCTCAACCCGCTCAAAGAGGTGATCCGCGGCAAGCGGCTCGTCGTCGTCGACGACTCGATCGTGCGGGGTAACACCCAACGCGCGCTGTTGCGGATGCTGCGGGAGGCCGGCGCCGTCGAGGTGCACGTGCGCATCGCCTCGCCGCCGGTGAAATGGCCGTGTTTCTACGGCATCGACTTCCCCTCGCCGGCGGAGTTGATCGCCAACGCCGTCGAGGACAAGGACAAAGAGGAGATGCTCGAGGCGGTGCGGCACGCCATCGGCGCCGACACTCTGGGCTACATCTCGCTGCGCGGCCTGGTCGCGGCCTCCGAGCAGCCCGCGTCGCGGCTGTGCACCGCCTGCTTCGACGGCCGGTACCCGATTGAGCTGCCCGGCGAGACCGCGCTGGGCAAGAACGTCATCGAGCACATGCTGGCCAATGCGGCGCGCGGGGCCGAGCTGGACGACCTCGGCGTCGAGGACGTACCGATCGGTCACTGACGAGGGGGTCCCGCCGGTTCCTCAATCACGTTGGATACCGGCGGTGACTGCCTCCCGGTAGCCTTTATCGCGATGACGGATCCTGGAAAAAGACCCGGGCGCGACCCGGGCAGTCAGGGCATCACCTACGCCTCGGCCGGCGTGGACATCGAAGCCGGTGAGCGCGCTGTCGACTTGTTCAAGCCGTTGGCGACCAAGGCGACCAGACCCGAGGTGCTCGGCGGGCTGGGCGGGTTTGCCGGCCTGTTCTCCCTGCGCGGCGACTACCGCGAACCGGTCCTGGCGGCGTCGACGGACGGCGTCGGTACCAAGCTGGCGGTCGCCCAGGCGATGGACAAGCACGACACCGTCGGCCTGGACCTGGTGGCGATGGTGGTCGACGACCTCGTGGTGTGCGGCGCCGAGCCGCTGTTCCTGCAGGACTACATCGCGGTTGGGCGAGCGGTGCCCGAACGGCTGAGCGCCATCGTCGGCGGCATCGCGGAGGGGTGCGTGCGCGCGGGGTGCGCGCTGCTGGGCGGGGAAACCGCCGAGCATCCCGGACTCATGGAACCCGACCATTACGACATCTCGGCCACCGGTGTCGGCGTGGTGGAGGCCGACGACGTGCTCGGCCCCGACCGCGTCAAGCCCGGTGACGTCCTCATCGCCCTGGGCTCTTCGGGCCTGCATTCCAACGGCTACTCGCTGGCCCGCGCGGTGCTGCTGGAGATCGACCGGATGCCGCTCGACGGCCACGTGGAGGAGTTCGGCCGCACGCTGGGCGAGGAGTTGCTCGAGCCCACCCACATCTACGCCAGGGACTGCCTGGCGCTGGCCGCTGAAACGCAGGTTCGCACGTTCTGCCACGTGACCGGCGGTGGGCTGGCCGGCAACCTGCAACGCGTCATGCCGCACGGCCTGGTCGCCGAGCTCGACCGCGGCACGTGGACACCCGCCCCGGTGTTCGCCATGATCGCCCAGCGTGGCCGCATCGACCGCGGCGAGATGGAGAAGACGTTCAATATGGGCGTCGGCATGGTCGCCGTGGTCGCCCCGGAAGACACCGATCGCGCCCTGGCCATACTGACCGCGCGGCACCTGAATAGCTGGGTGCTGGGAACCGTGGGCAAAGGCAAGAACGGTCCCCGCGCAAAGTTGGTCGGACAACACCCGAGGTTCTAGAAGTCAAAAGGGATGGCGCGATGCCGGGGTGGCGGTTCGTCGGCGCAGGCCGGTAAGTCAGCGGCGCCAGTTGTCCTCGTCGTCCCACGCGGCGTCCGGGCCCTCGTCCATTCCGTTGGGTTCCTCAGCGCCCGTTCCCGACAACTCCTGCTGAAGCCGCTGGAAGTCGGTCTGCGGGGAGCTGTACTTCAGTTCTCGAGCAACCTTGGTCTGCTTTGCCTTAGCCCGGCCGCGGCCCATGGGGGAACCCCCTCGCGCAATAACGGAGCGGCCTAACGAGTAGGCGGCTCCGATCTCTGGTGTCGTTATTGTCCTGCCGACAGTTTACCGTGCCTCGCGGTTGGACGTCGGCGCCCCCGCCCGCTGTGGCGGACATCATCGCCCATCATCGCGCACCGCCCCGCAATCGTTCAACGGCCAACCGTCCCGCGCCGATCTGCTCGGCGGACGGCAGGGAATCGACATCGATCGACGCAGCAACATCGGCCTCCGGGCCGGTCGCCAACACGGTGTCCGCGGGAATCCCGCGTTTGAGCAAGGCCAGTGCCACCGGCCCGAGATCCACATGTTCGACCACGGTGCCGAGGCGCCCGACGGCGCGGCCGCCGGCCAGTACCGCATCAGCGGTCGAGGGCCGCTCCACCGAGCCGTCGAGGTGCAACAATGCCAGCATCCGCGGCGGTTTACCCAGGTTGTGCACCCGCGCGACGGTCTCCTGCCCTCGATAGCAGCCCTTGTCCAGGTGGACGGCTCCCTCGCCCGGCCCGCCGATCCATCCGACCTCGTGGGGGATGGTGCGCTCGTCGGTATCGACGCCGAGGCGTGGCCGCAGCGCGGCGACCCGGTGGGCCTCATACGCCCACACCCCGGCCGGGCGCGCACCCGCCTGCACCAGGCGGTGCTGCCGGTCGGCCGACTCACCGCGCGGCACCAGCACGTCGAGTTCGATCTGACCCGGCGCGGTGCCCCGCATCCGCCGCACGAAGCCCCCGGCGGCCAACGGCACGGCGGTCATCTCGGCGGGCAGTGCGTCCAGCCCCAGCACGTCGAGCAGTGCGGGGTCGGCCAGCCGCGGGCCCAGCATTGACAGGACCGCCAGGTCGGCGGCGTCCGCGGTGACGTCGGACCAGAACACCATCTTGCGCAGGTATTCCAGCAACGGCTCGCCCCGCCACGGCTCGGTGTCGAGGTAGGTGGTGCCGCCCAACTCGGTCTGGATCCAGTGGTCTTCGACCCGGCCCTGCCCGTCGAGGCTGAGGTTCTGGGTGCTGGCGCCCTCCGGGAGGTCGCTGACGTGCTGGGTGGAGATGCTGTGCAGCCAACTGCGCCGATCGTTGCCGGTCAGGGTCAGCACCGCGCGGTGCGAGCGGTCGACCACGACCGCGTCGTCGGCGGCAGCGCGCTGGCCACTGTGCGTCGCCCTCCTTGTTCGTCTTGGGTCGTTTTTGGGTCGCTTTTGGCTGCATCGCCGCCGAAGCGGTTGACACCTCAACTCTACGGATGCGGTCCGCCCCGGCACGCGGCCCGCGCCGCCCACTTCTCACACGGGAAACAGCGTGGCCCAGAACAGCGCTGCCATCCCGGCGGCCATCGTCGCCTGCCCCAGGTTTGCCAACGACCGGGACCGGAGCCCACCGACATCACTGTGCTGCCGCTCGGTGACGTACTTGCCGGCCCAGAAAGCCGCCGCGAGCGCAAAGCCGACGGTGCCCAACCAGTTCACCGTGACAAACCATGCGGGCGACCCACTGCTTGCCGGCATGGCCATGGCGCCCTTTTGCATGCCCGGAATCGGCATACCCGACTGGGCACTCGATCCGACGGGACGCAGCAGAGGGTCCATGATGGCGTACATCCAGGCCGTCGCCAGCATCATCAGGCCGCTATAGCCGTACACCACCCGCGGGGCGGACGAGCGGGCCGCACAAGCGCCCACCGCCAGGAACCACACGGTCGCCAGCAGGAAAAACACCGCAGGAACGCGGGGCGGCAACTGCGCCCCCCACGGCCAGGTCATCGCCACCATCGCCACCGACATGACGAAATGCAAGCCGTGGCCGACGACGAAGGTCCACGGGCGCCGTGTGACCACGGCCGCCAGACCACATTCGGCGGCGGACACCGCGAACAGCCCGGTGACCAACCAGCGAAGCGCCAGGTCCAGAATCATGTGACGTCGGTGCCCTCAGCCCTCGACAACCTCATGCACCGCGTCGTGCGTCGCGCGCGAAGCTGCGCAGTCGCAGCGAGTTGGCCACCACGCTGATCGAGGAGAGCCCCATCGCGGCTCCCGCGACCATCGGGTTCAACACGCCGAAAGCGGCGAGCGGGATGGCGGCGGTGTTGTAGCCGAAGGCCCAGCCGAGGTTCTGGTAAATCGTGCGCAGAGTCTGCCGCGAGAGCTGGATCGACTGCACGACACCGTCGAGGCGGGCCGACATCAGCGTGATGTCGGAGGCCTCGATGGCCACGTCGGTGCCGGTGCCGATCGCGATGCCGAGGTCGGCTTGCACCAGGGCGGGGGCGTCGTTGACGCCGTCGCCGATCATCGCGACCACTCGGCCCTCGTCCTGCAGGCGGCGAACCTCGTTGACCTTGTCCCCGGGCAATACCTCCGACAGCACGCGGTCGATGCCCACTTGCTCGGCGATCGCGGCGGCCGTGCGGGCGTTGTCGCCGGTGATCATGGCGACCTGCAAGCCCATGGCGTGCAGCCGAGCGATCACGTCGGCGGCGTCGTCTTTGACGGTGTCGGCGACGGCGAGCACACCCACGACCTTGCTGTCGCGCCCGACGAACACCGCGGTGCGGCCCTGTTCTTCGAGCCTTGCCGACGCGTGGGCCAGCTGGTCTGACAACGCAAGATTGTGTTCGTCGACCAGCTTGCGCCGCCCGACCAGCACGGACCGGCCGTCGACCTCGGCCCGCACCCCGTGGCCGGCCAGGTTGGTGAACGACGTGGCGGCCGGAATCTCCAGCCCGCGGTCGCGGGCGCCGCCGACGATCGCCGCGCCGATGGGGTGTTCGGAGCCCGATTCCACGGCGGCGGCGATCCGCAGCACCAGATCGGCCTTCTGTCGCTTGTCGGGGATCACATCGGTGAGCTGCATCTGGGCGCGTGTGAGGGTGCCGGTCTTGTCGAACACGACGGTGTCGATCTTTTTGGAGGCTTCCAGCACCTCCCCGCCCTTGACCAGAATCCCCAAGTCCGCGCCCCGGCCGGTGCCGACGATGATCGCCGTGGGGGTGGCCAGGCCCAGCGCACACGGGCACGCGATGATCAGCACCGAGACCGCCGCGGTCATGCCGGCAATGGGGTTGGCGGCGATCAGCGCCCACCCGGCGAAGGTCAGGGCGGCCACACCGACGACCGCCGGCGCGAACACCGCCGAGACCCGGTCGGCCAGCCGCTGTACCGGCGCCTTGCCGCCCTGGGCCTGTTCGACAAGGCGCACGATCTGGGCCAGCGCCGTGTCGGCACCGACCGCGGTGGCGCGCACCGTCAGCAGCCCATCGGTGTTGACGGTGGCCCCGGCAACGCGGTCACCCACGGTCTTCTCGACCGGGAGGGATTCGCCGGTCAGCATCGATTCATCGACGGCGGCGCGCCCGTCGACCACCTCGCCGTCGACCGGGATCTTCTCGCCCGGACGCACCCGCACGAGGTCGCCGACCTGCACCCGCTCCACCGGGACCAGCCATTCCTGGTCATCGACGAGCATCCGGGCTTCCTTGGCGCCCATCTCCAGCAGCTTGCTGATCGCCTCCCGCGTCTTGCCGTGGGCCGTGGCCTCGAAATAGCGGCCCAGCACCACGAAGGCGATGATCATCGCCGCGGTGTCGAAGAACAGCGGTCCGCCGACGAACAGCTGATATGTGGAGTAGGCGAACGCGGTCAGCGTCCCCAACGCGATCAGCGTATTCATGTTCGCCGACCGCGCCCGCAGCTGCTCCACGGCCCCGATGAGGAACGGCGACCCGGCCACGAATTGCACCGGAATCGTCGCGGCGAAGGCCAGCCATCCCGCCCACGGGGCAGCGCCGAAGAACATTGTCAATCCCGACGCCGCCAACCCGAAGGGCCACGCGATCCATACCCGCCGCAACCAGAAGCGGATCCCGCTCTGGGCCTCCTCGCGCGGCGAGGTTTGCGTCGCGGTGACCGGCTCGAGCGGACAACCGATGCGATCCAACGCTGCCCGCAGCCGCTCGATCTCCGGCGGACAGTCCTGCTCGTCACGGTGCGCACCCACGAGCGTTCGGGCGATCCCACCGATGAGTTTCTCCAGGACGCCGCCGCCACCCCCTGCCGAGCGCGCGGCAGGCGCGGCAACTGCAGGCGCGGCGGCCGGCTTCGCCTCGGCGATCTGCGACAGGATGGTTTCGGCGTCGCAGTCTGCGGGCGAATACCAGATCACGATCGATGCCGTTCGCGGGTAGGCGCGCACACCGCGGACGCCCGCCGTCTTCCTGACGGTCTCCTCGACCGCGCCTACCCGGGCCGAGTCGAAGCGAAAGCCGTTGGCCTGCAATCGCATCCGACCGCCAGCGGCGGATACGACGGCCAGCTCGCCCTCGGTTTCGCGGGGAGCTTCAGCCGTCAGCATGGCCGTCCTCGGCGGTCGTGGTCAGCTCTGCGCCGGCCGGTGCCGGAACTTCCTCCCCGATGCGTTCGACCGCCTCGGCCATGACGTCGGCCATCGCCAACCGGGCGCGCTCGGCGCTCTGCTTGGTCTTGCGTTCGGTCGCGCGCGCAACGCGCAGGCCCCAGGCGGTCGCCGTTACCGTCGCCGCGCGCCACCGAGCCTTTGCCAAGGCCTCATAGGCGGCGGCGCCCACCAGGCCGGTGACCACCGTGGGCACCGTCTTTGCCACCAGTCCATGCCATGCCGTCATTCGAACGCTCCCTTCATGTTGGTTGTCCCGCAGGATTGCGGACGGGCGCACGGTCAGACCGTGCCTTCGGCCGGCACCGCCCCGTCGCCGCCCGGTTCGCCGACCGCCGCACCGCCCAGCTGTGCCTGCGGGCCGGTCAGCGCCGGTGTGAACTTGACCGCGTCCACCAGCTCGTCAATGGCCGCGGCGCCGCGGCCGTCGCGGACCGCCTCCGAGAAGCACGTCTCCAGGTGGTTGTGCAGCATCACCCGGTTCGCCCGCTCGAGCGAGGACTGGACCGCCGAAATCTGTTTCATCACGTCCACGCAGTAGGCGTCGGACTCCAGCATTCGGATGATTCCGTCGATGTGGCCCCGAACCGTCTTGAGCCGGTTCAGCGCCGCGCGCTTCTTGGACGTCAATTCGTCGCTCATGGCACCAGATACTACCCCACCCCACCCAGGGTGGGGTAGTATCGTGTTGCGGGCGGACGCTGACTGCTCCGCCAGCGTGGCTCAACCCCGGAAGGCGAGATCAAGGTGGCTGAATCACCCGACGCGAAGGCGACCGGCGCGGCACCCGCGCTGGAATCTGCGCAGCACAACGCCCGGCGCGGGCCCAACCGCCTCACCCAGGCCCTGGTGTGGGTAGGCATTGTGGCCGGGACGGTGTTCGTGGTCGCGGTCATTTTCTTTTCCGGCCTCTTTCTGGGCTGGAGCTCCGGCGGTCATTACGGGACGCATGACGGTGGTGGGGGCCGGACGGGACCGGGCGCGCACATGGGACCCGGCGGGATGATGGGCCCGGGCGGCATGACGTACCCTGGCGGGATGATGGGTCCCGGCGGCTCGGGCACATCCTCGCCTTCCACGCCGACGCCGACTCCCCGGCCGTGACGGCGTAGGGCGAAGCCACGGATGGCGATGCTGACGCGGCGCGCGGCGCTGGCCGCCCTCGGAGCGGGTGGCGCGACGATCGTCGGCTTTGCGTTGCGGGGTGTCGGCAAATGGCCCGCGCCCGATGTCCTGCTCGCCGATCACGACGGGTGCATGGCAAGTCCCGCGGACATGATGCGCTACGCCCAGATGTTCCACCGGCACCGCGAGATAACCCGCACGGTCGAGGAGATACCCGGCGGGGTGAGGACCACCACCGAATCGAGCTCTCCCGACCTCGCCGCGCAACTCCAGGCGCACGTGTCGAGCATGTACTCCCAGCTCGATCAGGGCAGGGAGGTCATGTGCATGAGCGACAGCCTGCCCACGTTGTTCCGCCAGGCGACCGGGTATCGGCGCCGGCTGACCTTCACCCCTACCGGGGTGATAGCCGAGGAAACCTCGGACGATCCGGCGCTCGCCCAGGTCATTCGCGCGCATGCGCAGGAGGTCACCGGCTTCGTGCGCGACGGCATGCCGCGGGCGATGCGCGGGATGATGGGCTGCGGGATGAGGGGGCCCGGGATGAGGGGGCCCGGAATGATGGGGCCCCGGGGAAGTCGCTGAAACCGCCGGACTCGCGGTCGGCCGGTTAGCTCGCGACCCGCCGCATCACTAGGCTCCTTGGTTCATGGGCCAGATGAGTGTGATCGTCACACTGGACGGCGACATCCACCCGCCCGGCACACCGCTGCTGCACGCCGACGACCTCGCGGCGGTTCGCGGTGACGGCGTCTTCGAGACTCTGCTGATCCGCGACG
>Ga0307441_1000603_pt1 | contig 12835 bp, 10 predicted proteins | sample SalMarWE160420MG_FD_202149 | JGI IMG/M metagenome (GOLD analysis project Ga0307441, IMG submission 202149) | Salt marsh sediment microbial communities from the Plum Island Ecosystem LTER, Massachusetts, United States - WE1604-20 | ecosystem: Environmental > Aquatic > Marine > Intertidal zone >... | reverse complement strand
GATAACACCCCCAAAAAAAAACCGCAAAGTGTTGAAAAGCCGGCACAACCATCCTCCGGCACAGCTCTCGTAAAATTCGATCCGCTTCAGCGCTATTTGGCGGAAATCAGCAGATATCGGCTTTTAACCAGAGAGCAGGAGATTGAGCTTGGCAAAAGAGTTCAGGAAGAGGGGGACACGGAGGCGGCATATATTCTTGTGACGGCCAACCTGAGACTTGTGGTCAAGATCGCATTGGAATTTCAAAGGGTCTGGATGCAGAATCTCTTAGACCTGATCCAGGAAGGAAATATCGGATTGATGCAGGCGGTCAAAAAATTTGACCCTTATAAAAATGTTAAGTTTTCATACTATGCCTCATTTTGGATAAAGGCCTATATTCTTAAATTCATCATGGATAACTGGCGCCTTGTAAAAATCGGGACCACCCAGGGGCAGCGGAAGTTGTTTTTTAAGCTAAAGAAAGAAAAACAGAAATTGATGGATCAAGGGTTTGATCCAAAACCAAAACTTCTTTCCGAGAAATTGGGTGTGTCTGAGCGGGAAATCGTGGACATGGACCAGCGACTTGACGGATGGGACGTTTCGCTGGATGCACCGCTGAAGGAAGATTCCGACGCGGGGCGGATCGATTTTTTAAATTCGGAAGAAGAATCTACGGAAGACCAGGTAGCGAAAAAGGAGATCGAAACGCTTCTCCACAACAAGATTGACGAGTTCAAGAAAACAATGACAAAAAGAGAACTTGAAATATTTGAGCTTCGAATTTTTGCCGACAATCCTGCCACATTGCAGGACATTGGTGATCGATACGGCATATCAAGAGAGCGGGTCCGCCAAGTTGAAAAAAATATCATCAAGAAACTCAGAGCATTTTTTAAACATGAAATGCCTGATTTTGACTCTTACAACAGTGCCGGCCTTCCCGGCTAAAATAGGATGTTGTTATAAATGAAAATCGACGTTAAGAATTTGACCATTATGATGATGGTCCTTTTATTTATATTCGGGTGTTCCGTCGAGAAAAAAGGGGCGCCATTGACGGAAAGACAGCCAGGGGACACAATCGCCGGTGCCGCCGGATCCGAAAATTCGTATTACTATTACACTGAATCACAACTGTATCAAAAACAGGGCAACCTGGACAAAGCCATACAGTCTCTCGATAAAGCCATTCAAAAAGATCCCGATTCTGCATATTTGAAATTAGAGCTGGCAATTCTTTACCTTCGACAAAAGAATAATAAAAAAGCACTGGATATTGTTGCAAACGTTGTTAAGAAAGATCCAGAAAACATCAAAGCACTGATCTTATACGGGAAATTGAAACAAGCATTCAAAGACAACGGGATTGCAGAAGAGACTTATGAAAAAGTGATTGCTCTGGACCCCGGACAAAAAAAAATATATCTGCTTTTGGGCAATATGTACATGCAGGAAGAAAAACTGGGAAAAGCCTTGGAAGTTTTTCATAAACTCGTTCATAACTTCCCTTCATCCTATGCCGGCCATTTTTTTATCGGAAAAATTTATGCGGCACAAAAGAATACGCCGGGTGCTGAAAAAGAGTTTAAAAAAGCGTTGGAATTAAATCCCGATCTCGAGGAACCGCGTTACGAATTGATAAAACTGTATGAGTCGGCTGGCAAGGAAAAGGAAATTATCCATATATACAAAGACCTTTTGGAAAAGGATCCGGAAAACATTAAAGCGGCTATGGAACTGGGTTACTTTTATCATCAAAAGGGAAAATCAAAGGAAGCTGAAAAGATATTTAAAGAATTGGGCAAAAGGAGCATTGATCAGATAGAAGTACTGAGAACACTCATTTATCTTTATTTGGATAAAAAGCAATATGATGCCGCCACCGTCATCCTTAAGGGAATGTTAAAGGGGGCTCCGGAAAGTTCGGACCTTCATTACGTCACCGGTATCACTTATGATGAGAGAAAAGACTGGAAAAACGCGATGGCCCAATTTAAACATGTTGCACCCGGATCCAGGTTTTATCAAGAAGCGGTTGTGCATACTGCATTTTTATATCAGGAGCATGAAAAAACGAAAGAAGCCATCGAATACTTGAAGGGCGTGGTTAAGGGTACCCCTGACGATCCGGAGTTTTTGCTTTATCTGGGTTCGCTTTATGAAGAAAATAATGAACTTGAAAATGCTGAAAATATTCTTCAACAAGGCATTAAACTCGACGGCAACAATCCCAGGCTCCATTTTCGTTTGGGAGTTGTTTATGACAAATGGGGAAAGAAAAAGGCTTCCATTTCACAGATGAAAACCGTGATACGCCTTGAACCGAAAAATGTAGATGCATTAAATTATCTTGGCTATACCTATGCGGAAATGGGGAAGAATTTGGACGAGGCTGAAAGCCTCATCAAGGAAGCATTAAAGGAAAAGCCTAATGACGGTTATATTACGGACAGTCTCGGCTGGGTTTATTTTAAAAAAGGGCTTTATGAAAAAGCCGTGATGTATCTGGAAAAAGCTGTCAGCCTTGTGCCTAACGATCCCATAATTTTGGAGCATATGGGAGATGCATACTTTAAAATAAGCAAGAAAGAAAAAGCGCTTCAATTCTATAAGCGCTCACTGTCAAATAAAAAGAAAGACAAGTCAAGCCTCGAAAAAAAAATTCAGGAATTGACCGGAAAATGAAAAGGTCGTCCCAAAACATGCCGCTTCCGGTGATTCTTTTTGTCAGCCTGTTTTTCTTCTCTGCATGCACTTTGATTTCTCCAAGAATATCGAAAACATCAAATAACCTCCGGACCTCTTCAGAAGCCGCCGAGACGGTTTCGGCCCTGAAACGCCAAAACCATAAACTTACAACCTTCAAAGGATTGGGCAAAATTATCTTTCTGGGACGCGAAGGAAAAAAGGTCGCAACACGCATCGCGTGGGTTGCATCCGTACCCGACAGGATGCGAATTACACTCAGCAGTATCTCAGGCCAACCGATAATCAGCGCCGCAAGCGACGGCCAATGGCTCTATCTCATTTCTTATGCCAAAGGTGATTTTTATAAAAAACGCGCCACTGCTTCAAACATGAAACATTTTCTTTCGATATCCATAAGGTCCCGAGACATCGTTGATCTTTTAGCCGGCCGTGTCCCTTTTGAAAAATATGATTCGGCGGTATTGATTGAAGACGGATCTTTAAATATATCGTCGGATGAAGATTTCGATACGGCGAGCGCTTCATCGCCTGTGGGTAATGCGCTCGGAGACATCCTTATTTTAAAAGATAAATGGGGTAATGTGCTGGAAAAGATTTATCTTAACCAAAAACACGATGTCCAAACAATCGAAATGTTCAATACAACCGGTGCCCTTTTATACCGGGTACAGTTTTATAAAATGCAACAAATTGACACCTATCGCGTTCCATTCCGACTCAAAGTGTTCAATGACGAGGGGCAGGGGTTCATGCTTGACCTGAATCGATATTGGGCCGATGCCCGGGTGCCTCCGTCTGTTTTTACGTTGACACCACCGAAATGAGGAAAAATAGTTTTTTTATCACGAAAAGCCTATCACGAAAACACGAAAAGCCTATCACGAAAACACGAAAGGGCGAAAGCACGAAATAAATAATATTCTTTTTCATGTTTTTAAAATTTCGCCTGCCCCGTAGGCAAATTTTGTCGTACTGGGGTGCTTTCGTGATAAAGTTTTTTTGGGTTCAAAGATAAATCTATGGTTTTCAAAACCCAGCAAAGCCGGGAAATATGGCTTCGCTGTAACAAGGTTCAATCGAAAATCGTCAATTGTGATCCATGGACGGCGTTCAAGAATACTGTTTCGCTGCCGAAAAGACGCTGGGAAAGCTGGCGAAATGGCTTCGCATTCTCGGGTTTGACACGTTTTATTCGCCGGATTTATCCGGAAAACAGTTGATCGATGCCGATATAAAGCGGATCCTCCTCACCCGGACCCGGCGGATTCGGGATTTGAATTTATCCAAAAAGTGTATATTTATCGCGTCAAACGATCCCTTTGAACAACTCCGGGAGGTCTTTCAAGCGACGGGCATTACCAGAAGGGATATCCTGCCTTTTTCGAGATGTATCCGATGCAATGCCTTGATCCGGCAGGTTCCAAAAGATTTCGTTCGAAAGATGGTGCCCGATTATGTGTGGGAATCTCATGATACGTTCCGAATGTGCGATCTTTGTCGTAGAATCTACTGGTCGGGAAGCCATACCCGGCGCAGCCGTGACATCATAGAAAGTTTATTCATATGACGTATGGAAATTCAAACAAAGTCGTCGCATTGGAGGCCCGCCTCAAAGCGTGCAAAAATGTTTTGACCTTGGGTGTCCGGCCGAATTTTTATGACTATCGTCCGGATGAAGCCGAAAAGATCCGCAGCGCCCGAAAAATATACTATCCAACCACATTTTACGCCGAATTGTTTGACGCGATGGGCAAAAAAACGTTTCCCAGTTATCATACCTACAAGTGTGTTCAGGACAAAATCAAGCAGACCGCTTTATTCAATCTGTTGGACATCCCCCATCCCAGAACGAGGGTATTCTACGGAAAGCGCCAAAAAAGCAATATCTGCAATCATTTTAAATTTCCGTTTATCGCCAAGATCCCGAGAGGATCGGCGATGGGAAGAGGGGTGTATCTGATACGCAACCGGGAAGATCTCATTTCATACTGTCGCCTGTCCACGGTTGCGTATATTCAGGAGTACCTTCCGTCGGACCGTGATATTCGAGTGGTGATTATCGGCAAAGAGACGGTGCATGCTTATTGGCGTATCGTTCCGCCCGGTGATTTTAGGAGCAATGTCGCAGTAGGCGCCGACATCAGTCTCGACCCCGTTCCACAAAAAGTCCTTGATTTTGCCCTTGATATTGCTCAAAAATGTCAGTGGGACGATGTGGGAATCGATATCGTTTGCGATACAGGGAAACTCTTTGTTCTTGAAGCGAATATGAAATACGGAAAAGAAGGATTTCGAAAGGCGGGTATCGACTATATCAAACTCATGGAGCAGATGATTGAAAATGGACGTATTTAAAAATCAAAATCTTGACTTGATCAGCAAAGCGTTGCAGGAGCGGGAGAAAACCATCCTTTCACCGATCGCCACATTGAGCGCCCAGGGCGTTCGCCGTCACCATGAAATTCAGCTGGAGGAGGGGTATCGCCAGACGTTTTCGGTGGATGTGGATCGAATCCTCCATTCACATGCCTATACGAGATACATTGACAAAACCCAGGTGTTTTATTTGATTCATCATGACCACATCACCCACCGGGTTTTGCATGTTCAACTGGTGTCCAAGATTGCAAGAACCATCGGGCGCTATTTGGGACTGAATGAAGATTTAATCGAAGCCGTTGCACTGGGACATGATATCGGGCATACACCTTTCGGGCATGACGGTGAACGGTTCTTATCCGAACTCTGCAGGTCCGGCGGTATCGGGAACTTTTTGCACAATGTTCAGAGTGTTCAGTTTCTGGATTTTGTTGAACGAAAAGGGAAGGGATGGAACCTGTGCCTTCAGACCCTGGATGGGATTCTTTGTCATGATGGAGAAATCCACAACCAGGTGCTTAAACCTGAGCGCAAAAAGACATTTGAAACGCTCGAAAAAGAGATGGCGCAGAAAAAAGAAGATGTCTCAACCCCGCTCATGCCCATGACCCTGGAAGGATGCGTTGTTCGGATGGCGGATACCATCAGCTACATCGGTCGCGATATAGAGGATGCCATCCGGCTAAATATCATCGAACGGATCGACCTCCCGAAAGAGAGTGTGGACATATTGGGGAACACAAACGGAACCATTGTTTACCATCTGGTCACGGATGTGATCAACACCAGCTTTCAAAACCCCTATATCGCTTTCAGCCGGAAAGCATCCGAAGCGTTAAAGCAGCTCAAGGCTTTTAACCTCGAGCGGATTTACATGAGTTCGAAAATCAAAAAGGACACCGAGACCATCAAAACACTTTTTGGGATGCTTTTTGAAAAATATCTCGATGATATTGAAAATGAGAACCATTCATCGGTGATATTCAAAGGTTTTTTGAAAAATATGTCTGAAGATTATATTCAAAACCACTGCAAAGAAGAAATCGTCAGGGATTTTATCGCCGGCATGACGGACCAATATTTTTTAAGACAGTGCCCTGAAAACGTGCGGCCGAAAATTAGATTTCATTGAAACCAGAAATCATCTCAGAAAGACGGATATGGGAAAATCAGCAAATCGCCGCAGGAAAGACAACATTTTTAAATCCCAAAAACGATCTTACCGGAATTTGATCTCAAAATCCAACCTGGTCGCCTTCAGGGTAACCGTTAAAGAAACAGATCTGTTTGTACAGGCCTCGACACCTCTTGAAGACATTACCAGGGAACTGGTACTGGAGAAGAGAGGGTATATCGAGAACTATATCAAAAAGCACCCTGAATTCGCGAGAACCTTGCAGCCATGGCATGTAACGGCATTTGAGCCGGTCATTATCCGCGATATGGCCCTTGCGGGAGAAAAAGCGGGTGTCGGCCCAATGGCTGCAGTGGCCGGCGCAATCGCCGAACATGTGGGTATTGATCTACTGCGATATAGCCATGAGGTCGTTGTAGAAAACGGCGGCGATGTTTTTCTAAAATCGGATGATCCGCTTACCGTCGGTATTTTTGCAGGCCGGTCGCCGTTGAGTTTACGCATGGGAGTTCGTATCGAATCCGGGGGAAGCCCAATAGCCGTATGCACATCGTCGGGCACCGTCGGCCATTCGTTGAGCCTGGGGAAAGCCGATGCGGTCTGCGTGGTATCGGATTCCTGTTGCCTTGCAGATGCCGCTGCAACGTCCATCGGAAATCGGGTAAAATCAAAGGGTCATATCCAGCCGGCAGTCGATTTCGGTAAACATATCGAAGGCGTTAGGGGGATTGTGGTGATCATTGAAGATGAGATCGGTATATGGGGGGATCTGGAGGTCGTACCGCTGAACTTAGAAAAAGGTTGAGTTTTCAGTAAGAAAAAGGTAGAGGGAATCATGGAATGCCGGAATTATGGAGGACGCCGCTTCAGGCATGATTAAATTTTTGGCTGAAAGAACCTGAGCCAAATTGAAAATTGAAAGAATTTCTTCCGCCACTAAGGCACCGAGTCACTAAGAAAGAATAATAAATATGTCCTTTGTGTCTTAGTGCGAGACCTTTGAAAAATGCATATTTTTGATCGAGTTTAAAGCAGGCAATAATTTTAACCACAGGAATAAATTGAGTATTTCGAGGATTAAAATTTGAGCCTAACGCAGAAATCGGGCAAAAAGAGGTGTTTTGCAAAGGTTTCAGTGCCGTTGTGGCAGGCACACCAAGATATTTTGAATTTGGATTGGATAGGAGCTGTGACATGAAGACCATGTGGGCGCCCTGGCGCATGGAATATATTCTCGGCGAGAAAGACGAAGGGTGCATTTTTTGTAAAGCGCTTTCAGATCAGGACAACCTGACGCTTTATAAAGGTCATGCGGCACTGGTTGTTATGAATAAATATCCATATATCAACGGTCATTTGCTGGTTGCGCCGATCCGGCATTTATCCGCGTTGGACCAAATGAATAAAGATGAAATGGGGGATCTTCTCGAAACTGTCGAAAAATCCGTGGGAATCTTAAAAAAGACGATGAAGCCGGATGGTTTTAACGTTGGGCTCAATTTGGGAAAAGTGGCGGGCGCCGGCGTTGAGGAACATCTCCATTTCCATATTGTTCCCAGGTGGTTTGGGGATACCAATGCGTTAACCGTTTTTGCCGATGTACGCGTCATTCCGGAGCATTTGCTGGCCACTTACAACAAGCTGAAGCCATACTTTGATAAAATGGATTAAATATCCTGAATTAAAAGGAGATAAATGATGAAAAAAGTGAAAATTGTACTCTGGATCATTTTACTCGGCTTTCTCGCAATTATCTTTTTTTCAAACCAAGATTATTTTTTAGCCAAACAAAGCATTCAAATAAAAATACCACATGTCGCAACCAAATCATTCAAAGAGGTGCCCAATATCGTCTACTTTCTTGTTTTTTTTGTTATCGGTTTTTTGATTGCTTATTTTCTCAGTCTTTCCGAACGGTTCAAATCGAAAAAGACCATTAAAAATCTAAATTCGGCAGCGACCTCACAATTGCAGGAAATTTCAGATCTCAAGAAGGAAATGGACGCATTAAAGAGCAATGTTGTCGACAATAAAGCATCTGAACCTGAGCCCGAAGCGCAGAGCCCGGCGAGCACGACTTGACATTTTTGTTGAATATTTTATAATTTATTCGCGTTAACTGCAGTCAATATCATTTTTGTTGTGAGTTTTATCCGCCGTTGGCGTGATCTTTCAGCCAAAAATTTAATGATACCCGAAAGGGTCATCTTTTCAAAAAGGTCACATTGTCACCTTTTTTCGTTGTTCGAGTCGTATGAATCTTCAAAAAGCAACGCCCATGATCAAACAGTATCTCTCCATCAAGGAAAGGTATACGGATGCGATACTTTTTTACAGGATGGGTGATTTTTACGAAATGTTTTTTGAAGATGCTGAAGTTGCATCCAAAGCCCTTGAAATTACCCTGACATCCAGAAACAAGAAAGATGAATTTCCGATTCCCATGTGCGGCGTGCCGTACAAGGCTGCCCGGGGATATATCGCCCGGCTTGTAGACCGGGGCCACAAGGTGGCCATTTGCGACCAGGTGGAAGACCCCGCTCTCGCCAAAGGGTTGGTCAAAAGAGAAGTCGTTCGGGTGATGACGCCGGGAATGATCCTTGACAATGATCTTTTGGACGAAAAATCGGATAATTATGTTCTTGCCGTGGCTCGGCAAGATGATATGTTCGGGCTCAGCTATTTGGATATTTCCACCGGATCTTTCAGGCTCTCGGAATCAAGGGATATGGGCTCGATTATGGACGAAGCCCTTCGAATTTCGCCCAGTGAAGTGCTTTTTCCGGAATCATCAAAAAACGACCGGCTTTTTTTACCGGTGTCGAATGCCTTGTCGGATCGATCCATAAGCTATATATCAGACATTGCGTTTGAATATGGCAGAGGGCGTCAACGGCTCATCGATCAATTTAACACCCTTTCCCTTGAAGGTTTTGGGTGCGAACAAATGAAGGCCGGCGTCCGTGCTGCCGGTGCTTTGGTTTATTATATAAGAGAAACACAGAAACAAAAAATCCAACATTTATCAACGCTTGAATCTTATTCCCTCAGCAACTACCTTATTATCGACGATATAAGCTTCCGAAATCTCGAAATTATAAAAAATATTAGAACAGGATCAAAGCAAGGAACACTCCTGGGGATCATGGACCAAACCGTGACGGCCATGGGCGGGAGACTGCTGAAACGATGGATCCGGTATCCGCTAATGGATGTGCCCGAGATATCATCCAGGTTGGATGCCGTTGAAGAAGCGAAAAAAAACATATCGGTTCGCCGGAATATCCGTGAAAAAATGAAAACGGTATATGATCTTGAGCGACTCGGAAGCAAAATTGCCATGGGACAGTGCAATGCCCGGGATCTTGTTGCACTGAAACAGTCGCTGAACAGTCTTCCGGATATCTGGTCCATGCTTTCAGATTTCGATGCGGAACGCTTAAAGTGCGGTCAAAATATCGACAACTTGTGTGAACTGGCCGAATTGATCGATAAGGCCATTCGAGAAGATGCGCCGCCGTTTGTCAATGAGGGGCAAATGATCAAAGCCGGCTTCAATGGCGAGCTCGATGAACTCATTTCCATGAGCAGGGACGGGAAAAAATGGATGGCCCAGCTCGAATCCAAAGAAAAGGATGCAACAGGGATCAGCTCGCTTAAAGTCAGTTATAACAAGGTGTTCGGTTATTTTATCGAGATTCCCAAAGCCCGGTCCAAAGCGGTTCCATTGCATTATGTGCGTAAACAGACCCTTGTAAATGCAGAGCGATACATTACTGACGAGTTGAAAAAGTTTGAAACAAAAGTGTTGGGGGCAGAAGATCAACGGGCGGTTCTTGAATTCGAGCTGTTTACCCAAATAAAAAACGAGGTCATAAAAAACAACAGTGCCATTCAACAGGCGGCCCGATTTCTGGCTGGTTTGGACTGTTTGCTGACGCTGGCTGAAATTGCCGACCAAAATGACTACCACCGGCCGGAAATTAACACCCAGGGCTGCCTTCTCATTGAAGACGGGCGCCATCCGGTGGTGGAGAAAATGATAACCGGCGAGCGATTCGTACCGAACACCATTCGTTTGGATGATGCCGATGAGCAAATACTCATCATCACCGGCCCCAATATGGCCGGAAAATCAACGGTGCTTCGTCAGGTGGCGCTGATGGTTCTCATGGCCCAGATCGGCGCTTTTATCCCGGCATCAAAAGCTTCGATGGGTATTACGGATAGAATATTCACACGTGTCGGCGCCCTGGACAATCTTTCCCAGGGACAGAGCACCTTTATGGTCGAGATGCAGGAAACGGCCAATATTTTACATAACGCAACTCAAAAGAGTCTCATCATCATGGATGAAATCGGCCGGGGAACCAGTACCTTCGACGGTCTCAGCATTGCATGGGCGGTTGCGGAACACCTTCATGATTTAAAGGGCAAGGGGGTTAAGACACTTTTTGCCACCCATTACCATGAGTTGACGCAGCTGGCTCGATCCAAGCCCCGGGCAAAAAATTATAATATCGCCGTCAAAGAGTGGAATGATGAAATCATTTTTCTAAGAAAGCTGGTGGAAGGCGGCACAAACAGAAGTTACGGTATACAGGTGGCGCGGCTTGCGGGCATTCCTAATCCGGTTATCCTTCGTGCCAAAAAAATTCTTTATGAAATCGAAAGCAACGAAAGTGGCTTGAAGGGGTCATCTGTTTTGACCGAAGGATTGAATATTACGGGGAAAGGTCACGTACAGCTCAATCTTTTTTCCAAAGCGGATCATTTTATTGTAGAGAAACTGCAAAATCTCGACATCTCGAAAATGACGCCGCTGGATGCGCTCAATTGTTTAAATGAACTGCAGGAGAAGGCCAAGACCATTGTTATTTAATCACAAAAAGATATGTTTTTCCGGTATCCTGGTGATCTGCATATTTTTTATGATGCCACCGCGGATCTCATCTGCGGCGACCGCAAAACAAAAGTATTATAGAGCGGAAGCCTGCTATAAAAAACTTCGTCACAGTCCCAAAAAACAAAAATACAGAGACAAATGGCTGGCCTGCATCGAAAAATTCGATGCGGTTTACCGACATGATCCCCAGGGACCATGGGCGGCGGCAGGACTTTATATGTCCGGACAACTGTATCAGGAACTTTATAAACGATCCTTCAAAACATCCGACAAGGAAACAGCAGGGCATATCTATGACCGTATTATCGCGGGTTTTCCGAAAAGCAGATACCACCGAAGCGCTGAAATTGCCTTGCGTCATTTGAGATATAAAACGACTCAAAAATTAGCTGCTAAAAACGCAACATCCAGTAAAAAGAAGGCAGATGACGAAATTGAAGCGGAAATTGAAAAGTATGCTTCAGCACCGGTTTCGGTTAACAAAAATATAAAGGCGCCTTCGTCGGAGACGGCCACCGTTTCCGGCCTTCGATACTGGTCGAATCCCAGTTATACCCGGGTCGTTGTGGATGCGGACAACGATGTTGTCTATAGCCATAAACTTCTCAAAAAAGACGCATCGAATAAGAAACCTCAACGGTTATATGTCGATTTAAACAACAGCCGGCTGAAAAAAGACATTGAAAAAACCGTTCCGATCAATGACGATCTCCTCCTCGACGCCAGGGCCGGTCAGTTTGCATCCAACCGGGTTCGCGTTGTGGTCGATATTAAGTCATTCAAGCGATATAAGATATTTTCACTCAAAAATCCGTTCAGGATCGTTATCGACATCTGGGGAGAAGTCGCGCCATCGCCGTCACCGATTTTAAAGGCGAATATAAAAAGTGAAAAACTTCCGCCCGGGGCGTTGGTCAAGCAGCTTGCCCTGGGTGTTCACCGTATTGTCATCGATCCGGGGCACGGGGGTAAAGATTACGGCGCGCCGGGATATCAACGCGGTGTATATGAAAAAGATATCAATCTGATGCTTGCACGGCGGTTGGCCAGGAAAATTCGCAAAGAACTGGGGTGTGAGGTGATCATGACCCGAAACAGCGATCGATACCTGACCCTTGAAGAGCGCACCGCCATTGCAAATACTAAAAATGCAGACCTTTTTATTTCCATACATACCAACGCCGCCCGGGACAAAAGGGCATACGGCATCGAGACGTTTTACCTGAATCTGGCCACGGACAATGATGCCATTCTGGTCGCAGCCAGGGAAAATGCGACTTCAACAAAAAATATCAGTGATTTGGAAACGATTTTGAGCGACCTGATGCAAAATGCCAAGATCAACGAATCGAGCCGTCTGGCGGTTTATGTCCAAAAATCGATGTGCCGGTATTTGGGAGACCATTACAGCAGGGTAAGGGGTAAAGGTGTAAAACAGGCCCCGTTCTATGTGCTTCTGGGTGCCCAGATGCCCGCAATCCTGATAGAAACGTCATTCATCAGCAATCCCAGGGAATGCCGAAGGCTAAGAAGTACAATCTATCAGGATAGAATATCCGAAGCCATTATCAAAGGAATCAAAAAATATATCAGGAACATGAATCCGACGGCATTCACGGATAAAAATCCTAACCCGAGTTCGGGAAAATACGGAGGATAGACAATGGAATACCGAAACATCATATTTCAAGCAGAAAAAAGGATCGCCACCATCACGTTCA
>Ga0307441_1000601_pt1 | contig 12850 bp, 9 predicted proteins | sample SalMarWE160420MG_FD_202149 | JGI IMG/M metagenome (GOLD analysis project Ga0307441, IMG submission 202149) | Salt marsh sediment microbial communities from the Plum Island Ecosystem LTER, Massachusetts, United States - WE1604-20 | ecosystem: Environmental > Aquatic > Marine > Intertidal zone >... | reverse complement strand
AGACTCATCCCGTCGAAAACTGAAGCTGGCTGTATTCCATAACCTGCCGGTTGGCGGAGGCATTAGTGTGGTTGTTTCTCTGCTTCGTCAGCTCGAGCCTCTCTTTTCAGTAACAATCCATTATCCCGAGGGCTCATCCTCACCGGAAGTTCAGGATACAATCAGAACGAAAGAATGGCCTTTCCGGGCGGGAAGGAAAATTTCCGGACTCAGAAAACTGTTTGCTCCTCTCTTTCTACCCGCCAGGCTCAAATCGCTAGATAACCTCTGTCGCGGCATTGCGGGGGAAATTAATTCGGACTACGATATTGCCCTGGTTCATAATTCCATGTTCGTTGCTGCACCACCCGTTCTGAAATATCTGAAAATCCCTTCCGTTTATTTCTGTTACGAATTTCCCAGACACCTGTACGAACCGGAACTTGTAAGAAGAACCGGCAACGGACTTTTCCGGTTTCTCCTGTCTCCTTTAAGATCCTTTGAGAAGACAATGGATAAAGAAAGCATATTCTGCGCGGATGAAATAGTTACATTCTCAAGCTGGATGAAAAGCAGGATTTCTGATATTTACGGACTTGACTCCTCCATTGTAAGACCTGGGATAGATACAGGTTATTATCATATGGAAAAGGATAAAGCAAAGAGCAATATGGTCTTGAGTATCGGTGCGCTCTGGCCGTTCAAAGGTCATGAAATGGCGATATCGGTTGTTTCCCGTATCAAACAGGATATCAGACCAGCTCTTGTTATAGTTGCTGACAGGGAATTCCCCGGATACGGTGACGAACTGAGAAAAACTGCCGCCGAAATGGAAGTAGACCTGACATTGAAAAAGGGAATCTCAAATGACGAACTGATATCTCTTTACAACACTGGAATTGCTGTGCTGTGCTGTCAGCACAACGAGCCCTATGGGCTCATCCCGCTTGAAGCAATGTCATGTGGTATCCCTGTTATTGCGGTAGAAGAGGGTGGTTTCATTGATAATCTCAAGAATGGTGAGAATGGAATACTTGTAAAGAGAGATCCGTCCGAGATGGCCGGAGCACTGAAGAGTATTCTGACTGATACTCACCTCAGGGAAAGGCTGATTTCAGGCGGATTGAGGTTCGTTTTCCGGGAAAGGTCTTCATCTGAAGCGGGTACTGAACTGGCTGAGATTCTTTCGAGAGTTTACAATAACAGGTAATTTCCTTCTATCTGCCTGATTCTTATACACTTGTCATTTCCAGCATTTCCCTGGCTTCCTTCCAGACTCTTTCCAGACTAAGCGATGTCATGCATTTAGCATCTTCGCACTCATCTATACCTCTGTCGGGATGGCATGGGCTGCAGTCAACCGAATTTGAAACGAGACTCCTGTGAAGCCGGTCAGGAGGATACACTCCTATTCGCAATGGATCTGTAGGACCAAAGAGAGTTAATGTAGGCGTGGAAACCAGACCAGCAATATGCATAAGACTGCTGTCGTTTGTAATCTGCAGCCTACATCCTGCAAGGACAGAAGCTGCCTCCAATATGGAAGTATTTCCAACAAGGTTCGTTGCTGAGTCCGGAAGATTATCAAGAATGTCACCGAGAACTTCTCCGTCTTCTTTGCTTCCCAGGATAACGGTTCTGATTCCCTCCTCGTTAAGAAGAGCTATCAGCCGGCTGAATCTTTCCGGAGGCCATCTCTTTCTGTTAGTGTTCCTTATGCTGGATCTGCCACCTCCAGGACTGACCGCTACGGTTCCAGGTTGGATAAGGGAAATAACCGAATCGGTAATTTTTCTCTCGGGAAGGTTGATCCGCGGTTCGGGAAGAGGTTCGATTCCATTCCAGCCAAACAGTCTTGCGTATCGTTCAGCATCGTGTTCTATCAGGCCAGTTTCAAATGGCACAATTTTCGTGAGTCCGAATTTTCTTTTACCTTGACCTATTCTACTGCCTGCCCCGGTGGCGAGAAGAAGGAGTCTTAACGGAAGCACTCTGTGGAGAAGGTACACCTCTTTATATCTCTGTTTTCTTAAACGGACAGCCAGAGAGAACAGAGATAAGCGCTTTCGGGGATCTGTCAGTATCTTCTCGTCAACGGAAATGACTTTGTCTGCGGGTGCCGAGCATTCTGCGAGTGCTGTTGTATTCATTCCGGTGAGAAGGTGTATTTCAGCTGAAGGCCGTTGTTTCCTGAGAAACTCCAGAGAGGGAAGGGACATTATGAAATCACCAATTGCATAAAGTTTTATGACAAGAATCCGCTCATGGTTCTTTTCTGGAAGTTCCAGGCCACAAGGAGACTTATCTGTGGATGAACGTACCTGCATATTTCTCCATCGTACGATGTTCCGGATGAATTCCTGACGGAAGCGACAATACAGGAAGCAGGCATGTCCTGTCAATAATCCAACTAATATTGAATTTTAATAATAAGTATGCTTATTGCTGTACATGGCACCCTTGTGATAATTATCTTTCACCGAACGAAACGATATTTCAGAATGGAGACTTTGATGCATCTTCTATTTGATGCCACGAGCCTTAAAAAACATCTTGACGGCATCAGCAGGTATTCCATTGGAGTGATCAATGCCCTTTTAAAGGTCAGACCTGACTGGGAGTATTCTATTCTTGTCGCGCCTGAGGCTGCTGTGCATCTGGAAGATCTTCCTGTCAGAACCGCAGGAATCGGAGAGGCGGGATTCAACCGGGGAATAAGCAACGCTGCTTTGCAAAAGAGCAATTCTTCGAAAGCTGATTGTTATCTGAACTTTTCATCAGTAACTTCCAGTCCATCAATACCTGAAATTATCACAGTTCAAAACCTTATGTCTTTGAACTTTTACGGATTTCACGGAAACAGTTTTCTGAAAAATTTTATTGAAAGAAACATTTTCAGAATGAAATTAAAAAAATCTTTGCAGAGCGCTTCAGCAATTTCAGTATCTGCGGAAATAACTCTTGCAGAGTTGCAAAATACTTTCCCGGATTCAGTGGACAAAGTATTTGTAACTGGAGAAGGGCAGGATCTTTTTTCAGGTGATGAAGTCGTAAACTCAGCAAGAAAGGGTTATATTCTCTACGTAGGGAATGCAAGGGCTTACAAGAACGTTACAAGGTTAATCGTTGCCTACTCTAGGCTGAAAGCCATTAATCCCAAATTCCCGGAGATGAGTATGGTCGTTCGCAGGGACAGAGCATTCAAGAATTTCATGCGTGAAATTGATGACTGTTCTGCCAGGGACAGCATAACCGTTCTTTCCGAGATCGCGGATGAAGAGCTGAAACAGCTGTACCGGGAATGTATAGGTCTTGTAATTCCTTCACTTAAGGAGGGTTTCGGGCTTCCCGCTCTTGAAGCGATGGCTGCGGGTTCTCCTGTTGTTGCTTCCTCGGGAACGGCTCTCGAGGAACTGGTCGGAGATGCCGGTATTTATGTAGATCCCGAATCGATCGAAAGTATAATGCATGGTATGGCAATGCTTACTTCCCAGCATGAGCTCAGAAGCAGCTTATCCGTAAAAGCTTTTAAGAGAGCTGGAAACTACTCTTGGGAAAAAACCGCGGAAATTATTGCGGACAGAATCGAGGCGATCTCATCTTGAAAGCAGCAGTTATCAATCCGCCTTTCATGAACGGCAGATTTTCCAGAACTTCCCGGTCCCCGGGAATCAACAAGAGCGGAACTCTGTACTGGCCTTTCTGGCTGGCTCACGGAGCCGGAGCTCTTGAACAGGCCGGACATGAGGTTCTTTTTCTTGATTGTCCGGCTGAAGGCATCGATGAGAACGAAATGCTGCGGAAGCTGGATGAATTCAACCCGGGGCTTGCGGTTATAGATACTTCAACCCCTTCTATATACAGTGACCTTAGATTAGCTTCGATGATCAGCAAATATCTTCCTGACTGTTTTATTCTGCTCGTTGGCACCCATGTAAGTGCTCTTCCTCGGAAGAGCCTGCGGTTATCTCCCAAGGTGAACGCTGTCGCTGTTGGCGAGTACGATGCCACTCTCGTTGACGTTGCTGATACCATCGAAGGCGGTGGTGATCTTACCGGAGTACCTGGGCTGTGTCTTAATCTAAAAGGAGAAATCTTCAACACGGAGTCAAGGGAAATGATAGATGACCTTGATTCTCTGCCTTTCCTGGCGGATGTCTACAGAAAGCATCTTAAACCGGAAAACTACTTTTTCGCTGCGGCAAGGTTTCCAAGCGTAATGACTATTACCAGCCGCGGCTGTCCCTACAAATGCTCTTTCTGTGTCTGGCCCCAGGTCATGCATAGAGAAAAGTACCGTGTACGTTCAGCGGAACATGTTGCGGAGGAATTCCGGCTCTTCCAAGAGTATTTCCCTCAGATTCAGGAAATAGTCATCGAAGATGATACTTTCTCAATCGACAGCAAAAGGGTCGAAGAAGTCTCGGAAGCTCTTATAAAAAATGGCAATCGTATTCCCTGGACTGCCAACGTAAGGGCAAATCTTTCTCTGGAAGCAATGCAAAAAATGAAAGCCGCCGGCTGCAGGATGATCATTGTCGGTTACGAATCCGGTTCTCAGGAAATCCTCAATGCGGTAACAAAAGGTACCACTGTAAAGCAGAACCTGGAATTTGCCGAAAGGGCAAAAAAAGCATCTCTTCTCGTTCACGGCTGCTTCATGGCAGGAAATCCCGGAGAAACTCTGAACACTCTCGAGAAAACTTTTCAGATGTCTCTGAAACTTTCCCCGGATACCGCACAGTACTTCCCCATCATGGCATACCCCGGCACAAGGCTTTACGACCAGTACAGGAAGGAAGGGAAACTGAGAACGGAGAATTTCGATCAGTGGTTGACGGAGGAGGGTCTTCATAACTGTGTAGTCGATCTTCCCGGCCTTCCGTCTGAGGTCCTTGTAGAATGGTGTAACGAAGCAAGGAAACGGTTTTACCTGCGGCCGGCGTACCTCGTTTACAAACTGCTTCAGACACTAAGACACCCCTTTACCGAGGGCAGGAGAACTTTAAGATCCTTTGGTACTTTCCGCAAGCACCTTTTCAGGAAGAAAAAGAAAGGCGAATAAACTCAAACAGTATCATCAGATGTATATTATGCTCGTTTCGGTGATATACTGTTTCAAGGTTGGGAGAAACAGCTGAAGAATAAGAATCTGGCAATGGGTCTTGCTTTCGATGGAATTGCGATATTTCTTTCCATGGTAGTTTCAGCATGGATTAAATTCGACTCGGGTGTTTTCCCGGATGCTATCTCTATATCAAACATCATCGTCTTTTCCGGAGCCCTTGTTTCGGTTCCCTTCTGGTGGTTTATCTTCGCGCTGTCGGGATCTTACAGGCTGCATTGGGACATGAGCTGGGCCGATGAAATGAAACTCGTGATAAAACCAGTAACTACGGGTTTTATCATACTCTTCTTCGGGGCTTTTCTGGTATCACCTTCCGCATCGATTGGAAGATGGATCATTATTTTTTACTATGTTGCCCTTCTTATTTTTATTTTCACATCACGCAGCTGTACACGTATCCTGGAAAGAAGGCTTGCTAAGAAGGGCAAACTGTTTCGCCGTGCGGCAATAGTCGGAATTGGAAAGGCCGCTTCCGATCTTGAGGCCTATTTAATCGACAACACTGCTCTTGGTTACGATATCATGGGTTTTGTGGATCCAGAGAAGGATGGTTCGGTAGCTACTGTGCCGGCTGACAGAGTTATCTGCACAGTAAGTGATCTGTCAGAAACTATAAAAGACTACTCTATACAGGAACTTCTTGTAACAATAGCCTCGAATTTCCATGAGGACATCCTTTCCCTTCTACTTCCCGCTACGGGAGAAGGAATCAGGATCAAGGTAATACCTGATATCTACGACGTGGTTACCGGACACGTTCACAGTACTCAGATAATGGGTCAGCCTTTCATGGAAATATTACCCGAACGGTTGAATTACAGGCAGAAACTTGTGAAAGTATGTATCGATTACTTTATAAGCTCCGTTGTACTTTTTGCTGGTTCTCCCTTATGGCTGATTATAGCAATTGGTATAAAGCTCGGTTCAAAGGGTCCCGTCTTCTACCGCCAGGAGAGGGTGGGGAAAGGCGGAAAACTCTTCTGGCTGTTCAAATTCAGAAGTATGGTTGACGATGCCGAAAAGAAGAGCGGCCCGGTCTGGGCTGACAGGAACGATTCAAGAGTTACTCCTCTGGGCAGATTCCTGAGAAAATCCCGAATTGACGAGATTCCTCAGCTGATAAACGTTCTGAAGGGTGAGATGTCTGTAGTCGGCCCAAGGCCCGAGCGACCGGTCTTCGTAAACGAACTCAGGAAAATGTACCCTTTCTATCAGAAAAGACTCACTATCAAACCCGGTCTTACGGGATGGGCACAGGTCAAGCTCGAGTACGATACGGATATGGAAAGTGTTGCAAACAAACTGAGATACGATTTTTTCTATATAGAGAATCAATCGATTTTTCTGGACCTCGAGATACTTGCACGTACACTGAAGGTTGTTTTTACAGGTGCAGGGGCTCATTAGATTTTTTTGAAAGGAAAGATAAATGGCAGTTCCCCTCTTGGATATAAGCAGGCAGCATCAGCCGATAATCGATGATCTCCGATCTGTTTTCAACAAGGCTCTGGAAACATCATGGTTCATTAAGGGCCCTGAAATGGAGCAGCTTGAAAAGGAATTCGCCGAATACTGCGGCACTGAAAAAGCGATAGGCTGTGCTTCGGGAACGGATGCGCTTATCCTTGCGCTCATGGCTGTAGGAGTCAGGCCGGGAGATATCGTAATTACAACACCATTCACATTTTTCGCATCTGCGGGAGCCGTTGTAAGAGCGGGTGGAATTCCTTTGTTCCTTGATATCCTTCCGGATTCGTTCAATATCAGTCCCGATCTTCTGTCTGCCTGGCTCACGGAATACTGCGCGGTCACAAACAGGGGTGTTGTTGACAAAAGAACAGGCACCAGGATCGCTGCGGTAATGCCCGTCCATCTTTTCGGACAGATGGTCGATATGGATAGCCTTATGTCGATCTGTAACGACTGGCAGATCCCGGTAGTTGAAGACGCATGCCAGGCCGTCGGGGCAAAATGGTCAGACAGGAAAGCTGGATCCTGGGGTGCTGCAGGCTGCTTCAGTTTCTTTCCGTCCAAAAACCTGGGGGCACTCGGTGATGGCGGCATGGTAACAACTGACAGTCAGGAGATTGCCGATAGAATAGTCAGCCTCAGAGAACATGGCGGAAGAGGTTATATCCATGAAGAAGTGGGCTTCAATTCCCGCCTGGATGCTATTCAGGCGGGATTCCTAAGAGTGAAACTTGCTCAACTTGAAAACTGGCATAAAGGAAGAAGGAAGAATGCCCGTTTCTACGGCAGTGCCTTGAAGAAAGTAGATCAGGTAACCACGCCTGTGATTAAGAAGGATGCATGGTCCATATACAACCAGTATACGCTCAAGGTTTCAAATCGTGACGAACTTCTTGAATATCTCAGAGAACATGGCATCGGTTGTGCAGTCTATTATCCGATACCTCTTCATCTTCAGAAATGCTTCGAGTGTCTCGGTTACGAAGAGGGAGATTTCCCTGTTTCCGAAGCCGCTTCGAAAGAGGTAATATCGATACCTGTTTTCGGTGAGCTTACGGCAGACGAACTTTCCGAAGTTGTAGATACCATAAAAGCCTTCTATGCTGAAAGGGTATGATCTGCTGAGGAATAATAATCGTTTTCCGGTTTTACTGCTGTTACTTTCCTCTACAGCGATCGGGGGCAACTTTCTCCATTTCGTGGGTGAGGACATCCATAATATGTTCTCCAGCGAGCCTCTGGCCGTGATAGGCCTGGGTGGGGTTGCTGCCGCGGGTACTTATATGCTTGAAGACAACTGGTCCTGCGGTGGTTTCATGGGGGAAGGGTTACTGAAAGGCTGCTCTGAGGTCTGCGACCACGCTTTCGGACTTCCGCTTCTCGGGTTTTCCACAATCACATGGGCAGGTGGAGCTTTACTGAATTCCCCGGATGGAGAAGAAACAGGTCAGATGCTGACGGAAGGCCTTCTTCTGACATATGGCATGACAGGAGTGTTGAAGATAGCTTCGAGCAGAACAAGGCCTGATTGCAGCAACACCAGAAGCTTTCCGTCTGCACATTCTTCCGGAACCGCCTGTGCCGCAGTAATCCTCTGGGATTGCTACGGACCCCAAGCAGGTATTCCAGCAACTGTTATTGCCGCTTTTACAGCCCTTTCAAGGGTAAATCTCGAAAAGCATTACCCTTCGGATGTTATTGCCGGCGCAGCAATAGGAATATCCATCGGGCTTGCGGTTTGCGCTGCTCACGAAGCAGATCCCGGTTCCGGTCAGCAGATTCAGCCGGTACCAGGTATCAAATGGAGCAGTACGGAAGGTATTGGAGTATATTTCTGATATGAGAAATAGATTTAAAAGCTTCAAGTACGCTTTCAGAGGCATAGGAACCCTCCTTGCAACCCAGATGAATGCAAGAATCCACCTGTTCGCTCTCATTTTTGTTCTTGTCCTCGGATTTCTTGTAGATCTTGATTCCGGGGAATGGGCTTTAATTTCACTTGCGGTGGCAATTGTTCTGTCCGCGGAAGCCATGAACAGCGCACTTGAATTCCTCGCTGACCATACAGCACCGGAATGGCACGATTCGGTACAGAAGGCAAAGGACCTGGCGGCTGGTTCGGTACTGCTTGCGGCAGTGGGTGCTCTTGTCGTAGGATTGCTTGTGTTCATTCCCCATTTCTGATCGAATTTATGCTTGACAGGGAGACTTAAAATGCTTGACAGGGGACTTCTCAGAAAAGAGCCGGGCAGAATCCGCAGAGCGGCGGAAAACAAGGGAGAACCATGCCCTATCGATGAATGGCTGAAACTTGATGAAAAGCGACGCGGAATCCTTTCCGAAACCGAAGACCTCAGAAGACGTATAAATGAACTCTCAAAGGAAGTCTCTGCCCTGAAAAAAACCGGGAAGAACGCAGACGCTCAAATTCTTGAAAGCAGGGAGACTGGCACAAGGCTGGGCTCGATTGCAAGTGAACTTGATGATGTGGATGCCCTGATGAATGAGCTGGAGTTACATTTTCCAAACATTCCGGACTCCGATGTCCCTGTCGGCAGAGATGAATCTTTTAACAGGATAGTAAAGACTGCCGGAGAGAAACCCTCCTTTCCTTTCACCCCTCTTGCACACTGGGAACTGCTGGGAGACCTTTTTGACCAGGAAGCTTCTGGGTCTATTACCGGATCGAACTTCATCCTTCTTCGCGGCTGGGCTGCATGGCTGCAGCGAAACCTGATAAACTGGATGATGGATTTTCATTCAGCTTCCGGAATGGAAGAGGTATCTATTCCATTCCTTGCCAACCGCGCCAGCATGACCTCCACCGGACAGATACCCAAACTCGAGGATGACATGTACCATATTGAGAAGGACGACCTTTTCCTTGTTCCAACGGGAGAGGTTCCATTAACGAACGTTTACCGTGATTCCATACTTCTGGAGAAGGACCTTCCCGTTAAGATATTCGGTTACTCCCCCTGTTTCAGACGTGAAGCGGGAAGCTACGGAAAAGACACCAGGGGCCTTAACAGAGTCCATCAGTTCGATAAGGTCGAAATGGTCAGAATGGTCGAGCCAGGAAATTCTGAATCCGCGCTTGATGAAATGACTGCTCATGTCGGAAGGATGCTCGAGCTGCTTGAGCTTCCATACAGGATTTCACTGCTTTCAACTGGTGATCTCAGTTTCGCCGCAGCGAAATGCTACGACTTTGAAGTTTGGTCCGCGGGTCAGGAAAAATGGCTCGAAGTATCTTCGGTCTCGAATTTCCGTGATTTTCAATCAAGAAGGGGCAGAATAAGATACAGGCCTGCCGATGGAGGAAAACCCTTATTCGTTCATACTCTTAACGGTTCAGGACTTGCTCTTCCAAGAATAATGGCTGCCCTGATAGAAAACGGACAGACCGAATCAGGTAGAATAGCCCTGCCTGAAGTTCTTGCCGAGAGAACCGGAACAGATATCCTGGGCTGATAAAGCGGAACGGGCTTTTTCAAGCCCGTCCCTGGAACCAGCGGAATGCTGCCATCAGATCGAACACTCCCGAATCTGCATCGTAGAACATTCCTTCATGTAAGCCCTCGCTATAAGACTTCCAGCAAAAGCTTCCAAAGAGTGGGGATCTCTTCGGAGGACACATTCATACAAAGCAAACGCGGTAATGTAATTCCCATCCTCTAAAGCCTCTCTTGCCATGCTGAGGTAATTCTCAACACTTGCAGGGACCGAGGATACGATTACGCTGGCAAGCATTACCGACGGCAGAAGTGCTACCAGTATAAGTGGTAAGAACTTCATCTTGAGCGCCTCCTCAATCTGCCCGTGGGTTTCCCCTGGCAGACGTCTGGTAGCCCGGCTATCCTTCCGCTTCCCCCAAAAGCGGCTGGGACCCGTAGCTTTGCGTCCCGGAGTCTCCTCCGGTTTGCTTTGAGTCAAACGGCAACCCGGCTATCCTTCCTCTTACAGAGAAGCGGCTAAGGACCCGTGGCTTTGCGTCCCGGAGTCTCCTCCGGTTTGCTTGGCGATGCTCTACCGCCACTTCATATTCTTGCGACTTATTAAACTATTGTAAAGGGGAGCAGCTATTTCTATTGATGATCCTCAAATCGATCGTCATAAGTAACCTGTTTTCTCACGAACCTGTCATACAGATCCATAAAAATCCTTCTGGCTGTCATTTCACTTTTGGTAGCAGCTTTCCCGGCAAGAACGTTGAACAGCTGCCGCAGGACTCTAAAGGGATGAGACAGCAATCTCGTGGTGTAGAAGCTCAGATATACTCCCAGCCTGTACCTGTTCAGTGATCTGTAATCATCCCTCCATACGGGAGAGAAGCATAATTCGTCGTACTCTCTGAATCCCTGAAGGGATGGCTCTTTCATGGCATCGGTAGAGGGGAAAGGAGTCAGGATCGGCATTATTACCTCTTCCACTCCCTCTCTGGCAAGATGGTTGATATACTTTTTCGTCTGTTTCCTGTCATCATCGGTTTCCCCCGGATATCCCGTTACGAAAAATGCGCATGTGCTTGTCCCCATGGATGCGGCTTTTCTTATAAGCCCGGGTACCTTCTCTATGTTAGCCGTTTTGTTCATCAGCTCCAGAACACGGATGGATCCCGATTCCGGAGAAAGAGAGAAGTATCTGCAACCCGCTCTGATCATCAGGTCAAGAAGTTCGTCATCAAGTGTTTCCATCTTCAGTCCCGAAGGAAAACAGAATGTTATGTTGAAATCATTGTCTATAAGACCCTGACAGATCTTCTCGACCCTGCTTCTGCTGATCGCGAAATTTTCATCCTGAATATGAAAGTCCCTTACGTCATACCTGTCAATATGAAAACGAATTTCTTCCAGTACTCTTCCAGCTGATTTGGATAACCAGCGACCTCCGCACATTGCCGGAGCCTGACAGAAGGAGCATGTGTAAGGACAACCCCTGGAAGTGAGTATGTTCATGTACCTGCCTGCGAATGGCCCATGGCTGTAGCCTAGTTTCCAGTAATTCTCGAGGGGAAGAAGATCTACGGCTGCAAACGGCTGTGAATCGAGATCTGTTGTATAGATTTCCTTCCTTCTGTTGATTCCGTTCTTTGAAGCCACTCCATCGATGGCTTCAGTGTCAGTGTCGTACTGAAGGCATTTTATCAGCTGCGGGAGCCTCTTCTCTCCCTCACCGATAATCACATAGTCTGCACCTCCCTCAACGAACTCTCCGGGCAGGAATGTAGCATGGTATCCTCCCACGATAACGGGCCTGTCCGGTGTTTCTTTCTTGATGGCCCGCACGATGTGAAGAGCCATGGAGTGTTCTGTAGCGCAGTGAACCGATATTCCTGGAATTGAATCAGAATGAGCCACATAGAGAGCTATTTCTTTCGGTGTCAGCCCCCTTGCCCTGTAGTTTTCTCTGAACGTGTAAAACCTGTGGGGAGCCAGTCCGTAGGCATCCAGAATTTCAGTTTCTATTCCGGACTGACGAACCGATCCTGCCAGGTAGGCCAGTCCGGCTGGTATTCCCGGAATGCTGCCATAGAAATCCTTTTTCAGATGAACTACCGGAGGCCTTATCAGCATCAGTTCACTCATGCTGTACCTGTTCCGCATCGGCTGCGATATTCGTTTCCGGCTTTCTGCTGTATTTCGAAGTGGCGATAAGAAGGAATCCTCTGATGTATTTCGACAGATCGAAAAAGCTTCTTATGCTTCTTATTTTCTTCCATACGAGTTTCGGCCTCATATAGAATTTCCTGTGCCCACTCTGGATAAGGTATTTTATCTGTTCTTCAGTCATGCCCTCGGGAACAAAAGATACGTTCTTGAAATTGAACCTGTTCTTCGTGAATTTGGCCGGAGTAATTACCCCTGCCAGAAGGTTTTCGTACACTTCGGTTCCCGGAAGCGGAGTAAGGTTAACGAAAACAGCAAAATCAAGCGGTATCGAGCACGCAAAATCAATAGTCTGAAGACCTTCTTCATAGGTCTCTCCAGGTATCCCGAACATGAACGTGCCATAAGCTTCTATCCCGGTTTCTGCGGTAAGCTCTACTGCTCTCTCGATCTGCTCTATCGTTGTTCCCTTTTTAAGTGTGTCAAGATTCTTCTGAACACCCGATTCAATGCCGTAAAGTACTCTCCAGCAGCCGGCTTTTTTCATTTCCTCAAGCAGTTCCCGGTCTATGCTGTCGACCCTTGCGTTAACCGCCCAGTCGACTCTGATATTTCTGTCTATCATCTCGCGGCAGAAATCCATAGCCCTTGCTCTGGAAAGAGT
>Ga0307441_1000600_pt1 | contig 12852 bp, 11 predicted proteins | sample SalMarWE160420MG_FD_202149 | JGI IMG/M metagenome (GOLD analysis project Ga0307441, IMG submission 202149) | Salt marsh sediment microbial communities from the Plum Island Ecosystem LTER, Massachusetts, United States - WE1604-20 | ecosystem: Environmental > Aquatic > Marine > Intertidal zone >... | reverse complement strand
CTGAAATCGCTGTATCCCTGCATTGTGTTTGCTGGGATATGTGCCTTTGTGAATAAACCAGTCTGTTATCGGCAGATCCTCCCGGTGAAGTTCGCAATCCGGGTTCGGACAAAATGGCGGGTGTTTCATTCCTTTTCTCCTTTCCGCTCCTCTTTTGCCTACTAGTACACCCTAAACTGCATTTTTGCTTTGCCCAGGTCCACGGTTTGGACCACTAAATAATGTAAACGGTTACATTGTACCTGAATCCGGTAAAATCGAAACCGGCTTGCTTGACCCTCCACGGCGGTGAGGATACAATGACAAGCGGTAATGTTATTACGCCGACAGCGTATCTTACGGAGGTAAAATATGAAAAAAACATGGATTATATTAATTTTTTTATTGGTATTTACTCAGGCTTTCTTTATTTCCAGCGAAGAATTTACCAATGCGGATAAATGGTACACCTATAACGATAAAGCAAACGGTGGTAATTCCCAGATCAAGTTGACTACCGGCAATGAAACAATAGGCGGTAAATCGTATTTTGTCGTAACCATTACGGGCAAGGTAACCACCGCCTACGAATACGGGTTCGTGGGTTTCGGTTACAAACCCGAAGGTGCCGAAATGGACGCATTAAAGGCGGCCAAGGGTATTAAATTCAAAGCAATCGGAGACGGGAAAAGCTATCGCTTTCGCGGGGAAACAACCGTGATCAGTGATTTTGATTACCACGGCAAAGTTTTTTCCACAAAAAAGGGCCAGGTGGTTGAGGTCAGTATCCCCTTCATAAGCCTCCGGCAGGAAGGCTGGGGCACGGCCCGCGGCGGCTTTAATGCGAATAAACTCTGGCAAATCTCTTTTCAAACCGTGGGGCAGCCCCTATCAAGCGTCTCATTGAAATTATTCGATTTTCAACTGATTAAATAAAAACTATTCTTAAAGCAATACAAGAAACCCCTGACCGGTTTGGGCAGGGGTTTTTTTATGCGCGGTAAAAATGCTGCACAGTCCGGCAGTTTTAAAATCATCCGCCGACTACCATTTATTCTGTTGACAATATTTGCTTTGTGATATAAAGTTACTTTGAGATGCAAAGTCTAAAGCAAAGGAGTAGTCGATGAAGAAGTTTCACGGCATCTTTAGTCTCCTGGTTTTTGCAGCGGCAATGATCATGGCGATTGTCGTTATTCTGCTGCAAACATGGGTGTTCGCGGTTATTTACCTGGCAGTGATAATCGTCTCATTTCTAACCGTTAGCTTTCTGTACTGCGCAAAATGCCCGTGCAGGCTGTCCGGCTGCGCGCATGTTATTATCGGAAAGCTCTCCCGGCTGGTCCCCGAACGAAGGCAGGGGAACTATACCCTGTTCGATATTCTGGGAACCTTCCTGGCAATGGGAATAATTCTGTTCTATCCCCAGTTCTGGCTGGTTGATTATCCGCTTCTGCTTATAATCTTTTGGGGATTGGGCGGTTTCGCCTTTCTGGAAATATTCTTGAAGGTCTGTACCGCGTGCGAAAACCACGTCTGCGCATTGAACAGGAATAAAAGTCAGTAACGACACGGCATATACACTGAAAAAAGCGGTATCAGCGAATTACATCAGCCGCTTTACCGCTTTTTTAATGGTTTTTTCCAGGAAAGCCTTTTCCTCCGCCATACTTTCATAATAGCGGTGGATCCTGATGATCAGGTCCCACAGAGAAAAATCCTCTTTTGGGACGGTCCTGTTTTGAAAATAGCCCTTCAGATAGTGTTTATTGATAATCAGGCGAAGCTGTGACTCGAAGAGCTTAACCAAAAACGGCCGTTTCCGCGGCGATTGAGCGCTTTGCATAAGGTAACAGGTCCTGGCCACATCGGCCAGGGGATTTCCGCTGGTGGCGTTAATCCAATCGATCACCTTATAATCACCCGCCCGGTTCACCAGGATATTTTCCGGATGAAAATCACCATGGCACAGGGCCTTGCCCGCGGAATCCTCCAAAAACCGCAGCAGCCGGGAACGCTCGGCATGATGTAAAAAAGGATACTTTTCCAACGCCTTACTGTACACGCTTACGGAGGTCCGGAGACCCGGCAGCGCGTTCCGGTGAATCTCGCGGTGCAGTTTACCCATGCGCCGGGACAGTACCTTGATACGCAGGGGATACCGGGCAAACAAGTCCACCAGGCACTGACCGCTGATCAATTCAAATTCGATCCCGCCTCTGCCGTTGTTTTGCCGTACGGCATACACTTCCGGTACGAATGCACAGGCGGCGGACACCTTTTTACTCACCGCATATTCATAGCCAACCGCTTCGCCAGGCATAAACTCATAAAAAAGCTTTAAGGCAGTGCCTTGTGCGGTCATAAATGTTTCTGCCGTCCGGCCGATACCGATTTTTTTTGATAATTCATGATGTAAACTCCTCCTTGTTACAATAAATGCAGTCCACTGTTTTTTATTCTTCTGCCTATGCGGGAGAGTAACCACCTTGAAACAGCCAGATACAAAACCGCCATTGAACCGAAAATCGCCCATTCGGTCCATAACGGGCAGATCGTCACCCACTTGCCTTCGAACATATAATACCGGATAAGGTCATATCCCCAGGTATAGGGCAGCAGGAATGCCGGGTATTTGACAACAAGCGGGTATTGACTAATAGGCGCATAAGCCCCGGCCAGAAACTCGAATGACATGGCCAGCATCCCTACAATCGAATATATCTGTTTCCACAGCAGGCCCAGAAGCGAAATGAGTATACCCAGGGCAATAGTGGTCAATAATCCCACCGCGCAAACCAGCAGGACCAATAACAGATACAGGACCTGCGTGCCGCTGTAAAAGGCCAGGAACAAAAATAGCGGCACAAAAAAGACCATGTTTATCAGAGAACCGGCCAGCACCGTACCCACAAAATAGGCATAACGCGAGCCGGGCAGGGTGTACAGGTACTCCAGGGTTCCGTTATAGAGGTCCTGGGTGACGGTATTCAGGGGCGCCCAGAGTACGGTAGACAAAAAAACAAACAATAAAAAGGAACAGGCAATAAAGATAAAAAGGTCCTTTCCCGCCAGGCTGTAAGCGCCGGTATAGGAAATAATGCCCGATAAAAACAGGAAAAACCCGACGCGAAGCCCGATCTGGAGCAGAGTGCCCAACAGATTGGGCAGGTAGCGCCGGATAATGAGCAACTCCTTGTGCACCGTAGCCGATACCGTCGTCATACTGATCGTGTTATACCAATCCGCCATACTCACTCCTTTTATTACTGTTGATTCCCAGTCGTTGAAAAAAAGCGTCTTCCAAAGCCCCGGTCCGGGCGATGATATTTTCCACCGAATCACCGGCATCAAGGTTCCCGTTATTCATAAAACAGATCCTGTCCGCCAGGTACTCAACCTCACTTAAGATATGCGAGGTGAGCAGCAGGGACTTGTTCTCCCACCGAACGTACTGTTTTAAAAAGTCCCGCAGGCGTTTTGCGCTGACAGGGTCAAGCCCTTTGGTCGGTTCATCAAGATAGATAACGGACGGGTCATGCAGCAGCGCCCGCATAATAATAACCGTCTGTTTCTGCCCGCCGGAAAGGTGCATAAAGAGTTTATTGATGTTCCCGCTGAAATCAAAATACTCCACCAGTCCCTCAATGCGCTTGTGTATGATCTCCTTTGCAAGCCCCCGCAGCCTGGCAAAAAAAACCAGATTTTCCCGGGCGGTCAGGCGCGCATAGGCCGAGCGGTCCGTATCCTGTCCCACGTATCCGAAACACCGCTGCACCTGTCGTTCGTTACGGTCCGGATTATGGCCCATAACTTCAATCCTCCCGGAATCCTTGGCAATAAGCGTGGCCAAAATCTTGATCAACGTTGTCTTGCCCGCTCCATTGGGTCCTAAGATCGATAATATCTCATTTTTACGCAGGGTAAGATTTACCCCTTTTAACACCCTATGTGCACCGTAACATTTCTTAATAGCCACAGCACGGAGATAGGTTTCCATATATCCGCTTACTCCTTTCGAAACGCGTGAACCAGGGCGTCGACCACCGTGTCCACGGCCTGTTTGTCATCCAGCCCGCTTAAATCCCGGTCATAATGCCGGTGCATGGCGAACCAGGCGATGCATTCCAGAATTAAGCGCGCGGAAAGCAGGGGATTTTGCAGCGGCCTGGTTATGCCCTGTGAGATCCCCTGCTCCAGGTAATCGGCGATCTGCCTCACGTAATCCGCCCTGCTGGCAAAGAAAAAGTCGGCAAGCCCGGGCCAGCTCACCCGGTTTCTTTCCAAGATAAGGATTCCCTTTCTATATTTTGACTGAAAGGCATACATCAGCCTGATGATCTCCTCGACCTCACGCAGCCGGTCATCATTTTTGTTGATGATCAGCTTTATTTCCGACATATGCTTTTGCAGGCATACATCGATAACATTTTCCATTAGATGATTATGGTCCAGTTCCGTAACAGGTAATTCGAGGATTTCTCCGAACGCAAAATCAGTGAATATCTCCCGCAAAGCCAGATCAAACAGGGCCTTTTTACTTTTCACATAGAGGTACAGTGTACCCACAGACACCCCCATTTTCTGCGCCACATCCAGCATCTGGGTGTTTTCATAGCGTTTGCGCATAAACAACTCGGCCCCCTGCTCTATTATTTCCCGCAGTTTTGATTTTTGTTTTTGCGTTATCATGAAATCTCCTTATTTTTGAATGAATGAATCATTCATTCATATTATACGGAAAATTGATATACATGTCAACAGCCTGGCACAGCAAGAAAAAATATTGACAAACACCGGAATTATCGTATGATAAATAGTAACAATACAAGTATTACCTTCGTTTATCTGACTGATTAGAAATCAAGTGTATTATCTGTAAGTTAATCAAAATAGTTTAACTTATGTAATCTGGAGGTACTTATGAAGCAATTCTCATTTCTCACAGTAGGTTTATTTTCCTTATTCACTCTTTTCCTGCCGGGCTGCAGCAGTCCCGTGTCATACGGTCACAATGATAACGGGTCTCCGACTTCGGGCAGCCTTGGACTGCGAACCATAGTCTATGCGGAAAATGACCATATCTGGATAGAAGCTGAAGCCGGGGGAGAATACAATCCCATGATTGTCAAAAGCGATCAAGCGGCATCAGGCCAGATATATTTAGCGTCCTGGGACAGCGGACGGACTTCCTTGGGCTCGGCACCGTCCGATGGTAATATTGTATATTCGTTCGACGTAGTGTATGCGGGAACATATCGGCTCTGGGCCCGTGTCATAACGCCGGACAGTAACTCCAACTCGTACTGGGTAAAAATGGACTCCGCCCCCTGGGTGCCGTGGGAAGATATCAATCCGACTCCCTCGTGGGGCTGGGACCACATGAGTGCTGATTTTGACCTCGGCACGGGCAGTCATGAGTTACGTATCGCCTATCGGGAAGCGAGTACAAAGCTTGACAAACTACTTCTCACCAGGGATTTGGCCTATACGCCTTCAGGTATGGGCAATGCAATACCCCTGCCGGGCGGATCGGTAGCGGCCCATTCCGATGTGGTGGAAAGATACGGACAGCTTCAGGTTATCGGGACGCAGTTGTGCGATCAGAACGGGAATCCGGTACAGCTTAAGGGACTGAGCACGCATGGTATCCAGTGGTTTCCGATTTATCAACATTACACAATCCCGAATCTGGTTAATGACTGGGGAATTGATATTATCAGAATCGCCATGTACGTGGAAGACTGGTATAACGGTGATGATTTCTGGAACGGATACATGGCCCATCCGCAGGAGATGAAGCAGTGGGTAATGGACTTTGTGAATGACGCAATCGATGCCGGCATTTATGTAATAATCGATTGGCATATTCATAATAATCCCGCTAATTTCACCCAGGCCGCTAAAGATTTCTTTAATGAGATGTCGTCCCTTTACGGACAATACCCGAACGTATTATATGAAATCTGCAATGAAATAATCGGTGGCGTGAACTGGTCCACGGTCAAAACATACGCCGAACAGGTAATTCCTGAGATCAGAAACAACGATCCCGACAATATTATAATCATAGGCACGCCCAACTGGAGTCAATATGTTGATGAGGCCGCAGCCGATCCGATCACGGGATACAATAACCTCATGTACGCACTGCACTTTTATGCCGGCTCGCATCATGATGATATCAAAAACAGGGCGCAGGACGCGCTGTTCGGCACCAACACCACGGGACATAATCCAAACGGGAACAGGATACCCCTGATCGCCACGGAATGGGGAACAAGCGATTATGACGCCACCTATAATGACTTTTCCTGGTCGCAAATCTGGATGGATTTTCTTGACGCCAATCACATAAGCTGGTGCAACTGGTCGTTCAGCAACAAGGACGAGGCCTCTTCCATCATTAAGCCGTACGTTGATCTGACAGGGCCCTGGGATGAGTCGGACTATACGGAATCCGGTTTGTGGGTCAAGAGCAAAATGTCCGGACCGTCTCCGCAGTTCGCGTTAGGCGACGTAAATCATGACGGTGAGATAGATATTGTAGATGCGCTGATGGTCTCGCAATATTGTACCGGCATGAATCCTTCCAATTTCGATACATCACTGGCCGATGTAAACAGGAACGGGACCATAACAGAAGAAGATGCCCTGCTGATTTCACAGTATTACGTGGGGCTGATAGATTCCTTTTAAATAGATCTCAAAACACATACAGATAAGCGATGCAAAGCCGGAAAAGGGTATATCCCTTTTCCGGCTTTTTTATTTCGCCTCCGGCATGTCCTCGGACCTCTTAAATTCATGAAGCAAATGCCGGTGGATTTTACTGTGCAGCCCCCCTTTCAGCCTGCTATGTGGTTGCCGTTCAGCCCAGTTCCTCCCACTCGGCATACAGCTTCTCAATATGTCTGCCCAAAAACTCCAGTTTTGTCGACAGTTTTCTTCCCTCCCGATGGTCACCCCTGCCGAACGCACCGGAAATTTCAGTTTCCAAAGCGGTTTTTTTTGCTTCCGCATCCGTTATCTGTTTTTCCAGCTCGCTAATCCTGGCGGCGGTATGCTGCGGCCGTGTTTTTACGGCCGCTTTTTTTGCCGGCATCCGGCCCCTGCCTTCCGGCCGTCTGCCGTAGTTTGCCAACCAGAACTCGGAAAAACTCCCATTATGGGGAACCAACGCCCGCTCTTTCACCTCCACAATCCTGTCCACGGTCTTTTCCAGAAAATAACGGTCGTGAGAAACCACAAGGACCGTACCCTTAAAATCACACACGGCGTCCTCCACCACTTCTCGAGAAGGAATATCCAGGTGATTGGTCGGCTCGTCCAGAATAAGAAAAGAAGGCTGCAGATGAATAAGCCGGGCAAGCTGCAGGCGGTTTATCTCACCCCCCGAGAGCTCCCTTATTTTTTTCTCCATATCCCGCCATGAAAACAAAAACCGGCTGATAAGGCGAAAGGCGTCGTCACGCGACAGCCGCCCCAGGGATCGGATTTCATCTACAATGCTGTTTTCCGGATCGAACATCTCCTGCTGCTGGGCCATATACCCTATTTTCAGACTGGGACCGATTTGAATCAGCGGATTATTCCAATCCCCGTGCCGTACAATGTCTTTTAATAGGGTTGTTTTTCCGCTGCCGTTCGTTCCGATTATTCCTACTTTCTCACCGCACAAGATCTCCAGCTCGGCATTTTCAAAAAGCCTCCTCTCTCCGAACGCCCGCGAATATTCCTTCAAACGTAAGGCGACGGCGGCTTTTGAGTCCTGCGCATTGAAATCGATCCTGATTCTTCCGGAATGGCTAAGCGGATTTCCCACGGCCGCTTCCCTTTCACGCCGCAGCTGTGTTTTCCTGGCCCGCAGGCGTTTCCCCCAGGCGGGGTCCGCGGTACGCCGGGCGATGTCCTGGAAACGCTTCACCAGGTTTTCCAGGCGCTCCAGGCGGCGGGATGCGGCGGCATAATCGGCCTGCTGTGAAGCCCGATTTTTCAACTTCTCAATTTTATAGGCGGAATAATTTCCTTTGAAACTGGTAACCTTTTGTTTTTCTATTTCCAATATAACGCTGCAGATCCGGTCCAAAAGATAGCGTTTATGCGACACTATTATGATTGTTTTCGGATAACCCTGCATAAACCGTTCAAACCAGGCCAATCCCGCAAAATCCAGATGGTTGTCCGGTTCATCCAGAATCAGCAGATCCGGATCTTTGATAACGGCGCAGGCAATAGCCAGCAGGTTTTTTTCTCCCCCTGACAGGGTCGAAAGCCGCTGTTCCCGGTCTACGGGTATTCCCAGGGCATCGAGTAATCCCTGCAGGCGATGGATGACCTCATCCACCTTCTCTGTGTCATAAGCGTCTCTTGCCTCCTGATACCGGGCAAGCGCCTTCTCCATATCATCGGGCCCGGCGGCGGCCATTTCCTTTTCAGCCTGCCGCAGATCGTTGATTACCTTGTCAAAAGCCGTTAAAACAGCCTGTTTTACGGTAAGATGGGGAGAATAGCATATATTCTGCCGTACATACCCAATAGTAATGCCTGACGCCCCCCGGATCTCTCCCGTAAAATCCCGATCCTGTCCGCCCAGAATATTGAGTAACGTGGTTTTACCGCAGCCGTTGGGGCCGATGAGTCCGTATTTTTCCCCCGGATTTATACGGAAGCCCGCCCCATGAAACAACTCTTTTGATCCGACGGTTTTATGTAGATTCGATACAATAATAGATTTCATACTTTGCGTTTACCTCCAAAATAAAATGAGTTTGATTCTGATAAAAGAGGGTTTTTCAGAGGTATCGCAGAAGCAATAGATATTAACGCACTGGTGAGAGCACTGAGGTTATTTTTCTGCGATTACGTCTGAAAACGGAAAAGACATCTTCCCGCTGTTCGATGAAATAAAGTATATGACATAATCGTACTCCTTTACCTAATGGTATTGTAATGTAATAACGGCGGCCGCTTATCTGTTCGCCCGCCACATGTTCTCTTCGATATCGTTCCGCCGTATCCTGTAGGCCAGGTAACAGCGTTTGTCCCGGTCATACTCCAGGCGCAGCACAAGATCAACCTTCCCGATACTTTCGGTTTTCTCCTGTCTTTTCCCGGATTCGCAGGCGATTTCCAGGGTCAGCGGCTTGCCGTTGTAAGACAGCGCCGCCTTCAGCCGGGCCTGTTTCCCGGATATCACGGTATGGAGGCCAAGCACGATCTCCACCTTATGCCCCTGCCGGTCCGGAAATGAAAGGCTGTGGTGTCTGGACGGCGGATTGCCGAACTCCTTGGGAACGATTTTTTGATATTTCACCAGTATATTCTGAAGATCATAGATGGCCGTATTGAAAAAAGCGATGTCCGCCCGTATGGTGTGGTGTTTGCCCGGTTTGACATCCACGGTCTGCTGCCAGTCATGAAAGGTAATTGCCGGTTGTTCGACCACCCCGAAACCGTCCAGATGGATCCGCAGGGTGTGTTTCCCGGGGGCCAACTTCTCAATCTCATACGGCACGGTGGACTTCCCCGTGGTGTAAGCCAGAAACTCATTATCCAGAAAAATCTCGGCCCGTATCAGGTTGCAAAACAGAGAGATACTGCCCGGTTTTTCATCACGGAGCGAGATGATAGAGCGTTCATGCTGCTCGGACTGCAGGCTTACCTGCCTCCCCGTCAGGCGCAGGATTATCTGCTCGGAAATCGCGTGGATAAGATTCTCGGTGGAACCGCGTTCGGTAAACGGCAGGGTCTTGGCACTGGCCACATCAATGAGTGATACATTCAGCATCACCTCATCCCCCAGAAACACATACTGTCCCTTCAACAGGTAATCCGCACCCAGCAGTTTGCCGACCTTGACCGCCTGATCGTTATCGGTAAGATCACTTAAAATCAGCTCCTGTTCCTTCAACACGTTCTCCAGGGAGGACCGGTCCACCACGACGATCCCGTCCGTGGTAGCCAGATCGAAGAGTAAAAGCCCGTTTATGATCCCCGCAAGGTAATCATAACGGGGGTCCATGCCTTTGTTATCGATGGAAATAAAGGCGATTTTCACCTGCGGATTGTCGGCGTAAGCAACGCCACTCAAGATAATCAGCAGACCGCAGATGCAGAGAAAAATCCGGCTGTTCTTTTTCATGTATCTATGTTAAGCTTTTTTACGCGCTTTATCAAGCCATGAAATACCAGACCTGCCGGAATGGTCTTCCTTACTGATTATAGAAGATTTTCAAAACCTTATTGATAAATCTCAGTTTTGGTGGCATATTAGAAACAATCCGAAAACATGAGGTATTTATGCCACGAAAACTCATAACTATCACTTGCGGTACACTCATAATCCTTCTGGCAAACTGCAGCTTGGGGAAACAATCACCTACCGAACCGCCCGATACAACCGCACCGGAAAACTGTACAAATTTTAAAGTAGCCACGCGAAACTCCGATTTAAACGGATACACCCATTTGGATATTTCCTGGGAAGATCCGGCCGATACCGATCTGGTTAAAGTCGTTATCAACATAGAAACCGACAACCTTATCCTTGACATCCCCAAGGGACAAGAAAATTATACTATTCAGGATGCTCCCCAGGGAAAATACTTTCGCTTTCGCTACTGCACGGAAGACAAGGCCGGCAACCGCTCGACCGAAAGTACGTATTCCATGACCACTACCGATTACAGCCGCTTTGTATTCGATTTTAAGGCGAAGGTCGGGGACGGCAATATAACCCTTTCCTGGAGAAATCCCGATTATCAGGGATTTGACCGGCTCTACTTTTGGTACTACAAGGAAGGGTGTGATCCGGTTGATTACCGGCCCCTAACGGATGAAATCGTTGAACGCTATCTGGCAAAAAATACGATTTCTTTGCACATCGACAACCTGATTAATGGCAGATCCTATATGTTTTATTTGCAAACCGTGGACCGGCAAGGAAACCTTTCCACCCGGCGCGCGGCGGGGGGAATTCCCGTAGCAGCACCCGCACAACTGCAGTCCGGTGTTACCTACACCACGGCGAACGGCCTGCTGCATAACCAAATAAATGATGTTCATGTCACCCAGGCGGGGATGGTTGCCGTTTCCTCCCCACGCGGTGTGAGTGTTTGGGATGGGAATACCTGGACCAACTACGATCAGGACGATGTCCCCATCTCATCCATTATTTGGATTGTGCGTGAAGTGTATATGGCGGAAAACGGCACCATCTATGCCGGCAATAACGACGGCCTGTTTGTATTTGACGGGACAGAATGGAAGAACTATTCCACAGAGGCCGGTTTGACCAATGACGAGGTATGGGGGCTTATTGGTGACTCCGCCGGTAATATTTACTGCGGCACACAAATCGGCGGGATCTATCGGTTTGACGGAAATCAATTTATCAGAATCTCGAATTATTCCAATCCGAACGCTTATGATATCGATGTAGACGCCCAAGGCAATCTCTATGTGGCACATTTCCATCTCTATATATATAATGGTGAGGACTGGACCGTTCACTACAGCCACCGCAACGGTATTGTACAGGGAACGATCATGGACGTGTTCGCCCTGGCACCGGATAAAATTATCGTTGGTTCGTATGACGGATTAAGTGTGTATAATGGCACAACCTGGACAACCTGGACAACCGAAGACGGATTAATTTCCAACGGCGTCACCTGCGTTTTTATGACCGATGACGGCAAACTCTATGCGGGAACAGGGTCGGGCCTGGCCTATTATGACGGAACCGGCTGGCATAACTTTGTCAGCCCGGACTGGAACGGGAAAAACAAAATTAACAGTATTTTTGTTGACAGCCACGGAAAGGTCTATATGGCAACGGATGTCGGCTTGACCATTGCCGAATTACAATAATGATCTACCTGGTAATGGGGGTAAGCGGCAGCGGAAAAACCCTGATCGGCTCGCTCCTTGCCGAAAAACTGCACCTGTCTTTTATCGACGCGGATGATCTTCACCCGCGGGACAATATCCGTAAAATGCGCTCCGGTACTCCCCTCACCGACAGGGACCGCATGCCCTGGCTTGAGAAAATCGCGGATGAAATGCGGGGCGCCGCCGGGCGGGGCGGGGCCGTATTTGCCTGCTCCGCTTTAAAACATTGCTACCGGGAGTACCTGCGCCGGGAGGCAGGCCGCGAACCGGGGGGAGAAATCCGGGTTATTTATTTAAAGGGAGACTACCGGCGTATCCGCGAACGCATGAAGCAAAGAAACGGGCATTTTTTCAGCGCCGAACTTTTACACAGCCAGTTCGCCGTACTGGAAGAACCCGTTCAGGCAATAACCGTTTCGGTCAGCGGCACACCGGAACAGATAGTACGGGTGATTATTGACAAACTGAAAGCGGGCGGGAAACGTGCGCACAAATAAACACCGGCGCCTAAAGGGGATAACAGGGTATTTCCCCGGCCGCGTCAGCCCAAGCCGGCCGCGTCAGCCCAAGCCGCCCGCGTGCATATGCCCTTAAAACCCCGGCGGGCAAAGCCCTCTTTTACCGCCACCTGATTACTATACGGTTATTAAAATGCCGCCCGCTGTTTTTTTCGGCAAACAGGAATTTTATGCTTGACAAGCGGGCTTTTTGACCTTAAAAACAAAATAGACGCCCTAAAGTAAAAAGGGGACGCATATGTATTTCCTGCCTGAACAGAATCTCCGCGCGTTAGTTACACGATTACAGAAAGACTATACTGTTTACCTGCCTGAAAAGAAAAACAACAAACGCTACTATACCACCGACGCGGGCAACGGCACCTCCTATACGGTTGCCGAAGTCCGGGCCTGTGAACCGCTGAAGGCATTTTTCTTCAAGGCCAGGCAGAAGGTGGCCGCGGGTTATGACGCAGCCATG
>Ga0307441_1000599_pt1 | contig 12852 bp, 13 predicted proteins | sample SalMarWE160420MG_FD_202149 | JGI IMG/M metagenome (GOLD analysis project Ga0307441, IMG submission 202149) | Salt marsh sediment microbial communities from the Plum Island Ecosystem LTER, Massachusetts, United States - WE1604-20 | ecosystem: Environmental > Aquatic > Marine > Intertidal zone >... | reverse complement strand
TGCCTCAGGTCAACGCCGACTCGGTGGTGCACACGCTGGCGGAGAACCGCGTCGTCATCGTCAAGGAGGCCGGGGTGCCCGTCGGCGTGACGGGATTGCGGCCCGACGCCATCACGTCCTGGGAGGCACTGGTGAAGGTCCCGGCGACCGTGGCCGTGACGGAGCTGCGGAGCGTGCTCGCACACGAGCAGCTGGTGGTGGTGAGCGACGGCGACGTGGTTCACGGCATCATCACGCAGGAGATGTACCTTGCGGGGCTGTGGGGCGGCGGCAGGTGAGCGGTACCGGGTGGGGCTCGCTGCTGCGGTAGGCCGCGAGACGGCTCGGCGATCGGCCTCCCCCATACACTGGCGCGTGCCCGAGCCTTCAACCGGCGACTGTCACCCTCTGGGAACGCCATGAACATCGCGGTTCTGCTCCACAGCGGTGCCGGCGGAAGCGGCGTGGCTGCCACCGAGCTGGGGCTCAGCTTCGCGCGCTCGGGCCATGGCGTGCACTTCGTGGCGGACCGTGTGCCCTTCCGGCTCACGGAGCCGGCACTGCCCAACGTGTTCTTCCACCAGGTCGAGTCGATGACCTACCCGCTGTTCGACACGCCGCTCACGACCCTGGCCGAGGCGTCGAAGCTGGCCGAGGTGATCGAAGAGGTGGGCATCGACGTCATCCATGCGCACTATGCGGTGCCGCACGCGACCGCCGCCGTGCTGGCGCGCGACATGGTGCGCTCGGTGCCCCGGCCGGTGGTCATCACCACCCTCCACGGCACGGACGTGACGCTCGTCGGGCTCGACCGCGCCTATCTGCGCACCACCCAGTACAGCATCGAGCACTCGGACCAGGTGATCGCCGTGAGCCGCTACCTGGCCGACTACACCAACCGTGAGATGGGTGTCGGCGTTCCCATCCGCGTGATTCCCAACGCCGTCGACCACGAACGCTTCCGACCGGCCGCGGACGTCGGCCCGGCCGCCGCCGAGTGGCGGGCCCGCTTCGCCCATCCCGACGAGAAGCTGCTGGTGCACGTCTCCAACTTCCGTCCCGTCAAGCGCGTGGACGACGTCATCCGGGTGTTCGGCCTGGTGTCGGCCCGCATCGGTGCGCGGCTGCTGATGGTCGGCGACGGCCCCGACCGGCCGGCCGCGGTGGCCCTCGCCTCCGAGCTCGGGTTGACGGGTCGTGTCGCCTTCCTGGGCAGCTTCCCCCGGATCGAGGACATGCTCGCCGTCAGCGACCTGTTCCTCCTGCCGAGCGTCAAGGAGTCGTTCGGGCTGTCTGCGCTCGAGGCGATGGCGAGCGGGGTACCGGTGGTTGCGAGCCGCATCGGGGGACTGCCCGAGGTGGTGCAGGACGGTGCCACCGGCATCCTGTGCGACGCCGGCGATGTCGGGGGCATGGCTGAGGCGGCGCTACGGCTGCTAGGCGATGAGGCGCGGCACGCAGCGTTCGCGCGGCGGGCGCGCGAACGCGCGGTGGCGATGTTCTCCCAGCAGCGCGTGGTGCCGATGGTGGCGCGCGCCTACGAGGACGCGTTGCGGTCGGCAGTGGTCGTGAGCGGTAGGTAGGGGGCGGCGTCGGCGGCCAGCAGTTCGGGCTGGCGGCTGCGGGCCGCTTCGAGGCGTCGCTCGGCCGCCAGCGCCACCATCGCACCGTTGTCGGTGGCGAGTGCGGGTGGCGGGAAGGCCACGTCCAGATCGGCGGCCCGCATGCGGCGACGCAGGCGGGCATTGGCGGCCACCCCGCCAGCCACCACCAGGCGCCCGAGCCCGGTGCGCCGCGCCGCCCGCCGGGTGACAGCGACGAGCGCGTCCACCACGGTTCGCTCGAAGCTCGCCGCCACGTCCTCGGGAGGCAGCGACGGGTCGCGCTCCAGCGCGATGGCGACGGCCGTCTTCAAGCCGCTGAAGGAGAAGTCGAACCCCGCCTGGTGCTCCATGGGGTGAGGCAGGGGTACGGCGCGGTCGTCACCGCTGGCGGCCAGGGCGGCCAACGCGGGCCCCCCCGGGTAGCCCAGACCGAGCAGACGAGCCACCTTGTCGAACGCCTCGCCTGCGGCATCGTCGCGGCTCGCGCCGAGCTGCTCGACATCGTCCCAGCCGCGAACGGCGTACAGCACGGTGTGTCCTCCTGAGGCGATGAGGCACAGGAACGGCGGGGCCGCCTGCGAGCCGCTGACGGCGGCCGCGACGTGCGCCTCGAGGTGGTGGATGGGGATGAAGGGGAGACCCCCTCCCCAGGCGAGGGCCTTGCCGTAGCACAGCCCCACCAGCAGCGCGCCCACCAGGCCGGGGCCGCGGGTCGCGGCAACCGCATCGAGGTCCGTCAGGGACATGCCGGCCTCGGCCAGCGCCCGCCCCACCACGCCGTCGAGCACGCTCAAGTGCTCGCGGCTCGCCTGCTCGGGCACGACACCGCCCCAGCGCGCATGCAACGCCGTCTGGGTCTCCACCACGTTGGCCAGCACCACCCCGTCGGCCACCACGCCCACGCCGGTATCGTCGCACGAGGTATCGATGCCCAGCAGGGTCGCCACGCCCCGAGGGTAGCACCGGGCCGCGCACGACCACTGCGGGTAGACTGCGCCTCGTGAACGCGGACCCGGAGCACGCGCGGCTGGTCGAGGTGGAGCTCGCCGGCGCCGGCTCGCTGTTGTCATCGCCGGCGGTGCGGGGCTTCCCGGCGGCCGCGCCGGGGCTCGCCGAGTTGCTCGCGGCCGTGCCGGAGCTGAGCGGACGCGTCGCCGATGTGACGGCCAGCGCCGGGGGTGGGGTGCTGGCGGCCCGGGGCGCCGAGCGCATCGTGGTGCTGGAGCCATCGTTCGCGGCGCTGCGGGCGGCGAGGCGCCGTTTTGGCAGCGACGACCGCGTGAGTGCCGAGGCGGGCCTGCCGTGGGACCTGCCCGCCGGCGGCTTCGACACCGCGCTGGCGCTGCCGCCCGCCGAGCGCGGCAACGACCGCGTGCGCGCCGAGCTCGCCGCGCTGGCGTCGGCGTTGGCGCCGGACGGGTGCGTCTACCTGGCCATGCACAAGGACCAGGGAGCGAAGCGGTATGAACGCGATGCGCTCACATGGTTCGGCTCGGTCGAGGTGCTGGCCCGCAGCAGGGGGTGGCGGGTGTCGCGGCTCGCCGGACCCCTGGACGCCGCGAGCGGCACGCCTCAAGGTCGACCGGGGCCGGCGGGTGCCGAGCCGTGGCGCCGCTTCGAGGCGCTGGGAACGGGCTGGTGGGCGCTTCCCGGCGTCTTCGCCGCGCGCGGGCTCGACGCCGGCAGTGCACAGCTGGTGACGGCGCTGGGTGAGCTGGGCGTCGCGCCACTCGCGGCGGCCGACGTGCTCGACCTGGGCTGTGGGACGGGCCTGCTGGCGGCCGCCGCGTTGCGGGCCGGCGCGGCGGCCGTGACCGCCGTCGACGACGATCTGGCGGCGGTGAGGAGCAGCCGCCGCAACCTGCAGGCCGCCACCGCGCGCGTGCTCCACTCCGACCTGGACGCGGCGCTGGAGGCCGCCACGCGCTTCGACGTCGTCATCGCCAACCCGCCCTTCCATCTCGGCCGTCAGGTGCGCCTGGCGCTCTCTCGCGCCTTCGTGGAGGCGGCGCACCGCCGGCTCGAGCGCGCCGGCACGCTGCTCATGGTCGCCAACCGCGCGCTCCCATACGAGCGCGAGCTGGAGGGCTGGGCCCGCTACGAGACGCTGCGTGACGCCGGCGGCTTCAAGGTGCTGCGGGCCTGGCGTTGAGCGTCGCCGGGCGAAGCGCGGACGCCGGTCCGCGCCCGCGGCGGGCGACGCCGGTACCCGGCGCCGCGTCGCGATCCCGCCGCTAAGTCGTCACTCCGGCGGGGCGGCCTCGGCGACGCGGTAGCCGGTGCCGGCCGCGAGATCGAGAACCCGGCCACCGGCGCCGGCGAAGGCGCTCAGCAGTGCGTGGCAGTGCTCGGCGTGGGCGTCGTCGGTGATGACGCCCAGGGTTGGCCCGGCGCCGGACAGGTAGGCGGCGAAGGCACCGGCGTCCCTGAGGGCCGCTCGGCAGTCGACCAGACCGGGGACCAGAGGCGCACGAAAGGGCTCGTGCAAGACGTCCAGCGAAGCCACTCGAAGCAACTCCGGCCGATCGTCCGCGACGGCCAGCGTCCACAGCGCGGCGCGGGCGGAGGTGCGCACCGCGTCGGCGCGGGGATAGCTCGACGGCAGCACGGCACGTGCCTTGGCGGTGGGCAGCTCGAAGTCCGGCACGCCGAAAAGCAGGCGCCAGCGTTCGGGCACGGGCAGGCTGGCGCTCACGAACTCGCCGCCGGCGTCGGCGGCGGAGACGGTGAAGCCGCCGAACACGGCCGGCGCCACGTTGTCGGGGTGGCCCTCGAGGCGCGCCACCAGTCGGAACACCCCGTCCCGCCCGAGACGCTCGCCGAGCATGGCGTCGGCCAGGGCGGCACCGGCGACCAGCGCGGCCGACGAGGAGCCCAGCCCGCGCGCCAGTGGGATGGGGTTGTCGGCATCGAACGCCACCCGCGGTGGTTCCAGGTCGAGCTCGTGAAATGCCGCGCGGAAGCCCTGGTGGACGAGATTGTGCGGAGAGTCGGGCAGGCGGCCGTCGCCGCGGTACGTGAAGCGGTCCTGCTCGTCCGGACGGACGCTGACTGTCAGGTCCAGGGCGAGGGCGATGCCCAGGGCGTCGAAGCCTGGACCGAGGTTCGCGCTCGTCGCCGCCACCCGCACCTGCAACATAGGCCGCAATCTAGCATGAGAGCTCGGCGGCGGCCTCCGGGAGCGCGGCCACGACGTCATCGGCGACGAGTCCCAGGCCGTTGGCGCGGGCCGCCAGCTCGCCGGCTCTGCCGTGCAGGAACACGCCCAGGCACACGCGCTCGAAGGCGTCGCCATCGAACAGCAGAGCGCCAAGCAGGCCCGACAGCACGTCGCCGGTGCCGCCCACGGCCATGCCCGGGTGCCCGCGCGTGCTCACTGCCGTGCGCCCGTCGGGCGCCGCGATCGCTGCGCCGGCGAGCTTGAGCGCGCACACCGCCTGGAAGCGCTCGGCCAGCTCGCGGGCGGCAGCCACGGGGTCGGCCAGCACCTCGGCGCTGGTGGCGCCTAGGAGGCGTCCGGCCTCACCGACGTGGGGCGTGATCGCGCAGCGGCCGTGTGCCCGCGCCGCCGCCTCGACATCCCTGTCGGGCTCCAACGCGCCGGCGTCGAGGACGGTCGGGACGGGCGAGCGTTCGAGCAGCGCCGGCAGCCACGCCAGCGCCTTGGGGTCCAGCCCCGGCCCGACCACCAGCGTCTGAGCGCGCTTGGCATCGAGGTCGTCGAGGGCGGCCAGAGGCGACTGCGCCTGCCACGACAGCGGCTGGAACACCACCTCGGGCCAGCCGGCCGGCGCCCGCGCCGCGGCCGCCAGCGTCACCAGCCCCGCGCCACCGCGATAGGCGGCGCGGCAGGCCAGCTCGGCCGCGCCCAGGTAGCGCTCCGAGCCGGCCACCACCAGCACGGTACCGGCACTGTACTTGTGGGCGTCGGGAGCGCGCCGGGGCGCCCACGCCGCCACCGCCTTGGTGTCCAGCAGAACCACCGGCGAGGCAGCCTCGAGCACCTCGGCGGGAATGCCGATGTCGGCGACCAGCGACGCACCGAAGGCGGCGCGCGCCGGGTAGAAGGCGCTGGCTCGCTTGGCGCCCGCGAGCTGAACCGTCAGGTCGGCCGGGAGGTGCGGTCCAGGCGGGCTGCTGGCGTCGGCGGACACGCCCGTGGGCACGTCCACGGCGACCACCGGCAGCCCGCTCCGGCTCACGCGCTCGACCACCTCGACGAGCGCCCCGTGCAGGGCACGGTCCAGCCCGCTGCCGAGCAGAGCGTCGACGACCAGGTCGGCGCGGGTCAGCGCTTCGGCCAACTGGGCTGCGTCGAGCGGCGCGGGTGCGAGGCCATGGGCCGTGAGCGCACGACGGGCGGTGGCGGCGTCGTTGGTGGAGGGCTCCGCACTCAGCTCGAGCACCGTCACGCGCACGCCGGCCGCGGCCAGGAAGCGCGCGGCCACGTAGCCGTCTCCGCCGTTGTTGCCCTTGCCGCACAGCGCCAGCACGTTCCCGGCGGCCGGGTAGCGCTCGCGTACCGCCTCGGCCACGGCACGACCGGCCGCCTCCATGAGGAGCTGCGTCGGCATGCCGGCATCTGCGGCGGCCGCGTCGGCGGCGCGCATCTGGGCTGCGGTGAAGAGCCTCATGCCGACAGTGTAACGCCGGCCTCCGGTATCATCGCGGCATGAAGCCCATCTACGACGGCCCTCCTGACGGGCTCGCGGAGCGCCTCGGCCGTCCCGGCGAGTACCCCTTCACGCGCGGCATCCACCCGGACATGTACAGCCGCGGGCACCTGTGGACGATGCGGCAGTATGCCGGATTCGGCTCCGCCGAGCAGTCCAACGAACGCTACCGCTACCTGCTGGAGCAGGGGGTGGCGGGCCTGTCGGTGGCTTTCGACCTGCCGACGCAGCTCGGCCTCGACCCCGACGATCCGCTCGCGGCCGGGGAGGTGGGCCGGGTCGGCGTGTCGATCGCCACGGTCGACGACATGCGCACGCTGTTCGACGCCATCCCGCTCGACCGGGTGACGACGTCGATGACCATCAACGCGCCGGCCATGATGCTGCTGGCGCTCTACCAGCTCGTTGCCGAGGAGCAGGGCGTGGCGCCCCGGGATCTCAAGGGAACGGTCCAGAACGACATCCTCAAGGAGTACGTGGCGCGCGGGACCTACATCTTCCCGACCGGGCCGAGCATGCGCCTGGTGACCGACCTGTTCGCCTACTGCGCCGAGGCGCTGCCGAGCTTCAACACCATCTCCATCTCCGGCTACCACATCCGTGAGGCCGGCGCCACCGCCGCGCAGGAGATCGCCTTCACGCTCGCCAATGCCAGGGCCTACGTGCGTGCCGCGTTGGCGGCGGGGCTGGACGTCGACGCATTCGCTCCGCGGGTATCGTTCTTCTTCGCCTGTCACAGCCGCCTGCTAGAAGAGGTTGCCAAGTTCCGGGCCGCCAGGCGGATGTGGGCGCGCATCATGCGCGAGGAGTTCGGCGCCAGCCAGCCCCGCTCCTGGATGCTGCGCTTCCACACGCAGACGGGCGGCAGCACGCTGACCGCTCAGCAGCCCGACAACAACGTGGTGCGCACGACCGTCCAGGCCCTGGCCGCGGTGCTGGGCGGCACCCAGAGCCTGCACACGAACGCCCTGGACGAGGCTCTGGGACTGCCCACGGCGGCGTCGGCCCGACTGGCCCTGCGTACGCAGCAGGTGCTCGCCTACGAGACCGGCGTCGCAGAGGCCGTGGACCCGCTGGGCGGCAGCTACTACGTCGAGCAGCTGACCGACGCGCTCGAGGTCGAGGCCGGTGGCCTGCTGGACCGCATCGAAGAGCTCGGAGGAGCCGTGAAGGCGATCGAAGCGGGCTTCGTGCAACGCGAGATCGAGGAGTCCGCCTACCGCCAACAGCGTGAGATCGAGGCCGGCGAGCGTGTGGTGGTGGGGCTCAACCGCTTCCGCAGCGAGGACGAGGACGACGCCGTGCCGGTTCAGGCCATCGATCCCGAGCTCCAGGCGCGCCGCGCCGCCGCCGTGAGGGCGTTCCGGGAGGGGCGCCGCGAAGCCGACGTGGACGCCGCCCTGGAGGCGCTGGCGGGCGCCGCTTCCGACACCGCCAACCTGTTTCCAGTCGTGCGCCGGGCCTTCCTCGCACATGCCACGCTGGGCGAGGTGTCCGGCGTGCTGCGCCGCGTCTGGGGCGAGTACCGCTGAGCCGCCCGGGGCAGGGTCGTGCCGCGCAACGTGGCGGCCAGCCTGCGCCTCCGGTCGCCCTTCAGGCCGCCAGGCGCGCCTCGGCGTCGTCGCCGCCCACGATGTGGACGATGGCGTCCACGGTGGCGTCGAGGTGGCTGCGCCCGTCGGGAAGCGTGGCGGTGGTGGAGAGGTAGCCGTCGCGTCCCATGTGCTTCATCGGTCCGAGGCGGACCTCGCTCACCTTGCCTCTGGCGCGTGCCTGGTTCCAGGGCGAGTAGCGCAGCATCGGCCAGCGACCGGCGAAGAACAGCACGCCCAGCCGGTGGACGGTGTCGCGGTCGCCGTAGAGGTAGTACAGGTGCGCGATCTGAAGGGCCGCCGGGTCCGAGGCCATCACCCCGCCGAGCGCGATGACGTCGATCGGTGCCCCCAGGATGTCGTCGAGGTGACCCGCCGCCCCGAGCGCGATCTGACCGCCGCCGCTGTAGCCGATCAGGGTCACCCGCGTCCCGCTGGCGGGCACGTATCCCGCGGCGAGCAACGCTTCGGTGATGAGCTCGGCGCTCCCGTGGTTGTAGATGGGCCCGTAGCGCCGGTCGGCCGATACCGCCACCTGCCACAGGTTCCGCATGTTGATCACCATGCCGGCCAGGTTCGCCAGGGCGCGGCGGCTCAGCTTCATCTTGAGCGCCCAGCGCCAGAAGCCGGCGAAGACACGCTCCCCCGTCAGCGCGCGGTTGGTCACCGAGTACGGGAAGACCTCGAGGATGCGGGTCTGCGGTAGGCGCTCCCCGAGTCGCTCGAGCAGCACGACCTCACGTCGCGCGAAGGCGCGTTCGGCCACGCTGTGGATGCCGGAGAGGAACACCACGAAGTGACGGGCGGGGACGTCGTCCGCCACCCCGGGAAGGCCCACCGGCTGGTCCTCGGCGCGGCGCCCGAACCAGCCGGCCCACCAGCCCAGCGCTTCCAGCGGCGACAGCGCACCTGCCAGCAGCAACGCCAGGAAGCCCAGCGCAACCAGGATCGCGACCTCGTGGGCGTGCACGCTACACCCCCCGTTCCTCTTCGAGGGCCTCGGTGAGGGGCACCAGTCGCCGGCCGGCGACGGCGACGCGCAGGCGCATGCCGAGCCTCACCACCGGCCGACCGATGGTGCGGTGCAGGAGCTGGAGCAGCATCCACCCGATGGCCGCGCTGGCGATGCCTTCCAGCGTGCTCAGCTGGAACACCGCCCGGGTGGCGACCACGATGGCCAGCAGGTTCCACACCGATAGCGCCGCGGCCACGAACGCCCCGAAGTAGGGAGTGAGGACGAGGAACCCGAAGAGCTGAGCGCTGTAGGCCAGGCCGACGGTGCGAAGGGCGTTGAGGAAGGGCCGCCGGTGACCGAAGACGAACACCGCGATGAGCCACAGCGACGTCGACCAGAACAGGTACACGAAGGTGAACACCACCCCCGACAGCAGCAGGCTGAGCACGAAGCGTCGCTGCGGAACGCGGTTGGCGAAGAGCACGAGGCTCTGGCCGAGGGCCGAGGACACGCCGGCGAGGAACACCACCGTCAGCGACAGGCGCAAGCCCGCCAGCCCCTGATCGAGCGCGGCGAAGGCGCGCTGGTCCAACACCAGCGCGTGCCCAACCAGATCGAGCCCTTGCATGCTGCGAAGCTATCACGCGTGCGCGCCGGCGCCGCGTGTCAAACGGCCCCGCTGCCGCCTCCCGCGCTCGCCGGCCGGCACAGCATGGGCCCCAACGGCCGGCCGCCCAGAAGGTGGATGTGCAGGTGGTACACCTCCTGGTGGCCGTGCTCCTTGCAATTCACGAGCAGGCGGTAGCCCTTGTCGAGCCCCTCGGCCTCGGCGATCTTGGCCGCGACCACGATCATATGGCCCAGCACGGCCTCGTCGGCATCGGTCACGTCCGCGGCGGTGGGGATCCGCCGGTTGGGCACGATGAGCACGTGCACGGGTGCCTGCGGGCGGATATCACGGAAGGCCGTCACCCGCTCGTCCCGGTAGACGATGTCTGCCGGCAGCTCGCCCTTGACGATCCTGCCGAACGGCGTCTCGGACTGGTCTTGGGAGTCGTTCATGCTGCGATTGTAGACATCGCGGCCCCACGTGCTCGGGGCGGTGGCGCGCTGCCGCTCCGCGAATGCGCATCGCCGGCGGCCGCGCAGGGACGCGTCCCGGCCTTCAACCGGCGTCTGCGGCCCGCTCCAGCTCGGCCATCGTGAACAGCGGGGCGAGGCTGACGCCGACGGCGGCCAGCTTGGCTGCGCCGCCGGCCTGGCGGTCGATCACGCACACGGCGTGATCCACGCGCGCCCCCAGCGATCGCAGGTCCTGGCTGGACAGCACCACCTGGCCGCCGGAGGTGATCACGTCCTCGACGACCAGCAGCCTCAGTCCGTCGACGTCCCCGCCCTCGGCCAGTCGGCGCGTGCCGTACTCCTTGGCGGCCTTGCGCACGAAACGGCAGGGCAGGCCGGTGAGTGCCGACAGCGTCACCGCGAGCGGCACCCCGCCGAGCTCGAGGCCGGCGACCGCGTCGGTGTCGTCGGGCACCAGCGGCACCATGGCGGAGGCGACGGCGTGCAGCAGCGCGGGGTCGGACTCGAACAGGTACTTGTCGAAGTAGTGATCGCTGACGGCGCCGGAGCGGAGCACGAAGCGGCCGCGAAGCAGCGAGCGGTGGTAGATCCCTCGGGCGAGCTCGTCGCGCGTCATGGGACGCATTCTACGGGGCGCGGCGGGCGAGGCCCGGGTGCCCGCGTGCGCTGGCGCCGCGAGAGGGGGGTGTGCTACCATCAAGCGTTTGCGAGCGCGCCGCGTCACCCGCTGACGCGGCGTCCGATCCGACCCGAACGCGACGGAGGAACACGACCATGCCGCGTGTGTGCGCCATCACAGGCAAGAAGACGCGCAGCACCACCACCAGCAAGCGCAAGGGCTCGCCCAAGAAGCGGGGCGGAGTCGGCGTGAAGCAGGTGGGTGTGCACAAGCGCCAGGTGAAGCCCAACCTGCAGAAGAAGACGCTCTGGATCGACGGCAAGCCCAAGAAGGTGTGGGTGAGCGCCAAGGCGCTCCGGCAGCTGGACCCCTCGCTGCTGGTCAACCCGAACAAGCGCTGAGCGACTGCGCGCCCCGGGTGCGCCGCACGGTGTCGTCGCCTGGGGGTGAGGTGACGTGTGCCGTGCGGGGGCGTGGTGGGCCGCGGCTCGGGGTCCCGGCGGCCGGCCCGCCGGGGCTGGTGGCCCCTTGGCAAGACGCGCCCGTTCCGAGTACAGTGGTCCACTAATGAGAACGCATTCTCGCTCTGCCTGTGCCGAGACCGCCGCCGCGCGCCGGGAACGTCAGCGGGAGACGTGTCGATGACGGCCGGGCGCGGCACGGAGAAGGGCGCGGCCACACCGGGCGGAGCCGCTCACGCCCAGGCCGGCGCGGCCGGCGCGCCGCCACGGCGAGCGCTGCCGGCGGTGCACATGCACCGCGTGGGCGTGCGGTTCGGGGACGCCACCGTGCTGGAGGACGTGAGCTTGGAGGTCGAGCCCGGCTGCTTCCTCGCCATCGTGGGTCCCAACGGGGCCGGCAAGTCGACGCTGGTCAAGGTGGCGCTGGGCCTGCTCACACCGCAGCAGGGACACGCCGCCTTGTTCGGCGAGGTGGCCGGCGCCCATCCCGAACGGATCGGCTACGTACCACAGCTGAAGACCTTCGACCGTACGTTCCCCGCCACGGCGCTCGAGCTGGTGGTGACCGGCCTCAGGGGCCGCTGGCCCGCCCGGGTGACGCGCTCGGAAGGCGAGCTGGCGCGCGCGGCCCTGTCACGCGTGGGGGCGGAGCGGCTCCAGCGCCGGCAGCTGTCTCGCCTCTCCGGCGGGGAGCTGCAGCGCGCGTACCTGGCACGAGCGCTCGCCCGGCGCCCGGAGCTGGTGCTGCTCGACGAGCCCGCCACGGGCGTGGACTACCTCGCCGAGCACGACCTCTACGATCTCCTCGAGCGCTACCAGGCCGACACCGACGCGACGGTGGTGATGGTCACCCACGACCTGGCGGCGGCGCGCTACCACGCCGACCGGGTGCTGGTCCTGAATCGCCGCGTGCACGGCTTCGGCACGCCGGACGAGGTCCTGTGCGAGGACTGCCTCGAGCGCGCCTTCGGGCACCTGGGTCACCACCATGCGCTGGCCATCTGAGGCGCCGTCCACATGAGCCTGGCGGGCATCCTGCAGCTCGCCTTCATGCAGCGTGCCCTGGCCGCCGGCGTCCTCATCGCGGTGATGGCGGGTCTGCTCGGCGTGTTCGTCGTGCAGAGGCGGCTGTCGTTCCTGGGGGCCGGCCTCGCTCATGCCGCCTTCGGCGGCATGGGCCTGGGGGCCTTCGTGATCGTGTCGACGGGGCTGTTGGCCAGCGGCGTGGGCCTCCTCAGGCACCCGCTGTGGATCGCCATTCCCTTCAGCCTGCTGGCGGCGCTGGGGATCGCCTGGGTCCGCGAGCACACGCGCCTCAGCAGCGACACCGCCATCGGCGTGTTCTTCGCGGTGTCGGTGGCGATGGGCGTGCTCTTCTTCTCGATCATCCCGCCGGACGTGAACCTCGGCCTGTCTCTGATGGACCTGCTGTTCGGGTCGATCCTTAGCGTCACAGGCAGCGATCTGCTGGTGATCCTCAGCGTGACCGTGGTCGCCGTGGTGTTCCTGAGCGCCGCCTGGGGCGCGCTCGGCTACGCCACCTTCGATGACGAGCTGGCGCGGACCGACGGCGTGCGCGCCAGGCTGCTGGAGTATCTGCTGTTCACCTGCGCCGCGCTGGTGATCGCCGTGAGTGCGGTGGTGGTGGGCATCATCCTGATGGCGGCGTACCTTGTCATCCCCGCCGCCAGCGCGCGGCTCTTGGCGCGCTCGCTGCTGCAGATGACCATCCTGAGCGTGACCCTGGCGGTGTTGAGCACGGTGCTCGGGCTGGCGCTGTCCTACCTCATCGACGTGCCGAGCGGATCGACGATCGTGCTCACCCAGGCCGCGCTGTTCCTCGTCGCAGCCGCCCTGCCGCGACGCTGACCGACGCCCGTGCCCGG
>Ga0307441_1000597_pt1 | contig 12860 bp, 11 predicted proteins | sample SalMarWE160420MG_FD_202149 | JGI IMG/M metagenome (GOLD analysis project Ga0307441, IMG submission 202149) | Salt marsh sediment microbial communities from the Plum Island Ecosystem LTER, Massachusetts, United States - WE1604-20 | ecosystem: Environmental > Aquatic > Marine > Intertidal zone >... | reverse complement strand
CAAGAGGATCGATTACGTTACCCTTTTCATCCATAGCCATGGCGTTCACAGTAAAGTCACGTCTCTGAAGATCTTCTTCAAGATTTTCGCCAAACACGACATCCGGATGGCGAGACCCTTTTTTGTAGCTCTCGCTGCACCGGTATGTAGTGATCTGCACTTCTGTTGAACCCTTACCGTCCAGGGCGGCAACGGTACCGAATGCGATTCCGATTGGAATGGCATGGAAGCCTCCCGACTCAAGTATTTCCTTCGTTCTCACTGGTCTGGCGCCGGTAGCAAAATCGTAGTCCCCGGCTTCTCTGCCAAGAAGACGATCTCTAACGTAACCTCCTACCAGATAAAGCTCTTCCCCGTTTTCGCGGAACAGCTTGAAAAGTGTCTCAAGCACTGGCCTACTCTCCGATCGTTAACGGTCGTCCATCTTTTTAGCTGTGGCTATCCAGATTATAAGAAAAATGTTTATCTTCCGTAGAACTTGAAAGGATCAGATTTGTCAGTACTGAATACAGCATGGAAACAGATCAGGGAAGCAGCCGGCGTCAGTTTCATACTTTTCAGGATTATGGTTCCCGTTGTTATCGTTGTTAAGATACTCAATGAGCTGGATCTTGTAAGATATATAGCGGAAGCTTTCACCCCGTTGATGAGCCTGGTAGGACTGCCCGGTGAGATGGGGCTCGTATGGGCTACGGCCGTAATAACCAATATGTACGGCGGAATTGTTATCTTCGCCTCGATCGCTCCCGGTCTTCACATGTCTACAGCTCAGATTACTGTCATTGCCTGCATGATCCTTGTTGCGCACTCCATGCCTGTTGAAACCACGATAGCCAGGAAAACCGGTGTAAGGATACGTTTCATGATTCCTTTCAGGCTGTTCTGTGCGCTTCTCCTGGGATTTATACTGCACTCTGTCTACACTCTTGGGGGTTTCCTGCAGGGGGAAGGGCGCATACTCTGGGAAGCATCATCCAAAGACGGCAGCCTTGGTTCATGGGCACTTTCTCAGCTGCAGAACCTTGCTGCAATATTCATGATAGTACTGCTGCTAATCATATTTATGAAAATTCTTGACAGGTTTCGAATAACCAGGCTTTTAAACAGGGTGCTTGAACCTCTTCTTACTTCGATGGGCATAGGAAAAGCCGCTTCTACCGTAACGATATTCGGAATGGTTCTTGGTATTTCCTACGGAGGAGGCCTGATCATCAGGGATGTTAACTCCGGGAAACTTTCCAGCAGGGATGTCTTCTTCTCGATTTCTCTCATGGGGCTTTCACACGCTATTGTTGAAGATACTCTACTGATGATGTCACTAGGCGCAAATATTACCGGTGTTCTATTTGCGAGAATTGCTTTCACATGGATCGTCATACTCGGACTGGTGCGAATTGTAAGGAAAATGTCCGATGAAAAGTTCTTCAGGTACCTTTTCAGATCCCGATCCCGGAATCATGCCCTTTCCGATGATTCCCTGTGAAAACAGCGCTGATGAAAATTCATCCCTAAAATGGTAAAGGGGCCCGTAACCAGAGCCGGTGCCTGCAGGTTTGCGGCGGGTTGTGTCCGTCTTGAACCGGGGCAGGATACACCGGGAATTCTTGAAGAACTTACTCGCTACTGCCGGATGCAAAAAGCCAGTCATGTGAGCTGGGCTATCAGACTTTCCCGGGAAGGGAAACTGGTTGAGATGAAAGGTGATGGAGGTGAAAGCGGTGCGGGAAACGTCATCCTGGACGTACTAAGAAAATCAAGTACCGAAAACGTTCTTGTCGCTGTTGCCAGATGGTACGGAGGCAAACATCTGGGTGGATTGCGATTCCGCATTTACAGGAAGCTTACATCGGAAGTTATCGGATTGCTTTAATCCTATTCTGTAAGGTGCTGTCCCGCCGTGAAAGCCTTATTCATCAGTTCTTCATCTTCAATAGCATCTTCAACGCTTTCAAGCGCACATGCTTGAACGGTTTCGATGATATCCAGACCGGCCATTCTCCATGCTTTTTTCATACTGTCGATCTGATCACTGAAAAGTTCAGGATTATCGGCACCCTGAGTGATTACGAGCACGGTTTTCTTACGCCCGAGTCTGCTTTTGAATCCCTCTCCTATCAGGCTGAAGAGCCGATCGGTGAAAGCCTTCATCTGAGCGGTCATATAGTAGAAATAAATGGGTGTACCAAGCACAATACAGTCTGCTTTTCTTAATTCTTCGAACAGGGGTGTCATATCATCATCAAGAACACAGACACCCGTTTGCCTGCATTTTTTGCAGGCATGACAGCCCATGATATGAAGCAGCCCTATATGAAAAACAGAGGAATCTGCTCCCTTATCTTCAGATCCGAATATGACCTGTCTTACAACAGCGTCGGTAACGCCGTCCGGCCTTGGGCTTCCCACGAATGCTGCTACTTTCATGATTGCCTCCCCTCAGTATTCCCAGTCTATTCTGGGATTTGGCAGCAGAAGTAATCTATCCAGCTTTCTAATCAGTTCCTCGGAGCCTTCGAGATCATCAGTTACTCGTAATCCCGATGGTGGCCGCGCACCTATCCACATTCTTGAGAATGCTCCTGTTGAAGCTTCAAGTAACGGCAGGGTCCTGTTATGACCCTTCTCCGCATGGGATTCAGGTCCAAGAGTCACAATATAATCTCCGGATATTCCATGCCACGGTGCGTCGTCATCAAGATATTTCTCGATCGGATCCCTAAGTACAAGGTTGAATGTAACCGGATTCCCCTGGAGCACGGTTTTCCCGATACAGCTCTCCAGGTTGCATATACGTATCTGCCAGTAAGCCATTGCTTTGCATGCGTTTTCGTATTTTGATTTCTCAGTTTTCCTTCGCTTCCGGAAGGGAGTCTTCAAGAGGTCCTGTATCTGGACAGATGCAGGTTCGCTGAGTTTCACAAGATGAACCTGATCGCCCAGGTTCTTTATAAGACCCATGAGTTCAAGGAACTGAAAGTAATTTCTGTAACACATCCATTGGATAGTGTAGGGGCCATGCTCTCCCATCACGGTTCCGCACCAGAAATAATGTGAAAGCAGTTCCCCGTCAGGATCCATGTATCCAAGCCCGAAGCCGTTCTTGCTCCACTCCATTTCTGCTCTGGTAATTTCACCTCTTGAAAGGGAGGTGTTCCCGTGAAAGCGCATCCGCTTGAGTCTTGATCTGTGAACCAGATCCCAGTCATCCTTTGTGAGACGTATCGGAGGAGGAGGGTTAACATTCAGGTCCAGAGAAGCCGGGTCAAAACTTATCACTGTCTCGTAAGGCCCAGTACCGAATCCAAGTTTGTCGTAGTATCCCTGATCGAATATTCCCAGCCCTGCTATCTCAGTTCCTTCGGCAGCATCAAGGGCAATCAGCTCAGCAGTAAGTTTCCCCGCAAGCCCTCTCCTTCTTCCAGCGTAACCCGTTGTGACTCCGCATACGGCACAGAGTGAAACATCTTTCTCGAGATACCTTACAAAGCCTGGTGTAGATACAACGAGGGCTTCAGCAGAATCGTTCAAATCACAGACAAGGGCACGGCAGCCGGAAAGGAAAATATCCATGGCTTTTTGCTGCTCTTTATTCTCTATCCAGCCCACTTCCCGCCAAATCCTGTAGCATGCTTCCATATCCCTTTCCGGATCGTATTTTCTATGAATCATATACCAGGCTGTCTCCATCCTGAATGAATGTAAATGTGCCTATGCATTGGATTTCCCTTTGAGCATGATGAAACACACTGCTCTCCCGGTTTCAGCAGAATCCCCCGAAACGAACTTTATGCGGTTACGGTAAATGACTTCAAGGCTTCTTATTCCTGAAGTATTCAATGGTTCTTTCCATGCCTTCCTCGAGTCCCACAACCGGTTTCCATCCAAGTTTATCAATGGCTAATGAAATATTCGGTTTTCTTACCTTCGGATCATCTACAGGCAATTCCCTGTGGACTATTGAGCTTTGCGATTCAATCCGGTCAAGTACGAACTTCGCAAAATCCAATATCGTCATTTCATCAGGATTTCCCAGATTCACAGGACCAGGATAATCAGACTCCATCAGCCGAACAAGGCCATCAACCGTATCAGAGACATAGCAGAAACTCCGTGTCTGACTTCCATCACCGAAAACTGTGAGATTCCTGCTGGAAAGTGCCTGCGAAATAAAGGCAGGAACAACCCGCCCATCGTCTGCTCTCATTCTAGGGCCATAAGTATTGAAAATTCTTGCGACTTTCGTATTCAGGCCGTGAAATCTCCGGTAAGCGAAAGTAATGGCTTCCGCGAATCTTTTTGCTTCATCGTATACACCTCTAGGACCGACTGGATTCACGTTGCCCCAGTAATCCTCCGACTGAGGATGAACTAGAGGATCTCCGTAGACCTCACTTGTTGAGGCAAGAACGAATCCAGCTTCCTTTGCCAGTGCAAGGCCCAGGGTTTTATGCGTACCCAGAGAACCCACTTTCAAGGTTTGAATAGGGTAGGCGAGATAGTCTGCAGGGCTTGCCGGAGAAGCAAGATGAAAGATAAAATCCAGCCTTCCATGAACGAAAATATAGTTCGTGACATCATGATGTATGAAGGAGAAATCATCCCTGCCTGCCAGATGAGCTAGATTGTCTGTTGTTCCTGTGAGCAGATTATCCATGGCGATAACTTCGTGCCCGTCCGCCAGAAGCCTTTCACAGAGATGACTGCCGATAAAACCAGCGCCACCGGTTACTAGAATTCTCATACGTTCTCCCTGGAGTTTTTCAGTCTGTCCGCATACATGGATCTGTAATATTCCCCGAATTCACCGGATTTGATAATCTGCCACCATGAACGGTTTTCCTTGTACCAGTCAGCAGTTTTTCTGATACCTTCCTCAAACCCCGTATGCGGTTTCCAGCCTATTTCCTTCTCGATAAGATCGACATTCAAAGCGTATCTTCTATCGTGCCCCGGACGGTCCTCAATATATCTTACAAGAGCCTTACTCGCTGAAGTCACTTCCAGTATGGATGAGGTAACCTCCCGGTTTGTGTGTTCCTGTCCGGCTCCAATATTGTAAATCTTACCGGGCTCGGATTTCTCAAGAACCATGATCAAAGCGTTACAGTGATCCTCTACGAAAAGCCAGTCCCTTCTGTTAAGACCATCTCCATAAACAGGCAGTGGCTCGCTATTCATCGCGTTTGTTATAAAGAGAGGAATCAGTTTTTCAGGGTACTGGTATGGGCCATAATTGTTCGAAGCTCTGGTTACCGTTACTGGAATCCCGTATGTGGTCCAGTAACTCATTGCCAGAAGTTCACCTCCGGCTTTAGAAGCTGCGTAGGGGCTTCTGGGGGCAAGCTGATCTGTTTCGACCGACCTGCCTTCCTCCACACTCCCGTACACCTCATCAGTTGAAATCTGAAGAAAAAGGTGTCTGTTTTCCTTTCTGAAAGCTTCAAGAAGTACTCTAACTCCCTCTATATCAGTTCTTACGAAGGATGCGGAATCATCAATAGATCTGTCAACATGTGTTTCCGCTGCAAAATTGATTACCGCGTCACAGCCTGCCATAGCCTCAGATACCGATTTTTCATTACAGATATCGCCATGAATAAATCTGAAGCGGGGATCTCCATCAAGATCTTCCAGATTCTCGCGTCTGCCAGCGTAGGTCAGTTTATCAAGAACTGTTACTTTCCAGTCAGGTCTGGTTTTAAGTGCTATCCGTGTAAAGTTACTTCCGATAAAACCGGCTCCGCCTGTAACCAGTAATTTCATATTGAGTTTCCCCCGCGAAGTTTTCTTGCCATGATCCCTGCCTGCAGGAGGCCATCGATGCTGCTGCCTGAGTCAGCCCACCATCCTTCAATGATATTTGCGTGAAGCTTATTCTTCTTCAGGTATGCATTGTTTATATCTGTTACCTCTAGTTCGCCTCGTGCAGACGGTTTCAGGTTATCAATAACCTCAAAAGCATAATTGTCAAACATATAAACACCTATTACCGCGTAACTGCTTCTTGGATTCTCCGGCTTCTCCTCGATTGAGATTACCCTGGTACCATCAAGTTCGGCAACACCGTAATCTCTGGGATTCTCGACTTTCCTGAGCAGGATTCTAGCCCCATCCTTCTGTTCCCTGAATGCTGCCACCTCTTTCTCCAGGGAATCCTCAAGAATGTTATCACCCAGTATAACAACAAATTTTTCTCCCCCTACAAAGGCTCTGGTAAGGCCTATTGCTTCAGCAATACCTCCTTCGTTTACCTGATATGCATAGTTAAGAGTGTCAAGGCCGAATTCAGAACCATCTCCCAGAAGTCTCAGAAAATCACCGGCACTGTTACCTCCGGTAACCAGCATAACATCTTTGATCCCTGCTTCTGCAAGTTTCTGCAGTGGATAAAAGATCATCGGCTGATCGTAGACCGGTAGAAGGTGTTTGTTGGTAATGCTTGTCAAAGGTCTTAACCGGGTACCAAGCCCGCCTGCCAGCACTATACCTTTCATATATTAATCCTCTTCCGATTTTAACGCACTATGGCCAGTTTAATAAATCTGTCATTACCGTTCTGAGATATCTGAACAATGTAAGCCCCTGATGCTACAGGATTTCCATTCAGATCAATTCCATTCCACGAGAATGTCTCTCTCCGCTGTGACAGGGACTCATAAATAAGTTTCCCGGTCAGGTCAAACATATGGATATCCAGTTCTTCATCTGTCAGCCCGGCTACACCGAGTATCTGTCCATTCCCGGGCAGGAACGGGTTGGGATAGACAGTTGCTGTTTCAAGGCTGCCAGTCATTCCCTGTTCGAGCGTCAGTTTCCACAGACCATGATCAGTTACAATGTAGAGAAAGCCATTATCCTCATCACAGGCTATTTGCCTGATATCAAGCGACTGCAGAGGAGAATTATATGTATTGTATTCCTCCACCAAACCGTCGGGATAGATTCTGTAGAGACCCGAACCTGATACGGCCCACAGACAGGATAAGTTATCGAAATGAAGCACAGTCACATTACCGGTAACCTCGCTTACGTCTGATATAGTCTCACTGTCAGTCCGGAGCAGTACAAGGCCTCCTGTTGTGCCTATGTAAAGCCTTCCATCCCTTGATATTGCCAAAGATTGAACATCTTCTGAAGGGAGCCCGCTTCCGGTTCCGGCGGAAAAAAGCACCTGTCCGGACTGAATATTCCCTTTCACGAGTCCTTCCTTTGTTCCCATCCAGGCAATCAGCGAAGAAGGAGTAACTTCCACCGACCTTACATCTCCCGAAGGCAGTCCATCTGAGGGTTCAAATGTATTCCAGGATGAGGTTTCCTCCTGTCCCGGGATCCAGGAAAGCCTGCAGACACCGCTAGGCTCGGATGGAGTTTCCCAGTAGGCTTCCTGAGCAAACCATATTTCTCCGGTCTGCGAAATGGCCATTTCCCTTGTTTGATCGTTCAGGAGCCCGCTGTTCGACGAATTAAGGTATACCACAACGTCATCATTTCGATCTGGTGTGCCCTGCCAGTTCAACCAGGTGATTCCATAATGCCAGGGAGCGATGAATACACCTCCGGAATGATCCGCCAGACAGGCATAAATCTGACTAGTGCTGGGCAGTTCGCTTAAGAACTCGACCCATCCGTATTCGCTGTAGACTGCCGCGCCTCTTCTGTGGCTTGTCACCCACACATCGTTCCTTGAATCCACATCGACCGAATACAGATTGTTGGAAGGAGCACCCTCCGGAACAGAGGATTTCCAGGAGTTCAATACTCCAATTCCTACACCGTTACCTGAAGCTCTGTTCGCAGCATTATCCGCGTACTGGCCGATAATCATGCTGTCAGCCGAAATCCAGCTGATTGCCTGAACAACCTGAATTCCAAGTCCTCCCGAACCAGAGGTCCAGTTAGTTCCGTCGTATATGGCTACGTTACCTTTGTCCCCGACGGCAAGAAGTCCATTCTCCGCTGCGAGGGAAACAGGATAGCTGTTAGGATAGAAACTGTCTTCCTGCCAGTTCTGCCCTTCAGTCAAGTAAAAAAGTCCTTCTTTTGAAGCTGCCCACACGGTATCACCTGCTACAAGAATATCCTGCACAATCAGATTCTCAACTCCTGGAAAATTCAGCCACGAAGCTGATGCCCCCGGATCCTGACCAGATCGAAGCATGACAAGACCGCTGGCAGTGCCCACGAGAAGTCCCGAGTCAACAGACGCGACGCAGTTCACTATATTGGAAGGCAATCCACCCTCTGTCGTAAACTCAGTCCAAACATCGAAATATCCAAATTCTTTGCTGCATAATCCTTCGGTTGTTCCAACCCAGATACTCGTATCGGGAAGAATACAGTTAATCCTGAGCGATGTAGGCAGTCCCTCAAGCTGTCCGTAATGCTGGAACCCCCCCGCATTCAAATGAACATCGATGCCGCCTCCGTATGTTCCTATCCATAAATTATCATAAGAATCCCTTGCCAGGCATCTTGCATCACTGTACCAAAGATTCCCGGGGCAGGTCCAGGTTGAATCCCACACGATTTCTCCGGACTGAAGCGAACCAAAAATCACGCCACCGGTTGTCGCGGCTGTTACCGATGATTCCTCCACGAGAATATCATTTACTCCACCAAAATGTGTGTAGTGATTCCATTCCGAAATTCTGCCTGTCAGGATTACGCTGCATATCATCAGCAGATTCATATTCTTGCCTTCCACCATGAGAACAGTTTATTTAGCCCTTCCAGCCTGTCAACTTCAGGCTTCCAGCCCAGAAGTGATTGAAGTCTTGAAGGATTACCAACCTGGAATTCAACATCAACCGGTCTGAACAGATCAGGATCGACTTCGAGCTTTATATCGAGACCGGATATCCCGATAAGCATGCTGACCATGTCGCCTATACTGTTCCCTTTACCGGTACAAATATTGTAGATACTCCCGGAATGACCTCTGCTTAAAATATACCGGTAGGCTCTTGCCACATCGGTTACATACAGATAGTCCCTTACCGGGTTCAAGTTTCCTACCCGAATAACGTTGCTTCCATCTCGATGAGATTCGATGATCCTTCTGCAGAAAGATGGAAAAGCGAAATCCTCTGACTGTCCGGGGCCCAGATGAGGAAATGCCCGCGTGATAACTATGTCCAGTTCGTAATTCCGAGCGAATTGCATTGCTGCAATCTCAGCTGCAGCCTTTGTTGTTCCATAGGGATTCCTGGGTCCGATTTCGCTGTTTTCAGTTATTAGATCATCGTTTGCCTTGTAAACTTCTGAAGAACTTGCCAGAAGCATCCTCGCTCCCGGGCATTTCGATACCATATACTCCAGAACCGATACGGTTCCCATCAGATTGATCTCGTAGGCTTTATGTATCTCCCTCAGGGATTTCGAAACGGAACTCATAGCTGCAAGATGTACTATATACCTTACTTCTCCAAGTTCTTCCGGTGGTGATGACGGAAGTTTCCAGATGATCTTTCTGACACCACCGGGAACTTCGTAATCGTCACGTACATCAACAGCAAAGTCTCCCTCTCCCATTCGTAGTTCCTGCATGAGATGATATCCCATGAAACCTGCTGCTCCGGTTACGAGGACAGGCCCGGGCTCCAGATTTATGTCCTTTCTGCTGCGTATGTCTGGCATTGTTCAATCCCTCCGGCCAAGATACCTTATTTCCTCTTTCAGCATTATTCCGCTGAATGAGAAGACAGATTCCCGGACGATTTCAATAAGCTCCACGATATCGTAAGATGATGCATCTCCTGTATTAATAATAAAATTCGCATGTTTTTCAGATACCTGCGCTCCTCCCGCCGTTCTCCCCTTCAACCCGGCGTCTTCTATGAGCTTACCGGGAGGAATGCCTTCGTCGGGTCTCCGGAAAACGCTTCCTGCATTTGGGTATTTGAGCGGAAATTTACTCCTGCGAAGTGAAAGGATTCTCTTACCTTCCGAGCGTAGAACTGCCGGATCATCGATTCCCAGAGAAATTTCTACTTCTGTAATAATCATTTTCTCATTCTGGAATCTGCTTGTCCTGTATCCAAAACAGCATTCATCCACATCGAAAATATTTTCTGAACCCCTGCAGTCCAGTACGGACACACGATTAAGGCAATCCGAGATTGAATTACCGTAAGCTCCCGCGTTCATGAATACAGCACCACCAACCGTTCCGGGAATACCGATCGCATATTCGAGCCCTGAAGCGCCTCTGCTGCAGGCAACTCCTGACAGCTTTGGCAGATGAACACCTCCTCCGGTGCAGAGAGTCCAACCCTTTTCAGAAGGTTGCCACTCCGTTTCCTCCATTCTTCCGGCAAGCCTGATGATAACTTCGCTGCAGCCGGAATCCGAAGCAAGGACATTCGATCCCTGGCCAAGAATAAACCAGGGGATTCCTTCTCTGAAGGTAAGGCCCAAAAGGTCGGCAAGCATTCCGGAAGAGGTTACAGTAACGGATACTGCTGGACCTCCAGTCTTCCACGTAGTCATTTCGCTTAGCTGATATATCCCGACGTTTGCAGGGAAATGCTCTCTCAATAAAGAATTAACCGGTTTTATACTATTCAAAATCCCTGCCAGACAATCCCATCAGGCAACCCCCCACCGAAAGGTACGTAAAAAGGAAAGAAGGTTTACCGACCTTTTCCATCCATCTCAGAGCACATCTGTATACTGGCGGAAAAAGGGACAGTTTCACTATTACTTTCATGGCCATGACAGCCGGATTCGCAGGTTTCGAGAATACAGGTTCTATCCATCTGCTCCCGAGAAGACCTTTCGCTTCGGGAATTTTATTCAGAGTATACTTCAATCCCGATCCTCCGTATTCAACCATTTTCCTTGAATGTTCACGGACAGTCACTCTGTCAAGATGATACACTTTCAGATCGGGATTCCAGTGCAGGGATACTCCAGTTCTTGCCAGCCTGAACCCGAATTCCGTATCCTCTCCCCCGTAACGGTCTATAGCCGGATCAAAGCCTCCGGTTTCTTTAAGAATCGACGTTCTAAGGCTGACATTGCCGGTTACGAAGTACTTTCCGGGGAACGGCCCTGCAGCCGTGCTACCCATTCCCCTTGTGTCGAACCATCGTTGCCAGGGAGTTGAATCATTCATCCAGCCGTTTATCCTGGCTCCCATTATCACTTCACCTAAACCCTTGCGATGCATTTCTATGTGCTTAAGTAACGCATTCGCAGGAAAGCGGATATCCCCATCCGAAAGAAATGACAGTGGCGCAGTTGACTCCCTCCAGCCTGCATTTCTCGCCTCCGGCCTGTTACCACTGCTTTTTCTGCGGATTACTCTGATACTCACAGTATCTGGAAAACTGAGATTGTATTCATCCTCCACAGGAACAGCGCTGTCATCATCGACTAATATCAGCTCCCAGGGAATTTTTCCAGTATCCTGTTTTCGAAGGCTGTCAAGACATATCCGGAAATCATCTCCTCCATCCTTTACCGGGATCTGAAGGGATATTTCAGGTACCATTAAGATCACCGCCTTCGATTCTTGTCCCCATCATCCTGAGAAAACCTATTACAAATAACGTCAGAAGTGTAGCAGCTATGACAATGGCTGATCTCCAGCCGGGACTGAGTGTTGCCAGAGGTCCAAAAGCTATCGGGGGTATTACAGTCAGCACAACCACGAAGAAACTTATCGGGAACACTTTTCTCCCGAGCCAGAAAAGACTGAGAGCCATGAACAGGTTCGTTCCAAGTGTTGCAAAAGCTGCTCCAAGTGCTCCGGCCACTGGAATCAGACGGAAGTTGAACCCTATGTTCAACAATGCACCAAACAGAGTCATGCCGGCGATGAATTTCGTCTGTCCGGTAAGAAGGCATCCTGTCTGTGAGATGAGAAACAGTCCATAAAGCGCTACAGCACCGGCAAGTGTCGGTAAAACCCCTGCTGAGGGAAGGAATTGTCCACCGCCAATCATCGGTACAATCCATGGAGAGGACATTGCAAGTATCAGTGATGCCCAGTTCACAAGCAGCATGAAAAGCAATCCTGCTCTCCCCAGCTCGGCCAGAGTGCCTCCGGTTCTCTTCTTCCGGAAAATGAAGCGTTTCCATGCCATATTGAAACCCAGTATCAAAGGCATGAGTACAAGACAGGCTCGGCTGGACCATTCGTAGTACCCGCTTTCGGCCATATCTGGATAAATGCTTCTGAGCATGAACATGTCGGCTGAAGAAAGGACTATCATGGAAAGAGTTGCCGGGATCAGGGGGAGACTGAAGGCAAGAATCTCTTTTGAAAGCCCTTCCGGCTCTTTCTGCTGTCTTGAATCGGCTGTTTTTTTCCACATCATCACTATAGCAGCCAGTGCTATCAGGAATGAAGGCGCCCACCTTGCGGTCATGAATGAAGGTATCGTATCCATAGTATGGGAATAAAGAAGCAGGACCAGAAGGCCCAGGGCCATTGCACCTCTTATCAGCTGAAGAATGAGATACCTTCCAGCAAGACCTTCCGCCCTCGGCAGTGTCAGGGCGATCTGAACGTATGCAATTCCAGCACCTAAAAGAATCGCATGAATCAGGTAATCCGGATGCTGAAGGTTCAGGAATGATTTCAGGAAGCCCTGCAGAAGCAACACTGCCGCAATCATGATGATCGTGGGAATCAACGGGAATGTTATTCCCCGCAACAGTATGCTCCTGTGCTGAGATGTTCTATGCCAGGCTCTGATAAGCGCTGTCGGCAGACCCAGGACCACAATACCCGCGATGGCTTCTGCTATTATCCTGAGTGTTCCCAGTTCTCCGGCCGCATCTGCTGTAAGGTACCTTGAGATAAAGGGCAGGAAAGCAACCTGAACCATCCCACTGAAGATCATTGCAAGGGC
>Ga0307441_1000595_pt1 | contig 12876 bp, 14 predicted proteins | sample SalMarWE160420MG_FD_202149 | JGI IMG/M metagenome (GOLD analysis project Ga0307441, IMG submission 202149) | Salt marsh sediment microbial communities from the Plum Island Ecosystem LTER, Massachusetts, United States - WE1604-20 | ecosystem: Environmental > Aquatic > Marine > Intertidal zone >... | reverse complement strand
CCGGCAGGCCGGCCACCCGGAACGGGTCGTTGAGCATCGACAGGGCGCGGCCACCGACGAACGTGGTGCAGCCCGCCACCACTGCCACCGCCGCCACGCAGGCGATCGCCGTCAGCGCGCCGTGCGAGATGCCTGTGGGCAGCCGACGTCGATTCCGCACGCGGTTGTTCATGCCATCCTCATCCCGGCCGGCCGACACGCAGCATCGAAGGGAACTCATTCTAGATCCGTAATCTAGCGCGCGCCGGGCAAAACCGACGGTGCTCAGCAAGGCCGGGGCGTGCGCCAGGACGAGTCAGAGGGGTGGCGGGTCGTCGTCTTCGGGGGGTGCGGGGCCGGTGTGGGTGTAGTCGGGCGGCGGCGTGGTGCGCGCCTGCCGGTTTTTCGGCGTTCGGTGGCCACCGGGTGGGCGCGGTGTTGGGAGCGGGTGCGGCGCCCGCGGGCCAAAACGTCTTGATCAAACGATGCAACCGACCGGCTGAAGTAGGTTCTAGCGGGCGGTGTGCTCGCTACGCCCATTCTGAGCCGGATTCCGTCGGCTGGGCACCCTTCGCACGCTGTCGGGTGTCGCAGCGATAAAGTGAGTCATGGTCGCTGAAGGCGGCGCCAACCCGCCCGATGAGCTCGATACCCGGGCTGGCGAACTCGATGAGCGCGAGAAGTCCCTCGCGGAGCGTGAGAAGTCCCTCGCGGAGCATGAAGCCGAGGTCGCAGGCCGCGAGCATTTCGCTGGCGATAGAGATCGGGTCGCTGATGAGAGAGATCAGGCCGCTGACGCCCGCGAACGAATCGCAAACGAGCGCGAACAGGTGGCAGACGAACGAGAGCGCCGCGCGGACGAACGCGAGGGCACGGCTGCGGAGCGTGAACGCGAGCGACTGCAACGCATGGACGAACACGGGAAGCGCTTAGCGGCCAGTGCCCAGCGCGACCAGGCCGCTGCCCGGCGGGAGCAGGGTTACATCACGCGTGAGATGACCGAAACCGAACGACGTCGCAACTACCACTAATCCTCGCCCGCGCGGCAGGAGGAGTGCTCGAACCGCGACCCGACCGATGTGCGGGTAGCCATCGGCCGGTATACGAGTGAGGGACGCGGACGCTTGTCCTGTGTCTTGAGCCGTCAGATCCCGGCAGCGCACGTAATCGGCCAGCGCCTGAGACGGGGTGTAGCCGGGCTCAGGGGCGGTGTCCCCGGGATGGGTCAGCGCCGCCAGCGTGGCGGTGGCAGCCACGTTGCCCACCAGCTCGGGGGGGATCAGCCCGTCGACTCCGCCGTCACCGACGGGTGCCGCCGCTCAAACCACTCATCGCGCGCGGCGATCGACTCCGGGGACGGCCCCGCCTGCGCCTGCTCTTCGAACCTAGTTTCGGTTACATCAGAAGGGGACGACAAGTATTCCCGCCAGGCCGGCCGCGCTACGGCACCCGCTCGCGATGCCGCTTGGCGTGCGGCGGGACTCCGTTGACGCCCTCGATCGATTCCGCGTAGCTGCCCACCGCGAAGGCCACGCCGGAACCCATGATCGCCAACGCGTCCCGGTTGATGTTGTCGGCGGTGTCGCGGGGGCTCCGGTAGTTCGGGTCGAACGGGATACCCGCCTGCCCGCCCCACAGCCGCGCCTGCACCGTGGTTTTCGTCTGCGAAGCCCCGGCGGTCATCCCGCCGACCGGCACCCCCGCGACCATGAAGGGGTGGTATTCGGTCCTGGTGCTCAACGGCATGTCGGCGGGTCGCTTCCCGGCCTGGTTCAGGTAGGCGGCCAGGGTGCGTTCGATCCCGGCCGACCCTTCGGGCACGTCGCCGAAAGCGATCCCGGCACCGGGCGGACCCGACTGGTCGCCGTCGTCGGTGAAGAAGCCGGCGTTGGGCGAACCGAGCATGGTGAAGTCCAGGTACATCGCGAGGTCGTTGAGTTGGTCGCCGTCCATGCCGAAGACGTAATCCATGGCGCCGTTGAGCTCGGCTCCCCAGAATACGAACCGCACCGCGTTGTTGACCGGGGCCAACGGGCCCAGCTGGAGCGCCGTTTCCAGAACCGCGGCCACCCCGGACCCGTTGTCGTTGATGCCCGGGCCGCTCGCCGCGCTGTCCAGCCGCGCGCCGACCGCAATCACCTCGTGCGGGGAGCCGGTCTTGGTCTGCGCCACAACGTTCTTCGAGGTGATCATGTTGGTTTCGCCGTCGAGCACCAGCCGGACCGGCGCGGTGTTGCCCGCCAGCGCCGCGGCGCCGTAGGCGCCGACCACCGCGACCGGCGCGGTCAGCTGCTTGAAGTAGCCCGGGGTGAACAGCGTGGGGGGAGCCCCCTGCCCGGTGGGCACGCTGAGCACCAGCAGTGCCGCCGCACCCCGGGCCACCGCGCTGTTCAGCTTGTCGACCACCGAGCACCCCGTGTCGTCGACGACGGCGATGCCCCCCTGGGGCACCGTGGCCGGGTAGTCGCCGGGGGCGCAGCCGGACGGTCGCGTCGGCCGTACGGGCCGCCCGGTCAGACCGCCGGGCGGGGTCTTGACCAGCAGCGAGGCCTGGTCGACCGCGTAGCCGCGGCCGGCCACGGTCAGCGTCGGCTTGCCCGGCGAAACCGTGTAGACCCGGTCGAACTCCGGTATCGACACCTCAAAGCCCCTGCTGCGCAGCACTTTCACCACATAGTCGACGCTGGCGTCGTAGCCCGGCGTGCCGTCGGCCCGGGTGCCCTTGTCGGCGTTGGCGATGTCCTGCAGCGCGCGCAGGTGGGTGAACATCTCCTCGGCGGTGACCTTCCCGGCCAATGCGCGACCCAGTTCCGGCGCCGCGGGTGGCGACCCCGACTGCGACGACGAGCATCCCGCGAGCAGCCCGGTCAGCAGCAAGGCCGAACCAAGGCGCCGCATCATGGCTTGGCGAGCAGGTGGCGCGTGCGGTCGGCCATGACCGGGACCCCGTTCCGGCCGCCGAGGTCCTGGGCGTACAACCCCATCGCGTAGGCGACCCCGCCGCCGTTGATGCCCAGCGCGGTGCGGTCGATGTGGTCGAGTGTGTCGGTCTTCTCGTGGTAGTTGGGGTCGAACGGCTGGTCTGCGGTTCCGCCCCACAGCTTGGCCTGCTCCTGCGACATCTTGTTCTCCGCGCCGGAGAACAGCCCGCCCGACGGGATCCCGGCCAACGTGAAACCGTCATAGTCGGAGCGACCGTCGAACGAGGTGTCCTGCGCGGTCTTGCCGGAGGTGTTCAAGTAGGCGACCAGCGTGCGCTCGATGCCGGCCGAGCCTTCCGGCACCACCGGCCGGCCGCGGGCGTCGGCGGCCAGCGATTGGTCGCCGTCATAGGTGAAGTAGCCCGGATTCGGTGAGGCCAGCATGTCGAAATTCAGGTACAGCGCAATGTTTTTCAGTCCGGAAAGGTCCAGCGACTCGACGTAGTTCCGCGACCCGATGAGGCCGAGTTCCTCCGCGCCCCAGAAGCCGAAACGCACCGCGTTGTGCACCTGCGGTGAGTTGCCCAGCTGAACCGCGGTTTCCAGGATTGCGGCCACCCCCGAACCGTTGTCGTTGATCCCGGGTCCCGCGGCCACGCTGTCCAGATGCGCGCCCGCCATCACCACGTCCGTCGGCGACCCCGTCTTGGTCTGTGCGATGACGTTGCGGGCCTTGAAGTTCTGGCTGCTGGCCGTCAGCTTGATGGTCGTGGGCCCCGGCTGGGCGCGCAGTTCCACGCCGATGGACTTGGTCACGCTCACCACCGGGATCTTGACGTCGGTGTCGGCCCCGAGCGTGCCACCCATCTGCTGCTCGTCGACATTGTCGGCGACGATCATCGCCACGGCCCCGCGCTGGGCGGCGGCGTCCTCCTTCTGCGCGAACGGGCAGGTGCCGCGGTCCACCAGTACGACCGCGCCCCGCACCGGCAGCCGGTCGTAGTCCGCGGCCTGGCAGCCCGGGGCCTCCCCGGTCGGGGCGGCCACCAGCGGACCACTCACCCCGTCCGGCGGGGTGCCGAGACTGAACTCCAGCGCACGCGCCTCCACGGGCCTACCGCCGACCGTCACAGCCGGCTTCTCGGCGTGGAACACGCGGGCCGAGAACTCGGGCGTTTGGACGTCAAAACCGCTGTTGCGCAACGTGTTGACGACGTAGTCGACGCTGGCCTCGTAGCCGGGGGTGCCGACGGCCCGGGTGCCGTTGTTGGCGTTGGCGATGTCCTGGAGTTTGGTGAGGTGCGCCATCATCGCGTCGGTCGTGACCTTGTGCTGTAACGCGGTGGCGAACTTGACCGCGGCGGCGCTACCCGTCGCCTGCTGATATTTGTCCGAGCAATGCGAGCAACCGGTCAGCGCGGCGGCGAGGCCCGCCACGGCAAGCAGCACCGACAGCGGTCTGGATTTGTTGACCATCGCGCCCAGGTTAGACCCGGATCAGACGCGCAGTGCGGTGAATGGAGCGAACGGTATGTTGCGCACCACGAACCAGACCGTCACCAGCGCCAGCGTCACCGCAGCCGACCGGCGATGGTGTTGCCAGCCTCTGATCCGTCTACCCACCACGCGCCCGTACGTCCAGGCCAGGTACGCCCACACCAGCAGCACCAGCGCCGCCAGGCCCAGCGCGTTGAACCCTGCGGCCGCGACCAGATCGCCGTGCAGAAGCGAATACAACATGCGCAGGCTGCCGCATCCGGGGCAGTCGATGTCCAGCAGAGCCTTGGTGGGGCAGACCGGTAGCGGACCGTGCGGCGTGGTCGGATCGCCCACCCAGACCGCGGCACACACGAGTACGGTGGACGCCGCCACCGCCAGGGGCGCAGCCAGACTCGACGAGACCGACGCGTGGCGGGTCACCATCAGGGCGGCTCCGGCTCAGAACATCGCGGCAAGCATCGCGGAGTTGGTATCGGGCGAATTGACGGCGGCCAACACCAGAATGAGCCCATAGACGATCACTCCGACAACCCAGATGATGACCGACCACCTCACCCACTTCTTTGCGCTGTCAGCGGCCGCCTGCGCCTCGGCATACAGGCCCTGCGCCCACATCCCGTTGACCTGGCTGGCCTTGACGATCGCCACGATCCCGGTGATCGGAAAACAGAACAGCGTCACCAGAATGGACCACACCAGATAGTTGTTCGGCGCCTGCCCTGCCGGCGGCTGCGGCGGATAGCCGGGCGAGGGAGGCGGCGGTTGTGCAGTCATTGAATTCTCCGGTCGGAAAGTTAGCTGGCGCCCAGCGGGGCTTACCCTACCCGACAGGGGCCACAATGGCACTACATCAGCGAAAACTCGCCCCAAATCCGGCCTCGCCCAATCGTGCGCGCGGTTTGCGCGCACCGCGAAAGATGCTCACACGGACAACGTCCCGCGGCACTTATGGCATAGTCGACGGATAGCCCTACGATCCGTTTCGTCATGCATTTTCTCCGTATCCGGTGAGCGAGGAGCCATAGGATGAATCAGTCGACCAGGGCGCTGCGGTTCGCGGCGGTCGCCGCTCTGATGGGCGGTCTAGCGTTCGCGGGCACCGCCGCGGCGAGCGCCGATCCCAACACGGGAAACCAGTCGGACATCGACGCGCTGGCCGGTTCCCTGTCGAAAGGGTACGACCTCAAAGACTGCACCCCCCAGCCGATCGCCCCCGGGCAACTGGCATCCCTGCAATGCGGGCAGAGCCCCGACCCCAACGGGCCCGCCGAGGCGAAGTACGTCCTGTTCGGCAACGGCGACGACCTGGCCAACATGTTCAAGACCAGCATCAAAGAGGACACGCTGACCAACTGCGGGGACCAGAAGTCGCCCACCGTGTGGCACCAGGGCAGCAACGCCATCAGCGACGCCGGGCAGGTGGCGTGCGGCACCTTTCAGAACGCCGCCGAGGTCATCTGGACCATCGACGCCAAGAACGTGCTGAGCTACATCCGCGCGTCCAACACCGACGTCCCGCCGCTCTACGAGTGGTGGCGCAACAACGGCTGATCACAGTTGGGCCGCAACGAGTTCCGCGACCGCCCTCATCCCGGCGGCGTTGGGGTGCAGCGGTGCCGGCCGGCCCGGTAGCCCGACACCGTACCTGACCGGGGTGGTGGTCCAGGGCTCGGACGACCACGCGTGATGGGTCCGGCTGTGTGCGGCGGCGCGAACGAGTTCGCAGCCGGTCGCCGCCGCGGCCTCGGCCGTGCACCGCTGCAGCGCGGCGGCCACGTGGCGGCCCAGGTCGGCGTCGGAGGCCGACAGCGGCGGGGCCGGGGCGCCCGCCGGCGGCAGGATGGTCAGGTAGTCGACGAAGCAGACCCGGGCGTCCGCGGCGCGCCGACGCGCGGCGGCCCCGACCGCGCACAACGAATCGAACACCTGCGTCAGAGCCTCCTCGCGCGCATTGCGTTCCAGCAGTTCGGATATGCGCGTACCCAGCACCGGCAGGCGCCGGGCGGGGCGCGGCAGCGCTGCGGCCAGTAACAGGGGAACATAGCCGACGTCGTTGCCGCCGATGGTGATGGTGACCAGGCTCTCCGAACCGTCCAGCGCCTCGAGTTGGGGCGGCTGCCCGCGCTGCCGATCGACGAGCACGTGGGTGGTGGTCGCCCCGGAGAAGGTGACGTCCACGAGTTCGAGGTTCAGCCGTTCGGCGACGAGATGCGGGTAGTTGCGGGCCGAGCGGCCCGACCACCGCGGCGCGCCTGCGGCCCGGGGCCCGATGCCGGGACCCGCGGCCATCGAACTGCCCAACGCGACATAGCGTTTCATGGATCAGGAGAAGACGCCCGGGCCCAGAACCGCTTGGGAATCCGGCCCGCGCGCCGGGCCAGGTAGCCGGCGGTGACGGCGCCGGCCATCGCGGCGGCCATGGCGGGCGGATCGGCGGCGCGGGTCACCGCCGTCGCCAACAGCACCGCGTCGCAACCCAATTCCATGGCCAGCGCGGCGTCGCTGGCGGTCCCGATGCCTGCGTCGAGCACCACGGGGACGCCGGCCCCCGCGACGATCATCTCGATGTTGTGCGGGTTCCCGATGCCAAGGCCGGTGCCGATCGGCGAACCCAGCGGCATCACCGCGGCGCAGCCGGTGTCTTCCAGCCGGCGCGCGAGCGCCGGGTCGTCGTTGGTGTAGGGCAGCACGACGAATCCGTCGTCGACCAGCTGTTCTGCGGCCCGGACCAATTCGACCGCGTCGGGCAGCAGGGTGCGTTCGTCGGCGATCACCTCGAGCTTGACCCAGTTGGTTTCGAGCGCCTCGCGGGCCAGCTGCGCGGTGAGCACCGCCTCGGCCGCGCCGCGGCAGCCCGCGGTGTTGGGCAGCGGTGTGATGCCGAGCCGGTTGAGCAGGTCCAGCAGCCCGGTCCGGCCTTCGGCGTCGACCCGGCGGATCGCGACGGTGGTCAGCTCGGTGCCGGAGGCGATCAGCGCCTCCTCGAGCACCGCAAGGTTGGCCGCCCCGCCGGTTCCCATGATGAGCCGCGAGGCGAAGCTGCGGTCGGCGATGGTCAGTTTCGAGTCAGCCACCCTGCACCGCCGTGACGACCTCGATCCGCGCACCGTCGAAAAGCTTTGTCGCCCAATCCGAACGCGGCAACAACGATGAGTCCAGCGCCACCGCGATGCCCCGGTCGGGAAGGCCCAACGACTCCAGCAAACCGGAGACGGTGGTGTGTTCGTCGACCTCGACCTCTTCCTCGTTGACCACGACGATCATCGCTGCGCCCCCACCGGTTCGAGCTCGGACAGGATCTGTTCGGCGGTCCACGGCGCCAGCAGGAACCCGGAGCGGCCGTGACCGACCGCGACCAGGGTCCGCTCGTCCAGGCGCCGCACCAGCGGCAGATTGTCTGGCGTCGTCGGGCGCAGCCCCGCGGCGCACTCGGCCAGCTCGTACTCGCCCAGCGCCGGCAGCACCGCACACGCGTCGTCGAGCAGGTCGCGCACGCCCGACACCACCGGGGCGGTGTCGCGGCCGTGTTCGTACTGGGTGGCCCCGACCACCACGCCGTCCGCACGCGGCACCAGATACACTTGCCGGCCGTGCACGCGGGCACGAATGACCCTCTGCGGCAACGGCATACAACCATTGCGCCAGCGCAAGCGCAGCACCTCCCCCTTCACCGGCCGCACGGGCAGGCCGGGGCAGAGTGCCGGCGCGTCGACGCCATTGGCGATCACCACCGCGTCGCCGTCGACCTCGGACAGCTCGGTCACCGGCGGGGCCCAACGCACGCCGAGACGCTCGCAGTCCGCCGCCAGCGCGTCGAGCACGCCGCGGTTGTCCACCGCCAGCTCGGTGGGCGCCCGGAAGCCGTGCCTGATGCCCTGCGCCAGCAACGGTTCGACATCGCGGGCCGCCGACTCCCAGCTCACCGGATGCCCCTGGGCGGACAGCCAGTCGGCGACGGTGCGCAGGTCGGCGACGTCGGCCCGGTCGACGGCCACCACCAGCGACTCGCGCGCGGTGACCACCTCCGGCGGCAGCCCGTCCAGGAAGCCGCCGTGCCACAGGCGCAGCGACTCGAGGCCCAGGCGCAGCAGCCGCTCCTCGCCGGGCCAGCCCTCGCTGTGCGGGGCGAGCATCCCGCCGGCCACCCACGAGGCGCCGCGCTCGCCGGTGCGATGCACGCGCACCGACCGTCCGGCCCGCGCCGCCCCGCGCGCCACCGCCAGCCCGATGACGCCGCCGCCGATGACGGCCAAGTCCGGCTGCATCGTTGCCTCCCTATCGCCGGCATGACCCGGATCAGGTGTGACGGTAAGGGCAGGTCCGGTTCGGCTGTGCCCACTCTCAGCCCCGCAGCTACCCGGGACTCCCGTGTCTGGTAATTCTCCCGTCCCACGCTAGCGCGCTAGCGTCACGGTGTGCACGTCTCCTCTGCCCCTCGCCGGGCCCCACTGCCGGCCCGCCTCGCCGCGGCCACGCTGTATCTGTGTACCGACGCCCGGCGCGAACGCGGCGACCTGGCCCAGTTCGTCGACGCCGCCTTGGCCGGCGGCGTCGACGTCATCCAGCTGCGCGACAAGGGCTCGGAGGGGGAACGGCGGTTCGGCCCGCTGGAGGCGCGCGACGAACTGGCCGCGCTGGAGGTCCTCGCCGATGCGGCCCGCCGCCACCACGCCCTGTTCGCGGTCAACGACCGCGCCGACATCGCCCGCGCGGCCGGCGCCGACGTGCTGCACCTGGGGCAGGGCGACCTGCCGCCGGCCGTGGCGCGCGAGATCGTCGGGCCCGAACCGCTGATCGGCCTGTCCACCCACGACGACGCCCAGCTGGCCGCCGCCGCGCACGGCGATGCCGACTACTTCTGCGTCGGCCCCTGTTGGCCCACCCCGACCAAGCCGGGCCGCCAGGCGCCTGGCCTGAGGCTGGTCAGCGCCGCCGCCGACCTGCGCGGCGACACACCGTGGTTCGCGATCGGCGGCATCGACGCACAGCGGCTGCCCGAGGTGCTGGCCGCCGGCGCCCGCCGCATCGTGGTGGTGCGCGCGATCACCGCGGCCCCGGATCCGGCGGCGGCGGCGCGGGGGCTGAAGTCGGCGCTTGCAGCAGCGAGCTGACCCGGCGGCTGAGCTGCGAGGGTGCATGCCCCGCGTCGCCGGGCATGCACCACACGAAGACGCCTTCGTCGATCTGCAGCGTGCGGGGCAGGCGGTGCCGTCGTTGGTCGCCGTCGCCCAGCGGCACCAGCGCCGGCGCCGTGCGCAGCCGCTGCCAGCTGGCGGCGAAGCCGGGATGCAGCGGCAGGCCGTCGACCTCCTCCTCGGCGACCCAGCGCATCTCGGTGCTCTCCTGATTGGGCACCGTGTGCAGCAGTTCCTCGGCGTCGGCGACGACAGTGGTGTAGGACCAGCGCGTGCCGCCGATCCCGAGGATCTCGGTGGTGACGACCGTCGCCCGCACCACGAGCCGCTCGATGCGCAGGCCGGCCTCCTCGTGCGCCTCGCGGACCGCGGTCTGCTCGGGTGTCTCGTGGCTGTCGCGGGCGCCCCCCGGCAGCCCCCAGGTGCCGCCCTGATGGCTCCACACCGCCCGGTGCTGCAGCAGCACCGCCGGGGTCCCATCGGGGCGCGGGGCCCGCAGCAGCAGGCCCGCCGCGCCGTACCGACCCCAATAATGGGCGCCGTTGTCGGAGATCACCCATCCGTCGCCGTCGCCATGCACACGTTCAGAATATGCCGGGTCATTTGGATCGGCCTCCCCCCATCATCGGGAAGGTTCTCTTAGAATTCGCTTATACAAGTTGACGCGAGTGCATACCGATGGCCGAAAGATGAGGTCTGAACAGACGTGACGGTTGAGCTGGCCCACCCGACGACCGAACCGCAGGGATCGCGGTCGCCGGCCGAACCGGCCCATCCGCGCTGGTGGTTCATCTCGACGACCCCGGGCCGCATCCTGACGCTGGGCATCGTGCTGGCGACCCTGGGCGGGCTGACCGCGTTCGCCACGTCGACGACCATCAACCACCGCCAGCAGGTGCTGACGACGGTGCTCAACCACACCGAGCCGCTGTCGTTCGCCGCCGGGCGGCTCTACACCACCCTGTCGGTGGCCGACGCCGCCGCGGCCACCGCCTTCATCGCCGAGGCCGAGCCGCGCCCGGTCCGGGAGCGCTACGAGCAGGCGATCACCGACGCCACCGTCGCGGTCACCAAGGCGTCGAGCGGGCTGACCGACGAACCGTTGATTCAGCTGCTGGGCCGGATCAACGCCGAGCTCGCCGTCTACACCGGGCTCATCGAGATCGCGCGCACCAACAACCGGGAAGGTAACCCGGTCGGGTCGTCCTACCTGTCGGAGGCCTCGGGGCTGATGCAGGCGACGATCCTGCCCGACGCGGCGCGGCTCTACGAGGCGACGTCGGCCCGGGTGGACTCCGAGACGACCGCCTCCACCCAGATCCCGGCCCCGGTGATCCTGGTGGTCGGCACCACGGTGGCCTTCGGCGCGTTCGCCCACCGCTGGCTGGCGCGGCGCACCAGGCGACGAATCAACCCCGGGCTCATCGTCGGCGGGCTCGCTATCCTCGTCATGGTGGTATGGGTCGGGACTGCGTTGACCATCTCCACGGCTGCCAGCCGCAGCGCCAAGGACACCGGCGCGGACTCGCTCAAGACGGTGACCAACGTCGAGATCACCGCCCAGCAGGCGCGGGCCGACGAGACGCTGTCGCTGATCCGGCGCGGCGACGAGGACATCCGCAAGCAGTCGTTCTATCAGCGCATCGACAACATGCACCACCAGCTCGAGCAGTACGTGTCGCGCGCAGATGTCGTCGACAAGCCGGACCTGCAGGGCGCCGACCAGCTGCTGGTGCGCTGGCGGCAGGCCAACGACCGGATGAACTCGTTCATCGCGGTGGGCAACTACCGGGCCGCCACCCAGGTCGCGCTGGGCAGCGGCGAGGACGACGCCACCCCCGCCTTCGACAAGCTCGAGGACCTGTTGGTCAAGGCGATGGATCAGAGCCGCAACCACCTGCGCAACGACGTCCTCAGCGCCCGCAGCGGCCTGTCCGGCGCCCAGGTCGGCGGCGTGGTCCTCAGCCTCGGGGCCGCCATCGCGGTCGCCCTGGGCCTGTGGCCGCGGCTGAAAGAATATCGGTGATGAGCGGCCAGGGGCGGGTCCGGCGGGTGGGTGCCCTGCTCGCTGGGTTATTGCTGGCGACCGTGCTGTCCGCCTGCGGTCACACGGAATCGTTGACGACGGCCCCGACGCCGACGCTGCCGCCGCCCACCCCGGTCGGCATGCGGCAGCTGCCCCCGGAGCCCCCGCTGCCCCGCGACGAGGCCACCGCCGACTGCGACGCCACCGCCAGCCTGCGCCCCTTCCCCACCAAGGCCGAGGCCGACGCCGCGGTGGCCGACATCCGCGCGCGCGGCAGGCTGATCGTCGGGCTCGACATCGGCAGCAACCTGTTCAGCTTCCGCGACCCGATCACCGGCGAGATCACCGGATTCGACGTCGACATCGCCGGCGAGATCGCCCGCGACATCTTCGGCGCGCCGTCGCACGTGGAGTACCGGATCCTGTCGTCGGAGGAACGGATCACCGCGCTGCAGCGCTCGGAGGTCGACGTCGTCGTCAAGACGATGACCATCACCTGCGAGCGGCGCAAGCTGGTGAACTTCTCCACCGTGTACCTCGACGCCTCCCAGCGCATCCTCGCCCCGCGCGACTCGCCGATCGCGAAGGCGGCCGACCTGTCCGGCAAGCGCGTCTGCGTGGCCAGGGGCACCACGTCGCTGCACCGGATCCGGCAGATCGCGCCGCCGCCGGTTATCGTGTCGGTGGTGAACTGGGCGGACTGCCTGGTGGCTATGCAACAGCGGCAGATCGAGGCCGTCAGCACCGACGATTCCATCCTGGCCGGGCTGGTCGAGGAAGACCCCTACCTGCACATCGTCGGACCGAACATGGCTACCCAGCCCTACGGCGTCGGGATCAACCTGGACAACACCGGGCTGGTCCGGTTCGTCAACGGCACGCTCGAGCGCATCCGCCGCGACGGCACGTGGAACACGTTGTACCGCAAGTGGTTGACGGTTCTCGGGCCGGCGCCCGCGCCGCCCACGCCGAGGTACGTGGACTGATGGCCGAATCGGAGAACACGCCGGACGAGGTGTCCGAACACCCGGATTCCGACGCCGAGGACGCGGGCCCCGGCACCCAGCGCGCCGACGTGCTGACCACCACCGGGTCGGCGCGGGTCCAGGCGACCCAGGCGCTGTTCCGGCCCGACTTCGACGATGACGACGACGGCCTGCCGCACATCTCCCTCGGCGGGCTGAGCGACGAGCCGCAGGAACGCACGGCGGCCACCCGGGTGCTGCCGCCCGTGCGCAAGCTCGGCGGCGGCCTGGTCGAGATTCCGCGGGGCCGCGACATCGACCCGCTCGAGGCGTTGATGACCAATCCGGTG
>Ga0307441_1000594_pt1 | contig 12892 bp, 22 predicted proteins | sample SalMarWE160420MG_FD_202149 | JGI IMG/M metagenome (GOLD analysis project Ga0307441, IMG submission 202149) | Salt marsh sediment microbial communities from the Plum Island Ecosystem LTER, Massachusetts, United States - WE1604-20 | ecosystem: Environmental > Aquatic > Marine > Intertidal zone >... | reverse complement strand
AAATTCGTAGTCCTTACGGTCATAAGTAACCAAATGTGACGATACTTTTTCCAATTCCCAATCACCCAACTGGTCACCAATTAAATGCTTAATCATTTTATATCCTTGTGGAGTAAATATCCCCGAATCGGTATCATTATAGATCACATTCTCCAACCCTGCTGTCAAAAACGTTCGTATTAACTTCACACGAGCATAAGAGGTGACATAAGAAGCAATAGCAATGGAGGATGTCTTTGACTCAGTTAAACCTGTAGGTACGAAAACTTGGTCATTGATCGCAATAACAGGTGCTTTGTGTCCGTTACATAACTCATGATCATGATATGTCCCGTCTGGTAAATAGGCAACGTCCTCCATTTCATCATATTCCATAATCCGTTGCGCCCACTTCCCGTAAAGCGCATTTAGAAAGAGCTTAGAAACTTCCCGCATTGCCATGTTCCCCTCATGACCATAACTGTCCTTGAGACTGTAAAAGTAGTCAACGTAACTATCAAATATACTCTCAGCATCATAAATATAACAGTCCATGATATTCGATATTGCACCTTCATCCAACAACAACTCTAATTCGGGTCCCGCATACACGCCCTCAAACGACCCAATGGGATATTCCAAACGAGAGGTAACACCCCTCTTGGGTACAAGCGGCTTCGTACAGTTCACATGTACTCGTGCAAATACACAATAACCATTAATCAGTGATCGCAGTTGTTTATGTGTACACATATTATGAATCTGTCTGAACCGAATAGGGTATTTGTGACCCTTCATCACACTGGGGTACATGCTCTTTACGTCCAGTAAAGCAAACGGAATGTACTTCAACCCATAATTGTTCCTTGTAATAAATTCATCGAATAGCAGTTTGTATTGTTCTTCGTCCCTTGTATCGACTTTCCGTTGTGATTCGGTACGACCACCAAAGTAGGATTCCCGAATAATGTTGTTAATTCCTTCGTTCTCTAATGACCGTATCTTTGTCCCGTGAATCTTCTTATCCTTCACTTCCTTATAAACCGTCCAGTTTGGCTTCTTACGTGCGTTTTGAACGTAATGATCAATTAAGAACGTATTCATAGCTTGGCTAGCAAGCGTTAACCTAAAATCACCAAAGCAATGATCAACAATAAATTCATACCACATTTTAAACATCAAATACAGGATATACACATCACGAAAACAGTAAGCATCATGTTCAGCTTGTGGCGCATCGGGTGAAGGCATTTGTAGTTTCGGTACTCCAAGCACCTTTCCCCATTTCTTAATGCTTCCCGATAACCAATTCCCTGTATTGAGAAACAACATCCGTTCTTTACCACGCTTAAATCGAACAATAAATTTACCACCATCATAAATTGGATAGGATGTCTTCCAACCCCGTTTCTTTAGTACTGGAAACGATGCTAAGATACGCACATCAAACCCCATGTTATGGGCAATGACCACCAACTCGTCCTCTTCATCGACAAGCCGCTCAAGCTGATCAGCAAATTGCTCGGGTGACTCGAACCGTGTCTTATTGTCAAGCGTTCGGTAGGGCTTCTTGGTGACACCAAACCAACCATAATCCATCTGATGATAGTTCTTTTGTTCATGATCGGTATTTTCCTTTGATTCTGTATCAACAACAACCACCCGTTTAGGAAAAGGCTTAATCTGATTGGGTCTGATCAGTGTATGAGAATACGCATGTTTTTCCTTTTTAGCCATATTAGATCGTCACCTTCCCCGTTCGATGCTCCACCATATCCAATCGGAATGAGTCCGTATAAGGTTCATAACGTCCACTAATATTCTCTTGGACTGCCAATATAGCACCCGCCATTACATCCTCCACAGGTTGTAACTCGTCCGCATACTGATAAATATAACTTTTGTTGACTAAATTACCACTCTCATCATACGTTTCCCACGTAAAACGGTACGCATACTTTAATCCATTGGAAGGTTCTCTTGGTACTTGCAATACCTCATTTGCCGACGGTGTTTCATGGAGCTGTAGTTGTTGCGCTCTTGCCGCTCTTGCTTCCCCTGTACGAGCATAATCCGCATAAGGCGCAATTTCATGTTCTTGCAACGTAATACCGTGGGTAGACTGGATTTGATTAATGATCTCTTGGTTACTCATGCCAGACTGTGCATAAAAGAACACATTACTTAGGGTTACCTCTCGTCCTGCTAAACTTGCTGACTTACCGCCAAATTCGTTTACCATGTTTCCTTCATCCTCCTTTGTAGTGAAAAGACCGCTCTTAGGCGGTCAATGATTCGTTTTATGAATGTCCCTCTTTATCATAACTCTTTTCCACCCCGTCCACCATATCGAGAGGGTCTGACATGGGTTTCAAAATACCGTCCGTATTCTCGGTTATATCGGTGAAAGTCTTGACGACGTTTACGGGATGTTCGAACTGGTCCTAAAACATTCCAAATGATCACAGGCATAACCGAAGCAAAGGTTACAGATAAAAAGGTAAGAATCAGCAATTCCGTCATTCCTGTCGGTATCGGTGCTACACCCACGACGGTGATACACCATAACATTAAACAAACCGTATAGATCGTGAAAGTTAGTATGATTTTACGTATCAAAGTTAAATTCCTCCCATTCTTTCTCAACATCTTCGACGGTCTCAAGGGATAACTTTAGAAGCTGTTTCGCCATAAGTAAGATCATATGCTTTAAACATAGTTGGGTCACACTCTTATGATGATGGTCAATGACTGAAAACCTTCCTTTCCGCTCACATTCCTTTTCAATACAATCATGCGTAGATAACTCATCAAGTGTCGTGTCCTTTTTCATCTTTCTTCCTCCTATTTTAGTTGATAGTAACCACGTTTTCCTTTTACCTTCTCCACCATTTTATGTTTGCTAATCTGACTATGTGCGGACTCATAACTTGACCAAACATACCCAAACTTGTTCAATTCTCGGATTAAATCATACATCCGCATCGTGCCATCGGTCCAACGAAAGACGGCGGTTAACGCATCTTCAAACAACACCTTATCGCCTGTTGTCTTCACCTCATCGTGGTCAGCACTTAACTGTACAATCAGATTCTGTTCCTCTAGTTTACATAATAGATCATACTCCAGTTGCAGTTCATCACGGTTGGAGAGAAGGCGGGCTGATGCCGCCCTCAACTCTTCCAATTCCTCCACAATGTTTTGCACTTTGACCGCAATATCCTCTTGCCGCTCCTTGATCACTTCGTATACCGTTTTCATCCTTCTGTCACTTCCTGCGGTTCAACCTCCACTGTTGGTTTAGCCGTTTTCTTCTTACGGGTCGTCTTCTTCTTCGGTGCTTCCTCTTTTGGCATGAGTTCGGGATACACAGCAAGTACCACATGCAACATGTACTCCACAGCGTGTTCCCCACAGAATGCCTGTACTTCGCCCGTTTCTAACATCGTAATTAGGATATTCGCTTCGTTATTACATCCGTCTTGATCACAATATAATGGCTTTGCCATATCTCAATCTCTCCTTTAGTCTTCTTCTACCTCATGTTGTTCCTCACCAATACAGATACTTAACCAGTGCATCATATAATCATACACTTCCCTAAATATGTCCTTCTTTGTCGGTAAGAAGGTGACACCACCCTCATGGAATACATTCGATATGAGTGTTACCGCATCAACAAACGGTAGCTGATTCATATAAGCATTCGCCCACTCGGAAATCGGGGAACATAAAATCACTTGTGCTAAGGTAAAATGTTCGGGCATATTGTCTTCAATAATACGTGTAATCATGCGCCATGTGTAAAGACCCGTTTCATTAGAATGGCAAGGCATCAATTTCCACCATCCTTCCACCAATCGTAGCGTGAGTAATCAATACGGAAAACATGCTCCACTTTTTATTCTTCGGGTGAGGGACAGACGTTGCACGTAGGACCACAGGGAAAACCTGTAATGCCGCCATATGTGCCATCACCTTCTTTACTTCCCAAGATGAGGTTTCAATCTTCACCATTTCCCCTTCCTGCATATCAAAAGCATGAAGAATGAAATAGTTCGTTTTATCCCCTTCATATTCCCGCCATACTTGCTCAACCCAATATACCTTGATGTCCCTATCAATCAGCTTGTTTAGGAACTCCTTCTTCCCTTTATCTTGGGATGGTACAAAGGCTTGATACTCTTTAAACTGTTCAAAGGAAACCTCTAAATCTCGAATTAAATCCATGATCACTCTATTTGATTCTGTCATATTCATCTTCCTTCCAAGGATTATTGTTCATACTAATGTATCGAAAATGCCAACCACTGTGATAGGTTTCTGCCGTGTAAGAACCTCGGTGAATCTCGGCACGGAATGGGAATAACTGAAACCGATTAACAAGAGCTAAATAGTGTGCTAATGACTCACTTTGCACCGTGAAGGTTAACAACTCACCCGTCAATAGATCGGTCGCATAGACACCGACGGTGACCCTTTTAGGTAGCCCTTTCAACTTTGTAACCAACACAGCATCTTCAATTTGTAACGGTCGTTCTCTTGGTATTTCAAACGTGTTGCACTTAAATGGTCTCACCTTACTCAAGGTATAGAGTCCTTTTGTCACATCATGTTTACCCATAAAGTGGAGTATATCCGATGGTTCAAGGTGTTTTACATCCACTCTCATGTTTCATGCTCCCTTCGTGTTGTGTTTGCCTTACAAGTAACATCATACCGCACAACACTAGGGAACACAAGTGGTAAAGTTAGCCTTTTAGTTTTTGATTGATCGCATCCACGCTTGCCTTAATCTTATTCGCATAGTACGTCAAGTTCTGTATATCTTGGTTCATCTGTGATTGTAGGCTTGTAATGTCGTCGGTGGTCTTGGGTGGAATCGGTGATACCGTCACAGGTGTCGTTGGTGCTTTTGAAATCGGGTCAACGCCTGCCCAATAATCCTGTACATTACTCACATCATACGTGTTCGGAACGTTCTTCCACTGGATCGCCACAGCTCCTGCGGGAATGGTGTTACTGGTTGTCCAGTTCGCTACCCAATAATGGGGTTGGGCTACGCCTGCTTGATCAAAAGCCGCCTTCACAGCATCCCAATGAGAGTTATACCCTGTCACATCGGGATAGTACCATCCCGTATAAAGCGTAGGGTCTGTTCCCATTTCCCGCATCTTTTTCACCCATTGTACGGCTTGTTGTGCCGTTGCATCGCCAGGCTCTACATCTAAGACATGACCGTGGTAAATCGTTGGGTCTACATTAATATGAACCTTGGTTGCATTCGGGAACATGTCCCAATCACTGGCAGTCCACGCATATTTACCTGTGATATAGCCCGCAACCATTTGAGCATCTTTTGGAATGAGTGATGGGGTAACGGAATCGTACATGGTTCTTGTCAACTCATTTCCCCTCCTTATTCATGGTAGGATGTGTTTCAACGGATTTACTGGACTGTTCCTTTAACACTGCCAATTTGGTTACGGCGGTGGTCAGCTTGTTACTTAAGGTTTGTGCATTAAACTGTGCCATATTCTTTCATCCTCCTAGGTTGGAAATGATAATGTAACATTCTCCGTCGGTTTAGGGTAATTGATCGGTGCTTTGTTCTCTACCGATAAGAAGACCCAAGCATCATAGGGTTGATACCCAATGTCCTGTAGCTTTTGCATGGCTGTACCTTCATCGAATAGTTGATACTTTAGTGCATTCGCAATTTGGGAAGCGGTTAACCCTTTGATATTGGCTTGCCGTTCTAATGTCCATGTGTTCAGAAGCTCCTGCACTTCACCCGCAGGGATTTGGAGGGCGTTGAGCGCATTAATCGCAGAGGTGTCATTGATTTTGTGTGCTGTATATAAGGAATGAACACGAGATAGTGCCTGTCTCAAGGCTTGTTCTTCCCGTTGAACATCCAGTAAAGCAATGAGATAAGCAGTCTCGTCTGCGGTATATCCCAAACCTTCTATCATTGTCCCTGCATCACTTTTACTAATGAGTTTATCGGTGTAGAGACTTTGAATCGTTCCAAGCGTAAAGTCCTTCTGTGCTTGTACTTTGTTATTCTTGGACTGGTTCAAATATGCCGAAGCAATGGTCTTATCTGCACCACGATAACTCATATAGGTAATCGCTTGGTCTTCGGTAATCGCTCCATTGGAATAGAGACTGGAAATCTCGGGTAGTGTGGGAACAAAGTTCGCTAACGCCTTGATCGACTCTTGCCATTTATCCCGCCATGGTCCTTCTAAGAACGCCTGTTCATAACTGACGGCAGATGGTCCTTTTCCACTCCACGGAATAATCCCACGCATTGCCATGGTTGCCGCATCAATGGGACTTGGTGCTTCCCCTCTTGTGTTGAACAACATCTGAAAATACTGTGGATTCCCACCGAACTTCTCATATAAGTCCTTGGCTGTTCCTTCGTCAATCTGTCCTTCCAGTAAAGCCGCTAACGCATCATTGGGTGTCGGGTCTTGCACCGATAACGCCTTGATCAGTGGACTCCAAACGGTACGAAGGTTACCTTCGGCAATCCCCTGTTCAAAGGTAAGATCAACCGCAGGATTCGAACCACCTTTCAACAAACCCCGTCGTTCGGCTACCGCTAGTTCCTCGGGTGCAGGAGCTTGACCACTTAATTTCACCATTAAATCAAAGTCGGTTTGGTTGACACCACTGGAAACCGCTTCTTTTTCCCCTTCTTGCTGTGTAATGAAACCACGGTTCACCGATGTGGCTAAGTCTGCGGGTGACATGGGGATATTCGGGTTTTGCTCAAACGACCACTTCTGTAGCCCTGTGTTAATACTGGATGTTGCGGATGATAGAAAGTTTCCTAATAAATTAAAGGTGAACATTTGGAGTAAGGTATTGTTTCCCATTAATCCTCCAAGTGCAGAACCACCACCTTCATTCACTGCCATGATCTAACCACCTCCTTGTTGTAGCATTTTAATCATGTTCTCTACGGTTTGAATCACAGGGTTTAGCATGTTCTCCATTGCCTGTGTTTCCTGTGCTTGACCAAACAATAACTGTGAAATAAGTAAGAGTAACGTACCATCCTCAATGAGATTCGTGAAATCCTGTATCGGTTGTAATTGCGGCTTCATCGTTTCACACATCGGTGTAGCACAGTCTTCCATAAAACTGGATAGTGAATCAAGTGCCGTTGTACCTGCCGCAATGATCGAAGCAACAAGAGCGGCATTCGTTAATACATTCGCATCCACTTTTGCTAATTCGGATTCAATCCCACTTCGTACCGCATCCGTGGCACGTTGTAAGGTTTGGTTGACCCATGATTCACTCACCACCCCAATTTGTGTGGTTACCTGTCCAACCTGTGCTTTGATTCCGTCCAGTTCAGTCACCAGTGTTCCAAGGTTCACTTGAAGGGAATGGGTCTCCTGCTGTACAGCTTTCAGTTGATCATCGGTAGTTGTTTTCGCATTTGCTATCATTTGATCGAGCTGATCGGTGAACGTCTGCTTCTCTGCATCAATGGCTGTCGTGATTTGGGTTGTCACGAAACCTTGGGTCACTGTGGGTGTTCCTGCTAGGGTAGCCACCGTACTTTGTAGTGCGGCAAGTTGTTTTTGCATCGTACCGACACCAATAATGAGGGTAAATATCCCTAACCGATTACCGACAATATGACCCACCGACTGGAAGAAGGTATTGGCTTTGTACATATAGTTTGAAATGCTTGACCCTAATTCATTATAGTAGTCACTTGGTGATCGAATAAAGTCAATGAGTGGTGCTGTCCCTACCCGCCACGCATCGATATTCGAGCCGACGACTTTACTAACCAGTGTGGTCACAATCCCGTTTTTGTACTTATTGATAATCGGAATATTATCGAGCAAATAGCCAATGGCTACAATCACAAGGGCAAAAAGAACAACAAGGGCAAGGACATCGCCAAAAGCAATGCCCAACCCTGTTAAAGTAACGCCTGCAACCGCACCCATGAATTACTCACCACCCGTAAGGGCATGTACCTCTTGCATGTTATTCACTCTCTGTTGAATCATTTCTTTGACATTATCTGCATTATATTGTGTATTCGGAACGAAGACCGAACCCGATAAACCATTGGATGTTTGGAATCCAACCATAATCCCCTCATGGAAATTCCCTTGGGCATCGGGTCGGGTCGTCTGATTCTGTGTGGTGATATGCCATGTTGTTTTCATTGTTAACTCTCCTTTACGTAAGTGGGATTTGTCCTTGAAAGTTATTCATATGCGTAATGCGAAGCGGCAGGGTTTGAAAGTGAATATATTTAAAGTGATCATAGGCAAGGTTGATATTATGCCATGCGCTTGTTCCTTGATCTTTCAGTGTAGCCATATTCTCACATCCTTCCTATAGAATCGGGATAATCGGATTTGGAGTCGTGTTATTGGTTGTGGTTGTGGGATTCACGAGAAATCGAATATATACGGTATGATCGTATGTTCCCGTATTGTACCCAAACAATTCCCAAGCACCACTATCAATCTGTCCTTCAAAATCCCATACAATCGTTTCGTTATCCGCAATAATAAATGTACCTTGTGCTTTCGGAATGATTTGTTGACCACTTGACCCAATCTGAAAACCCATCACACCTCTTGACCCTGCGGGAATCATCATATCAATCCGTACGACTTCACGGGGTGGCATAGGAAGGGATTCCACATACAACGATGTTTTCGCTGTACCTGCGGGAATCGTTACTTGGAACGTTCGTACTTCAAATGCCATTCAATCACCTTCTTTATCCTGTGGGTGAATCGATGCCGCTGTGTGTCCAATCACCAACCCAAAGAGCATACTGACCATTTGTTGAAACTCATTCATGTCGTGGATGACTAATAAGTAACCACAGAAAATAGATAGAACAACCTCTAAAATCAGTAGCGTGAGTTGTTGGAAGGTTAGCCCTGTCTTTTTCATCACGTCACGTCCTAATTTAACCAGTCCATAAAACAAATTCATCACCTGCCGTATCGCCAATGACCCATACATGATAGCCCGTGGCGTTATTTACAATCTGTGACACATCCGCATTGACAAAGATCACACCTTGATCAATTTGGATTCCTCTGCCTGTGGGTGCAGTTGTATCACTAAAAGCAATTCGCATTGTTCCCGAACCTTGGTTTTGGAATAAGAAGTAGTATGAGGGTACAGCCAGTGTTCCAATATCTTGCCATGTGGATGACGTTGTGATCGTTCCCGCATGTTCTGTAATCTGAATTTGGTTCTGTACCGTCACGCTTGGCTTCACATTCTTAATCGCATACAGGTTATAATCGTATGTGGTGTTACTTGCAAAATTCGAAGAATTGATCGTTACAGAAACAGAGTCAAAGAGGACAGGATATAAATCATTGAGAGGACCACCACTGAAAACTGCCGCACCATTGGCTTGGTCTGCTCCAAACGTGATGAGCGAATCCCCAAACAGAAGCAGTTCAATCGTGGAGCTTGTGTCAATCCCTGTTAATAAGGTACTGTCTGTTTTAACCACGACATAAAACGTATCAAACTGATTGTTAATCCCAATGTTGGTTTCAATCGGTACGGTTTGTGAAGTGGGTGGTGTTGCTCCTGTCGTGATGGTGTTCGACCCAATAAAGATCAATTCGTTCACAGGGATATACTCATTCGTGACGTTCGTCGATGTGTTCCAATCGGGTGTATCTGTCATAACGTCTTTTCATCCCCTTCTTTATACAAATGTAGTTATAAATGGTCGCCATGTTAACGTGACATCCAGTGTTGCCCCTGTATCTTGCAACGCAGAAATCGTGATACCTGTACTGACATAACACTCCAAGGAAACCGTTGTTGGCGCACCAATACCGCTAAATTTATAAACGATGTCACCGCTTGCTGTATTGTTATCATAAATCGTGATGACGTTATTTGCAGAAGTATTTGTACCGATACAAAGATTGCTAATGTAACCTTGCCCATCTAAGACCACGGTATCTGCTGTTCCTGCTGAATACGTATAGTAGTACCCGTCCTTCAAGTCGAATGGGTGACCATCATTATCAAACGTTTGAACTGTACCCATACCTGTACCCCGAACAATATTACTAGGAATACCCATGGTTGAAACCCTCCTTATTTATCGTCCTAATACGCTGTAACTAAACGTTGTGGATGGTGTTGTTCCTGCTAATGTCCATTTTAGGAAGACGGTTTGGTTCAGTCCATGAGGGGTTGCCATCCCTGCTCCAACGGATGTACTAATCATACCAATTGTATCGACCGTTTGGGACTGCCAAAAGGGATATTCATTACCGTCTGCACCAAAACGAATGAGTTCAAAGGTGATCGCCGCACCTGTGCCGCTAATCGCTGTTAAATCAATATCCACAATCACTTCGGTTACATCAATCGTACTAAATACCGCTCCTGTTCCCGATGCTGTGATAACCGTACTGCCTTGGGAATCTAATGTGATATTCTTTGGTTTTACATACGTGTACCCAATGATGTTTTCACCTGCGGGGATTGAACCGCTAATGGTAATTTTACCGCCCGAACTACTCATAATGTGACATACACCGCCCCTTCTACGCTACCACTTATAACATCAATGGTTAGTCCAGTTTGGAAGTAAACACCAAATACACCAAACCAGTCTCTAACCGACTCACTATCATTCAAATTGATGACCGCAATCAGTTGACCACTTCTGTCCAAACCATCATACAGCTTGAAACTTGCACTGGCAGAACCTGTGGACTCTGCAAAGGAAAAGCCTGCTAAAATACCACTGGTCTTTAAGATGGGGACTGTGTCTGTTACCGTACCGATAGATAACGGTTTGACTGGCTCACTAATCATATATTCACCGATGGCTACATTGGTTTGCTTATGAAACCTTGTTTGTGGACTCAATCTGTTTCACCTCTCTCTGACTATGAAAAAGATGGGACGACTAAAGTCAACCCCATCCCAATCCAACGACATTAAATGTTATGTGCCAATTCAGCTAAGATCAACTGGACTTTTAAAGCACCAACGGTTGTTGCTTGCATGACACTCACATAAAAGCTGTCTTTGTTTGCACTGTTAAATACAGGAATGTGAGGAGTTTTGTGCATTTCAGACATATTTACAAAGTAGTTCGATGTCACATTCGTTGCAGTTGAACCTGCACCTGTGATACGAAGGTTACCTGTTTCCTGTCCTTTTACTCCGATTGCCGCCGCTTCGGTATCTGTAACAAAACCAAGTACCGCATAATCTTGATTAGCATGTAGTAAGTTCTCGGTCGTTGTAATAACCGTGTCACTCCATGTTCCTGCGGTTGGTGTAGATACGTCTACTTCAAGTGGCTTCACATTCTTGATAATGCTTGAAATGTCTGACCAGTTCACCAATCTTGCGGACGTACCCGAAAGATCACTGTAGTAAACCGACAATGCCACGACATCCGTTTCACCCGAACCACCACCGCTAAGCTGTAAGGACAGCGTATCTTGCGATACTAACGGCTGACCAATTTCAGCAGGTAATAGGAAACGGGAAGGACTTTCTGCGGGTGTGAACTGAATACCACGAACATCATCACAGAACATCGGTGATTTAACTTGAATAGAACCTGTGGTTGTGGCTTGGTAGTAAATAGCTTCCAAACGTGCATACGCATTTGGTCCGAAGTTACGAATTGTTAAGCTGTCACCGCTTGCAAGGGTAATACCTGTTAAGGATGACTGCGTTCCTGTAATCGAACCTGCAATGGTGTCAATTGCTAAACCCATAGGTTGAACCTCCTTTAATTGGTATTAGAAAAAGGTTAGAGCATAACCCCAACCTTATTTGTTTTGAAACTTGGACATGTGGCGTACCCACTGTGTCATACGTGCGATGTTTTGGTCTAGGTTACCACGAGCAGGCAACTGTTTCTGACCACTTTCAATGTACGGTAACAAATTACCCATGAACTTAGCAAATTTAGGTTCTGCGTTCGTAGCACCTGTAGCGATACGTGGAATACCTTTATTCACCATGTCTTGTTGCCAAGAACTCAAAGAAACCCCTGCGACATTCTTAGCCCAAACGTCAGCACGTTCTTGAACTCTTGCTTTGTACAATTCTTTCTGTCTTGCCGCCATTTGACCGGGTGCAACGTTTACGTTTTCAACCCCTGCTTGGATTTTCGCTGTAGACGATGCTAAACGACTGGACCAATTCTTAGCAATTTGCTCGGGTGTTTGTGCCATTGATCATTCACTCCTTTTATGGTTTTGATTTGAGGATAGCTAAACCCTTCTGAATGCGAATAGCTCTTGTCATGCGTTTCTCTACGCAACAAAGGCAGATAAAGGGTCTGTCACTTCTTCTACGACGGTAGGTTAAAGTACCGCAGTCTTCACAATGACCCCACACTTTATGTTTACCCATAGGACAATCACCTGCATTTCATTTGGAATAGCTTTCCTCTTGTTATCATTATAATTTTGTTTGAGTGAAATTGTCAACATCAATAAGGGTGGATATACCACCCCTTCGGTGTGTGGAATCGAACGTCTTATCGTATTTACAGCATTCTTTGGTTAGTAAAGTCGTTTAATACATCATAGTCTAAGTTAGGTTTTGTATCATAATGATTGAAAACAGGGATATGAGGGTCAACAATAATGGTCATTTGGTGTACCATGTGGTGCATTTCACCGTCAAACCAATATTTACTTTCTAGGTCTAGGTTAAAAACGAAGTGTGTACCGAACTTATAGCGCATCACTCTGTCGAACTCGTTGTATATACAGATTTTGTCATAGTCGGATAAAGAGTGTTTTAGCTTTTTAAGATGACTGTCTAAATGTCTTTTGAAGTTCAACCCATACCTAAAGTTTGCTTTTTCCCCCTCTCTCAACCCATCAATATTAAG
>Ga0307441_1000593_pt1 | contig 12893 bp, 9 predicted proteins | sample SalMarWE160420MG_FD_202149 | JGI IMG/M metagenome (GOLD analysis project Ga0307441, IMG submission 202149) | Salt marsh sediment microbial communities from the Plum Island Ecosystem LTER, Massachusetts, United States - WE1604-20 | ecosystem: Environmental > Aquatic > Marine > Intertidal zone >... | reverse complement strand
TGGCCCCAGGGTGTTCTCTTTCCAACCGCGCACGCTTCGGGGCCCACCCGCGAAGAAGTTGTCGAAGAACGGGAGGCTGGTCGTGCTGCCGTAGCCATTGCCATAGCCCAAGTTCGCATTGAGTGCCAGTGTAAAATGGCTCGTGAGCGGGATGTATCGGCGCTGCTGATAAGTAATGCGGTACCACTGCAGATCGCTCCCAGGAGCTGCCAACTCTGCAATGAGACTCTGGAAAAGGCCGCTCGTGGGATAGACCGCCGAGTCCCGGGAATCCTTCGTATAGGACGCGGTCAGGACGTAGTCATTGAAGATGTTGCCATTAGCGAATGCGAAGTCCTGTGCGACGAGGGACGCACCGGGCTTGAAGTTCGTGTACTGGTAGCGAATGCCGAAGCCGGCGCGGCTCGTATCGGTAATAGGAATCCCAAACGACATGCCAGCCGCCCCCACATCCGTCGTGTAGCTCGCAACGGAGAGATCGGCGTAATCCGTCGTCCGATAGGAAAGCTCAAACCCGCGACTCACTCCGTCAATGGTGTAGTAAGGGTTTGTGTAAGCCAACAGGTAATTGGTGCTCGCCTGGCTGTTGTTGAAGGCGAAACCGACGCGCTTGCCGGTCCCAAGGAAGTTGGTCTGGTTAACGCTCCCGTTGAAAATGATTCCCTGGCTCTGGGAGTAACCAATGCCGGCCAGGAGATTGCCGGAAGGTTTCTCCTTCACCGTGACGTTAACATCGACCTCGTCGGCGGAGCCGGGAACCGCCGGTGTCTCGATGTTCACGTCATCGAAATAGCCGAGCCGCTGTAAGCGCTCCCGGGACTTCTTCACCAGCGCCGTCGAGAACCAGGCAGCCTCCATCTGCCGCATCTCCCGGCGCAGAACCACTCCCCGGGTGCGCGTGTTTCCCTTCATGTTGATGCGCCGAACGTAGACGCGCTTTCCCGGGTCGATGAAAAAGGTGATGGCCACCTGCTTTGTCTTGTCATTGATGTCCGGGATGGTATTCACGTTGGCGAACGCGTAACCCTGGTCGCCCAACAGCTTGGAGATGCGATCAGCACTCTCCGTGACGGCCTTGCGAGAGAAGGTCTCGCCCCGGCGCAGGCGAATCAACGGAAACAGCTTCTTGACCGGCACCGTCGCCTCCCCTGCGAGCTTGATGTCGCTGATGGTGTAGACGGGTCCTTGATGGATACCGACGGTGATGTAGATGTCTTCCTTGTCCGGGCTTATGGTGACCTGGGTCGATTTGATCGCAAACTTGATGTACCCCCGATCGAGATAGAAGGAGCGCAGATTCTCGAGGTCGCCGGTGAGCTTCTGCTTGGAGTACCGGTCGTTCTTCGTATAGAAGGAAAGCCAATTGTGGGGACCCAGCTTGAACTGACTGAGCAGCTCCTTCTCCGAAAATGACTTGTTCCCGATGATATTGATCTGCTTGATACGTGCTGTTACGCCCTCGGTGATCTTGACGGCAATGGAAACCCGGTTTCGCTCCAGCGGGGAGACCGTCGTTTGAATCTCCACGCCGTATTTGCCGCGAGCGTAGTACTGCCGCTTGAGCTCTTGCTCGACGCGATCGAGGATCGACTGGTTGAAGACCCGCCCCTCTGCAAGGCCGATGTCCTTCAGGGCCTTTTTCAGATCGGCGGTCTTTATATCCCTGTTGCCGGAAATGTTGATCTTGGCGATGGCCGGTCGTTCTTTGACCTCGATGACCAGAACGGTACCGGCTCGTCTGACGTTGACATCCTTGAAGAAACCGGTCCCGTAGAGGGTGCGGATGATGGACTCGGTGACTTGGTCAGTGACCGTGTCCCCCACGTGAACCGGTAGGTAGTTGAAAACCGTGCCCGCGGAGATGCGCTGCAGCCCCTCGATCCGAATATCGGAGATTCGAAACTCGGAGGCCAAACCCGCGCGAGCCAGGATCAGAAGGACCATTAGGGGCACCAGCCGCCGCCACGCGGCGATCAGTCGGCCCGTTGCTAGCTCGCTCAAGAGCGCCCCCCTCCACTCCACGCCCGCCCCCGAGGCGGGATCTGTCACGCCGCAGTAGTATAAGGGATCTGCCGAAGCTATCCCAGCAAGCGGCTGATGTCCACGTAGAAGGCCAAGGTCATGAGTGCAGCGAGCAGGGCCAGGCCGATGCGCTGGCCCTGGAGCTGGGCCTGCTCGGAGAGGGGGCTGCCCTTGACCCCTTCGATCACGAAGTAGAGCAAATGACCGCCGTCGAGGACGGGAACAGGCATGAGATTAAGAATCCCCAGACTGATGCTGACGACGGCGAGAAACTTGATGAAATACTGCAGACCATAGCTCGCGGTCTTACCCGCCGTCTCTGCGATGGAAATGGGTCCGCTGAGGTTGTCTACTGACGCCTTACCGATCAGCATCCGACCCATCACACGGAGCATGAGAAAGCTCATGTCGGCCGTCCTGCTCACCGAGGCGCCGAGGGCCTCCAGGGGTCCTAGGCGCACCGTGGTGCGGTACTCATCAAGCAACCCCTTCGGGACCTCCGGTCCGGCCCCAATGCGGCCGATCTCCCCGTGCGGGTCGGTGACTGGGTGCGGGATCAGGTCGATCTCCAAGTCCTGCACGCCACGCTGGACCTTCAGCCGCAGGACCTTGCCTGGGTGCTTCTGGACGATCTCGACGAACTGTCGCCAGCTCGCTACGGGAGCGCCGTTCGCAGAGACGATTCGATCTCCTGTTGTCAGCCCCGCCCGCTCTGCCGGCTCGCCGGGTACCAGCTTGCCGATCGCCGGGGGCAGCACCGGGCGTTCCGGCTCCAACCCCACCTTGCTCAGGATCGCGGGGTTCTCGGGCAGCTTGGCGACCGCCGCCTTGTCTAACACCCGCACGGTCTCAGCCCCATCCTTCTCCCGCACCCGAATGGGTATCGCCCGCTCGTTCATAGCGTCGGCCATCATCGCGAAGGCTGCGGATTCCCAGGTCGGCGTCTCCCGCCCATCCACTGCGAGAATCCTGTCGCCAACGGCAAAATGGGCGGCAGCGGCAGAGGATCCCGCCTCCACGGACCCCACAACCGGCCGGGTCCCCGTGTCCCCCGTGACCAGGATGGCCCAATAGACGAGAATCGCAAACAGGAGATTGAAGACGGGACCCGCGCTAACGACAGCGAAACGCTTCCAGAGCTTCTGCCGGTTGAAAGCCAGATGCAGCTCCTGAGGCGACACATGCCCTTCCCGCTCATCGAGCATCTTCACGTAGCCGCCGAGGGGGATCGCCGCGACCACGTACTCGGTGTCGTGCCGCCGACTCACCCATCTTAGGAGCGGCCGGCCAAAACCGATGGAGAAACGCAACACTTTGACCCCGACCTGCCGGGCAACCCAGAAGTGGCCGAATTCGTGCACCCCGATGAGAATCGCCAGGGCGAGGATGAACGAGCCCGCGGTAAACAGGGTCTGCTCCATGGCAAAAATCAGACCGAATGACTCACGTTTTGTTCCGCCACCTCTCGCGCCCGCCGGTCCACGCCAAGCAACTCATCCAGCCCACCGCCCCTCAGCGGCTCAGGCGGCAAGCCTTCCAGGGTACGGGCCACCACCGTGGCGATATCCGTGAAACCGATGCGGCGACCAAGGAATGCCGCTACCGCCACCTCGTTGGCCGCGTTCAGGATAGCGGGGCCGGTACCCCCCGCAGCCGCGGTCTCGGAGGCCAGGCGCAGGCAGGGAAACCGATCGAGCCCGGGGGGCTCGAAATCGAGGCGCCGAACGGCAAACAGATCCAGCGGGACCACCCCCGACCTCATCCGCTCGGGCCAAGCCAAGGCGTGGGCGATCGGGGTTCGCATATCCGGGTTGCCGAGCTGTGCGAGAACCGACCCGTCCACATATTGGACGAGCGAATGGATCACGCTCTGCGGATGCACAACGACCTGGACGCGCTCCGGCTGGGTCGCGAACAGCCAGCAGGCCTCGATCAGCTCCAACCCCTTATTCATCATGGTGGCAGAGTCCACGGAGATCTTGCGGCCCATCTGCCAGTTCGGGTGCGCACAGGCCTGCTCCGGGGTGACCGTCGCCAGTCGCTCGATAGGTGTATCCCGGAATGGCCCGCCCGAGGCCGTAAGCAGGATCCGTTCTACTCCCACCTCCCCGAGACCGCGCTTATACCCCACCGGCAGGCACTGGAACACGGCATTGTGCTCGCTGTCGATGGGCAACAGAGTTGCTCCGCTGTCGGCAACCGCTCGCATCAGGATCTCGCCCGAGACCACAAGGGCCTCCTTGTTGGCGAGCATCAACCGCTTGCCGGCCCGAGCGGCCGCGAGGGTGGGGGGGAGTCCCGCCGCCCCGACGATAGCGGCCATCACGTAGTCCACATCAGACAAGGCGGCCACGGCCCCGAGGGCCTCTGGGCCGGCGTGCACCTCCGGCGGGGTAGACATATCCGCGAGCAGCTCGCGCAGCCGCACCGCCGCGCCCGTATCGGCCATGACGGCGTGGGCCGGGCGGTGGCGCCGGCACTGCGCAGCCAAACCCTCGGCATCCCGATTGGCGGTCAGGGCAACCACTCGAAAACGCTCCGGATGACGCCCCACCACATCGAGCGTGCTGACCCCAATCGAGCCCGTTGAGCCGAGGATCGTGATCCCGATCACAGGGGTGCCTCCATCCACAAAATGCCGAGCACAAACACGGGGGCCGCCGCCGTCAGACTGTCTATCCGGTCGAGGATGCCACCGTGCCCCGGTAACAGCCGGCCCGAGTCCTTCAGGCCCCGACGACGCTTCAGCAGACTCTCGAGAAGGTCCCCCACCACCGAAACGGCCGCGGTCACGCCGCAGAGGACCACGGCCGCTGCAAGCTGACCCCACTGGAGCCCCATCCCCCAGCCTAGCACAAAGCCCAAAAGGGCCGCGCCCGCGAGTCCCGCGTACGTCCCCACCCACGTCTTGCCCGGGCTGACAGTCGGTGCCAGCCGTGCCCGACCCCAGCGGTGCCCAGCGAGGTAGGCCAAGGAGTCGGCCACCCAGATCAGCACCAAGAGGAAGAGGACGAGCAGCCGACCATGGGGAATCAGCGCATGCAGCCGTACGACAGCCAGCCAGGGGCCCAGCAGAACGAGCAAGCCGAGAGGCAGGAGCCAGGGGTCCGCCCCCCGGGCGGGCTCGATACGGCGGCGCAATCGCACCAGGAGGACCGCGATGACTGCCCAGCACGAGGTGGCGAGCGTCAACAAAGCAATCGACCACTCTCGCACCACTGGCCAAAGCAAAGCGAGACAGCCCGCCAGCAGCAAGGCAAACGCGAGCCGTCCCACCAGGGAGGAGAAACCCGCCAACACAGACCACTCGCTGGCGGCGGCTATCAGGATGAGTCCAAATGCAGCGGCGAAATAGGCGGTGGGCAGGGTCAGCACCGCCAGGATTGCCAGCGGCGCCAGCACGAGGGCGGTCGCTACTCGCTGTCGAAGATGGCTAGCCACTACCGGGCTAGGCGGTCTGACCGGCGATCTGGCGCGACACCTGCTCTCCAGTGAAGCCGAACCGGCGCTCGCGGCGAGCGTACTCCGCGAGCGCGCGGGCATAGGCATCCGCCCCGAAGTCAGGCCACATGAGCTCACTGAAATAGAGCTCGGTGTAGGCGGACTGCCACAGCAGAAAGTTGCTGAGGCGCTGCTCTCCCCCCGTGCGGATGAAGAGGTCAGGATCGCGGAGATCGGGGAAGGTGAGGTGGGCCGCAAGGACCTCCTCGTCGATCCGCTCGGGTGCGAGCCGGCCGGCCGCCGCCTCTTCCGCCAGCCGCCGCGCGGCTTGGGTGATGTCCCAGCGCCCCCCGTAATTGGCGGCGATCTGGAGAATCATTCGCTTGTTGCCGGCAGTGAGCTCCTCGGCTTCGGCAATCCGGCGCTGCAGCTTTTCCGGGAAGGCCGCGCGGTCCCCAATAATCCGCAGCAAGACAGCGTTCTCTTGCAAGCGCCTGAGCTCTCCCCGCAAGACGTTCGAGAACAGGGCGAGCAGCAGGTTGACCTCGGAGCGCGGGCGGTGCCAGTTCTCGCTACTGAAGGCGAAGAGGGTGAGGGCGCGGACGCCTTGTCGCACGCTCTCCTCCACCACGGCCCGCACGCTCTTGACCCCCGCGCGATGTCCCGCCGTCCGCGGGAGATCCCGCTCGCGGGCCCAACGGCCGTTGCCATCCATGACAATCGCCACATGATAAGGGACGCACGAAGACAAACGATGTCCGCTCGGCGTTCTTGGGTCGGTGTCCACGGCGTCAGGAATCGACCGGCGAGCTCGATCCGGCTCAAATCGACATCAGGTCCGCTTCCTTCTCCTCGAGGACCTGATCGACCTCCTTGACGTACTGGTCGGTCAGCTTCTGCACGATCTCCTGGCCCCGCCGCTCTTCGTCCTCGGAGATCATCTTCTCCTTGACCAGCTCTTTGAGGTCGTGGTTTGCGTCCCGCCGGACGTTGCGCACGGCCACCCGCGCCTGCTCCGCCTCATGACGGGCGACCCGGATCAGGTCGCGGCGGCGCTCCTCGGTGAGGGGCGGCATGGGCACACGAATGACGTTCCCCGCCGTGCTCGGATTTAGCCCGAGATCCGACTGCATGATTGCCTTCTCGACCGCCTGGACCATCCCCCGCTCCCAAGGCGTAACCGCGAGGGTTCTGGCATCCTCCGCCGTGATATTGGCCACCTGCTTGATCGGGACGTCGGAGCCATAATAGCTCACTACCAGGTGATCCAACAGGGCGGGGTGGGCACGGCCGGTTCGAATCTTAGCGAGCTCATGGCGGAGGGATTCCACGCTCTTGGCCATGCGAATCGCCGTGTCCTTCTTTAGGTCATCGATCATCTCAGTCTCCACCATCAACGAGGGACCCGATGGGTTCCCCCCCGACGAGCCGCAACAGTGCCCCCTGTTCGTAGATATTCATCACCCGCAACGGAATGCCATTGTCCCGACAGAGCACGATGGCGGTGGCATCCATCACCCTCAGGTCCTCCCGCAGCGCCTGATTGTAAGACAGTCGATGGTAAAACACCGCGGTCGGGTGCTTTATCGGATCGGCTGAGTAGACGCCATTGACCTTGGTCGCCTTGATCAGCAAGTCGGCGCCGGTCTCGACCGCCCGGAGGCTCGCAGCCGAATCCGTCGTGAAGAAAGGGTTACCCGTGCCGGCGGCGAAGATGGTCACCCGCCCCTTCTCGAGGTGCCGAACCGCCCTGCGGCGGATGTAGTCTTCGCAGACCTGATTGATCTTGAGGGCCGACATCACCCGCGTCGGCACCTCGAGTCGCTCCAAGGCGTCTTGCATGGCGAGGGAGTTCATCACGGTCGCCAGCATCCCCATGTGGTCGCCGGTCACCCGATCCATGCCCGCAGCCGCCAGACCCACCCCGCGAAAGATATTCCCTCCGCCGATCACAAGGGCCACCTGCACACGGGCCCAGACCAGATCCCGCACCTCCGCGGCAAGACGGCCCATGACCTTCGGATCGATCCCATAGGCGCCATCTCCCAGCAGGGCCTCGCCGCTGAGCTTCACCAGGATGCGTCGGTAGACAGGCTGTACCACGACGAGACGGACTCTTGGGCTGCTCCCCGCCGCGACCTCTAGCCACCGCGAACCTGGGCCATCACTTCATCTGCGAAGTTTTCGGCCCGCTTGTCGACGCCCTCGCCCACCTCGAGCCGGGCAAAGCGTAACACCTTGGCCCCCGCCTGCTTCAACAGCTTCTCCACTGTCGTATCGGGATCCTTCACGAACGCCTGGCCGAGCAGCGTGACCTCCTCGAGGTACTTGCGACCCCTCCCTTCGACGATCTTGTCGACGACGGCCTCCGGCTTGCCGCTCTCCAATGCCTGTGCTCGAAAGATCTCCTTCTCTTTGGCAAGGACATCAGCCGGGACCTCCTCGGCGCTCACGAATACGGGATTGCTCGCGGCGATATGCATGGCAATGTCCTTCCCCAGGACCGCGTCCCCGCCATCCATCTCTACAATTACTGCGATGCGGCCGCCGTGGCGGTAGCTGCGCAAGGTCCCTGCTACGTCATCGAAACGGACGAGCCTGCGCACCTGCACGTTCTCGCCAATCTTGGCAACCAGCGCCTCCCGCGCCTGGCTGATGGTCCTGTCCTCGCCGGGAACGACGGGCTCGTTCAGCAGGGCGTACACGTCGGCCGCCCGGCTTTCCAACGCACGCCGCCCGACCGCCTCCGCAAAGGCGGTGAAGTTAGCGTCCTTGGCAACGAAGTCGGTTTCGCAGTTCACTTCCACGACGACGCCGCGCTTACCCGCCTCGCCGATCTGGATGACCACGACGCCGTCCGCGGCAGTCCGACCCGCTTTCTTCGCCGCCTTGGCCTGGCCCGACTTGCGCATCGCCTCGATGGCGGCCTCGATGTCCCCACCGGTCTCCACCAACGCCTTCTTGCATTCCATCATGCCGGCACCGGTGCGTTCTCGAAGCTCTTTGACCAAAGCCGCTGAAATCGCCATGACTCTCGATCCTCAAACAGAAGCTGCGGGGTCTGGCCGACGACACCCCGCCGTGATTGGAGAGGGCACCGGATTGTTCCGTCACCCTCGGTCTGAATCGGCAGGAGCACCCCCAGCCTGCCCGCACAGGGGCTCGCAACGGGGGCTCGCAATGGAGAGCGGTGCGCCGCCCGTACGCCCGAGAGGCCGTAATGGTCCCGCCGAAACCCCTAGTCAGCGGCTGTTTCCGCTCGCGCCGGGGCGCCTGAGCGGTCGTCCAGCTCAACAAACTCCTCACCACGTCCCCCGGCGACGGACGCCGCCGCCGTCGCCCGTCCGTCGAGCACCGAGGCGGCCCCGCCTTCGATGTAGAGACGGACCGCCCGGATGGCGTCGTCGTTGCCCGGGATCACGTAGTCAACCGAGCTCGGGTCGTTGTTGGTGTCCACGACGCCAACAACCGGAATACCCAGCTTGTTTGCCTCGGTCACGGCGATCTTCTCGTGACCCACGTCCACGACGAACAGGGCATCGGGCAGGCCGTCCATGTCCTTGATGCCGCCGAGGCTCTGCGCGAGCTTATCCTTTTCGCGGCTCAGCCCGAGCGCTTCCTTCTTGCTGAAGCGCTCGATCGTGCCGTCATCGAACATCGCCTCCAGCTCCTTAAGACGCTTGATCGATTGGCGGATTGTCTTGAAGTTCGTCAGCATGCCCCCCAGCCAGCGGTAGTTGATGTACGGCATGCCGCACCGCTGGGCCTCGTCGCGTATGGTGTCGCGCGCCGCGCGCTTGGTGCCGACAAACAGGATCTTTCCACCATTGGCCGCCAGGGACCCCAGATAGTTCATGGCGTCCTGGAACAGCGGCAGCGTCTTTTCGAGATTGATGATGTGAATCTTGTTGCGATGCCCGAAGATGTAGGCAGCCATCTTCGGATTCCAGTAACGGGTCTGATGCCCGAAATGCACCCCGGCTTCGAGCATCTCTCGCATGGAGACTTGGGTCACGTCGTGTTGTCCTCTTGAGCTGGGTTAAACCTCCACGCACCCCGAGGAGCGACCCTCACCTGGACGTATCCCCTAGGTCCCGCCAGCCGGCGACACCAACAGGGCACTTGCAGGTCTCGGGCACCCGGCGCCTCGTGCCGGCGCGTGTGTGTCGGTCTCGGACCGCCTGAGCCGGTGACCATCCCGGCATGGTTGCCACTTTCCCGGCAACCGCAGGCCGCCCACGGGCGGTCAAAAAAACAAAGCGAAAAACGGTCGTTTTTCGCTCATCGTGGTCGCCGCAGGGACGACTCTTAGGAGAGGTGCCGCGAACAGTTTGCCGATTCGCGCCTGGTTTTATACCATACCTGGCTACGCCTGAGCAATTCTCTCGGTTTTCCTGCCAATCCGCGGATCGAACCATGGATGCCTCCACCGCCGGCACGTGCGTACCTATCAAGACCGCGGGCGAGATCGCGCGCATGCGGGTCGCGGGGCGGCTCGCGGCCCAGGTCCTCGAGATGATCGAAGACCACGTGCGTCCCGGCATTACCACCGACGAGCTGGACAGGGTCTGCCACGCTTTCATCGTGAAGGATCAGCAGGCGGTGCCCGCCCCCCTCAACTATCGGGGCTTTCCCAAGTCCATCTGCACCTCTGTCAATCACCAGGTCTGTCACGGGATACCGGGCAGCAAGCGACTCAAGAACGGCGACATCGTCAATATCGACATCACGGTCATCAAAGACGGGTATCACGGCGACACGAGCAAGATGTTCTTCGTCGGCGAGCCGTCGATCCTGGCCCGGCGCCTGGCGAGGGTTACCCAGGAGGCCATGCGGATCGGCATCGCGCAGGTCGGGCCGGGGGCCACGCTCGGCGACGTCGGCCATGCCATTCAGCGCCACGTGGAGTCTCAGGGGTACTCCGTCGTCAGGGAATACTGCGGCCACGGCATCGGTCGGGAATTCCACGAGGAGCCCCAAGTCCTTCACTACGGGCGGCGTGGCGAGGGCCTGGTACTCCAGCCGGGTATGTGCTTCACCATCGAGCCTATGGTCAATGCGGGTAAGCGTTACATCAAGCTCCTGCCGGATGGCTGGACCGTGGTCACCAAGGACCGCAGCCTATCGGCCCAGTGGGAGCATACCGTGCTCGTGACCCCTGAAGGTCACGAGGTCCTGACCCTGCGCGAGGAAGAGCACGCAGACCCACCGTTGCCGTGACCGACCCGTTGCGCTTGCATGCCCTGGCGGCGGAAGCCGCCAAGCTCGATGCAGCCATCGGCAACGCCGAAGGACCGGTTGCACGGGTCCGCGGCGCCCTGCGCGAGACCACTCAGCGGCTGTTTTCACTGTATGATGAGGGAGTGCCGGTCTGCGATCTCGTCGCAGCCCGCAGCCACTTCGTCGATCTGCTGGTGCGAGGAGCGTGGGCCCGGTATCTGCCGGAGGGCTCCATGGCGGCATTGGCGGCCGTGGGAGGTTACGGCCGCGGGGAGCTGCACCCCGCCTCCGACATCGACATCCTGATCCTCGTCCAACAGGGCACCGATCCTGAGTTGAGCTCCGCCATCGCTCAGCTGATCACCTACCTGTGGGACGTTGGCCTCGAGATTGGCCACAGCGTTCGGACGGTGAGCGACTGTGTGAAGGAAGCGCACACGGATGTCACCGTGATGACCAACCTCATCGAGTCGCGTCTGCTGGTGGGGGAGCCATCCCTCTTTTCCCGCATGCGCGCCGCGACCGCTCCGGACCAGATTTGGCCCAGCGCTGCCTTCTTCGCCGCCAAAGTGCAGGAGCAACGTGCCAGGTGGCACAAGTTCGGGGATACCGCCTACAACCTCGAGCCAAACATCAAGGAGAATCCGGGCGGCCTGCGCGACATCCAGATGATCGGCTGGGTCGCCAAGCGCCATTTCGCCGCCGACACCCTGCACGACCTGGTTGCCCATGGCTTCCTGACGGAAGCAGAGTACCTCACCCTGGTCGAAGGCCAGGCACTCTTGTGGCGGATCCGGTTCGTCCTGCACCGCCTGGCAGGCCGAAGGGAGGACCGCCTGCTGTTCGATTACCAGCGCACTCTCGCCGATGGGTTCGGCTTCGCCGACGGCGAGCAGAATCTGGCGGTCGAGCAGCTCATGCAGCAGTACTACCGTACCGTCATGGAGCTTAATCGGCTCAACGAGATGCTGCTGCAACTGTTCGAAGAGGCTATCCTGCTGCACGACCACCTGGACCCGCCAGCCACTATAAACAAGCGATTTCAGTCCCGCAGCGGCTTCCTGGAGGCGCGCACCGACGATGTCTTTCGCCGCAGCCCGGTAGCGCTGCTGGAGGTGTTTCACCTCTTCCAGACCCACCCCGAGGTCACCGGGGTGCGGGCAAAGACCATCCGCCTGATCCGGGAGCACCGCCACCTCGTCGACGACAGGGTGCGAAATGACCTGCGTGCACGCAGCCTTTTCATGGAGATCCTTCGCCACCCGACCGGACTGACCCGCGCGCTACGGCGCATGAGCCGTTACGGGGTGCTGGCCGCCTACATCCCCGCCTTCGCCAATATCGTGGGACGGATGCAGTACGACCTGTTCCATGTCTATACGGTGGATGAGCACACCCTGCGGCTGGTGCGCAACCTGCGCCGCTTCTCGGTCCCCGAGCATGCCGGGGAATATCCTCTCTGCAGCGCGATCGCACACACCATCCCGAAGCTGGAGCTCCTCTACCTCGCCGGACTCTTTCATGACATCGCCAAGGGGCGCGGCGGCGACCACTCATTGCAGGGCGCGCGCGACGCCTGGGACTTCTGCATCCTGCACGGGTTGTCGGAATACGACAGCCGCTTGGTCGCCTGGCTGGTGGAGAAGCACCTGCTGATGTCGATGACGGCCCAACGCAAGGACACGGCGGATCCGGAGGTCATTCAGGAGTTTGCCGCCCTGGTCGGCGACACAACTCGCCTGGATTATCTCTATCTGTTGACGGTCGCGGACTCCCGGGCGACCAACCCGGGCCGTTGGACCTCCTGGAAGGACGCCCTCTTGCGGGAGCTCTACCACGCGACCCGGGGTGCCCTGATCCGCGGCCTCGACAATCCCCAGGCGCAGCATGAGCTCGTCCTCCAGAAACGGGAGGAGGCGACGCGGCTGGTGTCCAGATTCGGCGTGGGCCCGGAGGCGTGCAATCGACTCTGGGGCAAGCTCGACTCAGACTACTTTCTGCACAATTCACCGGATGAGATCGCCTGGCAGACCCGGATTCTGCTCGCCGCCGACGGCCGTCTCCCCCTGGTGGCCATCCGCCCACTGACCGCATGGGGAAGCACCGCGGTCCTGATCTATGCGCTCGACCAGCCCCACCTGTTCGGCCGCACGACCGCGCTCCTCGATCAAATGCGTATGAGCATCATGGACGCCCGAATCATGACCGCA
>Ga0307441_1000592_pt1 | contig 12896 bp, 10 predicted proteins | sample SalMarWE160420MG_FD_202149 | JGI IMG/M metagenome (GOLD analysis project Ga0307441, IMG submission 202149) | Salt marsh sediment microbial communities from the Plum Island Ecosystem LTER, Massachusetts, United States - WE1604-20 | ecosystem: Environmental > Aquatic > Marine > Intertidal zone >... | reverse complement strand
CGTCCCTGGCTCATGCGGTGACGGCTTCATCGGTACTGCCGCAACGGGGACCTTCTACGCAGTCGGCGGTCTGATCGATACCAACACGCCCTACGCTAGCCTCGGCATGTTCCTGGGGAGCTATCCCACCAACCCCGTTGACTTCGGCGAGACCTGCGATAGCAACAATGACTGCGTCAGCAATGCAACCATCGGCACCGCGAAGACCTTTTTCGGCGTCATCGACATTGACGGCTTTTCCGGGTTCGAATTCCGCGAACTCGAAGGCACGGCTTCGGATATGAAGTATATCTTCGCCGACGACTTCTACATCGCAGGTTCGGCAACGGTGGTACCCCTCCCGGAATCCCTCTGGTTGCTGGGCAGTGGCCTGCTGGGGTTGGCGGGCATCCGCCACAAGCGGAATCCAAATGGTTGTGGCGACAGTTCACCGGCCGCGAGCCCGTAATGGGTCCGTCCTGAAACGAGAAAAGCCCAAGCGTATGTCACGCTTGGGCTTTTCGACTTTGGTAGCGGGGGTAGGATTTGGCAGTTGTCTGACCGTTCGGATCACGCTTCGGTGAGGTACATTTTCCATGTCGTGCCATAGCTTGGCCTTGTGCGGAAATCCTGTGCAACTGACCGTCTGGGCCACGACTAATCGCTACCAACTTACAAGGAAATTGCTACCGCCCGATGCATGCGCAGAACTGGTCGCGATTCGCCATTGTACGCAGCCGAATTGTCGCTGTGTGCTGACCGCCCCCAGGGCTACACCCATGTGAGTCCCGGCCTTACAAACGGGATCGGCACAAATCGACCCGTTCTTTGCCCCTCCGAACGCAGTGTGTCAGTGTCTCTATTAGGAGTCTAAAGCGACCAGCTCAACTTGTAGCTGTATCATCGACAGCCCGGTCCCAGATAACCATTCCGACTCAAGTAGCGGAATCCTGAGAGAATTTGAGACCCCTCATCGATCTATGTGACTGTACGAGATTTGCCAACCTACGGCTCACCCCTTGTCGCCTGCCGCGCTTCCGCCCACTTACGCGTCCAGTCTCGCACCACATCCGGGCAATCCCCAAACCGTCCGCCCCAATAGTCTCGTAACCCCCGCACGACCGCGCGATTCTTCGGGCTGCGAAATGCCGCACCCAGCGCCCAGTATCGACGGCGCAACCCGACTCCATTAGCACCGCCAAAAGCCGGGCCGAAGAAGCGGCGCAGCATGATCCGGTACACTGACAGGTGTATATCAATACGGCGCCTCAACGGCAGGTGCCGTTTCGCCCAAAGCAGCCTATTCCGGAAAATGAAATAGTCCTTGAGCGGAGAATCTTCGCCGCCGAATGCAACCGATACCTTGTGCCAGAGCTTTGCCCGCGGCACATAGATCGCACGGTAGCCGGCGCATCGAACTCGATATGAAAAATCAATTTCCTCGTAGTTCAGAAAGAACTGTTCATCCAGGAGCCCTACATCCCGGAAGACCTGGGCGGGAACAAACATTGCACATCCCACGACGAACTCTGTATCGCAAATTTTATCGAACTGGCCCTCGTCCCTCTCGCCGTCCCCCAACTGCTCAAAACATCTAGCCTTCTTGTCCCAAAAACCGCCCGCCGACCAGATCCTGTCCTGCTCGGCATAGTAGTAGATCTTCGGACCCAATATCCCTGCGTCTGGCGTGATCTGAACGACCTTCAGCAACTCTTCGATCAAATCCGGCGCTACCACTGTGTCGTTGTTCAAAAGCAGAACGTATTCCGCGCCATCCTCGAGCGCCGCGCGAATCCCAACATTGTTGCCACCAGCGAATCCCCGATTCTCGCCCACATCAATGACCCGCACGTACGTGCAGTTCAGTCGTACTTGCTCCAGTGAGCCATCCGTTGAGCCGTTGTCCACCATCACAATCCGGTGACCCGCTGCACTTAACGGAGCAAGCGACTCCAAACATTCAATGGTGTCGGCACCGCCGTTCCAGTTCAGCACAACTACCGTCACTTCGAGTGAACTCATGGATGCGTTCTCCAGCCACTTGTCTAGAAGAATTCAAGCGCGCAAACTTGGTCAATAAGAGTTTTTTCTGACGTCTGGGACGTGCCTAATTTCGGCATCTGTATTCAGTGCTCGAGTTTCAACTCTTAGCCGGATACGGTCGTTCCTTCACAAGTAGCCAGGGTCGGCATTGGCAGTTATCTGACAGTGCGGATTGCCCTCCGGTAACGCGACGTTACCCCGGTCTGGAGGGTAGTGGTCATAGGTTCTCCAACTTACCCATGATTTTCCGCATTGATTCTTCGCCTGCTCGGTCAATTTCTGCGAACTTGGCTCTTGCTTGCTCCCACACGTGGTGGGGGATGGCGGTAGTTTTCGGAACCCCTTTCTCATATACCGTGAGGCCGTATAGAGCGCCTGTTCCCGGATCCACGAGCTTTTCGTATTGCGCTTGTGGAATGTCTACCCCAACGCGAAGTTGGCGAGTCTCTGCCCCCTCCGGACCAATCACGTGAAAGGGCACTGTACTAGGAAGCGACTCAGACATTTCGATCTTCCCCTCGGTCTGCATCTTCCTGATTCATGCTTCGATAACAGGCACTTCTCTCGTAGTGCCATCGTCTTTCGGCACTCGAAGGGTTGTTTTCTTCCCAAAAAGTCCATCAAGAAAGCCAGTACTAAATTTCATGGCTATTCTCCGCGAATGTCAGCCCGATACCTACTGCCCGCCGCCTAATCGCCCTGCGGCGGTCGGCCAGTCCCCTCCATCCCATCGTCATCTATGTCCATGAGTAGACACCAGCGGATCGGTCATATGCGCCTGTGTCGTTCCCTCACAGTGCTTCCCCTCCATTGCTTTCCGCACTGCCTCCTTGTCGCCACGAACATTAGCCAATTCGGCTGCTACGATTCCGTCGCCCTGCCCGTATCCCCACCAGAAGGCTTGAACTTGACTCGTCTTCACTCTTTGATTCTGAGCCGCTACCAACTCGTTCTCTCGCCGTGCCAGAGAATCCATTTCGGTGGCTAGACTGGAGCAATCAAAATTCTCGTATTTGAGCGCAGAGGTATAGGACCCGGTGATCTCCGATGGCGGCGTAGGCATGTTCATACACCCTGCAACCAACATCGGCAGGTCCACGGCGAGGACAGCTTTTGCCATATTTATTGTCATTCTAGTGCTCCTTCCCCAAGTCATCTTTCGGCACAAAGGGAGCAACTGAGCCAGCCCAGCGCTATGATCCGTTCCGGGTGTCCGCAAGGAAAAGCTCCCTCGATCATCTTGTTATTAGGCATGACAGACCATGCCTGCTGGGCGTCCTTCTAGCCCGATTATGCAGTATGCCCACGCATACTTTAGTAGCAACGCGTAGGCTAGAGGGGGCGTCTTAGGGTTCGAGAATCGCACACCACGGTACATCGCGCAACCTGGGATCAGGTTGCACATCAAGGACTGCGCATGGGCATGCACCCTCTACGCGCACGATCACGTGTGCGCTAGGGTGCCGCGAAGCGGGGCGCAGGGCGTACAGCCCGTAGCCCCCTCGCCGCCCCAGCGGCGAGGGCTGGGGGGAGCCGAATCGCGCCCGCCGCCGGCCCCAGCCGGCGCAGCGATTCGGGGGGCGGAGCCCCCGGTGCCGGCAGAGCGACAGCGGCGCTGGCAAAACCCAAAATTCTAGAGCGGCCCGGGACCCAGCGCGCCGCAAAGCGGCGGGCTGGGAGGCCCGCGTTCGCGCTTGGCGAGCAAGGGTCCGCGGAGCGGGCCTGAGCGAGGTTTAGCGCGACTTGGATTTTGGGTTTTGCCAGCGGCGCGAAGCGCCGCGCACCGCGATTCAATCGCCACGGCGAGCGTACAGCGAGCCGAGATAGAGCCAAGCCCGTTCAGGGCGTTAAGGCTCTATCGGTGGCGAATCCGCCCGCGACAGCGGGCACCGACCCGTACGACCCTCAAAGGCAGCGGCCGCGTATGGGGGGACGTACAGGGGCGCGGTACGCCGCGCGCGTTCTATACGTCCTATGGACGCCCCACTACAACCCCGCGACGGCCGGGAAATCGCCGCCGAGCACGACACCCAGGTGCTGCGCGGGCTCGCCCGCTTTGGGTGGCTTTCCGCACGCCAGATCGGCCGCCTCGTCTGGCCTAATGCCAGCCAAGCTCAACGGATGTCTCAGCGCGCGCTGCGCCGCCTGGTCGGCGAAGGCGCCGTGCTGCGCCGACCACTACCGACGGGAGGCGTCGCCTACGTCCTCGGGCAGCGTGGCGCGCGGCGGCTGCGCGACGCGGGGCACGACAGCATCAACGTCCGCGGGTATCGGGATCTGCGTTTCAACGCGCCGGTACACCGCTCAATCTGCAACGACTACGCGATCGACCGCCTGATCGGAACCGAGCTGGAAGTCCACACGGAAATGGAAATCCAGCGCGGGGCGGCCCCCACGTTGCACTTGCCTTTCGAGGGGCGCCCGCGGATCCCGGACCTGCTCATCGGGCAGGACGGGGACTATGAGTGGATCGAAGTCGAACGCGCCAGCAAGAGCCGCAGTCGGCTAGACAAACTCGTGGCCTTCGCGGACTACCTGCTGGCCCCGGAGCCCAACGAGGCGCTTCAGACCAACTTGCTGGTTCGGGGCGGGCAGTTTGTCGGCCACGTCGGCCGTTTCCGGTTCGTGTGTCACTCGGGGGCCAACGTTCGCGCGTGCTGGCGCGCGTTCGAGCGCCACGGGCACGAACGCCTCCTCGACCACTGCCCCCACGACCTCGTCGTTGAGCGCGTGCACATGTCGACGGGCCTGGTCTGGGGCGGATCGGTTGGAGAGGGGTCTGTCTCCGAATTGGTCAGACATTTCGCAGGAGAGGATGGCGAGGAGTCCGGCGACGCGAGGCTTACCAGCTGAAGCGGTAGACCACGGTCCGTCTGTCCTCGATTTCCGCATCAGTCACTACACCTACTTGAAACCCTGTAACGGATAACGCCGTAGCGCGTTACATAACCACGAGGTGTTACACATGCCGAAGACCGGTATCACCCAGCAAGAAATCTACGACGCGGCCAACCGGATGGTCGACCAAGGCGTCGAGATAAGCGCCCGCCGGCTGCGCGAAGCACTTGGCGGCGGATCCATGACCACCATTCTCAAGTACCTCCAGGCTTGGCGCAGCGAGCGGGCCCACGGAAGCGCGCCGCGCGAGATGCCCGATGCGGTGCACGAGGCGGCACTCAGCGCACTTCACGAGGTCTGGCGGACGGCCAACCGCCAGACCCGGCAGAGTATCGAGGAAATCAGGACCGCGGCGGCACAACGGGCCGACGGCCTCGAACGGGATTTGGGCGACGCCTTGGCGACCGCCCAGGAGCTTGAAGGGCAACTCGCCGATAGTATCGCAGCCACCGACGCGGCGAACGCGCGCACAGCGGCTCTGGAGCGAGACCTCGCGGCCAAGGATGCCGAGGTACGGGTGCTGCGAGAACAGCTGGAAGCAGCCGCCGAAGAGGGTCGTGAGCGCCTTGCGCGGGTGACCATCGAGCGGGTTTCGGAACTGCTGAAGCAACCGCGCTCCGGTGGGGAGAGCAAGTAGAGCGCACTCAATCCAACACTACCACGCTTGGCCCGGCATGGTCGGCCAAGGACACACGTCAAGCATCACCAAGAGTTCTCATTGAGTTTGAGTTACCGACCCGCAGGGCCTCCTTTCCAAGGAGGCTGCCTTGAATTCCAACACCCCCGCCCCGACACGCGACGACGAAGGGCTCGCACCGACCTCCAGGTCACGTATTATGGTGGCAAACCCCGGACAATCCCCCGGCTGCGCGACGGCCTCGTGTCGGTCCCCGGACGCAATCCTGAACGACATGGTCCGACTGCTGGCAGCAATCGCCGTTGACGGAATCCTCCGCGGCGACAAGAACGATGGTGAACCAAAATGAGAATCGCCCTCTACGCACGCTACTCCACCGACATGCAGCGCGACGCGAGCATTGCCGACCAGCTGCGCAACTGCAAGCGGTACGTCTCGGATCAGCGCGACTGGCACGTCGTGAGCGAATATCACGATCAAGCGATAAGCGGCTCGAAGGCGGACCGTCCCGGCTACCAAGAGCTACTCGCGGCCGGGGAGCGTGACGAGTATGACCTGATCGTGGTGGACGAAGTCTCCCGCCTTTGGCGAGACCAGCAGGAACAGTGGCGGGCCGTGAACCGCCTGCGGTTCATCGGCGTCGACATCGTCGGCGTCGGAGACGGCATAGACACGCGTCGAGAAGGCTTCGAGCTGCTGCTCGCGATACACGGAGCCATCAACGAAAGCGAACGGAAGAAGATCGCCTACCGCACCCATCGAGGCCTGACAGGGCTTGCGGAAAATGGGGCGTCCTGCGGCGGGCGGTCCTACGGATACCGGAGCAAGGCGATTCTCGATCCCGTAAAGAAGGACGCGCAAGGCCGACCGGAGGTACGCGAGTACCGGAAGGTCCTCGTGCCCGAAGAGGCGGATGTGGTCCGCCGGATTTTCCAATGGTTCGCGGAAGGCCAGAGCCCGTTCTCGATTGCTGACCGGCTCAACGCGGATGGCATCCCGTCACCGCGGGGCGGGAAGTGGGCGCGCTCGGCGATTTATGGGGACCGGCGCACCGGGGTCGGCATCCTCAACAATGTGCTGTACAGGGGCCTGCTGGTCTGGAATCGCTCCAAGTGGGTCCGGAACCCGGAGACAGGGAAACGCAAACGGGTCGAGCGCGATGCGTCCGAGTGGATCACAGTCGAGCAGCCCGACCTGCGCATCATCAGCGACGATCTGTGGCGGCGGGTACAGGCCAAGATGCACCGCGGCGACAGCCGGGGGGCGGCCGTGAAGCAGGGAATCGCCAAGGCGAAGCGCTCCGGCGGCCCCTACCCCCGTTATCTGCTCTCCGGGCTGCTCCAGTGCGGCGTCTGCGGCGGAAAATACACGGCCGTCGACCGGTACCGGTACGGGTGCGCCACGCACAAGGAGCGCGGCGAGCACGCCTGCCCCAACGCGCTGAAGGTACCGCGCGCCCTCGCGGAGAAGCTACTGCTCGAAGGTCTGAAGGAGCAACTGTTCACCAACGAGCGGCTGCGCCTTTTCGAACGCGAGACGGCCCGTCTGCTGTCCGAAGCACGCAAGAGCAGCGCCCCCGACGCGAAGGCCGCGAGAACGCGCCTCAAAGCGCTCGACAAGGAGATCGCGAACCTGACAGCAGCCATTCGGGAAGTCGGCCTGAGCCCGGCTCTCCGGGACGAGCTGCGCGCCGCAGAGCGGGAGAAGGAAGAACTCGGGAAGCGCCTCGCCACCACGCAAACGAAGACCCCGGACATCCCCCGTATTCTGCCGGCGGCGGCGAAACGCTTTCGCGAAATGGTGGTGGAACTGGAGAAGACGCTGGCGGCGGAACCGGTGCGCGCGCGCAGCCTGCTGGAGGAACTGCTACCGCGTCGGATACGCTTGATGCCGAATGAAACCGGGGAGTGGTTGGAAGCGGAGGCGGGTACCGATCTCGATACCCTCCTCCGAATTTCCGGGAAAAAACTCCTGAAGAATCAAGAGTCTCTAACGTTGGTAGCGGGGGTAGGATTTGAACCTACGACCTTCGGGTTATGAGCCCGACGAGCTACCAGGCTGCTCCACCCCGCATCAGAGGTTGGCAATCTTACAGGAACGGGGCTGGATGTTGCAAGCTCTTGACCGCCTGCCGGCTGGAACTCAGCGCTCGCGGTGCTCAGCCTTGTCCAGATGCACCTTGAGGTCGTAGCGCCAGATGAAGCCGGGTAGCGCGAATACCAGGAACAGGCAGAAGGTGACCGTGTAGAACTGCCAGCCCTGGTGATGGAAGCTGCCGTAGATCTTCTGCTCCAGGCCGATGGCGATACCGCCGACCACGAAGTACAGAATCAGCAGCTCCAACAGTCGCCACCACGGGCTTTTGTTGCCGCTCTTGGGGGGAAAAATAAAGAACACCCGCTCGCTGATCCAGGGCAGGTTGGCCGCGATCAGCGAGAGGGCGATCAGAATCCAGACAGCTGCGTGCAGGGACATCGAATCTCCGTCAGACCAGTGCGGCTGTGCACAGGGCGATCAGGCCGCCGGGCAGGATGCCCAAGGCCAGCACAGCCAGTGAATTGGCACTCAGAGTCACGCTCATATCGAAACGGGGCGTGAGGGGCTCGGTGGTTTCGGCCTTATCGAAGTACATGAGCTTGACCACCCGCAGGTAGTAGAAGGCGCCAATGATGGAGAACGCCACCGCCACCACCGCCAGCCAGGTCATGTGCACGTCGATGACGGCCTGCAGTACCAGCAGCTTGGCATAGAACCCCACGGTGGGCGGCACGCCGGCCATGGAGAACATCACGATCAGCATCATCAGGGCGAACCAGGGACTGCGGTCGTTCAGGCCCTTGAAGTCGTCCAGATTGTCGGCTTCGAAACCGGCCCGGCTGAGCAGAATGATCATGCCGAAACCGGCGGTGGCGGTGATGGCGTAGGTGATGGTGTAGAACATCGCCGCCGCGTAGCCTGTCTGGGTCCCGGCCAGAATTCCCAACAGCAGGAAGCCCACGTGGGAAATGGTCGAATACGCCAGCATGCGTTTCATGTTGGACTGTGCGATGGCGATGATGTTCCCTACCGCCAGGGACAGCACCGCCAGGGCCGTCAGCATCTGCCCCCAGTCGGCGTGCAGTCCGCCCAGGCCCTCGGCCAGCAGGCGCATCACCATGGCGAAGGCGGCGATCTTGGGAGCGCTGCCAATGTAAACGGTCACAGGCGTGGGCGCGCCGTGGTACACGTCCGGGATCCACATGTGGAACGGCACCGCCCCCAGCTTGAAGGCGAGGCCCAGCACCACGAAGGACAGGGCCAACAACAGGGGCAGATCGTGCACCACATGGTGGGCAGCGATGTAGTCGCTGACCGTGCCGATATCCAGGCTGGCGGTCACGCCGTAGAGGATGGACATGCCGTACAGCAGCATGCCGGAGGCCAGGGCACCCAGCACGAAATACTTCATGGCCGCCTCCGAGGCGACGTAGGAGTCGCGGTTGAAGGCCACCATGGCGTACAGAGACAGGGACAGCAGTTCCAGCCCCAGGTAGATGGTCAGGAAACTGTGGGCCGAAACCATGATCATCATGCCCAGCACGCCGAACAGCCCCAGCACGTAGAACTCGCCCTTAAACAGGTCGCGGGCCTGCAGGTAGCCCCGGGAGTAGACGAACACACCGAAGGTCACGATGTAGATGAAGGTCTTGAGCAACACCGCCATGGAATCGGTAACGAAGGTGCCACCGAAGGTAATGACGGTCAAACCGTGGTCCAGCCACAGGGTCAGCACCAGGGCTCCCACCAGGGTGAGTTGGGCCAGGGCGTAGGTCACCACCCGTTTGGCATCGCTCAGGAATACGTCCACCACCAGCACCAGGCAGGCCATGGAGAGTACGAATATCTCCGGCACGATCGCCATGAAATCGGGCATTTCGAAATTCATCATTCCATCCCGTCGATGACCCAGGGCCGCAGGGCACGACGCCCGGCGGTCAGGTTATGAAAACTCACAGCTTGGACACCGCTACGTGGTTCAGCAGGTTGTTCACGGTGGCGTGCATGATGTCCACCAGTGGCGCCGGCCACAAGCCCAGGGCCAGTACGGCCACCGCCAGGGTCCCCAGTATCACGAATTCGCGCCGGTTCACGTCCTCAAGCTTCGCCACCTGCTCGTTCGCCACTTCGCCGAACACCACCCGCTTAACCAGCCACAGGCTGTAAGCGGCCCCCAGGATCAGAGTCAGGGCCGCCAGGAACGCAAACCAGAAGTTGGCCTTGAAGGTGGCCAGGATCACCATGAACTCGCCCACGAATCCGGAGGTGCCGGGCAGCCCGGAGTTGGCCATGGCGAACAGCACCATGAAGGCGGCGAATACCGGCATGGTGTTGACCACCCCGCCGTAGTCGGAGATGCGCCTGGTGTGCATGCGGTCGTAGAGTACGCCCACGCACAGGAACAGCGCCCCGGAAATGAAGCCGTGGGAGATCATCTGCACGATGCCCCCCTCCATGCCCATGGTCGCACCGTCGGTGTTGCCGCTGTAGGCCATCAGCCGGAACACCAGGAATATCCCCAGCGTCACGAACCCCATGTGGGCAATGGACGAGTAGGCGATGAGCTTCTTCATATCCTCCTGCACGATGGCCACGAAACCGATGTACACCACCGCCACCAAAGACATCAGAATCACCAGCCAGTCCAGAGCGTGACTGGCGTCCGGCGTGATGGGCAGGCTGAAGCGCAGGAAGCCGTAGGCGCCGATCTTCAGCATGATGGCCGCCAGGATGACCGACCCGCCCGTGGGTGCCTCCACGTGGGCGTCGGGCAGCCAGGTGTGCACCGGCCACATGGGTACCTTCACGGCGAACGCCACCAGAAACGCCAGGAAGATGAGGATCTGGGGCGTCATGCCCATCTTCAGGTGATAGAAATCCAGGATGGAGAAGCTGCCGGACTGAAAGTGCATCCAGATCAACGCCACCAGCATGAACACCGAGCCGAAGAAAGTGTAGAGGAAGAACTTGATGGTGGCGTACACCCGCCGCGGTCCGCCCCAGATGCCGATGATCAGGAACATGGGAATCAGCATGCCTTCCCAGAACACGTAGAACAGCATGGCGTCCAGGGACGCGAACACACCGTTCATCAGCCCTTCCATGATCAGGAAGGCGGCCATGTACTGGGAGGTCTTGCTCTTGATCACGTCCCAACCGGCCAGCACCACCAGCACGGTGGTGAAGGTGGTGAGGATGATCAGGGGCACGGAAATGCCGTCCACACCCAGGTGATAATTGATGTTGAAGGTCGGAATCCAGGGGTGCATCTCCTGGAACTGCATCTTCGCGGTATGCGTGTTGAACTGGGTGTACAGGGGGATACTGAGCAGGAAGGTGATCACCGAGAAGATCAGCGCCGTCGGACGCGCGTCCCACGGCTTCCAGTTGCTCGCTGCGAGCACGACCAGGCCGCCGATGATGGGCACCCAGATCAGCAGGCTGAGAATCGGAACGTCGTACTCCATCGATGATTCCTTTTTTCTTCCTGTCGGCTAGCGGATCACGAACCAGGACATCAGGGCCAGCAGACCGATAATCATGGTAAAGGCATAGTGGTACAGGTATCCGGACTGCATGTTGCGGGCGACCCGCGCGAACCAGCCCACCGCCCGGGCGCTGCCGTTGACGATGATGCCGTCGATGATGAGCGCATCGCCCACCCGCCACAGCACACGGCCGACCCCCCGGGCGCCGCCGGCGAACACCGCCTGATTGAACTCATCGAAGCCGTACTTGGCTACCAGAATCCGATAGACCACCCCGAAGCGACGTTTCGCGGCGTCGGCGAAGGCCGGATTCAGCAGATAGGCGTACCAGGCAGTGAACAGCCCCGCCATGGCCAGCCAGAACGGCGCCGCGAAGAAGCCGTGCTCGATCAGCGCCAGCGGGCCGTGGTATTCCTCCCCCAGATGTTCCAGCACGTTGTGGGCGGGCAGTACGTGGATGGAGTCGCCGAAGTAGTGCCCGAACAGCACCGGGCCCACCACGTATCCGGCCAGGGCCGATGGAATGGCCAGCAGGATCAGAGGCACGGTGACCACCGCCGGGGTCTCGTGCAGGTGCGACCGGGTATGCTCGTCCATGCGCTCCTTGCCGTGGAACACCATGAAGAACATCCGGAAGGTGTACAGGGCGGTGACGAACACGCTGGCCAGCACCGCGAAATAGGCGAAGCCGGAACCCGGCAGGTGGGACAGCCCCACCGCCTCGATAATGGCATCCTTGGAGAAGAAGCCCGAAAAGCCCGGGAAGCCGATCAGCGCCAGGGAACCCACCAGGGTGGTCCAGTAGGTGATGGGCATGTACTTACGCAGCCCGCCCATCTGCCTCATGTCCTGCTCATGATGCATGGCGATGATCACCGAACCGGCTCCCAGGAACAGCAGCGCCTTGAAGAAGGCATGCGTCATCAGATGGAAGATGCCCGCGGCATACGCCGAGGCGCCCAGGGCCGCGGTCATATAGCCGAGTTGGGACAGGGTCGAGTAGGCGATCACCCGCTTGATGTCGTTCTGCACCACACCCAGCAGGCCCATGAACAGAGCGGTGACGGCGCCGATCACCAGCACCACGCTGAGCGCGGTGGTGGAAAGCTCGAACAACGGAGACATGCGCGCCACCATGAAAATGCCGGCGGTGACCATGGTGGCGGCGTGGATCAGAGCCGAGATGGGCGTGGGACCTTCCATGGAGTCCGGCAGCCACACGTGCAGAGGCACTTGCGCGGATTTGCCCATGGCGCCGATGAACAGCAGTATGCAGATCACCGTCATCACCGACCACGGATGGCCGGGGATGATTTCCATGGTCAGACCGGTCATGGCGTTGGCGGCGCCGAACACGTCGGCATAGTCCAGGCTGTTGAAGTACATCAGCACCGCCGCGATGCCCAGCAGGAAACCGAAGTCCCCCACCCTGTTCACCAGGAAAGCCTTGAGGTTGGCGTAGATGGCCGTCGGGCGCGTGTACCAGAAGCCGATCAGCAGGTAGGACACCAGGCCCACCGCTTCCCAGCCGAAGAACAGCTGCAGGAAGTTGTTGGACATCACCAGCATCAGCATGGAGAAGGTGAACAGCGCAATGTAGCTGAAGAAGCGCTGGTACCCCGGGTCGTCCTGCATGTAGCCGATGGTGTAGATATGCACCATCAGGGACACGAAGGTCACCACTACCAGCATGAGGGCGGTGAGCCGGTCCACCAGGAAGCCGATGTCCATGTGCACGCCGCCGGTGACCATCCAGGTGTAGACGGTGTGGTTGTAGGCAGGTGCACCGTCGAAAACGATGTGCTTGAGCACCA
>Ga0307441_1000589_pt1 | contig 12929 bp, 12 predicted proteins | sample SalMarWE160420MG_FD_202149 | JGI IMG/M metagenome (GOLD analysis project Ga0307441, IMG submission 202149) | Salt marsh sediment microbial communities from the Plum Island Ecosystem LTER, Massachusetts, United States - WE1604-20 | ecosystem: Environmental > Aquatic > Marine > Intertidal zone >... | reverse complement strand
CGGGACGTCGACACCCCCGCCGGCGGCGAGTTTGTCCAGCGCGGCGCAGATCTCGGCGATCGGCTCGAGCTCGCCGGTGTAGGTGGTGCCCAGGATCCCCACCACGCCGATGGTGTCCTCGTCGACGGCGTCGACGACCTGCTCGGGGGTGATGACATAGCGGCCCTTCTCCATCGGCAGGTAGCGCGGCTCGACGTCGAAGTAGCGGCAGAACTTCTCCCAGACCACCTGCACGTTGGAGCCCATCACCAAATTGGGACGGCGGGCCTCCCACCCCTTGCCGACCTTCGCCCGCCACCGCCATTTCATGGCCAGACCGCCCAGCATGACCGCCTCGCTCGAGCCGATCGTGGACACCCCGCAGGCGCTGGCTGGGTCGTCGTCACGCAGGTCGTCGGCGTGGAACAGGTCGGCCACCATGCACACGCAGCGCTGCTCGATCGCCGCGGTCGCCGGGTACTCGTCCTTGTCGATCATGTTCTTGTCGAAGGTCTCGGCCATCAGCTTGCCGGCCTCGGGGTCCATCCAGGTGGTGACGAACGTGGCCAGGTTCAACCGGGAGCTGCCGTCGAGCATCAGCTCGTCGTGGATGAAGCGGTAGGCGGTCTCCGGGTCCATCGAGTCGTCGGGCAGGCGCAGCGCCGGGACCGGCGCGGTGAACAGGCGGTTGGTGTAGGCGGGGGCGATGGCGTGCGCGGGCACGGACGGGTGTTTGGGCACGGAGCTTCCTTCCTATAAGGCGGCCAGGGCGGCCCTGATGTGAGCGGCGATCCGGGATGCCGACGTCGGCGCCTCGCCGGGCCCCGGGTCGGCGGCCGAGAGTGCCGCCGCCCGCGCGTGCACGAAGGCGGCGGCCGCGGCGGCTTCGGCCGCCGGCAGCCCCGCGGCCAGCAGCGCGCCGATCATCCCGGACAGCACGTCGCCCGAGCCCGCGGTCGCCGCCCAGGACTGCCCGGCGGGACTGAGGTAGACCGGGCCGCCAGGGTCGGCGATGACGGTGACGTTCCCCTTGAGCAGCACCGTGGCGCCGAACTCGTCGGCCAGCTTGCGGCACGCGCCGACCCGGTCCTGCCCGGGGGGATCGCCGGCCAGCCGGGCGAATTCGCCGGCGTGCGGGGTCAGCACGGTCGGCGCGTCGCGGTCGACGACCAGTTCGGGGCGCGTCGACAGGATGTTCAGGCCGTCGGCGTCGACGATCACCGGCAGATCGGTCTCGAGCGCGTACAGCAGCGCGCCCACCCCGGTCTCGTCGGTGCCCAGCCCCGGGCCGACGACCCAGGCCTGCACCCGCCCGGCCGCCGCCGGGGTGGGTGCGGCGATCACCTCGGGCCAGCGCGCGACCACCTCGGCGTGCGCGCTGCCGGCGTAGCGGACCATGCCGGAGTGGGCCGCGACGGCGGCGCCGGTGCACAGGACCGCCGCGCCCGGGTACGTCGACGAGCCGGCCATCACTCCGGTCACGCCCTGGGTGTACTTGTCGTCGTGCGGCCCGGGCACCGGCCAGCGCGCCAGCACGTCGGGCGCCTCGAAGCCCAGCGCCTCGACGTCCGGCGGGCCCGGCAGGTCCAGGCCGATGTCGACGAGCTTGACGCGCCCGCAGTCGGCCAGCGCGTGCACGGGCTTGAGCCCGCCGAAGGTGACGGTCACGGCGGCGCACACCGCGGGACCGGTGATCGCCCCGGTCATCACGTCGATGCCGCTGGGGATGTCGACGGCGACCACCGGGATGGGTTCGACGCCCGGTCGGGTCAGGGCGGCGAACACCTCGGCCGCCGCGGACCGCAGCGGCCCGGAACCGGAAATGCCCACCACCCCGTCGATGACGAGATCTGTTGTTGGACAGACGCTTTCGACGACGCGCCCGCCTGCCTTGCGGAACGCCGCCAGCGCCTTGGGGTGGGCACGGTCGGGATTGAGCAGCACCGCGTCGGCCGCCGCGCCGCGGCGGCGCACGAACGTCGCCGCCCACAGGGCGTCGCCGCCATTGTCCCCGGAACCGACCACCGCGCACACCCGGCGCCCGGCGACCCCGCCCGTGCGGGCCGCCAGCTCCCCGAGAATCTCGGTGGCCAGCCCGAAGGCCGCGCGCCTCATCAGGACACCGTCGGGCAGGCTGGCCAGCAGCGGCGCCTCGGCGTCGCGGATCGCATCCACGCAGTAGTAATGCCGCATCGGAGCCAACACTACGTGGCACCGTCCGGCCGTATCGCGGCCGCCGAGCCGATCTCAGGCCCGCCTCAAGCAGAGGCCTCCCGCGAACGGAATCGCCGCAGCGTGGCCTTGAGCTTGGCGGGGCCCAACTGCGTGCCGCCCCGGAAGCGGGTCAGCGGGTAGAAGCCCAGGCCGATGAGGATCGCGGCGAAGTGGCCGATCGCGGTGAAGTTGAGTTCGACACGGTCCATGGTGACCAGCGGGAACCCGAAGATGACGAACAGCACCCCGAGATAACCCCAGCGCCACGGCCGCGCGATGTGGTAGGTCAGGACGGCCATCACCCCGACCAGGAAATAGCTGACCCCGATGTCGCGGGCCAGCACCAGCCGTTCCGACGCGCTGTGTTCCTCGATCGCGAAGTACAGCAGGCCCTCGCTGAAATAGGTCGCCAGGATGTGGGAGGTCAATCCGACTGTGAGCCAACGCAGCTGGCGCAGCCAGTGCTCGGCCGGCGCCAGGAACAGCGTGAACAGCACCAGGTAGGGCTCGAGGTTCTTGCCGTCGATCCACAGCAGGCTGGAGAACAGCACGTCGAGGGGATCGCTGCCCAGCCCGTGGATGTTGGTGGAACGGTGCAGCAACACCGCGTGCAGTTGCCTGCCGGTGAGGTGGTTCTGGATGAGCGTGGTGATCAACAGCACGAACAGCCAGCCGTAGGTCAGCGGGGCGTCGCTGACCCAATGCCACACCGCGAGCGCCATGAGCCGCGCTCGGCCCCGCACCGATGCCTTCGCCACACCGTCAACCTTCGCATGTCCGACACCGTGGCGTGCAATTGCGGCAAACGCGTCAGGTGACCGAGGGATTGTCGGGCTTGAGGTGCCGCCACCAGCAGTTGATGTAGAGCAGCATCGAGCCCGCCAACGCGACGATGACCCACAGGACGACCGTGACGTCGATCCACGAGCCGATCGGGGGCGCGTCGGGCAGGGCGTTGCGCAGCGGCATCACCGCGAACAGCATCGCCGCGTACCACGTCGTCATCGGTGGCTGGAACTTGCGCCGGTCACGCGCCGTCTGCACCGCGACGAAGATGCCGACGCCGGCCAGCGCGATCAGGACGCCGATCATGACGGCGGCGAACGCGCCGGTGCTCGGCGACCGGTGCAACGAAATCCGGTACGGCGGCGGCACACCGGAATTGCCGGACGCGGGCACGTCGACCCGCCACCCGGGGACGCGGTCGACGAGGGTCACCGACACCCGCTGGGGCAGTTGGCCGGCGCCGCGGGTGATGTCGACGGTGACCGGGCCCGAATGGTAGCGATCGAAAGGCCACTCGGTGGGGTCGCGTGGCCACAGACCTGACGCGCAGGCTGAGGTCCTCGATGAGATGGTGGTCCACCGGATCCAACAGTGCGGCGGCGGGTGCGACCGTCAGGTCGGCGACGAGCACACTGTAGTTCGCCTGTATCTCTTGGACGTTCATCGTCACCGTGGTCCGGTCGCCGAACTCGGCGATCTCGGCCCGGGTGCCGAGAGCCGTGCTGCTGTGGGCGTACAGGGCGACCGTCGCGATGTATGCCCCGATGATGAGTGCGACGAGGCCCACCATGCTCAATTTCATGACCGTCGTCCGCACGCCGTCCCCCGGTGAACTTTCTTGAGCCCCTGTCGAAGACTTCCCGAGAAATGTAATTCACCCGGGCGCCGCGCGCGGGGTTTACGGCCGGAGCGGCGAGCGCCTACTCCACGGTGACGGACTTGGCCAGGTTCCTCGGCTTGTCGACGTCGTAGCCGCGGGCCTGGGCCACCGACGCGGCGAACACCTGCAGCGGGACGGTCGACAGCAGCGGCTGTAAAAGCGTTGAGACGGAAGGGATTTCGATGAGATGATCGGCGTAGGGACGCACCGTGTCGTCGCCCTCCTCGGCGATGACGATGGTGATCGCGCCGCGCGTCTGGATCTCGCGGATGTTGGACAGCAGCTTGGCGTGCAACGTGGCCTGGCCCTTGGGCGAGGGCATCACGACGATCACCGGGAGGCCGTCTTCGATCAGCGCGATCGGGCCGTGCTTGAGCTCGCCGGCCGCGAAGCCCTCGGCGTGCATGTAGGCCAGTTCCTTGAGCTTGAGCGCGCCCTCCAGCGCGACGGGGTAGCCGACGTGGCGGCCCAGGAACAGCACCGTCGAGGACTGGGCGAAACGGTAGGCCAGGTCGGCCACCGGCCGGGTCATCGCGAGCACCCGGGCCACCAGATCCGGCATCGCCTCCAGCTCACGGTATTCGCGCTCGACCTCGTCGGGATACTTGGTGCCGCGGGCCTGCGCCAGCGCCAGCCCGACCAGATAATTCGCGGTGATCTGGGCCAGGAAGGTCTTGGTCGAGGCCACGCCGATCTCCGGGCCGGCGCGCGTGTAGAGCACCGCGTCGCACTCGCGGGGGATCTGCGAGCCGTTGGTGTTGCAGATCGCGAGCACCTTGGCCTTCTGCTCCTTGGCGTGCCGCACGGCTTCCAGGGTGTCGGCGGTCTCCCCGGACTGCGAGATGGCGACCACCAGCGTGCTGCGGTCCAGCACCGGGTCCCGGTAGCGGAATTCGCTGGCCAGCTCCACCTCGACCGGCAGCCGCGTCCAGTGCTCGATCGCGTACTTGGCCAGCAGCCCGGAGTGGTAGGCGGTGCCGCAGGCGACCACGAAGACCTTGTCGACCTCACGCAGTTCCTGGTCGCTCAACCGCTGTTCGTCGAGCACGATGCGGCCGTCGACGAAATGTCCGAGCAACGTGTCGCCGACCGCGGTGGGCTGCTCGGCGATCTCCTTGAGCATGAAGTACTCGTAGCCGCCCTTCTCGGCGGCGGCCAGGTCCCAGTCGATATGGAAGATTCGGGCACTCGCGTCGTCCGGGTTGCCGTGGAAGTCGGTGATCCGATAGCCGTCGGCGGTGAGCACCACCGCCTGGTTCTGGCCGAGTTCGACGGCGCGGCGGGTGTGCGGGATGAACGCCGCCACGTCGGAGCCCAGGAACATCTCGCCGTCGCCGATGCCGAGCACCAGCGGCGTGGAGCGGCGGGCGGCCACGATGGTGCCGGGGGCATCGGCGTTGGCGAACACCAGTGTGAAGTGGCCCTCCAGCCGGGGAAGCACGGCCAGCACCGAGGCGACGAAGTCACCGGCCGTATCGCCGTGCCGGTACGCCTGCGCCACCAGGTGCACCGCGACCTCGGTGTCGGTGTCGCTGGCGAATTCCACACCGGCCCTCTCGAGCTCCTGGCGCAGGGCCGTGAAGTTCTCGATGATGCCGTTGTGGACGACGGCGATCGTGCCGGCGGCGTCGCGGTGCGGGTGGGCGTTGCGGTCGGTGGGACGCCCGTGGGTGGCCCAGCGGGTGTGACCCAGGCCGGTGGTGCCGGTCAGCGACTCCGGCGGCATCTCGGCCACCGCCTGCTCGAGGTTGGCCAGCCGGCCGGCGCGGCGGCGCACGGTGAGTCTGCCGCCCGAGGGGCCCGTGCCGTCGACCAGCGCGATCCCCGACGAGTCGTAGCCGCGGTATTCCATCCGGCGCAGCGCGTCCATGACGACCTCGTGGGCGGGACGCTGCCCGACGTAGCCGACGATTCCGCACATCCTCCCCAGGGTAGTGCAGCCGTGCGTCCCGGACGGCTGCCCGCGCGGGGGCCGACCCCTTCCCCTAGCGCAGCCGGCGGGCGCCTATCTCGCGGCGCGGCCCGATTCATAGCGACTTCCTAGGCAACGCGAGTTCGTTACCTGATGTATTTGTGACGTTTTCAGTGCCGTCATTGCACCCGCGATCCGGGCCTTTAGAGTGCGAAATATCAGCTAAGCCTGGCAACCACCGAGGAGTCCCGTGAAGCGCATTATCGGACAACCGATTCACGCGGCGAACGCCGGGACAAAACGACATCGGAGCCAGCGGAAAGGACGACGGAGTTGACGCCCGCCTGATCACGACTGCACCGGGTTGAAGCGATTACTCGGACGAATTGCCAGGAAACCAGGAACTTGTCGCCCTGGGCCAATCGTCCACAACCCCGTAACTCTTTTTTCACCATCAGTTCTTTCAGCAGACATCAATACCGATAGTCCAGCTATCCGTAAATCTTCCGAAGCGTGGACGAACGACTATGCACAGCAAACACGCATTTCAGCGCTCAACGACCGGGTTATTCAACGCGCGTAAATGCAAATCAATAATTTCGCGGCCGGCCGCGCCGAAACGAGCGCCGATCCGCCCACCGCCCTCAAGGAGTCAATCATGACCGCTGTTCTTTACGACGACGTCCTGTACGTCGATGTCGCGACGAGGCCACCCGCACCGGCGCCGGAACCCCGACGGCGTCGGCAATCACCGATCGGCGCCGGCGGTGACCCGATGGTGGACGCTGCCACGCGTTTGTTGAGCATCCCGCTGCGCCAGGTGTACGCCGTGCTCTGGCGGGTGGGGGTCATCGAGGTGCTCGGGTAGCGACCGCCGAGCGTCCCGGCGCGTGACCGCGGTGCGCTAACGTCAACGGGTGGCCCGCATCCGCAAGCTCGTCGCAACCCTCAGCCGCCGCGGCCCGCATCGGGTTTTGCGCGGTGACCTGGCCTTCGCCGGCTTGCCGGGGGTGGTGTACACGCCCGAGGCGGGGCTGAATCTGCCCGGCGTCGCCTTCGGCCACGACTGGCTCACCGGCGCCGCCCGCTACAGCGGCCTGCTCGAACATCTGGCGTCCTGGGGCATCGTGGCCGGCGCTCCCGACACCGAGCGGGGCGTGGCGCCCTCGGTGCTGAACCTGGCGTTCGACCTCGGCACCGCGCTCGACATCATGGCGGGGGTCCGTCTCGGGCCAGGCAAGATCAGCGTCCATCCCGCCAAGCTCGCCGTGGCCGGCCACGGGTTCGGCGGGTCGGCCGCCGTGTTCGCCGCCGCCGGCATGCCGGCCAAGCCCGTGGCGGCAGCGGCCATCTTCCCGACGGTGACCAGCCCTCCCGCCGAGCAGCCGGCCGCCGCACTGAAGGTTCCCGGCCTGATCCTGACCGCGCCCGGCGATCCCAAGTCGCTGAACTCCAGCGCGCTGGCGCTCTCGCACGCGTGGGCGGATGCCACGCTGCGCATCGTCCGCAAGGCCGAACCCAAGGGGCTGGCCGAGGGCCGACGCCTGCCCAAGGCCTTCGGTCTGGCCGGCTCGGACCGGCGCACACAGCGCTCGGTCCGGGCGCTGTTGACCGGGTACCTGCTCAGCACGCTCGCCGGCGACAAGACCTACCGCGACTTCGCCGATCCCAACGTGCAGCTGCCCGGGACGGACCCGGTGGATCCCGAGGCCCCGCCCGTTGCGCTGGAAGACAAGATCGTCGCGCTGCTGAAATAGCGCGGCCCGCCGCGGCGCGCCGCCGCCGTCGTGGTATCTGTCGTTGGTGCGCATCGGGATCGCTCTGGATTATTCGGGCGGCTTTCACCAGGCCGTCGACCGCGTCGTCGAATTGGAGAAGGCCGGCCTCGACGTCGCGGTCGTGGCCGAGGCGTATTCCTTCGACGCGGTCAGCCAGCTCGGGTACCTGGCCGCCAAGACCAGCACCGTCGAACTGGCCTCGGGGGTGATCCCCCTCTACATCCGGACGCCGTCGCTGCTGGCGATGACCGCCGCGGGCCTGGACTTCGTCTCCGACGGCCGGTTCCGCCTCGGCATCGGCACGTCGGGGCCCCAGGTGATCGAGGGCTTCCACGGTGTCGCGTTCGACGCGCCGCTGGGCCGCACCCGCGAGGTCGTGGAGATCTGCCGGAAGGTGTGGCGCCGCGAACGGCTGCGCTACGACGGCAAGCACTACCAGATCCCGTTGCCGCCCGATCGCGGCACGGGCCTGGGCAAGCCGTTGCAGCTGATCAATCATCCTGTCCGCGAACGTATTCCGATCACGATCGCGGCGCTGGGGCCAAAGAACGTGGAGCTGACCGCCGAGATCGCCGAGGGCTGGCAGCCGGTGTTCTACCTTCCCGAGAAGGCGGATGCGGTGTGGGGTGAGGCGCTGGCCGCCGGGGCCGCCAAACGGGATCCGGCGCTGGGGCCGCTCGACGTCATGGTGCACGCGTCGCTGGCCGTCGGGGACGGCGTCGAGGAGCGGCTGGCCTGGGTCAAGCCGCAGCTGGCGCTCTACATCGGCGGGATGGGTGCCAGGGGCCGCAACTTCTACCACAACCTCGCGACGCGCTACGGGTTCGGCGAAGTCGCCAACCGGATTCAGGAGCTATACCTGTCCGGCCGCAAGCAAGAGGCCACCGACGCGGTGCCCGACGAGCTGGTGCGAGGCATGTCGCTGGTCGGCCCCCGCGGGTTCATCGCCGAACGCCTGGCCGCCTTCGCCGAGTCCGGTGTGACCACGCTGCTGGTGAGCCCGGTGGCCGCCGATTCCGGGGAAGCCGTGCGGTATGTCGAGGAGTTGCTCGAGCTGCGACCCGCCTGAGCCCGTCACTGGCCCGCCTGCGGAAGCTGGTCCGCGGCGATCTCGCACGGCGTGGACGCCTCGGTCGCCGCGGGCGCCGGCGCCACCGGTACGGGCTGACCGTCGGGCGGCGGCCCGTCGGGCGGCGGCGCGCCGCCCGGAGATGGCCCGTCGCCCGGTGGGGCCTGCAAGTCGAGCGCGGCTTGGTCGGCCCCGTCCTCGTCGACCTCTTCGGCGTCGTCGACCTCGTGGGCGTCGTCGGGCTCGTCGGCATCGTCGGGCTCGTCGGCGTCGTCGGGATCGTCGTCCGCGTCCTCGCCGGTGTCGTCGTCCTGGAACGGGCCTGCGTCCGACGCGCCGGGGAATTGGTCGGCCGCCGACCCCAGCAGACCGCTCATCGCATCGACGATCCGGCCGGCCAGCCCGCTCAGGCCGCCGAGGCCGCCCAGGCCGCCCAACTCGCCACCCAGGTCGCCGGCGGGAACGCCGGCGGGCAAGGCCGACGCCTCACCCGGCGCGGCGCCCAGGTCGGGCAGCGGCGCGGGGGCCGTGGCCACCGCGGGCACGGGCGAGGGCCCGGCCGGGGGGCCGGTTGGCGGGGCGGGAACCGCCGCGGCGGGTGTCACCGTCGCCCCGGCCGCCGCCGTGACGTGGGGTCCGGGGCGATAGACCGGGCCGAAGTCCCCGGGGCGCTCGAAGTACACCGCCGGCGCGGCGGCCATCCTGTCGGTGACCATGTCGTAGGACGCCGTGATCCCGGCCACGGTCGACCGCATCGTCGTCAGCCAGTCGTTGCGAATCTCGTTGTCCACGTACGGACCGATCTGCTGGCGGACGGTCTCCTCGGCGCCCTGACGATCCCCCGCCCCGGTGGTGACCGCGGCGGCGGCGGCCAACCACGCCGGGCGCTGCGCCCGCGTGCGGTCGTCGACGGCGATGGCGGTGGCGACCTTGGAGTCCAGCAGGTACCACAGGTTGTCGCGCAGCGACTCGCAGCGCTGGGCGGCAGCCCGGACTTCGGCGGCCACCGCGCTCGCGGTGTCGCAGTGGCGTTGCAGGAACGCGGCCGCGGAGTCGCCGCCAGACCCGCTCCACGCCGCCGCCAGCGCGGTCACCTGGGCGCGCTGCACCCGCAGTCCCTCCTCGACCGCGGCCGCCGCCGCCCGCAACTGCGCGCAGTCGCGGTCCAGCGCCTTCAGGTCCAGGCCCTCCTCGCTGTCGTACCAGTCGCGGACCTGGGACGGGCGCGCCGTCAGGTCGGGCTGTTGGTACCCGAGCGCGCGGCACGCCCGCACGTAGGCCTGGGTGTGCTCGACGGCGGGCCTGCCGTCGGCGAGGCGCTCGGCGACGTCCAACCGGGCGGCCACGTCAGGCGATCCGCCTGGCCGCATAGAGTTCGGCATCGGCGTAGCCCTCGGCGCTGGCCCGCAGGGCGGCGGCGATGTCGGCCGACACCCGGGCCCACTGCGTGACCTCGGCCGCCAGCCGCTGCAGGGCGGCTCGCAGGGCGTCGCCCCGCGCGGCATAGGCCCGCCCGGCGCAGCCACCGCCGAAGGCCAACCTGGCCAGATGCTCGCCCGCGGCTCCGTCGATCAGCTCGGCCGCAGTCCCCAGCCGGTCGGCGACCGAGTGCACCGCGGAGACGTCGACCTCGGCGAAAGTGCTTTCACTCATGCCTACTCCGACGCCGCCGACCGCGTCGGGGTTCCGGGGGGGATCAGCCTGCGGCGCTGACCGTTTCGGCGACGCGGGCGGCAATCCGCTCGGCGACGTCCTTGGCGGTCGCCTCCACCATGACGCGGATCATCGGCTCGGTTCCAGACGGGCGCAACAGGATTCGTCCGGTGTCACCGAGCTCGGCCGCGGCCGCCTCGACCGCGGCCCGCACCGACGGCGCCGCGGAGGCGGTGGCCTTGTCGGCCACCTCGACGTTGATCAGCACCTGCGGCAGCGTCCGCATGGTCGAGGCGAGCTCGGCCAGCGAGGCGCCGGTCTGCACCATGCGGGTCATCAACCGCAGCCCGGTGACGATGCCGTCTCCCGTGGAGCCCAGCGCGGGCATCACGATGTGGCCGGACTGCTCGCCGCCGAGGCTGTAGTCGCCCGCCCGCAACTCCTCGAGCACGTAGCGGTCGCCGACGCCCGTCGTGCGCACGCCGATGCCGGCCGACCGCATGGCCAGGTGCAGGCCGAGGTTGCTCATCACGGTGGTGACCAGCGTGTCGGCAGCCAGTTCGCCGGCCTCCCGCATCGCCAGCGCGAGCACGACCATGATCGCGTCACCGTCGACGACGTCACCGTTGGCGTCGATGGCCAGGCACCGGTCGGCGTCCCCGTCGTGCGCCAGGCCGAGGTCGGCGCGGTGGGCGAGCACCGCCGAGCGCAGCGAATCCAGGTGCGTGGAACCGCAGCCGTCGTTGATGTTGAGCCCGTTGGGGTCGGCGTTGATCGCGATGACGCGGGCGCCGGCCGCGCGATAGGCGCTCGGGGCCGCCGACGACGCCGCGCCGTGGGCGCAGTCGACGACCACGGTCAGCCCGTCGAGCGGCAGGGTGCTGGCCTTGCCGACGTGGCGCAGGTAGCGATCGGCCGCATCCTGGGCGTCGATGACGCGACCGATGCCCGCTCCGACCGGCCGCGCCCCGGGGCCGTCGGCCACCAGTTCCTCGATCCGGTCCTCGCTGCCGTCGTCGAGCTTGTGACCGCGGGGACCGAAGATCTTGATGCCGTTGTCGGGCATCGGGTTGTGCGACGCGGAGATCATCACCCCGAAGTCGGCATCGTAGGCGCCGGTCAGGTAGGCCACCGCCGGAGTGGGCAGCACCCCGACCCGCAGCGCGTCGACGCCCTGGCTGGTCAGGCCGGCGATCACCGCGGCCTCTAGCATCTCGCCGCTGGCCCGGGGGTCCCGGCCCACCACGGCGACCCGACGGCCGGGGCCGACCGAACTCGCCAGGTGCCGCGCCGCCGCCGCGCCCAGCGCCAGCGCCAGCTCGGCGGTCAGCTCGCGATTGGCGACCCCGCGAACACCGTCGGTGCCGAATAGTCGGCTCATGCGGACAAACCTCTCACAATTGACGGTTCAGCACCTAACGTGCCCGTTCCTTTGTGACCGAAACCGTGCGCGTTCGTGCGCAGACACGCCGATGACAACGCACAACGACTCTCGCGAGATGCGCCTTTGCGGCCGGAAAGTGATCGCCCCGATCAGCGCTTGCTGTACTGGGGCGCCTTCCGGGCCTTCTTCAGGCCGTACTTCTTGCGCTCGGTGGCACGCGGGTCACGCGTGAGGAAGCCGGCCTTCTTCAGGGCGGGCCTGTCCTCCGGCGCGGCCAGGATCAGCGCCCGGGCGATGCCCAGGCGAAGCGCACCGGCCTGGCCCGACGGGCCGCCGCCGTGCAGCAGCGCAAAGATGTCGAAGTTCTCCACCCGATCGACGGTGACCAGCGGGGCCTTGATGAGCTGCTGGTGCACCTTGTTGGGGAAGTAGTCCTCCAGGCTCCGGCCATTGAGGTCGAACTTCCCGGTGCCGGGCACCAGGCGCACCCGCACCACGGCCTCCTTGCGGCGACCGACGGTCTGGATGGGCCGCTCGAACACGTAGGAGTCGGTGGCGGGGGCCACGCCTGCGGCCGGGGCCTCGACACCGGCGTCCGCGGCTTCCCCGGCTACTGGCGCTTCCGCAGCTACTGGCGCTTCTGTGGCTTCTGTGGCTTGCACAGCTTCGGTTGTCTCGGTCACTGGGCCACCTGCTTGATCTCGAACGGAACCGGCTGCTGCGCGGCGTGGGGATGCTCCGGGCCGGCGTAGACGTGCAGCTTGCGCTGGATCTGACGGCTGAGCTTGTTCTTGGGCAACATGCCGACGATGGCCTTTTCGACCACGCGGTCGGGATGCTTTTGCATCAGCTCGCCGATGGTGCGTTTGTGCAGGCCGCCGGGGTATCCCGAGTGGCGGTAAGCCAGCTTGTTGCGCAGCTTGTCGGCGCCGATGGCGACCTTGTCGGCGTTGATGACGATGACGAAATCTCCGCCATCGACGTTGGGGGCGAACGTCGGCTTGTGCTTGCCTCGCAGCAGGGTGGCTGCCGCGACGGCAAGGCGGCCAAGCACCACGTCCGTGGCGTCGATGACGTACCACGACCGCGTGGTGTCACCCGCCTTGGGCGCGTATGTGGGCACAGCGCTTACCTTCTCTTCTCGGGGCTGGATCCCGGTGCGACCCGGGTGCCGGTCAGGCGTCACACGGTGGGGCTGGTCTCGGCGACCGACATTGACCCGAGGCCCTGCGTACCCGTACGCCAACGGTGCAGCTTACCGACGGACATCCCCG
>Ga0307441_1000588_pt1 | contig 12946 bp, 11 predicted proteins | sample SalMarWE160420MG_FD_202149 | JGI IMG/M metagenome (GOLD analysis project Ga0307441, IMG submission 202149) | Salt marsh sediment microbial communities from the Plum Island Ecosystem LTER, Massachusetts, United States - WE1604-20 | ecosystem: Environmental > Aquatic > Marine > Intertidal zone >... | reverse complement strand
GAGAAATCAGATCCCAGACTCGCAGCCCGCTGTCTGGTCCTCGCCAGTACCTTTGAGCCACGGTCTTGGAGACTAGGTTTGTGGGATTGACGTTCACCCTTAAGCCTCGGATGTCCGATACTCTGATGTACGGGATCGATCCAGTACGTTGGTCATTGCCAGGACTACCGTGTCCGACACGCCTCGCGCACCTCAGCGCACCGCTGGACTCGTGAGCGCTTTCAAGGAACCAAGCCGAACTGTCCGGCACATGGTGTCCACCAACGTGTGTCGGAGCCGGCACTGTGGCACTTGCGCGGATCTCGTCTCTGGCCCACCCGCGCTTCACGGCGCCTAGGTACCTTGCCTCGCTTCCGACAGGCGCTTGCGGTACTGGTCAAGGCCAACCGCCCCCAACAGCACAGCTCCCATCAGAACCTCCTGCCAGAACGAAGAGACATTCAGGATTATCAATCCATTCGTCAATGTGGACATGAAGACCGCACCTACGAGCGTTCCAAGAACCCCTCCCACGCCGCCAAAGAGACTCGTACCACCGATGACTACAGCGGCGATGGCGTTCAACTCGAACCCGATACCGCCCACGGGCTGTGCCGAGAACAAACGAGATGCATAGACTGCCGCGCCAAGGCCGGTCAATGCACCGGAAAGCACGAAGACAAGCATCTTCAGTCGTCCCACTCCAACACCTGAGAGTCGCGCGGCCTCGTTGTTGTCGCCGATGGCGTAAACATGCCTTCCTACTGCGGTTCTGGTCAGCACGAAATGGCATAAGCCATAGACCGCTACAATCAAGAACACAACTACGGGTATCCCAACCAAATGACCATTGGCCAGGCTGAGGAAGGACGACGGAAGTCCGGTAACGGCCAATCCCCCGCTGTACACGTATGCTGCGCCACGGTAAAGCCACATGGTTCCAAGCGTTGCAATGAACGACGGGAACCCGAGATAGGCAACGGTTACGCCGTTGAGGAGCCCCGCGATGGCGCCTGCAGCGATCATCACGAGGACGCCGAGCCAGACTGAGCCAGTGGCAACCATTGCGGTTGCACCGACCACGGAGGTGAGCGCAAGCGTAGAACCCACTGACAGATCGATTTCTGCGGCAAGGATCACAAATGTCATGCCCGCACCCATGAGGGCGTTCGTGGTTGCATCCTTGACGATGTTCATTAAGTTCCCGCTTGTGAGAAAGACGGGTGTCAATATCGCGAAGACGATAATGAGAGCCAGGAGACCGACAAGGACCCCAAAGCGCCCAAGGATCGCTCTCCACGCAGGCACTCGCCGTACCGCCGCCGCGGACGCAGGCTTGTCCACCGACGCATTGTTGCGTACGCCCATAATTACCTACCTCCAGTGGCGTAGTGCAGCACAGTGTCTTTTGAGATCTCGCCACGGCCGAGCTCCTTAACGACCCGCCCCCTGGACATGACAAGAATCCTGTCAGTGATCCGCACAAGCTCGTCGGTTTCTGAGGATATGACGATTGCACCGCGGCCGTGGCTGGCGAACTCCCTAATAATCGCATGGACCTCGGCCTTCGCCGCCACGTCAATACCGCGGGTCGGCTCATCAAAGATGATCACGCTTGCCCCAACGTGGAGCCATTTTGCGATCGCCACCTTTTGCTGGTTGCCGCCGCTGAATGTCCCAACAGCTGACTCAGGCTTGCCTCTTATCTGAAGGCTTCCGAAGAACGAGCGGACGGCTTCCCCACGTCTCCTGCTGTCTATCACGCCGCGACGACATACCGCAGCAAGGTCAGCCATCACAACGTTGTCGCCGGCCGACAAGCCGAGGTTGAGTCCTTCCTCCTTGCGGTTCTCACTCAAGTACGCGAGACCCGCGCGAAGGGCCTGCTCGGGCGTTCTCAACCTCACGGGCCGCCCCTTGAACCAGACCGAGCCGCTAACAAGCGTTGATGCGCCGACCAGCGCCCGAGCCAACTCAGTACGGCCGGAGCCGACAAGACCGCCAATGCCAAGGATCTCGTTCTCGCGCAACTGTAGCGAAACATCCTTTACTAGACCACCGTCTGACGCGTTCTCAACGCGGAGCAGATCGTTCGCGCCACCAGTCGGTGCGTCCACTCCCGGACGCTGCTGCCGGACATCACGATCCATTGCGTGGCCGATCATCATAGAGATGATCTCGGCCAGGGTTGACTCAGCGATGGCCACCGTCCCAATGAGCTTTCCGTCCCGCAGGACGGTCGCCCTGTCTGCGATCTCAAAGACTTCTTCAAGCCGATGAGATATGAAGATGATCGTGACGCCGCTGTCCCTCAAAGCCCGCATGACCTCGAACAGCACTGCCGTATCTTCGGACGTCAACGTGGTGGTTGGTTCGTCCATAATCACGAGCTTGCAGTCCGATGCTAGTGCCTTCGCGACCTCCACCATTTGCTGTTGCGGCATCGAAAGCCGATTGACCCGCGTCGTCACCGAAACGTGGTCCGACTTGAGTGTTGCGAGCACGTCGCGTGCAAGCGCGTTCATCTTCCTGTAGTCCACCACCCGGAATACGCGCGAACTCAAGGGCTCCTTTGCGAGGAAGATGTTTTCAGCCACCGATAGGTGCGGAAGCAGGCTCAGTTCCTGGTAGATAGTTGCTATTCCAAGCTTTCGCACGTCCAATGGTGAAGCGTCGGCCGGAACCTCAGTGCCATTAATGCGGTAGGAGCCGGAGTCTTGAGTGAGTGCTCCGCTCAAGATCTTGATAAGAGTGGATTTTCCAGCACCGTTTTCACCAAGAAGCGCCATGATTTCGCCGCGCTCAACGGACAGTGAGACTCCGTCCAGCGCGTTGACCCCCGGAAAGTGCTTCACCATGTTACTGATTTCCAACACAGGCATGCGATTAGCGACTGCCCTTCTCAAACTGACAAGCCATTCTCGCAAGAATGGCTTGTCAGGACGTAATCTGCCGACTTATTGATCAGTACCCCGTCTTGGAAGCGCCCATGAGCGGGAAGTTCCGAGCAAGGTACTCGTCGGCCGTCTGATGGTTTGCCCCGGCTACCGGGGTCGCGGTCACGAGCTGGTCCGGGTAGAAGATCTTCTGGGGCAGTGTGGCATCTGGGTGCAGGAGCACGTAGACTGCCATTCGGATCCCCGTCTCGCCTTCCCACCGCGTGGGCAGCGCCATGTCGGCAGTAAGCTTTCCCTCCTTGATGAGCGCAACTGCATCCATGATGCCGTCATAGCCAACCAGCACCATGTTCTTCGCGCTTCGACCCTCGGTGGCGGCACCAGCAACCATTCCAATGGTCATCTGGTCATTGCTTGCAAAGATCCCCTTGATGTTGGGGTGCGCCGTCAGCATGTCAATGGTGGCAGTGGTCGCAAGGTCAGTTCGCCACTGAGCCGGCGCGATGGCAGCAACCGTGATGCCCGGGAACTTCTTCCAGGCGTCCAGGCAGCCATTCTTGCGGTTGACTCCAGTGGATTGCGTCTGCAGCCCTTCAAGAAGGCCAACGTCACCTTTCCCGTCCAACTGCTGTGCGAGGTAGGTGCAAGCCCTGAAAGCACCCTCGTAGTCATCGGCCGCAACGTACGTCTTGGCAATGGTCGGATCAGAGATCTCGGTGTCGAAGTTGATGATCGGGATGCCCTGGGCCTGGGCTTGCTTTAGGGCCGGTATGACACCTTGCGAGCTAGCTGCCGAGATGACGATGGCTGATGCGTGCTGCTCGATGGCAGAGTCGATCATGCTGATCTGCGTCTGCAGATCAACTTCCTGTTGTGGAAGCTCGGTCACGATCTTGACACCCAACGCATTGGCCTCGCGGACTGCCATGTCCTTCGACATGATCCACCACGGGTTGTTCAACGTCTTGCCTATCCAGAAGATCTTGATGGAGCCCAGCTTCGTGCTTCCCTGGGCAAATGCGGCACCGGACATGGCAATCAAAGCAATAGACACCATGATCGCCCCGAACAAGGCTCTGCTAGAGAATCTCACGATTCCTACCTTCCTTAAGTATCTATCCGGCCAAGTCTGCAACTACCTGGGCCAATTGAGCGACACCCTACCTAACGGTGGCAGTCAAGCTTCGCGAACGCGTATCACCGTCCCTTCTCGCGCCCAAAGAGACCTAGGTACTGCCTAGGTTCGGCGCGTGCCGCTTCCATCCCAGTGGGGTCTGGTTGAGAGAGCGGGATGGAAAGGCTGATGAGGACTTTCCGGCGTCCTGCTCATCTCATGCCAAGACGGGCTTAGGTGAATATATATTCTTCCTCGAATCGGCATTCGCTGCGCGAAGTATAGGACGCGCCCTCATGGGTGTCAAGACTAAAGCGGGATTCGATTGCCTACCGCTGGCCACCTTCGCGCCTCACGCCCGAAGCGTGCCTCGAGTGCGCTATCCCACGTGGGAAATGGTGATCGTGAGACGGCGTGCCGCCGCAGCTTCATCGTCTACGGGGAAGCGTGCCCGCGGTTGCGTTATGCGAAAGAGGTCTGCAACTGTCTCTGTGGCCTAGACGGGGTCCGCCGCTCCTTCCCCGAACCAAAGGCGAAAGAAGCTAGCTGAGCTGGGATTGCAGCCCTCGGCCATCTCGACCGGTGCGGCACCGCGCCACATCGCGCTGAGGCTCCGGACGGCACGGCGCCATGCGGCCGCTAGTGTCCAGCTTGACACCGGTCCTTGCTTGGCGCTATCTTCTGTGTCATGAATAGATTGATCGGCGCAGAATATATATTCGGATACTGCCCGATCGCAAGAATGGACCGCTGCTCCACCATTCGCAGAGTTTCAGTAGTAAGCCTATACCCGCCCCAAGCGTCGCTACAAGTTCGAAAGGGGATGCGAAGCTAACGCGCAGGCCAACAGTTACCCGAGCAGACAACTCGTCACTCCCGCCAAACGGCGCCAAGGTCTTCTGCCCGTGAGAGAGCAAGACAGCGTGAAATCTTCCGTAGCACAATCCTCCCCGTCCGCGAGCGAACTACACCGGCTCGCGTACGAAATGCGCATCAGCGACCTAAAGATGACCTACCGAGCTGGCATGGGTCACATCGGCGGAGACATGTCAAGCATGGACATCCTTACGGTCCTGTACTTCTCAATCCTCAACGTGAACCCCAACAATCCATCGGACCCAAACCGGGACAGGTTTATCCTTAGCAAGGGACACTGTGCTGGAGCCCTTTACACGGTCCTGGCATACGCGGGGTTCTTCCCGAAGGACGACCTCGCGACGTACATGCAACCGTTGGCCCTCCTGAACGGGCACCCTGACAGAACGAAAGTACCCGGGATCGAAACGAACACGGGACCGCTTGGACACGGGCTGCCAGTCGGGGTGGGTGCGGCGTTGGGAGCACAGCGACGCAACGCCGCCTGGCGTACGTTCGTGCTCGTGGGCGACGGAGAGTTACAAGAGGGCAGCAACTGGGAGGCTGCCATGACTGCCTCCCAGTATCGCTTGGCGAACCTGACCGTGATCATTGACCGCAATCGCTTTCAACAGGGCGATGCCGTCTCTAGCACAGTCGAGGTCGATCCCCTGGCCGAGAAGTGGAGTTCGTTCGGATGGCATGTTCTGGAGGTGGACGGCCACGATTACGGCGCACTCCAGGAAGCACTGTCCAGCGACGGACCGAGACCACCGCGGCCGAAGTGCGTAGTTGCCCACACCCACAAAGGGAAAGGGGTCTCGTTCATGGAGGACCGTGCCGAATGGCACCATCGCGTGCCTTCAGCGCAGGAACTCGAGCTTGCGGTCAACGAACTGACGGAGAAGCGTAGTCAGAATGAATCACGACTGTCGTGAGGCCTTCGCCCAGGAGCTCGAGCAGCTAGCAGTAGCTGACGATAACGTCGTCGTCGTGGTCAACGACTCCATTGGCTCGAGCAAGGTTGGCGGCTTCCGTGAGCGGTTTCCCTCCCGGCTGTTTAACGTAGGCATCGCCGAGCAAACGATGGTTGGTGTCGCTGCAGGGCTGGCGAACGCTGGCATGCTTCCATTCGTAACGTCTGCTTCTTGCTTTCTTACGGGGCGAGCCCTCGAACAGATCAAGGCCGACATAGCGTATTCCAATGCGAACGTCAAGCTTGTGGGGATGAGCAGCGGCATGGCCTACGGCCCCTTGGGACCGACTCACCACTCTATAGAGGACTTCGCATGGACACGCGCCATTGCCAACCTCATTGTCGTAGCCCCTGCCGACTCGGAAGAGACACGACAAGCGGTCAGGGCTGCTGCACGCCACCGAGGTCCGGTCTTTCTCCGCATCAGTCGCATGGGCGTCCCCGAGGTCCATGACGCTTCTTACCGCTTCGAGTTCGGCAAGGCCCACGTGCTACGGGATGGCGAAGATGTGACCGTCGTCGCCAATGGTGTCATGGTCACGAGGGCGCTCGCGGCGGCAGAACTACTTGAAGCCGAGGGAATCGACGCACGCATCATCAACATGGCGACCGTTCGGCCCGTCGATCAAGCAACCGTAACCGCTGCCGCGAAAGAGACAAGGGGTATCGTGACGGTCGAGGAACACTCCGTATTTGGCGGACTAGGAAGCGCCGTTGCCGAGGTCGTTGTCGAGCACGCTCCGACAAGGATGCGGATCCTCGGGGTTCCCGGTGTCTTCGCCCCAACGGGAAGCGCCGAGTTCCTGTTCGAACACTTCGGGCTCACAGCATCGAAGATCGCCGAAGCTGCAACGAGCTTGGTGAACGCGGATGCCTAGGGCCATTCTCGCAATTGACCAGGGTTCGACGAATACCAAGGCAATGCTCGTTGGCGAGGATGCCATCCCACGCAATATCTGCACCAGGCGAGTTCCCACAGACTATCCTCGTCCCGGCTGGGTCCAGCACGACGCGACAGATCTCTGGCAAAGCGTGTGCGACGCGATCGACGACACGCTCTCCAACGTCAAGGCAACCGACATCATCGCGATCGGCCTATCCAGCCAACGCGAATCAGCCGTAGCGTGGGACAAGAAGACGGGCGAACCCATTGGTCCTGTCATCAGCTGGCAGTGCCGGCGGACCAGGCACACGTGCGCCGAAGTGGGGCTGAGCCCGGCGGGTGAAAGGGTCCAGACGCTCACTGGGCAACCCGTTGACCCAACCTTCTCAGCCGCCAAGATGCATTGGCTTCTGGAAGGCGTGCCTGACGGCCTCGTTCGCGCGGAAGCTGGAGACATCGCTGTGGGGAATGTTGACGCGTGGCTCCTTTGGAAGCTTTCGGGTGGCGCCGTTCACCGGACGGATGTCGGCAACGCCTCTAGAACGCAACTCTTCAACCTCTACACCCTCGATTGGGATGATGAACTTCTAGCGGTGTTCGGCGTCCCAAGGCAGGCCATGCCCGAGATCCGCCCATCTGGTAGTCTCTTTGCGGAGTCCGCAGGCTGTGGAAATCTTCCGTCGGGTATTCCGGTCGCGGCCGTCTTGGGGGATTCACATGCTGCGCTCTTCGGCCACCTCGACGCGGATAGCGGCGCAGTCAAAGCCACCTATGGAACGGGAACGTCACTGATGGGCGCCCTCTCGGAGGCGCCAAGGACCGTTCCCACCCTTGGATCCAGCATTGCCTGGGGACTTCCTGACGCTGCGTACGCCTTGGAAGGAAACATCACGTCCACGGGCGCTGCCGTGCAGTGGATGTCGAACGCACTCGGGCTCGGCGGCATCGATGAGGTCACAGCCCTCGTTGGTGACAGCCTCGATACCGGTGGCGTGTACCTGGTTCCAGCCTTCAACGGACTGGCCGCCCCGTATTGGCGCAGCGATGCCCGCGCAGTCCTGGTAGGGATCACCCAGGGCACTGGCCGCAAAGCACTGGCGCGTTCTGCGCTAGCATCCATTGCGTTCCAGGTCGCCGACGTCCTTGAGGAATTCAGATTGCATGCGGGAACGAAGCGCTTGCTCGCCGACGGTGGCGCAAGCCGTTCAAGCGTACTCATGCAGTATCAGGCCGACATTTCAGGGGTGCCCGTCATTCGGAACGCGTCCGAGAACCTTTCCGCCCTGGGCGCTGCCTACGCCGCCGGTCTCCAGATCGGTTTCTGGCCCTCACGGGAAGCCATCGCCGCACGGCTACCTGACGTGGACGTGTTCGAGCCCAAACTTGATGCGGATGCACGAGAGCGTCTGCTTGCCATGTGGCGGGACGCCGTCGACACAGCTATCGAGTTCGGCGGGAAGGTGTCAGAAAGGGCTTGACTGATGGCACGACCAGAAGAGCTTCGCCTCTGGGCACGCGTGGCGAGCCTGTATTACGAGCACAGGCTGAAGCAGACGGAGATCGCACGCCAACTCGGACTCTCCCAGGCAAGCGTCTCACGCTCGCTCCGGCACGCCGAAGAAGAAGGGATCGTTCGGATTTCTGTCTCAAGACCGGCTGGAACGTTTCCAGAGTTGGAGGACGGGCTCCGCTCTACCTACGGTTTGAAGGAAGCGATTGTTGTTGACACAGGTTTGACAGAACAGGATCTCTTGAGGAATTTGGGATCCGCTGCTGCGTTCTACATCGAGACAACGCTAATGAGGAATGAGGTCATAGGGATCTCCTCATGGAGCGAGGCGCTTCTTGCCGCTACCCGAGCCCTACACCCCCTTGGCAAGCCTTGCGGAGCACGAGTCGTCCAGATCCTTGGAGGCGTTGGCAACCCAGCCGCAGAGATTCACGCCTCCCAACTGACTCGGCAGCTCGCGTCACCACTTCACGCCGAGACGACGATGTTGTCAGCTCCTGGCGTCGTCGGTTCAGCCGCAACTAAGAAAGTGCTCTTGGACGATCCTTACGTGTCTGAAGCCGTGCATATGTTCTCCGCCGTGACCCTCGCCCTGGTTGGCATTGGTGCGCTCACGCCCTCGAGACTTTTGGCGAGCAGCGGGAACGTTTTCTCCGCGTCCGAATTGGATGAGCTTGAGGCCTTAGGAGCGGTCGGCGACATCTGCATTCGCTTCTTCGACAGAGACGGCAGACCGATTGAGTCGGAGCTGCGAGATCGCGTCGTCGGAATGGATCTCGAACAGCTACGTGCTGTGCGCCGGTCTGTCGGCATCGCCGGCGGGGCAAGAAAGCGCACTGCCATCGCCGGCGCTCTTCGCGGACACTGGATCAACGTGCTGATCACAGATGCAGAAACCGCGGCCCACTTGACGGAAGGAACTGAACAATGATTGCCGACCTTCCAGTAATTGCGAGGCGGAAGCCAGAGTTGCCGACATGCGGCCAATGAACTGAAGTGCGCGGTTGACCCGAGAGGGGACATACCCGGTCGAGCGAAAACGCAATTCGGTAAGGAGGAACACGTTCAATGGAAGTACTCACGCGCTTTAAGGGACGAGTCGTTGCCATTACTGGGGCCAGCAGGGGAATTGGCAAGGGCATCGCAATGCGCTTCGCGCAGGAAGGCGCGAAGCTAGTGCTCGCTGCCAATGAGGAGGCCGTCCATGACGTTGCCGAGGAAATCCGAGTTGCGGGCGGTGACGCCGGCTCTTGGGTGGTCGACGTGCGTGATAGGAACGCCGTCGAAGAGTTCTTCGAACGTGCCGTCAGCGATCACGGGCAGATCGACGTCTCCGTTCACAATGCAGGCATAATCACAATCGCACGTGTCCAGGACCTCAGCGAAGAGGAGTGGGATCGCGTCCTGGACGTCAACACGAAGGGCGTATTCCTGTGCTGTCAGGCAGCCGCAAAGCATATGATCAAGCAGGGCCACGGCAAGATCATCAATACGGCATCGGGGCAAGCCCGTGACGGCTTCATCTACACGCCGCACTACGCGGCAAGCAAGTTCGGCGTCGTGGGCATCACGCAGAGCCTAGCCAAGGAGTTGGCGCGGTTCGGGATTACAGTGAACGCCTTCGCGCCGGGAATCATCGCAACCGATATGTGGGATTACAACGATCGGGTGTGGGGGCAAATGCTCGGTGAATACAAACCAGGCGAACTCATGCAGGAATGGGTGCAGGGCATTCCCATGAAGAAGGCCGGAGATCCGGCGGACGTGGCAGGCCTCGTCACGTTCCTCGCTTCATCCGACGCTGATTACATCACCGGACAGACCATCAACGTAGACGGCGGGCTAATTATGTCCTAATCTGACTTACCCGGCGCCAGCGGAAGAACGCCGTCGTGCGCGGCGAACACCTACCAGCGCCTCTCGTAGGGGTCTTCAGGGCGACGGGCGACAACGCCTCTGCAAAGTGACACAACGGCGACACATTCTACGAGCGTATTGGCCACCCACTCGAGCGGGACGCGGCCCACGCCGGCCGCGCCCCCGTCCCGGGGAATGCTTGGTGGCGCTGACGGGATTCGTACCCCTGACCGCCTGAGCTACCGAGTGCGATTGAGCGCCGGGCGCTAGCGGCCTGAATGGTGGCTCTGGTGCATGCGTCTTGGACAGACCTGACGGGCCAACTTCGACATTGGTTGTCCAGCCTGGACGGTTCCTTCCAGCCATTCCGGACAGAGCGACACAACTGTCAACGTCGGTTCGGTCGTGGACGGGTGTCTTCAATCGGTCATCGCAACGGTTTCAGCGTACGCCTCCGCCGGGGTCTTCCATCCCAGGGTCTGGCGGGGGCGGGTGTTGAGGCTGTCGGCCACTTCCTGGAGCTTGACCTCATCGTGAACCGATAGATCGGTGCCCTTGGGGAAGTACTGTCGGAGGAGTGAAGGGGCGTCGGTGGGGTGGTTCGCGAGTGCGAGTGGCCCGCCTTCGGGTTCGTGACAGACGAGGGTTCGACACCGGCGCTTGGTCGCCATTGGAGGTCGAAGTTCGTGAGTTGGGTGCTTGTCGCTTTACCGGCTCTCTCGTGATAGTTCGGAAGGGTGACGATGGATTCGACTCGAAGGATTGCGGTAGTTGCGGGCGTTCTCTACCTCGTCGGAGACGTTGCAGGCGTACTGAGCATGATCGTCATGCAGGGCCGCCTCAATGGCGTGGGCTACCTGGAGCGCATGGCTTCGAACGCGAGCCCGATCATGGTCGGAGCGCTTCTCATGCTGGTCATGGGACTCGCATTGGCCATGGTCCCGGTGGCGGTGTTCCCGGTCCTCAGGAGACATAGCGAGACGCTGGCCATCGGGCACGTCGTCTTCAGGGGCGCGCTTGAGACCGTGCTCTACATCGCTACGGCTATGAGCTGGCTGCTCCTGGTCGTCGTGGCTCGCCAGTACGTGGAAGCAGGAGCCGCGTCCGCTGCCCAGCTCTCTAGCCTCGGGACCACGCTGGCCAAAGCCGGGGATCCGATCATCGCGGTGCGGGACATCGTCTTCAGCCTCGGGGCCCTGATGTTCTACTACCGCTTGTACCAAGCACGACTCATTCCCCGCTGGATATCCGGCTGGGGGCTCGCCGAAGCAGCGCTGTACCTGACCGCGGGCCTCATAGCCGTGTTCAGCACCGAACGAGTGATCCTGTTGATGCTTCTCGCGCTTCAGGAGGTGGTCATGGCGGTATGGCTCATCGCCAAGGGATTCAATCCAAGCGCGTCCGCGTCGGACAGTGATCGACAACCGCGCGCGACAGATTGGCGAGCCAGCGCTTCGACGTGACGCGGTGTGGCATTCGACAGGCCGACATACAACCTGCCTCTGTCCCACTGAAATCAAGCACGACTCGTTGGTCGGCCGGACCTGCTTCTTGGTTCGGCCGCCATTATCTTGGGTGTGTATTGACCAATTGTTGAGGGACGTCACGCCACCACCAGGGGTGAACTGATTTCAGCCTCTATCTGGGTGGTCTCAATCGACCATCGCAACACCTGGCCTGCTGACGTGACGTAGGGTCGGCGGGAGTTCGGGAGGTGCGATGGACAAGACCAGGAGGTCGGAGGGCCGGCGCTTCAGCGACGAGGAGCGGGTGCTCATGTACCGGCGGGTGCTGGAGGGTCGGTCGTACCCGGAGATTGCGGCGGAGTTCGACAGCTCTCTGAACGCCATCTACCGGGTGTTCGGAGCGCGTCGTGAGCGGGCAGTGGTTCGGCGCCGCTCCGCCCTTCGCTTGTCGCTGGAGGAGCGCGAGGAGATCAGCCGGGGATTGACGGAGGGCTTGTCGGTGCGAGCCATCGCAGGCAGGTTGGGTCGGGCTCCGTCGACCGTGAGTCGGGAGATCAACGGTAACGGTGGGCCTAAGCGCTATCGCGCCTGGCGCGGGGACGTGCGCGCGGTGCGGATGATGGCAAGGGCCAGGATTCCGAAGCTGGCCCGGAACAAGGTTCTTCGGGGTGAAGTCGAGCGGTTGCTGAGCAAGTTGTGGTCACCGCAGCAGATCAGCGCGCAGCTGAGGGCGACGTACCCTGGGGATGAGGGCATGCGCGTGAGTCACGAGACCATCTACCAGGCGCTGTTCGTGCAGGGGCGGGGCGGTCTGCGCAGGGAGCTCACCGCCTGCCTGCGCACCGGTAGGGCGCAGCGGCGTCCGCTGGGCCGGCAGAAGGCTCAGGGTCAGCTCAGCGGGATGGTGATGATCAGTGAGCGCCCGGCCGAGGTGGAGGACCGCGCGGTGCCCGGTCATTGGGAGGGCGATCTGCTGATGGGCACGGCCAACAAGAGTGCCATCGGGACGCTGGTGGAGCGCAAGACGCGCTTCGTGATGCTGTTGCATCTACCGCACGGGCATACCGCGGAGCGGGTGCGGGAGGCGCTAGCCGAGCGCATCCAGGAGTTGCCCGGGGCGCTGAGGCGCTCGCTCACCTGGGATCGGGGTAAGGAGATGGGTGAGCATGGCCGCTTCACGGTGGATACCGGCGTGAGGGTCTTTTTCTGCGACCCGCGCAGCCCCTGGCAGCGTGGCAGCAACGAGAACACCAACGGCCTGTTGAGGCAGTACTTCCCCAAGGGCACGGATCTATCGGTTCACGATGAGGTCAAGCTCCAGGAAGTGGCCGACAGCCTCAACACCCGCCCCCGCCAGACCCTGGGATGGAAGACCCCGGCGGAGGCGTACGCTGAAACCGTTGCGATGA